>ERZ1370068.9518-contig-8291_pt1 | contig 27293 bp, 43 predicted proteins | sample MGYA00561227_ERZ1370068 | MGnify/ENA primary metagenome ERZ1370068 (study PRJEB38410, sample SAMEA6850437) | metagenome | study: Metagenomic assessment of the ecological functions of the soil: analysis of the soil microbiota associated with the...
GGTAGCGCTTCGTTCAGTTACGTATTACTATGGCCACTCCGGTTCAACACCAAGGGCAAGTACTTGCGCTCGTTCCTGGCCCCGGATTCGATCTTCATCGACATCATGATGAACGTCGGCATCATTGCGGTGGCCGGGCTGGAGACCGGTGATCAGCAGCTCCTCGACGTCGCCGAGCAGCACTGCGAGACGACCCGCAAGTATCTGGTACGCGGCGACGGATCGACCAGCCACGAAGGCATTTTCGATCTTGATACCGGCGAGTTCCTGCGTCAGACCACCCAGCAGGGCTGGCGTAACGACTCCTCCTGGGCACGCGGGCTGGCCTGGTCGCTGTATGGATTCACGCTCCATGTACGCGCTGACCGGCAACCCGCACTGGCTGGCCACCGCCCAGCTGAACGCCGACTACTGGCTGGAGCACACGGGCCATCACAGGAGGGCGACGCGATCCGGTGCCGCCGAACGACTTCGACGAACCGAATCCCGTACGCCGCTGGGAATCCTCGGCCGCCGCCTGCGCCGCGGGCGGGTCTGATCATGCTCGGCTTCGCTCGTCGCCGACGATGATCTAGCTCGGCGGTATCACGAGCCACGCCGAGGCCACCATCGCCCGGCTGTGCGAGCCGGAGTTCGTCGCCCACGAGGACGCCTGGGAGGGCGTACTCAAGCACGGCTCGTACCACGAGACCAAGCAGCTCGGAGTGGACGAGAGCGTCATGTGGGGCGAGTACTTCTTCGTCGAAACCCTTGCCCGCGTGGTGCAGGCACCATGATCACCACGATCAGCCGGCCGCCGCTCAGCGATCGGCTTGCCAGCAGCAAGGTGATCGCGGTGCTCCGCGCGCTCGCACGTCTCCGCCCTTACTCCGGTCTGCGACGTGCTCGTCGAGGAAGGCATCCTCAGCCTGGAGTTGACCCTCACCACTCCGGGCCTGCTCGACGCACTGCCGGAGCTGGTCGACCGGTATGCGGGCACCGCCGATGTGGGTGTCGGCACCATCCTCACCGAGTCAGAGGCTCAACGGGCGATCGAATGCGGCGCGCAGTACCTGGTCACCCCGACCATGAACGTGCCGGTGATCAAGCTCGCCGTCGAGCGCCAGATTGCGGTCTTCCCCGGCGGCCTGACTCCGACCGAGCTCGCCGCCGGCTGGCATGCCGGCGCGACCGCGGTCAAGATCTTTCCCGCACAGACGGTCGGCGCCGGATACCTCAAACATCTGCGCGGGCCGTTCCCTGATCTTGCAGGCCATACCCTCCGGCGGCGTCGACCTCGACGCGGCGCGTGAGTGGTTGGACGCCGGCGCCGTCGCGGTGAGCATTGGCGGGCCGCTGCTGGGCGACGCCCTCGAAGGGTGGCGATCTTGGTGCGCTGCGTACCGCTGCCGAGCCGTACGCGCGGTGATCGACGAGACGGTGCGCGTCATGATCTCGGCACCGTCAGTGCTGACGTTCGGCGAGGCTCTGGTCGGCTACGCCAGCGTCGAAGACAACCTGCGGGCCGCCACGCAGTTCACCCGGTTTCCTGGTGGTGCAGATCTCAATGTCGCCGTCGGCCTCACACGACTTGGGGTCCGCACGCACCTGGGCGAGCGTCCTCGGCGACGATGCGCACGGTGACTACCTCGCCGATGCCGTCGGTCAGCTGGGCGTCACCCCGCTCGTACGCAGCGCCAGCGGTCCGACCGCGCTCATGTTCAAAGCCGGCGGAGCCGACGGCGACCCGGAGGTGCTGCAGGTCCGCCACGCCAGCGCATTCGCCCATCACGCCGAGGCGTTGCTGACAGACGATGTCTTCGCGTTCGACGGAATTCAGCATCTGCACCTGACCGGCATCGCGCTGGGCATCTCCCCGACCGCTCGCGCTGCCGGCGCTGACGCTGCTCGACGCCGCACGTCACTGCCGGAGCTCAGCGTGTCCTTCGACCCCAACCTCCGCCTCAACCTGTGGCCTGACCGAGACGAGATGCGCGGCATGATCAACACCGTCGCCGCCCGCGCCACCGTGGTGATGCCGGGCCTCGCGGAAGGGCGGCTGCTGACCGGAGCGAGACGAGCCCGACGACATCGCCAGTTCTACCTGCGACGCGCGGCGCGCGAGAAGTGGTGATCAAGCTCGGCGCGCAGGGCGCTCGCGGGCTGGACCGCCGACGGGCAGACCGCTCAATCCCGAGCGTTCGCCGTCACTCCGATCGACACCGTCGGGGCCGGCGACGGCTTCGCCGCCGGCTACCTCGCCGCGTTCCTCGCCGGTGGCAGCCTGCAAGAACGAGTTGATCAAGGTGCCGCCGTCGGTGCCCTGGTCACCACTCGCCGCGGCGACCTGGCCGCCATGCCTACCCGCGCCGAGGTCGACGAGCTACTCGATCCAGCCGAACGGTACCTCGCGCGATCATGACACAGCCAGCACAACCGCCGCTACGCGACGGAGCGCTCGTCGACGCCCGATCAGAACACGCTGACCGCTGATGTCGTGATCATCGGCTCCGGCATGGGTGGCGGCACCCTCGCCTGGGCGCTGAAGGACACCGGCCTGGACGTGCTGATCGTCGAGCGCGGCCAGTTCCTGCCCCGGGAACCGGAGAACAGCCAGCCCGACCACGTATTCATCAAGAAGCGCTACGTCACCTCCAAGCCCTGGTACGACGCCAAGACCGGTCAGCCGTTCCAGCCAGGCGTCTACTACTGGGTGGGCGGGAACACCAAGATGTACGGCGCCTGCCTGCCGCGGTTCCGTCGCAGCGACTTCGAGGAGGTCGCTTCATCACGACGGCATCTCTCCCGGCGTGGCCGTTCAGCTATGACGACCTCGAGCCGTTCTACGCCAAGGCCGAAGAGCTGTTCGAGGTGCACGGCGCAGTCGGGGAGGATCCGACCGAGCCCGAGCACTCCACGCCCGTACCCCTATCCGCCGCTCAGCCACGAACCCACCGTCGAGCGGCTCGCCGTACGGCTCCGGCAGCAGGGCCTGCACCCATTCCACATGGCCAATGGCATGCACCTGCCGTCGATGGTCGAGCGGCGCGCCGACACCACCGCCGATGGCTCTCCCTCCCCGACCGGCAACAAGAGCGACGCCGAGAACCGCGCTGTCCGGCCGGCTCTGGAGTCACCGACCGTGCGGCTGCTGCTCGGCGCGTACGTCCGCCGGTTGCACACCAGCCGCGACGGCGACGCTGTCACCGCCGCGGAGGCAGATGTGGGCGAGCGGACCGTACGGATCGAGGCCAAGACCTTCGTCGTGTGCTGGCGGAGCCGTCAACTCAGCCGCCTTGCTGCTGCGTTCGGCCAACGACCAACATCCGAGAGGACTGGGTAACTCCTCCGGGCTGCTCGGCCGCAACTACATGGTCCACAACAGCACCTTCTTCTTGGCGGTGAACCCGGCCCGCCGCAATGACACCGCCTGGCAGAAGACCCTCGGCCTCAACGACTGGTACGAGGCCGGGCCTGACACGCCCTACCCGCTCGGCAACCTGCAGATGCTCGGCAAGCTGCGGGCACCGATGGTCAAGGCCGCCCGCTCCTGGGCGCCAATGTGGGCTCTGAAGATGGTCACCGACCGCAGTCTCGACATCTACCTCACCACCGAGGACCTGCCCCGGCCAGATCAACCGGGTCACCGTCGACGGCGACAAGATCATGATCAACTGGACCCCGAACAACCTCGCCCCGCACCAGGAGCTGGTCAAGACGGGTCAGCCGCGCGGTCCGCAAGGCCGGCTACCCGATCGTGCTCACCGAACGCATGGGCATTGCCACCAACTCCCACATGTGCGGCACAGCTGTCGCCGGCACCGACCCGGCCACGCAGCGTTCTCGACCGCTGACTGCCGCAGCCACGACGTCGACAACCTCTACGTCGTGGACGGCAGCTTCTTCCCGTCCTCGGCCGCTCTCAATCCGGCCCTGACCATCGCCGCCAACGCGCTCCGGGTCGCGCCGATCGCCGCGAGCATTCGATCGTAGACGTCGCGTCTAGCTCGCCAGCGCCGGCGGCGGGCTTACCGCATGCCAGACCATCTCGGCGAATTCGCTATTGCCGAGGGGATGGGTGCCGGCTGCGCTGACCAGGTAGATCCAGCCGTGTGGTCGCCATCGCCACGGCGGCGGGTTCGGCGTTGCCGGACCGCCAGCGACCGTGCGTTTTTGCCTGTGATTCCGCCGCACATGGGGTCCAAGGTTGCAAACGAGCCCCGCTTGCCCGGGCGGCCCACACTCGATCCGGACAATGAGGTGCCGGGATGGTGGTCCATATCGATGCGCTGGAGACTCATCCGCAGATTTCGAAACGGCGTGCGCCAATGGACAACACCACACCGGTCCGACAACACGCTGGGGCACCGCTGCGCCCACAGCCGCCCACCCGCGTACCCGTGCTGCAGGTTCCTGTCGCCGTCGAAGAATCACTCAAGACTCGGCAAGACCGTGAAGCCTCGCCGAGCTCGACTGACGCTCGGTTCTGACACGCCGCTTGAACCACGTACTGGACAGCGGGGCCTACCTGCTGGAAGTAGGTGGGATGGCACGCGTAACGTTTCCGACATATCTGCGACCACCAGGCCCATAGTGTGGCCTGCCGAAGGCCGAGGAGGGTCTCAAATGCCCCAGGACCTTGATCCGCTGGAGACCCGCGAGTGGTTGGACGCGCTGGACTCGGTCGTGACGTTCGACGGCACGGATCGGGCGACGTTCCTGCTGGACGAACTGCTCAGCGATGCCCGGCGCAGCGGCGTGCCGGTGCCGTACTCAGCCAACACTCCGTATCTGAACACCATCCCGCCGGATCGCGAGGCGCCGCACCCCGGTGACCTGGAGATCGAACACAAGATCCGGTCGCTGATCCGATGGAACGCCGTGGCGACCGTGCTGCGTGCCAACAAGGAGTCAGCTCCGAGCTGGGCGGCCACATCGCGAGCTTCCAGTCCTGCGGCCACGCCTCTACGACATCGGCTTCAACCACTTCTGGCACGCACCCAGCGAGTCGCACGGCGGCGACCTGGTCTACATCCAGGGTCACTGCTCGCCGGGCATCTACGCCCGCGGCATTCGTCGAGGGCCGGCTCACCGAGGACCAGCTGCTCGAATTCCGCCAGGAGGTCGACGGCGGCGGCCTGTCGTCGTATCCGCACCCGTGGCTGATGCCGGAGTTCTGGCAGTTCCCGACCGTGTCGATGGGCCTGGGCCCGCTGATGGCGATCTACCAGGCCCGGTTCCTGCAAGTACCTGCACGCCCGCGGCTTGGCCGACACCGCGAACCGACAGGTCTGGGCGTTCCTGGGCGACGGCGAGATGGACGAGCCGGAGTCGCTCGGCGCGATCTCGCTGGCCGGGCGCGAGAAGCTCGACAATCTGATCTTCGTCGTCAACTGCAACCTGCAGCGACTCGACGGTCCGGTGCGCGGCAACGGCAAGATCATCCAGGAGCTGGAGGCGGTGTTCCGCGGCGCCGGCTGGAACGTGATCAAGGTGATCTGGGGCTCGGGCTGGGACCCGCTGATCGCCGCCGACAAGTCCGGCCTGCTGCTCAAGCGGATGGAGGAGTGCGTCGACGGCGAGTACCAGGACTTCAAGTCCAAGAACGGCGCGTACGTCCGCCAGCACTTCTTCGGCAAGTACCCGGAGCTGCTCGACCATGGTCGCCGACATGTCCGACGACGAGATCTGGGCGCTGAGCCGCGGCGGCCACGACCCGCTCAAGGTCTATGCCGCCTACCACGCCGCGGTCAACCACACCGACCAGCCGACGGTGATCCTGGCCAAGACCGTCAAGGGCTACGGCATGGGCGAGGCCGGCGAGGGGCAGAACATCACCCATCAACAGAAGAAGATGGGTGAGACCGTGCTGCGGGACTTCCGGGACCGGTTCCGCATCGACGTGCCCGACGAGCAGATCGCCGAGGTTCCGTTCCTGCCAGCTCGACGGCCGGCAGCAAGGAGCAGGCTACCTGCAGGAGCGCCGCGCGGCGCTCGGCGGCTAGCCTGCCGGCCCGGCGGCGACCGTAGCTCCGAGTCGCCTGCAGGTGCCGCCGCTGTCGGCCTTCGAGGCCCAGCTGAAGGCACCGGAGACGCGCAGATCTCCACCACGATGGCGTTCGTGCGGATCCTGACCACGCTGCTGCGGGACAAGCAGATCGGCAAGCGCATCGTGCCGATCGTGCCCGACGAGTCGCGCACATTCGGCATGGAGGGCCTGTTCCGCCAGTTCGGCATCTTCTCCCAGGTCGGTCAGCTGTACCAGCCGGAGGACGCCAATCAGCTGATGTTCTACAAGGAGGACAAGAGCGGCCAGCTCCTCCAGGAGGGGATCAACGAGCCGGGCGCGATGTCGTCGTGGATCGCGGCAGCCACCTCGTACAGCACCAACGACGTCCCGATGATCCCGTTCTACATCTACTACTCGATGTTCGGCTTCCAGCGGGTCGGCGACCTCGCCTGGGCCTCCGGCGACATGCGGGCGCGGGGCTTCCTGATCGGTGGCACCGCGGGGCGCACCACGCTCAACGGCGAGGGACTGCAGCACGAGGACGGGCACAGCCACGTGATGTCCGCGACGATTCCAAACTGCGTCTCCTACGATCCGACGTTCTCCTACGAGGTGGCGGTGATCATCGCCGACGGGCTGCGCCGGATGTACGCCGAGCAGGAGGACGTCTTCTACTACCTCACCGTGATGAATGAGAACTATCAGCATCCCGCTCTGCCCGAGGGTCGCGAGGACGAGGTTCGCAACGGAATCGTCAAGGGGATGTACCTGTTCCGGGAGCGGGCAAGGCCGCCAAGAAGTCGGCTCCGCGGGTGCAGCTGTTCGGCTCCGGGACGATCCTGCGCGAGGTCATCGCGGCCGCCGACCTGTTGGAACAGGACTGGGACGTGGCGGCCGACGTGTGGAGCGTGCCGAGCTTCACCGAGCTGGGACGCGAGGCGCATGGCCGCCGAGCGGTGGAACATGCTGCATCCCAGCGGAGGAGCGCCGGCAGTCCTTCGTGGAGAGCCCAGCTCGCCGGGCGGCCGGACGGGCCGGCTGTCGCCGCGACCGACTACATCCGGGCGTTCGCCGAACAGATCCGTCCGTACGTGAAGCGGCGCTACCACGTGCTCGGCACCGACGGCTTCGGCCGCTCCGACTACCGACGCAAGCTCCGTGAACACTTCGAGGTGGACCGGCACTTCGTCACCGTCGCCGCGCTCACCGAACTGGCTGCCGAAGGCAGCCGTTCCCGTCGGCACCGCCGCCGAGGCCATCGCGAAGTACGGCCTCAACCCCGACAAGCCCGACCCGGCCCGCGCCTGAGAGAGGCGTCCCATGACTGCGGCAACCCAGACAGCAACCGAGGTCAAGGTCCCCGACATCGGCGACTTCGACGACGTACCGGTCATCGAGGTGCACGTCAAGCCCGGTGATGCCGTCAACGCGGACGACCCGCTGATCACGCTCGAATCGGACAAGGCGACGATGGACGTCCCGTCGCCGGCCGCCGGCGCCGTCGCGGACGTGCTCGTCAAGGTCGGCGACACGGTGAGCGAAGGCACCGCCGATTCTCATGCTCCAACCAGGCGATGGCGCAATGACCGAGCCGCCGTCGCTGGTGGAACAGCAGGAGCCGACGCCAGCGGCCGCCCAACCGGCGGCACCGCCTGCCGCAGCCCTGCGCCAGCGGCCGCCGCCAGCCGCCGGCTACCGCGAGCGCAGCATCGCCGGCGGCAGGAGCGGCCGACGTGCCCGGAGTGCACGCCGGCCCCAGCGTGCGGCGGACGGCCCGGGAGTTCGGCATCGACCTCGGCGCCGTCACCGGTACGGGTCCGAAAGGTCGGATTACCAAGGACGATCTCGTTGGGCTTCCTGCGCGGACCTACCCAGGCTCCGGCGCCAGCCGCCGCAGCACCCGCGACCGGCGCGGGCATCCCGGAGATTCCGGCCCAGGATTTCTCCAAGTTCGGGCCGGTGGAGACCAAGCCGCTTGCGCGTATCAAGAAGATCTCCGGCCCGTTCCTGCACCGGTCCTGGCTGAACGTGCCACACGTCACGCACAACGACGAGGCCGACATCACCGACCTCGACAAGTACCGCAAGGAGCTGGACACTGCAGCCAAGGCCGACGGCTACCGAGTGACGCTGCTGGCCTTCCTGGTGAAGGCGTGCGTCTCGGTGTTGAAGCAGTTCCCCGACTTCAACAGTTCGCTGTCGCCGGAGAAGGACAGCCTGATCCTGAAGAAGTTCTACAACATCGGTATTGCGGTCGACACTCCCGACGGGCTGGTCGTTCCGGTCGTCAAGGATGCCGACCGCAAGGGGATCATCGAGCTATCCAAGGAGTTCGGCGACATTTCGAAGAAGGCTCGCGACGGCAAGCTGTCCCCCAATGACCTGCAGGGCGGCACGTTCACCATCTCGAGCCTGGGCGGCATCGGCGGCACGAGCTTCACCCCGATCGTCAATGCGCCCGAAGTGGCCATTCTCGGTGTGGTGCGGTCGAAGATGTCCCCGGTCTGGAATGGATCGGAGTTCGTTCCCCGGATGATGCTGCCGGTCTCGCTGTCCTACGACCACCGGGTGATCGACGGCGCGGCGGCCGCCCGGTTCACCCGGCAGCTATGCCACCTGCTCGAAGACGACCGTCGGCTCATCCTCTAGAGACGCGAGGACATCCAAACATGAGCGCTGTCGAGATTCAGGTCCCCGACATCGGCGACTTCAGCGACGTGCCGGTGATCGAGATCCACGTCAGTCCCGGTGACGTCGTCGCGGTTGACGACTCGCTGGTCACGCTGGAGTCGGACAAGGCCACCATGGATGTGCCGTCCCCGTCCGCCGGCACGGTGTCGGAACTGCGGATCGGCGTCGGAGACACGGTGTCGCAGGGAAGCGTGCTCCTGGTCCTCGAGGCCGAGGGAGCTGCTGGCACGCCGCCCAAGGAGCACGTGCATGAAAGCGCGCATCCTGACCCTGGCGAGAAGACCGGTTACGGCTCCGCGACCGGGGTTTACGACAAGATCGAGGTGAGCGTCCCGGACATCGGCGACTTTGAAGCAGTACCGGTCATCGAGGTGCTGGTCAACGCCGGCGACACCGTCGCGGTCGACGACCCGCTGATCACGCTCGAGTCGGACAAGGCCACCATGGACGTACCCGCCCCAGCGGCAGGCACGGTCGTTGCGGTCAAAGTGAACGTCGGCGACACCGTTTCAGCCGGGCACCCCATCTTGGACCTGCGCACTGGTGAAGCACCGGCCGCCGCCGAACAGGCCGCTGCGCCGGCACCATCGCCAGTCGCCCGGCCACCGATGACCGAGCGCGGCGACGTACACGCCGAGGTGCTGGTGCTTCGGCGCTGGTCCCGGGGATACAGCGCCGCGTTCCGCGCCGCCGACCTCGGCAAGAGCGTCGTGCTGGTTGACCGCGGCGAGAGGCTCGGCGGTGTGTGTCTCAACATCGGCTGCATCCCGTCCAAGGCGCTTGCTGCACGCCGCGAAGGTGATCGCCGAGACGAAGGAGATGGCCGCCTACGGGCTGTCCTTCGCCGACGCCGCAGATCGATCATCGACAAGCTGCGCGACTGGAAAGAGGGCGTCGGTCAAGCGGCTCACCGGCGGCCTCGCGGGTTTGGCCAAGCAGCGCAAGGTCGAGGTCGTGCGCGGCACCGGCATGTTCACCTCGATGAACCAGATTGCAGGTGACCGCGGACGACGGCTCGGTCAAGACCGTGAGCTTCGAACAGGCGATCATCGCCGCCGGCTCCGAACCGATGACGCTGCCGTTCATCCCCAACGACGATCCGCGGGTCATCGACTCCACCGGTGCGCTGGAACTCGACGGCGTACCGCGAGCGGCTGCTGGTGCTCGGCGGCGGGATCATCGGCCTCGAGATGGCGACCGTCTACTCCGAGCTCGGCGCCCAGATCACCGTCGTCGAGCTGATGGACCAGCTCATTCCCGGCGCGTCGACAAGGACATCGTCACGCCGCTGACCAAACGGATCACCAAGCGGTACGAGAACATCTATCTCAAGACCAAGGTGACCGCGGTCGAGGCCAGCTGACGACGGGCTGCGCGTACGGTTCGAAGGCGCGGGGGCACCGGACACCGACACCTTCGACAAGGTGCTGGTCGCGGTCGGTCGGCGACCCAACGGCCGGCTGATCGGCGCGGAGAACGCCGGCGTGCTCATCGATGAGCGCGGCTTCATTCAGGTGGACAAGCAACAGCGCACGAACGTGCCGCACATCTTCGCGATCGGCGACGTTGTCGGCCAGCCGATGCTGGCGCACAAGGCGGTTCACGAAGGCAAGGTCGCTGCCGAGGTGACTGCCGGCATGCCGAGCTACTTCGACGCGAAGGTGATCCCATCGGTGGCCTACACCGACCCCGAAGTGGCCTGGGTCGGGGTCACCGAGAACGAGGCGAAGGCCGCGGGCGTCAAGTACGGCAAAGGGGTATTCCCGTGGCTGCGCGTCCGGCCGGTCGCTGACGCTCGGCCGGGACGAGGGCATCACGAAGGTGATCTTCGACGAATCGACTGATCGGATCATCGGGTGCGGCATCGTCGGCCCGAACGCCGGAGACCTCATCGCCGAAGCCGCGCTGGCCATCGAGATGGGTGCTGACGCGGCCGACATCGGCCTGCACCATCCACCCGCATCCAACCCTCTCGGAAACCATCGGCATGGCTGCCGAGGCGTTCGAGGGCACAATCACAGACCTGTACCTGCCAAAGAAGAAAACGAAACGACTAAGGAGACACGAAATGCCAGGATCAGTCATCGTCGGGGGTGCCAGGACACCGATCGGGAAGCTTGCCGGGTCTCTCAAGGACTTCGCGGCGATGGACCTGGGCGGGTTCGCCATCAAGGCCGCATTGGAGAAGGCCGGAATCACCGGGGACCAGGTCGACTACGTGATCATGGGCCACGTCATCCAGGCCGGGGCCGGGCAGAACACCGCCCGGCAGGCTGCGGTCAGAGGCGGTATTCCGATGTCGGTGCCGTCGCTGACGGTGAACAAGGTGTGCCTGTCCGGGATTGAACGCGATCGCGATGGCCGATCAGTTGATCGGCTACGGCGAGTTCGACGTGGTCGTCGCCGGCGGGATGGAGTCGATGACGCAAGGCCCGTACCTACTGCCGAAGGCCCGAGGCGGCTACCGGTACGGCGACGGCGAGATCGTGGACTCCACCGCCCACGACGCGCTGTTCTGCTCGTTCGACCAGCTGGGGATGGGCGCGGCGACCGAGACGTACACGCAAGCTGCGTGGCATCAGCCGGGAGGAACAGGACGCCTACTCCGCTGGATCGCATGGCCGGGCCGCCGAGGCGCAGAAGAACGGCCTGTTCGACGACGAGATCGTGGCGGTGGCGGTGCCGCAGCGCAGGGGCGACCGATGATGGTCACCGAGGACGAGGGAGTGCGTCCGGACACCACGGCGGCGACGCTGGCGAAGCTGCGGCCCGGCGTTCGCCGCGGACGGCACGGTGACCGCCGGCTCGTCGTCGCAGATCTCCGACGGCGCCGCAGCCGTGGTGGTGATGTCGCGGGCCAAGGCCGAGGAGCTGGGGCTGCCGATCCTGGCGGAGATCGGCGCGCACGGCACGGTCGCCGGGCCGGACCCGTCGCTGCTGTCCCAGCCAGCCAACGCCGATCAGCAAGGCGCTGGACGGGAGAATCTCACGCCTGACCGAGGTCGACCTGTACGAGATCAACGAGGCGTTCGCGTCGGTGGCCATTCAGTCGATGCGCGAGCTGGAAATCGGCGAGGACGTCGTCAACGTCAACGGTGGCGCCATCTCCATGGGCCACCCGGTCGGCGCGTCCGGCGCGCGGCTCGCGCTGCACCTGGCTCTGGAGCTCAAGCGCCGTGGCGGCGGTGTCGGAGCAGCCGGGCTGTGCGGTGGCGGCGGTCAGGGAGAGGCCTTGATCATCCGCGTGGCGGGCTGACCGAGCTCCGGATCAACTGTCGTCGACGCGATTGAGGACGGTCATCCAGCGGTCAGCCTGATCATGCTGCCCGGGCGGTGGACTTGCTCCCTTCGCCCGGCTAGTTGGGCGGGATGTTCTGGTTGATGCGGAAGAAGTTGTCCGGGTCGTACTTTCGCTTCAAGGCTTGGAGCCGGTCGTACTTCTTCGGCCCGTACGACTGCCTGAACCCGCTCGGCACCCTCGTCGCCCAGGAAGTTCACGTAGACGCCTTCGTGCCACGGTCGTAGTGCGGACCAGAAGTCGCGTACCCACTCGCGCTCCTCGTGCGAATCCGGCACTCGTCTCCGTGCTGGCGCCGATGTTGTACGTGAAGCCGGCCGAGCGGCCGTTGAACGCGGTCTCGTCGTCGCCGACTCGGCTCACGGCGCCGCCCATTTGCCAGATCGGGTACGCCGTCAGCGGCGAGGAGATCTGCAACGAGTGCTCCACCGTGATGTCGATGATTTCATCGTTCAGCTCGGCGACGTCGCAGCTCTTGAAGTAGTACCAACGACCCGCCGGAAAGCTCGGATCGAACATCGCCTGATGCGTCAGGAACGGCTTCGGCACGCAGAGATCCAAGACCGGCGAGCCGAACGCCTTCAGCGGTCGGACAAAGCGTTCCCCTTCCTCTATGTCACCGGCCCAGCAGCAGACGACCGCTCACGACCGGCTTACCGTGAAGTTCCGGCGGCACGAATGGCAGCGGCGGCGCTTTACGGTGAACCACGATCGTCATCAGTTCGTCCGGCGCGTCAGCGACCCAGTCACGATAGAAGCGCAGGACGTCTGGCGACTTGCGCCATCGGCCAGAACACCGGTCCCGCCATCACCTGCGGTCCCAGAGGCACGCAGCGGAACTCGAACTCGGTGACTATCCCGAAGTTGCCACCGCCGCCGCGTACTCCCCAGAAGAGATCAGCATTCCGATCCGCGCTCGCCTGCGATGAACTCACCGTCGGCTGTGACGAGATCGACTGAGACGAGCTGGTCGATCGACAGCCCGTGCTTACGCATGATCCAGCCGATCCCACCGCCCAGCGTGAGTCCAGCCACGCCGGTATGGGTGACGATGCCGGACGGCACCGCGAGGCCGAACGCCTGGGTTTCCCTGTCGAGGTCTCCGAGCAGCACGCCCGCCTGCACCCGCGCGGTTCGCCTTTCGGGATCGACCCGGACTCCTTTCATGAGCGAGAGGTCGATCACCAGGGCGCCGTCAGCCATCGACAAACCCGGGAAGGAGTGTCCACCGCTCCGTACGGCGACCGGCAGACCGCTGGCCCGCCCGAACTTCACACCGGCGATGACATCCGAAACTCCCAGGCAGCGGAGGATCGCCGCAGGATGCCTGTCGAACGAGCCGTTCCAGATCTTGCGATCCGTGTCATAGCTCGGATCTCCCGGGCCGACGACGTACCCGCGGAGAGCTGCCCTATCAATCTCCATCGATTCGGTGCCGAGACTCATCGTTGGAGTGTCTCAGTCACGCCGACGGTTGCCAAGCACGCTGTTCGGATCGGGTCGCGCGTGTCCTGACAAAACGGCTTCGCGTTTTCGGTCGGAACGCGGGAAAATGCGGCGATGGAGGAGACCGCCTCGGCAGCCGAGGTTCACGTTTCGCTGCTGGGCGGTTTCTCCGTCACGGTCAATGGGCAGCCGGTGCCAGATCAGGTGGCGGCTGCGCAAGGCCAAGACGTTGGTCAAGCTGCTCGCTCTCGCCCCGGGCATCGGCTGCACCGCGATCGTCCGGTGGATAGCGCTGTGGTCGGATACCGAGCCGGAGGCCGCAGCCAAACAACCTGCATCAGATCGTGCACGCCGTGCGGCGCATGATGGGCGCAGGAATCGATCACACTCAGCGACGATGTGGTGCCGCCTCTGCCCGGCCGGCGGCCTCATCGTGGACGTTGATCAATTCGAGCAAGCAGCCGGCACCGCCCGCAGCAGCGGCGAGATCACCGCGCTGCAACAAGCGCTCGATCTGTGGACCGGCCCGCTACTCCCCGAAGATCAGTACGCCGACTGGGCAGCAGAGCAGCGGGAACGACTCAGCGAAACCCACGCCGGCGTTGCACGGCCCTGCTCGGATCGAAGCTGTCTGAGCGGAAGGTGAACCAGAAGCCGCGCTGGCCCTTCTGGAACCACTCGCATCCGCCCGCCCACTCGACGAACACCTGCACCGAGTCCTGATCGATGCACTCGCCGGAGTCGGCCGACGCTGGGAAGCCATCGAGGCGTACGAACGGCTCCGCGATGCTCTTGACGGAGGAGTACGCCGCCGAACCGGAACCCGAGACCAAGGCCCTCTACCGGCGACTGCTCACCGGCGGCAAGCCCATACCCGCAACGATCCCTGCACAACCTGCCTGGAGCCGACCACCAGCTTCGTCGGCCGCCGACGCTTGCTCACCGAGCTGATCGGCAGGCCTGGGGCGTACGCGTCTGCTCACCCTCACCGGCGTGGGCGGTGTTGGCAAGAGCCGGCTCGCTCTGGAGCTGGCCCGGCTGGCGGGTGCCGGCCCCGACTTCCCGGACGGTGTCTGGCTTGTCGAGCTGGCTGGCGTCCAGGATCCCGAGATCGTCGCATCCACCGTGGCATCGGCGCTGCGACTGACTCTTCGAAATGGACGCTCTCCAGCGACGGCCGTCGCAGAGCAACTCGGTTCTCGCACCCTGCTGTTGATCATGGACAACTGCGAGCACCTACTCGAGGCGTGCAGCGCTCTCATTCAGGAGGTGCTCGCCAGGTGTCCCAACATCAATATCGTCACCACGAGTCGCGAACCGCTGGCGCTTCCCGGCGAGCTGGTCTACCGCGTGCCATCGCTGGACATGCCAAGCGGAACCGAGATGCGATGTCCGGGAGCTGTTCCGGCTGGAAGCCGTACAGCTGTTCGTCGAACGCGCCTGGCTTACTGCGCCTTCGTTCAAACTGAACAGCAAAGACCGCGGATCCGGTGGCGGAGATCTGCCATCGGCTTGACGGCATACCACTCGCGCTCGAGCTCGCCGCCGCGCGCCTCGCCCACTTCACAGTGCAACGAGCTCGCCGACGGACTCGGCGACGCGCTCACCCTGCTCAGACAGCGCGGACGTGGACGCCTCGATCGCCAGCAAACGATCGCCGCGACCACTTGGCTGGAGCCATGGTCTGCTCGAAGTGGAAGAGCAGACTGATCTTCCGGCGACTCGGCTGTCTTCGCCGGCGGATTCGACCTGGAGGCGGCCGCAGCGGTGTGCGATCCGCCCGGCCCGGCGGTTATTGACCTCTGTCTCCCGTCTGGTGGACAAGTCGCTCGTCCATGCCGGACACGGCCGAGTCAGAGACGCGATACCGGTTGCCTCGAGGTGGTTCGGCAGTACGCGGAGACGCGGCTGGCGGAAGCCGAGGAGGTGGCTGCCTGTCGCAGGCGCCATATGGAGTGGTACGCCGGGGCCGCAGCGGCACACGATCCGGACCGCGGCGAGCGTTGTCGTCGGCGAACCGTCTGGCTGGTTCGACGTCGAGCAGGATAATCTGCGCGCGGCATTGGCCACGGCACTCGCAATCGGATCCGACGACAGCCCAACAGCTGGCCACGTCGTGCTGGCGCTTCTGGGTTAACCGCGGCCTGATCTCCGAAGGAGCGCGCTGGCTCACCCTTGCTCTGAACGCCACCCCGGACCGATCCGCGCTGCGGGCGCGCGCACTGGCCGCGATGGCCGTCATGCACATCCGCCAGGCCGATGCTACTGAGCTGACGGCGATCGGAGGAGGAGATCGTCGATCTCCTGAACGAGCACGGCGAGCCGAGTGAGCGGGCCCACGGTTATCCACCAACGGGCATTGCTGACATTCATGGCCGGTGACTGGAGACTTGCGCAGAGTCAAAGCGACGAAGCGCTACGCGTTTCCGCCGGGTTTCCGGCAGTTGCTGCTTCGGCCCAACATTTCGCCGGCGTGCTCGCGCTCGCTCGGGGCGAGGTTGACCTGGCCCGTCACGCGGTCTCGACGCCGCGCTGCAGGCGCTGCAGCAAGTGCCCGATGACGCAGCGCCGTTCTTCGTCGCCATGTCGCTGGGTTGGGCCGTCGACGAGCGTCGTGATCCGCCACTGCCATTCGCCGAAGAGACCGTGCTGTTCGGGCGTCGGGTAGGCGCCCAGCAGGCGGCCGGACATCTGAGGCTGGCCATCGCTCTTAGCGAGCGGCTGGCCGGCAACATCGACGCGGCTTTTACGCTCATCGACGACGCCTACGCCCGGTTCCGCGGCTGTGGATGACCGCTACGGAGAGGCGTACGCGCTGTCACAGCATGGACATGCGCTGCGATGGGTGGAGCAGTACGAAGAGGCGGACGGCTACCTGCAACGGTCTGAGTCGCTTCGTCGGGACCTGCGCGACAAGCGGGCATTGGCACTGGCACTCGCGGGTCGAGCGTTGAATGCAGCTGCCGCCGGCGCGGCCGATAAGCTCGGACGCTTGGGCGTGAGGCGTTGGCCATCATGGAGGAATCAAGCGACATCGACCGGCTTCTCGGTGACCAGCGTGAACCTCGGCTGTCGCGGAGTTGCTCGTTGACCGACCTACCGGCGACGCTGATCTGGCTCGATCGCACCCTTGCCGTCTTCCCCATTCCTGGCGGCCATCGGTCGCTCGGCTGGCTGCACCTGCTTCGCGCCCACGTGCTGCGACAGCTGGACGACGCGGACGGCTCGATGATTTCGGCGGCGGCCGCGCAGACGGTGTTTTCGCAGCTCGGTGAGCAGCGCGGCTTGGCTGCCGTGCAAAAGGATCGCCCTCGGGTCGATGTCGAACTTGAGCGCTACTCGTTAAGGATCGCCGTGCCGACCATGCGACCGCCCTCCGCAGCAGGTGTTCACGTCTCGTTGCTGGGTGGTTTCTCCGTCGTCGTTAACGGGCGGGCGGTAGAGGATCGGTGGCGGCTGCGCAAAGCCAAGATGCTGGTGAAACTGCTCGCCCTCGCGCCCGGGCATCGGCTGCACCGCGACAGCGTAGTCGACAGGCTTTAGCCAGACACCGAGCCGCAGGTGGCGGCCAACAACCTGCACCAAATCGTCCACACCATACGACGCATGCTCGGCACAGAATCGATCACACTCACCGACGACGTGGTATGGCTCTGCCCAGCCGGCGGCCTCACCGTGGATGTTGATGTATTCGAGCGAGCCGCCGCAGCCGCCCGCAGCAGCGGTGACATCACCACGCTGCAACTGGCGCTGCAGCTGTGGACCGGCCCGCTGCTTCCTGAAGATCAATATGCCGATTGGGCAGATCGAGCATCGGGAGCGACTCGCCGAAACCCATGCCGCTGTCGCAAGCTCTGCTCGGCTCCAAGCTCCTAGCCCAAGGCGAACTGGAAGCCGCCCTCGCCCTGCTCGAACCACTGGCACCGCAGCGCCCCCTCGACGAACACCTGCACCGGGTCTTGATCGAGGCACTCGCCGGACACGGCCGACGCTGGGAAGCCGTCGAAGCCTACGAGCGATTACGCGACGCCCTCGACGACGCGTACGCCGCCGAAACGGAGCCAGAGACCAGCGCCCTCTACCGGCGGCTGCTCGCCGGCGTACAGAAGCCGCCTGGCCCAAGCATGCAACCGCTCGTCGGGCGACAGCAGGAATGGAAGAGACTGCTCTCGGCCTGGCAGCGCGCAAGCCGTGGCGAATCGCATTTGTTCTTGATCAGCGGCGAGGCCGGCATCGGCAAGACACGCCTGGCCGAGGAGCTTCTCGCATGGGCGGACCAGCAAGGCATTGCCACTGCCAGGACGCGTTCCTATGGCGCCGAGGGGAGCCTAGCGCTTGCCCCTGTGACCGAATGGCTACGCAGCGGCGCGATTCGCCAGTCATTGAGTCGGCTGGCCGACATATGGCTGACCGAGACCGCACGTCTGCTGCCCGAGCTTTTGGCCGAACTGGCTGACTTGCCGCGACCGGAGCCAATCACCGAATTCGGTCAACGTCAACGTTTCTTCGAGGCGCTCGCGCGAGCCGTACTCGGCGCGCCGCAACCATTGCTGTTGTTGATCGACGATTTGCAGTGGTGTGATCACGAGACACTCCAGTGGCTGCATTTTGTGCTGCGCTTCGACCCGAAGAAACGTCTTCTAGTGGTCGGCACGGCGCGCATCGAAGAGCTGGCGCCTGCACATCCAGCCACTGAATGGCTCGTGCACCTGCGCAGCGAAGGTAGCGTGACGGAGCTTGCCCTTGGTTCACTGGATGCCGTCGAGACTGGTCACCTGGCCGGACAGGTAACCAAACGCGAGCTTGACGACCAGTCGGCCTTGCGGCTGTATCGCGAGACCGAGGGTAACCCTCTGTTCGTGGTGGAATTGGCGAGCGCAGGCCTCAGCACGGAAACGGGGAACAAGGTAGCTGAAGCACTTGACTACTCCGTGCCCCAACTCGCCACCGCTAACCTGCCACCTCGCATGCACGCGGTCATCGCTGGTCGGCTGGCGCAACTATCACCGGGGCGCGCGAGCTGGCAGGACTTGCTGCCACGGTCGGGCGAGTCTTCACCCTCGATATCTTGCGCAAGGCCAGCGGCAGCGAGACCAGACGGCCTGATCGAAGGATTGGATGAGTTGTGGCAGCGGCACGTCGTACGAGCTGTTCCGCAGCAGGCTGATTTGGAGCCACGTGAGAGATGGCGGAGAACAGTTTTGACTTCTCGCACGACAAGATTCGCGACGTGGCCTACGCCGAACTCAGCCCGGTGAAGCAACACTATTGGCACTTACGTATCGCAGAGGCGCTGGAAGAGATTCATGTCGGCAAGCCTGGATCCGGTCAGCGCGCAATTGGCGGGCTCATTTCGAGCAGGCTACTGAGCCGGCACGCGCGATTCCGTTCTATCAGCGCGCTGCTGAATTTGCGCCAGCGCGTGTACGCCAACGACGAGGCCATTGGACTTCTTAGACGCGGCTTGCAGCTGCTGCACAAGTTGCCCGACCAGGCGCGCCACGAAGAACAACAGTTGAACCTTCTGCGACTGTTGAGTCTCGCGTTAGTGGCAACCCGTGGCTATGCGTGCGCTGGAAGTGGTGGATACCTTGTCCCGAGCCCAGACATTGAATCAACATTTGGGCAAGCCGACCCGACCCTCTACTCTTGCGGGCCCAGGCGATCGCTGCTCTCAACCTCCGCAACCTTCAGCAAGGACTTGCATTCGGTGATCAATTGCTGCAATTGGCCGATCAACAATCCGATCCGATCCTGTTGGTCGAAGGCCACTATGTACTGGGGGTGACGTTGTCTTGGGCCGGATCGTTTACGCGCTCGCGCGTTCATCTGGAACAAGCCCTTGCGCACTACGATCCGGCGCATTCGTCTGGCGCACATTATGCGCTACTCACAAGACCCCAACGTGATTTGCCGGTGCCGACTCGCGTTTAACCTATGGTGCCTCGGTTATCCGGACCAAGCCCAGACGGCGCAAAGCAGAGGACTCGCGCAGGCTCAAGCACTGGCACACCCATTCAGCCTGGGGTACGCACTGACCTGGGACGCGATGCTCCATGGCGAAATGGGCAACATTGATTCCCTACTCCAGTCGGCCGAAGCCGCCATTGCACTCGGCGACGAACATCATCTTCGATTCTGGTCATCATGGGCAACGGTGTTACACGGGTGGGCCCTGGCCGAAGCAGGCGAGCCGGAGCTAGGTCTGGCAGAACTCCAGCGCGGTGGTGAGCAGATGCACTCGATAGGCGGCTTTTTTCTGCAGCCGTTTCGTCTCATTACTGCTTGCGCAACAGTTCGCAAAAGATGGGCGAGATCGAACACGGCATTGAACTGGTTAGTAACGCACTGGCTAGCACAGCACATGATCAGTATTGGTGCGATGCTGAACTGGAGCGACTTCGATGCGAGTTGTTACTGGCAATTGGCGTCGATGCCGAGCAAGCCGAAGCCGCCTACCGGCGAGCAATACATATCGCCCAAAAACAGCACGCCAAGTTCTTCGAGCTTCGAGCGACAACCAGCTTGGCGCAACTGTGGCTGAAGCCAAGGCAGAAGCGCGGAAGCTCGCCGAAATACTGACGCGGGCCTTGGACTGGTTCGGCGAAGGCCTCGACACGCGCGACCTTAAGAACGCGCGGGCATTGTTAGACCTTTTACTGAGCGAAGCATCCCCTAACAGCTGGCGCCGCGGATGGGCTGCACGGCTCGGCCTGGCCACTGTGCAAAGGATCTGCAAAGAGCGTCTTCCTAGCCTGCCTGCATGACTCCACACGGTCGGCAGGGCATCATGACGGGCGTACTCGGTGAGGCGACGATACGCGAGTTGGAAATCGGCCTGGCCGGCTCCGTGATGGGCCCTGGGACCCGGACTACGAGACGGCCCGTCGCGTCTGGAACCACGCGATCGACAAACGGCCCGCACTGATCGTACGTCCGGCAAACACCGACGATGTGGCGCGAGCGGTCGGTTTTGCCCGGAGTGAAGGTAGGCCGATCGCGGTACGCGGCGGAGCGCATAGCGTTGCCGGCTTTTCCACCTGTGACGACGGGATCGTCATTGACCTCGCACAGCTCAATGAGGTCCAGGTTGATGTCGAGTCGCGGCGAGCGCTCGCAGGTGGCGGGGCCAGGTGGAAGACCTTCGATGCGGCTACCCAGCAGCATGGGCTGGCAACGACGGGAGGCCTGGTTTCCAGCACCGGCATCGGCGGCTTTACCCTTGGTGGCGGGATCGGCCACCTGGTCCGCAAGTGCGGGCTCACCTGCGACAACCTCCTTTCCGCTGAGCTGGTAGCCGCAGACGGATCGATCGTGCAGGCCTCCGAGTCGCAGAATTCTGAGCTCTTCTGGGCCCTCGCGGGTGGTGGCGGCAACTTCGGGGTGGTCACGAGATTCGAGCTCGCCCTGCATTCGGTTGGTCCTCTCGTGCTGGGCGGTGTCATCTTCTACCCCGGCGAACAGGCAGCGCAGGTGATGACCGGATGGCGCGCCCTGCTCCCAGCATGCCGGACGGAGCTTTCGACCACTGTGGGCCTGGGAACGGCCCCGCCGGCGCCGTTCCTCCCTGAGGACTGGTACTACAAGAAGGTCGCCGCCGTCATTACCTGCTGGGCCGGCGACCCAGTCGAGGGTGAAGAGCGTCGTCAGGCCGTTGCGGACGCTTGGCACGCCGATCGCCGACCTGCTCGGCCCGATTCCGTACCTGGATCTGCGGCAGCTCCTCGACCCGCTATGGGAAGCAGGCGCCGGAAACTACTTCACTTCCGCCTTCCTCGACGGGCTCCCAGATCAGGCGATCGAGACACTGACCGACTACCACCGCAGCTCCGCCCCCTGCCGGTGCAGACCGCGCTCGACATCCATCACCTCGGCGGAGGAATGGGGCGGGTACCGGCAGCCAACACCGCATTTACCGATCGCTGCTCGCCATTCATATTCAACTGCGCCGTGCGGACGTCCGACCCCGCGGAGCTTTCGCCACATATCGCCTGGGCGCAGGTGGCCCGAAATGCAATGGCGGCCTATGGAAGAGGGGAATGTATGTGAACTTCAGCGGCGAGGGCGGAGGCGATAATCTCCGTGCTGCCTATCCACCGGAGATCTGTGCCCGCCTTCGGACGGTCAAGGATCAATACGACCCGTTCAACGTATTCAGATTCAACCTAAACATTTCGCCCACCAAATGACGAGGAGCATGCAATGAGATTCAGCATCGTATTTGACGACAACGGAACTATTCTCGCTGCCTCGGTAGGCGACGAGGAGGCAAACAACGCGGCTCGTGGCCCCGGTGTGAGCAGCGGTTGCTTCGACATCTCCGATGACTTGCCTGATGCCGAACTGCACCAAACCGTGGAGCGCTTGCTGATCAGGAAACTGACGCGCGAGGAGCTAAAGCAGCGCGGCAGTCAAGGAAGGCTGATATTGGCCAATCTGGAGTCGACCTTGAATTTTCTGACAAGCAACAATCCACCTGAAACTGAACGGAGAATAGAGACATGTCGAGACTAGAAATGGCGCCAAGGGTACGGCGAGTCGTTCTGCTGACTTCACTTATCGTCGCCGCACCCGCGACCGCTACGGCGAAGGACACCGCGGAGCAAGTCAAACGACCCAGCGCTGGTCTCTGGAGTGGAACGAGCTTGCGCAGAAGACATTTCTGGCCGATACGACCAAGTCGATCCCAGAAGACTTCCTCTACATGGGATTTCTGCATGCGGCCGTCTACAACGCTGTGGTCGGCATCGAGGGTCGTTACGAGCCGTATCATTTCCACGCGCGTCCACAGGAGGGAGCTTCGGCGCAGGCGGCGGCAGTAGCTGCGGCCCATATGATCCCTGGTGACCTACTCGCCCGGACGCAAGACGCCAGCCTCGATACGGCGTACGCCACATCATTGGCGAAAATCCCCGATGGCGACGCAAAGACTCGCGGCGTCACTTTCGGCGAGCTCGCCGCCGACACCCTGATCGCACAACGAAAAGATGACGGCACGCAATGCGCCCCTCTCCGTTCACCCAACAGCCTGCTCCCGGCGTGTGGCGGCCGACGCCAGCGCCCACCACCCGCTAATCTTTCTCCATTCGCCGTCCCATGGATGGGAGATGTGACTCCGTTGCTCGTCAAGAGCGGAGCCCAGTTCGGCGAAGCTGGGCGGCCGCCAGAACTGACATCGGCTCAGTACACGCAGGAATTCAATGAGGTCAAGGCCCTGTGGCTCGATGGACTCAACGAAACGCAAAGCCAAGCAGACAGCGACTGCGAAGTTCTACTCCGGCAATGCCTTTGTCCAGTTCAATACGGCACTGCGAGACCAGGTGACCGTGCGGAAATTGGACATCGTCGACGCAGCCCGCATGTTCGCCGCTGTCGACATGAGCCTCGCCGACGCGATCATTTCGATTTGGCACTCTAAGTACCTCTACGCCTTCTGGCGGCCCATTACGGCCATCCAGCTGGCCGATACCGACGGCAATCCTGCGACCACGGCCGATCCGAATTGGCAGCCAATGTTGGCCACGCCTCCGTATCCGGACTATGTAAGCGGATACAGCGGCCTCATCGGCGCACTTACCCGGGCCCTGCAAGACACTTTCCATACCCAGCACTTTGCAGCTGACCTTCATCTCCACTGCCGTCCCGAACGTCACCGCTTCTATAACTCTGGGAAGGCAGCGAACCAGAGAAGTGGTGGATGCGAGAGTGTGGTTGGGCATCCACTTCCGCACTGCAGATGTCCGCGGTGCGCAGATGGGCCAACAGGTCGCGGAATGGGCACTAGATCCACTACTTCCGTCCGGTGAGCGGCACGTAACGCCGATCCGCGATTGGCTTTAGCCCTAGCGGTGCTCAGGCGCCGCTAGGGCATTACCTACTGGCACCTTAGGTGGTTCCTATGAGGTTTGGCCCAGCGGAGGCAGGTCCCACTCGTCGTTGGGCGTCTTGACGATCTTCACCGCGCAGCAGGCGAAGGCCAGCGTCATCAGCAGCCAGGCGGCCATGTCCAGCACGGGCATCTGCAGGACTACGAAGGCCAAGCACGTGCACCGGCGTGCGTCAGCAGCATGGCCAGCCAGCCCACGGTCGGCGATGCTGCCGCGCAGGGCGAGACCCATCAAGATTGCGCCGAGGATGTGGCCTAGGACGAACAGGCTGGTGCTGATCCCGGGATGCCCGCTCGACCACATCTTGTCGATCACGATCGCAGCGACATCGCGCTGGCCGGGTGGGAGTGAGGCACCGATCAGGCAGGAGGTTGTCGATGGCGGCCATCGCAAAGGCACCGAGGTAGGCGACGAGGTTCACCGCGAGCGCCACGGTGGTCAGCACCGGCCGTCGACGTCGGGAGAGCGCTCCGGCGGCGAGGAACGCCGGGACGATGCAGAACAGCGCCGATGAAACCGAGCAGGGCAAAGGTGAACTGACGATCGGGATTGGCCGCGATCAGGTCGAGCGACCGCCTGGTGTCGAGTCGTCGGTCTGAAACAGTCGCCCGAGGGCGACAGTCAGTGGCCGGGATGAGCATGATGACCGCGCCCGCGTACCGCTGGAACGTGCGGACATCGCGAACTCGGCGCGCCGCCCCGCTCTCGTCTGTTGATCGTGGTCTTGCTGGCTTCGGCAACTGACATGGTGACCTCCGATGTCATGCGGAGCTATCTGGTCCTCGCAGCTGTGCCGCCGCCGCGTACACCCGGCGGGAGGATTCCTGCTACTCGTCGGGAGGCTGCCCGGATCGGTTGAGGAGCCAACTCCTGGTGGTCAGGAGTTTCGGGCGGGATCATGAGGGCATGCCGAAGCGGCTCACGGTGTTGGCGTACGCGCTCTTCGGGTTCGCCATCGTGCTCGCCGGAGTCGCGGTGGTCGGCGCGCTGCTCGTCGGTATCGACAGCGAGACGGCCTGGTCCATGCTACTTGATCACCAACACCGCGATCGGTCTCTCGGCGGCACCCTGCGGTCTCCTGATCGCCCGCGCCAAGCCCGGACAACCCGATCGGTTGGCTCTTCCTCATCGCGGGCATTGCCCCACTGCTGACCGCGGCAGTGACTCCGCTCATGATCTACGGCGCCCGACACACGACTGGCCGCAGTCCTGCCCTGCGAGCTCGCTCGTGACCAGCTACATGTTCTGCCTGGTCGTGGGGCGTCTTCTGCTGCCTGCCGTTGATCTTGCAGCTGTTCCCGACCGGGAAGCCGGTGAGCCGACGGTGGACCGTGCTGTGCTGGCTGACGATCGGCACCGCGGCGCTCGGCAACGCGTTCGTCGGCCCGACTCCCGAGTACGGCGCCTCGTCCTTCCTGGTCGCGCCCTGGTGGACAGTGACCGAACAGATCGTCGGCGTGCTGACACCGTTGATCATCCTGGCCTCGGTGATCGAGCCTGATCGTGCGGTTCATCCGCGGCACGGAGACCGTACGCCAGCAGGTGTTGTGGCTCGTGGTCGCGGTCATTCTCGTGATCTTGATCAATGCGCCGATCATGGTTCGCCATCCCTACCAGGGCGCAACATCCTGCTCTTGTTGAGCTTTCCGCTGATTCCGGCCGCAGTCACCATCGCGGTGCTGCGGCATGGCCTGTACGACGTCCGGATCGTTGTATCGCGGCTGGTCGTCTATGTCCTTCTCACCGCTGGCGTGATCGCGGTCTATGTCGGGCTGGTCGCGGTGCTTGATCAAGTGCTCCGAGGCGCCGGGGCGCCGGTGGTCGCCGCGCTTGCCATCGCGCTGGCCTTCAATCCGGTCCGGGTGCGCCTGCAGCGCTTGGTCGACCGCGCCGGTCTACGGCGCTCGGCCGCGACCCGGTAGCCGCGGTTTCGGCGGTCGGGACAGCAGCTGGCCGGGGATGACCTCGGCGGAGTCGCCGACGCCCTGCGCGATTCTCTCCGGCTGAGCTACGTGGCGATCGAGCAGGGGAGACGGCGGCATCGTTCAGAGCGGCGAGCCGACGACCAGCTCGCACACCTGGCCTCTGACCTACGACGCCAAGCCAGGTCGGGAAACTGGTCGTGGGACCCACGGCACGGCGAGCGCCGGCTCTCCCGCGCCGACCAGAAGGTGATCGATCTCGTGGCTGCTCCACTGGCGATCGTGCTGCACGCGCAAGCGCTCACCGAGGACCTGAAGGCCTCCCGCGAACGCGTCATCGACGCCGCCGAGGAGGAACGGACCAGACTGCGCCGCGAGCTCCACGACAGTCTCGGACCGCTGCTCACCGGTGCCGCATTCAAGGCCGACGGCATCGCGCTTAGCCGCCCAGCACCGACCAGAGCGGGCCGAATCGTTGGCGGTCGAGCTGGCCGATCAGCTGCGGCAGTCCGTCGAGGCGGTACGGCAGCTCGCGTACGGACTCCGTCCCAGCTGCGCTGGATGAGCTCGGGCTGGTTGGGCGCACTGCGCGAGGAAGGCAGTCGGTTCGGCCTGATCACAGTGACCATCGATGCACCCGAATTCATGCCGGCGCTGCCATCATCTGTCGAGGTAGCCGCTTACCGGATCGCCGCTGAGGCGTTGACCAACGTCGTGCGGCACTCTGATGCCAAGCTCGCCTCGGTACGACTCACTGCCGACGACGGCGCCGCTCGAGATGATCATCAGCGATGACGGCAGCTCCACCGCGCCATGGTCGCCCGGCCTCGGCCTCGACCTCGATCAAGACGCGAGCCTCCGAGGTCGGCGGGGCCTGCGAGGCGGGTCCCACAGCTCAAGGCGGTCGAGTCGTCGCCGTTCTTCCGCTGCGAGCTGGTCGATGATCAAGGTCTTGGTGGCGGACGATCATCCGGTGGTCCGGGACGGCCTGCGGGCGCTGTTCGCCGAGTACCCCACCATCGAGCTGATCGGCGAGGCCGCCACGGGCCGCGAGGCGATCAAGGCCGCGGTGATCGACAAGCCGGACGTGATCATCATGGACCTCGCCATGCCGGACACCGACGGGTTCAGCGCTACAGCAGAGATCAGCCGGGTAGCGCCCGATGTGGCGGTGCTTGTCTGACCATGAGCGACGACGACGTGACCGATGACCAAGGCGATGCGTGCGGGCGCTCGCGGTTACCTGCTCAAGGGTGCAACCAAGGAGGAGATCCTGCGAGCCGTGACGGCCGTTGCCGACGGCCAAGCGATCTTCGGACCCGCCGTCGCGCAGCGGGTGCTGGCCCGACTCGGTGCCACGATCTGCCGACGAGGATCCGTTCCCCCAGCTGACTCCGCGGGAGCACGATGTGCTGCGGCTGCTTGCCCAGGGTCTGCCCAACTCCGCCATTGCCGATCGGCTGGGGCTATCTCTCAAGACCGTAAACAACAACACCTCGTCGATCTTCACCAAACTCAACGTCGGCACCCGCACCGAGGCAGCAATCCTCGCTCGCGAGCGCGGGCTCGGCCACACACCTGATCAGCGAGCCCCTCAACGGGCCTGATGAAGGCCGAGCCCGGCAGCCAGAAAATCAAGGGACCGCTCGATTTCAGGCATTTGAGCTGTTGGCATCAGATTGAGATGACCGTGCAGCATGCCCTCGGCCACGGTCGACTCCACCGCCACTCCGACCTCGCGTAGCTGCTGCTCGAACAGTTCACCGGAGCCACGCAGGTCGTCGTACTCGCTCAGCACGATCCGGGTGGGTGGCATGCCTTCGAGATTGCCGTGGCCGGGCATCGTTCGCGTTGGGATGTCGGTAAGCCGGCCGAGGTACCACCGAGTGAAGTCGATGATGTCGGCAGCCGTGAATCGCAGCATCCGCGGCAACTGGCGCATCTCGGCGGCCCAGCTCATCAGGCAAGGCCGGTACCGGGAAATGGATTACCGGGTAGGCGAGGAGCATGGCTGCCGGCAGGGTGCCGGAATCATCTCGGACCCGAGCAATACGTAACTG
>ERZ1370068.2416-contig-157_pt1 | contig 27289 bp, 28 predicted proteins | sample MGYA00561227_ERZ1370068 | MGnify/ENA primary metagenome ERZ1370068 (study PRJEB38410, sample SAMEA6850437) | metagenome | study: Metagenomic assessment of the ecological functions of the soil: analysis of the soil microbiota associated with the...
AGTTACGTATTGCTGCAAGTTTGGCCTGGGCGCTGACCGACCTGCCGCCGCTGCCGAACGAGAACCTCGACCCCGACTACACCGGCGGCGACCTGTGCGTCCAGGCCTGCGCCGACAGCCCGCTGGTCGCCTTCCGCCGCGGTGCGGAACCTGGCCAGGATCGGCATGGGCGTCGTCACGCACAGCCTGGATGGAACTCGGCTTCGGCCGGACCTCCACCACACCTCGACCGGCGCAGGCCACCCCGCGCAACCTGCTCGGCTTCAAGGACGGCACCCGCAACATCAAGGCAGCCGAGCAGACCGAGCTGCTGAACCAGCATCGTGTGGAGGTCGGCCGGGAGACGGACCAGCCCTGGCTGCGCGGCGGCAGCTGCATGGTGACCCGCAAGATCCGGATGTTCGTGGAGAACTGGGACCGCGACTACCTCCAGGACCAGGAGAACGTCATCGGCCGGGCCAAGGTGTCCGGGGCCCCGCTGTCCGGCCTGGCGCGCAGAGTTCAACGCACGCCCGACTTCGCCATGGCGGGCGGCGACGGACAGCCCGCCATCCCCGCCGACGCCCACATCCGGCTGGCCAGCCCCGAGCACAACGGCGGAATCCATATCCTGCGCCGCGGCTACTCCTTCACCGACGGCATCGACCCGCAGGCCGGGACCCTGCTCGGCGGCCTGTTCTTCATCGCGTTCATGAAGAACCCGTCCCAGTTCGTCAAGCTCCAGACGGCGCTGGCGAGTGCTGACGCCCTGAACGCGATACGATATCCACCACACCGGCAGCGCCACGTGTTCGCCGTCCCGCCCGGCCATGCGCCCCGGTCAGCACTACGGTGATGCCCTGTTCACCTGAGTCCCTAGAACCTGCGGCGGGCCCGGCCGGGATAGCACGCGCCTGGCCCGTTCGGCCGGAATAGTGCGGCGTCGGCGGCTGCTGTTATTACCCGCGCATACTCTCCCCTCGCGCCGCCTCGCCGGGCGGGCGCTCTCCGGGCACGGCATCATGGAACCGCTACTGACGCTCTGCTGACCTGCTGCCCGAGACGCCCGAACCCGACGCGGTCTTCGACGCCTTCGCCGGCTGGGCGGCCGGCGCAGGGGTTGCGCGCTGTACCCGCACCAGGAGGAGGCGCTGATCGAGATCGTGTCGGGCGGCAACGTCATCCTGTCCACCCCGACCGGGTCCGGGAAGAGCCTGGTCGCGACCGGCGCCCACTTCGCCGCGCTGGCGGCCGACCAGGCGCACCGTTCTACACCGCGCCGATCAAGGCGCTGGTGTCGGAGAAGTTCTTCGCCCTGTGCGACGACGTTCGGCCCGCCGAGAACGTCGGCATGATGACCGGCGACGCCAGCGTCAACCCCGACCGCCCCGATCATCTGCTGCACCGCCGAGGTGCTGGCCAACATCGCGCTGCGCGCAGGGCGCGGCCGCCGACGTCGGCCAGGTGGTCATGGACGAGTTCCACTACTACGCCGACCCGGACCGCGGCTGGGCCTGGCAGGTGCCGCTGATCGAGCTGCCGCAGGCCCAGTTCCTGCTGATGTCGGCGACGCTGGGCGACGTCAGCCGGTTCGAGAAGGACCTGACCTGGCGGACCGGGCGCAGCACCGCGGTGGTCCAGTTCGGCGCGAGCGCCCGGTGCCGCTGCTGTTCTCCTACGCCGCCGACGCCGCTGCACGAGACGCTGGAGGAACTGCTCGCCACCAATCAGGCGCCGGTCTACGTGGTGCACTTCACCCAGGCGGCGGCGATCGAGCAGGCGCAGGCGCTGATGAGCATCAACGTCTCCACCCGCGCGGAGAAGGACGCCATCGCCGAGGCGATCGGCAGCTTCCGGTTCACGGCCGGGTTCGGCAGGACCCTGTCCCGGCTGGTCCGGCACGGCATCGGCGTCCACCACGCCGGGATGCTGCCCCGGTACCGGCGGCTGGTGGAGACGCTCGGCCCAGGCGGGCCTGCTCAAGGTCATCTGCGGCACCGACACCCTCGGCGTGGGCATCAACGTGCCGATCCGCACCGTGCTGTTCACCGCCTTGTCCAAGTACGACGGCAAGGGGAACCGGCTGCTGCAGGCGCGCGAGTTCCACCAGATCGCTGAGCCGGGCTGGCGCGCGACCGGCTTCGACACCACGGGCTACGTGGTCGGTGCAGGCGCCCGAGCACGTGGTGGAGAACGAGAAGGCGCTGGCCAAGGCGGGCGACGACCCGCAAGAAGCGGCGCAAGGTGGTGCGCAAGAAGCCGCCGCCGGGCCTCGGTCTCCTGGGGCAAGCCCACCTTCGAGCGGCTGGTCGCCGCCGAGCCGGAGCCGCTGAAGTCCAGCTTCAAGGTCACGCCACGCGATGGTGCTGAACGTCATCGCCCGCCCGGGCAACGCCTTCGCCGCCATGCGCCACCTGCTCACCGACAACGACGAGGACCGGCCCGCGCAGCGCCGACACATCCACCACGCCATCGCGATCTACCGGGCGCTGCTCGCCGCGCGGCGTGGTGGAGCGCCTGCGCCGAGCCCGACGAGCAGGGCCGCTGCGTGCGGCTCGACCGTGGACCTGCAGGCCGACTTCGCGCTCAACCAGCCGCTGTCGCCGCTGGCGCTGGCCGCCATCGAGCTGCTGGACCGGACGTCGCCGTCCTACGCCGCTGGACGTGCGTGTCGGTGATCGAGGCCACCCTGGAGAACCCGCGGCCGGTGATCGTCGGCGCAGCTGTTCCGGCGCGCGGCGAGGCGGTGGCGCAGATGAAGGCCGACGGCATCGAGTACGAGGAGCGGATGGAGCTGCTGGAGCGACGTCACCCACCCGCGCCCGCTGGCCGACCTGCTCGACGCGGCCTACGACATCTACCGCCGGGGCCACCCGTGGGTCGCCGACTACGAGCTGGCGCCCAAGTCGGTGGCGCGCGACGTCTACGAGCGGGCGATGAGCTTCACCGAGTACGTCGGCTTCTACGGGCTGGCCCGGTCGGAGGGGCTGGTGCTGCGCTACCTGGCCGACGCGCTACAAGGCGCTGCGGCAGACGGTGCCGGAGGAGGCCAGGACCGAGGAGCTGGCCGACCTGATCGAGTGGCTGGGCGAGCTGGTCCGGCAGGTCGACTCCAGCCTGATCGACGAGTGGGAGCGGCTGCGCAACCGCGCTGACGCGGCGGACCGTCGGCGCCCGGACGGAGCGGCCCGCCGCCGGTGACCGGCAACGTGCGGGCGTTCCGCGTGCTGGTGCGCAACGCGCTGTTCCGCCGGGTCCGGCTGGCCGCGCTGCGCCGCTACGACGAGCTGGGCGCGCTGGACGGCGAGGCCGGCTGGGACGCGGAGGCGTGGGAGGACGCCCTGGAGCCGTACTTCGCCGAGCACGACGAGATCGGCACCGGCCCGGACGCGCGCGGCCCGGGCCTGCTGATCATCGAGGAGCAGCCCGGGCCGCTGGGACGGTGCGCCAGATCTTCGACGACCCGGCGGGCGACCACGACTGGGGCATCAGCGCGGTCGTCGACCTGGACGCGTCGGACGAAGTGGCTACGGCCGTGCTGCGCATCACCGACGCCGGGCAGCTGTCCGGTTTCTAGCTCGCGGGTTCTAGCCGCGGGCTCATCCCTAGCCGAAATCGGGCAGGGCGAGCTGAGCCGTCGGCCCGAGGGTGAAGCCGGGGTTCCAGGCGATCTCCCAGACGTGGCCGTCCGGGTCGCGGAAGCAGTAAGCGTAACCGCCGTAGAAGGTCTCCCTGGTCGGCTGGGAGATCTCGGCGCCCGCCGTCGGCCGCGTCGGCCAGCGCAGCGCGTCGACCTCGGCCCGCGACCGGAGATTGTGCGCCAGGACGACGCCGTCGAAGCCCTGTGCGCCGCTGTCGGGCACGCCGCTCGTCCTCAGAGCTTGGCTCGCCCCCACAGGATCATGGGCCGTGGTCCCGGCCTGGAAGAAGACGCGTCTCCTCCATCTCCTGGCCGCGCCAGCCCAGGCGTTCGTAGAACGTCCGGGCCCGGCTGACGTCGGCGACACCGAGCGTAATGATGCTGATGCGTTGCTCCACGCCAGCAACCCTAGCCGACGCCACCGACATTAACGTGGCGCGCGGCTCACCTGATGTAGGTGTAGTCGTCCCGGTCCAGCTGGAAGACCTGGGAGTTGTGCTCGGCGGTGTCGTGCTCGGTGAAGTCGTGCTCGGTGATCATGCCGCGGACCACGCCGCGCAGGTGTGGCGCACGCCGGCCTACGCTGGCCCAGCACGACAGGCGGCCGTCGCGGCCAGGATCGAGCCGCCGAACAGGGCCAGCCCGCCGATGACGTGCCCGAGCAGCATCATGATGACCCCGGCGACAAACGCGATCGGGACCGCCGCCACCAGCGCGAACGCGAGCAGCGCCAGGCGCGATCACCACCTTTGAGGACATGTTCGGCCTTCGCGCCGCGTACCAGCCAGCCATTGTGCCCACCTTCTTCCGAGGACCCCGTAGCTTGAATTCACGATATGTCGCGTTCTTGTTCCGCGCAAATGGCCGTCTCGCCCTGGTTCCGGTCAGCCGATCGCCTGGGCGAGCAAGGCGGCGGCCGCGATCAAGTCCGATTCGCTCGGGAGGGCGAAGCCGAGGAGGAGCGCCGGAGGGACGGCGCGTACGCGGTGCAGTGGCGGTGCAGCTCGTGCAGGCCGACGCCGGAGCGCCGGGCCCGCCTCGCCGTCTCGTGCTCGTCCGCGTCCTCGGGGAGCCAGGCGAGCAGGTGCAGCCCGGCCTCGCATGCCGCTGACGCGGACCCCGGGCAGGTGCTTGCCGAGCTCGCCGACCAGCAGGTTCCGCTTGGCGCGAGTAGCGCGCTGGCGCATGGAGCGCAGGTGGCGTTCCAGCGCGGCGTCCTCGATGAACGACGCCAGGGCCATCTGGTCCAGGGTGGGCGGCGTCACCCCGGTGACCAGCAGCACGTCCTCGACGTCGTCGATCAGGTGCGACGGGGTGACGACCCAGGGCCAGGGTGGAGCGCGGGCGCCAGCGTCTTGCTGGCGGTGCCGACGAACGCGACCAGGTCCGGGGCCAGGCCCTGGAGCGAGGCCACCGGATCCCGGCCGAACCGGTACTCCACGTCGTAGTCGTCCTCGACGATCAGCGCGCCGCGGTCCCGCGCCCAGGCGATCAGCGCGCCGCGACGTTCGGCCGTCACGATCACCCCGGTCGGGTAGTGGTGGGTTGACGTCATCACCACGGCGTCGATCATCGGCCGCGGCGAGCTCGGACACCACCATGCCGTCGGCGTCCACCCGGACCGGAACGGCCTCCAGCCTGGCCGCTTCGGCGGTGTACCGCTGCCAGCGCCAGCCGCTGGATCCTCGACCGCCACGCGGCGGCCGCCACGTTTGGCGGAGCACGTGCCAGAGCACGGTCAGCGCCTGGGAGGCCGCGCAGCGAGACGACCACATGCTCGGGGTCAACGACCACACCGCGTACGCGAGCCAGGTATCCGGCAGAGGCGTTCCTGAGCTCAGTGTGACAACCGCGGTGGTCGGCGTAGCGTCAGCCGGATGTCCGGCAGTTCGCGCAGGGCACGCAGCGAGAGCCGCCTTCCACGCGGCACGCGGGAAGGCGTGGAGTCACCAGCCCGGGCCGTAGCTCGTAGCGGTAGGCATTCCTCGGCGCTGGCAGCTGCCGCCGGGCTCGAAGCGGGCGGCCTGACGCCGCCGTCGCGGCGACGCGGGTACCGGAGCCGCGCCGGGCCGACAGGTAACCCTCGGTGGTCAGCTGAGCGTAGCTGTCCACCACCACCCCGCGGGACACGCTCAGCTGCTCGGCCAGATCCCGGCTCGGCGGCAGCGCCGATCCCGGTGGCAGCCTACTGGCCGGATGGCCACCCGCAGCGCGTCCTCGGAGCTGGCGGCGGAGCGAGACGCCGTCCCGGAATTCCATCTCCAGGTCCACGGCCCCGACGCTACCTACCGTCCGGTCGGCACGACACGATTGGCCCCACATATGCGCCAGCGATTGGACCAGTCCCCAAGACCACTTGCCGGTTAGGCTGGCAGCACCGGGCGGTCACACGGACCGGGGCTGACGCCCCGGTGACGGTGTGCTCGAGGTCTGGGCGACGCGGGAGTTCCGGTACGGGGCGAGCACACCGTCCTCCGCCCCAGAGCCGGGAAGACGCTGGGAGGATCCGGTGAAGCTGGTCACGCATACGTTCCTGACGCTCGACGGGGTCATGCAGGGTCCGGGCGGAGCCGAGGAGGACCCCAGCGGGGGGTTCGGCCGCGGCGGGTGGCTGGTGCCGTTCTCCGGACGCCGACATGGGAGTGATCGTGGAGAGCTGGTTCGCCCGGACCGAGGCGATCCCTGCTCGGCCGCTAACACTACTGAGACATGCGTGCCTACTGGAGCCAGGTCACCGACCCGGCCAACGGCGCCGCGACCAAGCTGAACCACGGTCGCAAGTACGTCGTGTCGAACACGCTGACCCGCGCCGACTGGGGTGACACCACGGTTCTGCGCGGTGACGTCATCGGCCAGGTCGCCGACATCAAGAGGGGCGGACGGGGCGAGCTGCAGGTGCACGGCAGCGCGCGGCTGGCCCAGGCGCTGCACGCCGCGGGGCTGATCGACGAGTACCGGCTGCTGACGTTCCCGGTCACCGTCGGCGCTTAACGAAGGCGCTGTTCACCGACGACGCGCCGCCCAGGGGGTACGACCTGCTCGAATCCCGCACCACCAGGGCTGGCGCCGTGTACCAGGTACTGGCCCCGAAAGCCTTCGAGGCGGGCGGCCTGACCGTGCAAGATGGCAGGAAGCCGCCCGGTAACGGACTAGTCAGCACGGGCGATCTGCACGGGCAGGCAACACGGGGAAGTCAACACGGGGAAGTCAACAGGGAGGAAGAACCATGGGAGCGATCCGGGTACACGAGTTCATCAGCCTGGACAGCGTGATCGACACGCCGAGCTGGACCTTCCCGTTCGGGTTCGACCCGCGGATGGGCGAGGCGATCGGCCGGATCACGACGAGCAGCGACGGCATCCTGCTGGGCCGCACGACCTATGAGATGTTCGAGCCGTACCTGGTCCAGGCGGACCGCGGAGGAGGACCCTGGCGCGCCCTTCTTCAACGACACCAGCAAGTACGTCGTGTCGTCCACGCTCAGCACGGCGACGTGGCGGAACTCGGAGATCATCGGCGGGTATGACCCCAAGCGGATCCAGCAGCTCAAGGAGGAGTCGGCCCAGGGCCTCTACGTGAGCGGCAGCGGGACCCTGGTCCGCGCCCTCATCGCCGACGGGCTGGTCGACGAGCTGCACCTGTTCGTGTATCCGGTCACCCGTTCGGCCGGGTCGCGGCTGTTCGACGAGAGCCTGCAGCCCGCCACGTGGAATCGGGCCGACGCGGAGCTCTACGACAACGGCGTGACCTACCTGAAGCTGACCCCAGGGTCGTGAACACGGCCGCCGTCGCGGCCTTCGCCCGGCTCGGCGATGCACGAGGCTGAGGGCGTTCCGCTGCCGGGCGGGCGGATGACGAGCGGCCTCGTCCGCCACGGTGACCGGGTGCGGCGGCCGACGGGTCCGTGGTCCCCTGCCGTCCACGAGTACCTGCGCCACCTGGCCTCGGCCGGATTCGAGGGCTCGCCGCGGGTGCTGGCGACCGGGGACGGGTGGGAGGAGCTGACCTACATCGAGGGCGAGGTGGCATTCGACCCGGACTGGCAGCCGGGCCGCGGCAACCGGCTCCCGCCGCAGGCCAGGACCGACCGCGCGCTGGCCGGGGCGGGCAGGCTGCTGCGCGCGCTGCACGAAGCCGCCGCCGGGTTCGAGCCGACCGTGACGACCTACCGGTTCCATCCGCACCCGCCGTTGCCCGGCGAGGTAGTCAGCCACGGCGACCTCGGCCCGTGGAACACCGTCTACCGGGACGGCGTGCCGGTCGCGTTCATCGACTGGGACGGCGCCGAGCCGGTCGAGCCGGTGGCCGACCTGGCCGCGGCGGCGTGGGCGTTCGTGCCGCTCGCGCCGCCTGCCCAGCTGGCCCAGGCTGGCTTCGACCCAGTGCCCGACCTGCCCGAACGACTCCGGCTATTCGTGGACGCGTACGGGCTGACCGACCGGGCGAGGATCGTGCCCGCGCTGCAGCGCTCTCCCCTGGCCTCCGCCGAGCGCGTCAGGTACGCACCGGTCGACGCCGCCGGGGCGGCCGCCTCGCTGGAGTTCCTGGCTTACGAGTTGCGCTGGATCCACGGCATCTCCGGCGACCTGGCCCGCGCCCTGCGTGGCGGCGGCTAGCGGCCGGGGCCTCCAGGTTCAGGCGGCGCTGCTCGATGACCAGGCAGCGGTCTTCCACGTAGAGCAGCCCGGCGTCCTCGGCGATGGCCCGGGCCTCGGCCGAGGCGATGCCCAGCTGCAGCCACAGGGCGGTGGCGCCCGCCGCGACCGCCTGGCGGGCGATGTCCGGCGTCTGGCCGGACGGGCGGAACACGTCGACCAGGCCCACCTGCTCCGGCACGTCGGCGAGCGTCCGGTAGGCCTAGCTCGCCGAGGAGCTGGTCGGCGTGCGGGTTGACCGGGATGATCCGCCAGCCGTGCCGCTGCATGTGGGCGGGCACCGAGTGCGCCGCCTTGTACGCGGCCCGGCTGGCGCCGACCACGGTGATGGTGTCGTAGCTGGTCAGGATGCGCTCGACGATGGCTGTCTGTACCGGTCACCCGGCCAGGTTAACGCCCGAGGCGGGAGCGGAGCAGGCGGGGAAGGACGGCCGGCCCTGAGACCGGGCGGAACCTGACGGCCGCCGCGTGCAGGGCCGCTGTACTCGTCCTCGGTCAGCTCGATGTCGGCGGCGGCCACGTTGCTCTCCAGCTGGCCGACGCTGGAGGCGCCCGGTATGGCCACCACCGCGGGCCCGCGGATGACCCAGGCCAGGGCGATCTGGGCGGGTGTGGCGGCGTGCGCGTCCGCCACCTCGCGCAGGGTCGCGATCAGGTCGCCCGCCCGGTCGAGGTTCTCCGGCAGGAACAGCGGATTGGCGGCCCGGAGCCGGTTCGCCGGGCGGTGGTCCCGGTCGTACCGGCCGGAGAGCAGCCCCTGGGCCAGCGGGCTGTAGGCGATCACGAGGTGGCCGGTCGATTCGGCGAACGGGAGCAGGTCCCGCTCGGGCGAGCGGTCGACGAGGCTGTAGCGGACCTGGTTGCTCAGCACCCTGGCGCCCAGGGCCTGCTCGGCGGCACGCCAGCGGTCCAGCGAGTAGTTGCTGACGCCGACCTCGCCCACCAGCCCGACCCGCTGCAGCGCGCGCATGCCGCGCATGATCGTGCCGTCCCTGATCACCGGGTTGGGCTGGTGCACCTGGTACAGGTCGAGCCGACGGGCGCCGAGCCGGTTCGCGCTGGCCACGGCGCGCTGCTCGACGACCGGGGCGACCGGCAGCAGCGGGAAGAGCTTCGTGGCCAGGAAGACCGAGTCCCTGTCGTCGCCGAGCGCCGCGCCGAGGATCCGCTCGCTGCGCCCCAACCCGTAGATCTCGGCGGTGTCGAACAGGGTGACGCCGAGTTCCACCGCCCGGCGCACGATGGCGTGCGCCTCCTGTCCGGCGTAGCCCTGGCCGTAGCCCCACTCCCGGGAGCCGAACTGCCAGGTGCCCAGCCCGATCCGGGAAATCCTGGTGCTGGTCCCTGGACTCAGATAGCGCATGCACCCAGTGTCCGCCTCAGCGGCCAACCACTACCACCTGAGCCTGGCGATCTGGTCGTAGTCGGCCGAGGAGTAACCGACCAGCCCCTCGGACAGGGCGAAGATCCACTCTCGCCACGCCCAGGGACAGCGCGAGGCGGCTGCACCGGGCGCAGAAGTGCGGCTCGTCCAGCCGGACCGAGTCGTCCGCCTCGAGCCGCACGTAGATCAGCTTCGATCCCTGCAGCATCCGCCAGCCGTCGCCCTCGCGGGCCAGGGTGATCGCCCGCTGCTCGGCGTGGGTCCGGCAGCGGTCGTGGTCCCCGGCCTCCCGAACTTGCAGTAGCAGTGATCTTCTCCCGGGAACGGCACGCCGTTGGTCCCCCAGGCCAGCAGGCTCTCGTCCTTCACCAGCACGGCGGCGTACCTGGTTTGCGAGTGGGAATCCCTGGCCAGCTCCGCCGCCCGCTCGACCATCTGCTCCGCCACATGGCTGTCGTGACGTTTCAGCGGCCGCCACACCGGCCCGTGCCCTGGTTGCATGCCCACCACCTCTCGCAGCGAAGGCTATTCTCCGCGACCGCCCGGCGTCCGGCCAGGGGAGTCTGGCGTTTCCCGGCGAATCGTCAAACGGAGTCGCTCGACTGGCCACGCTCCGGGGACCTCGTACGCCTCGTGATCGCCCGGCCAGGGTGGCATCGTCACGCCCACCGCGGCCAGCGGCCCGCCGTCGTCGGCGCGGAACTGGAAGTGCGTGCCCGCCGGGATGGACAGGCAGGTGCCGGGCCGGAGCGGCACCATCTCCTGCCGTTCCCGCTGGCGCCGCCACATCTGGCCGTGGCCGGACAGGACGTACCAGAGCTCGTCCACGGCGTGGTGGGCGACCGCCCGGGAGACCTGTCCGGCGGCCAGCCCGGAAGTGGGCCATCGAGCCGCCGTCGAGCCGCAGCAGGACCCGCACCTGCGAGCCGTCCGGCGCGATCGCGACCGGTGCGTCCGGCCGCTGCAAGGTGTCGAAATCCTGGTCCACTCGGCAAGCTTAGTAGCTAGTAGCGGAGTGTTGCGGATGACGATCAGGCTGACGATCTTGCCGTCGCGGACCGTGAAGTAGTTGGTCAGGATGAGGCTCCTCCGGCAGGTTCGTCTTGTCGAAGGTGCCGTCGTAGCGGCCGCGCACGATCGTGTCGCCGTGGTGATCGATGACCTCGGTGACATCGATGGTCACCTGGTCGCCGGTCATCTCCCTGGCGACCCAGCGGCGAATGGCCTCGCTGCCCCAGAACTCCCGGTGGGCGTCGTTGACCAGGGCACCGTCGGCGAAGGTCGCCACGATGGCGTCCTCGTCGTGGGCGTTGACGGCGTCGATGTGCCCGGCCACGACGGGCGGGAGGCTGACGGTGTCGTTGTGTGTCATGACTCCACCCTCGGCGCTCCCTTGGCCGGAGGGTCAAGGCCGCATTCCGCGATTGACTATCCGGTAAGGGAGGGTTGAGAATAGCCGGATGGCAGCAGGGCTCACGGTCGGTGACTTCTCACGAATCACTCACCTGAGCGTCAAGACACTCCGGCACTACCACGAGGTCGGCCTGCTGGAGCTATACCACCGTGAACCCTGGCACGGGCTACCGCTACTACTCCGCCGCGCAGGTGCCGACCGCACAGGTGATCCGCAGGCTGCGGGATCTCGAGATGCCGGTCAGCCAGGTCAAGGCGGTCCTCGACGCACCCGACGCTCCGGCCCGCAACGCCCTCATCGCCGCGCACCTGGACCGGCTCGAGGCCGAACTGGCGCAGACCAGGGCCGCGGTCGAGTCGCTGCGCAACCTGCTGCAGCCGCCGCGGGACGCACCGGTGATCGAGCACCGGAGCGTCCCGGCCATCCGGGCGGCGGGCATCACCGCGGTCGTCGGCCAGCCCGACGTCCTCCCCTGGTGGCAGGGCGCCCTGGGAGAGCTGCACGCCACCGTCCGGGCGCAGGGCTGCACGCCACCGGCCCGGGCGGCGGGGTGTTCGCGAGCGAGTTGTTCCAGCACGAGCGCGGCGAAGGCGCACCGTGTTCATCCCGGTGGAAGGCGGCGTGCGCACCATCGGACGGGTCACGCCGGTCACGGTGCCAGCGGCCGAGCTGGCCGTCATCAACCACCGCGGGTCACTCAGCGACGCCGACCTCAGCTACGCCACACTTGGTTCCTACGCCACCAGGCACGAGATCAGCATCGACGGACCGCTGCGCGAGTACTACCTGCGCGGCGCGGCCGACACCCCGGACGAGGCGGAATGGAGGACCGACATTGGCTGGCCCATCTTCCGCGCCGACGCCAGCCCGGCGAGACGCCCGGGCTGAGGTCCCGTTCCAGCGTGTGGCCAGGCGGTTCGCCGAGATGGTCTGCCCGCCGGAGGTCCGCGCCGACCAGCGGGCGGACCGGGTGCTGGGCGAACTCGGGCTGATGCTCGGCTCGCTGCCGCCCGCAGCCAGGAAGGCGCTGGCCGCCGCGCTGGTCCTGCTCGACCAGGGCGCACGGCTGTACCCGCCGTCCCGGGGACGCCGGTTCGCCCGGCTCGGCGACGAGGTGGCCGACCGTACGTCCGGGCGGTGCTGGCGCGGCGCGGCCCGGCCGCCGAGCTCATCCGCAGGCTCAAGAGCGTGATCACCATGTGCTACTACGAGCTGCCCGAGGTGCAGCGGGAGATCGGCTACGACCCGGCCCCTACATCGCGGCCGTGTCCCGGCGCCGGCTGGAATCCTACGGGCCGGACATCCGGGCAGGCGAGGCCGCGGTCACGGCCGCAGCCGGGGCAGGGCACGCCGGAGCAGGGCGCGCCGGAGCGGGGCACGCCGTGATCAGCGGGCTGGTCACGGCAGGCGGACGTGGCGGGCGCCCTGAGCCTGGACTGCGGGGCGGTGGTCGTCGGGTCGGGGGCGGGCGGGGCGACCGTGGCCGCGGAACTGGCCGAGGCCGGGGTGGACGTGGTCCTGCTGGAGGAAGGCGGCTACCACCCGACCGAGTCGTTCACCGCCGGGACCGGGCGGGCGCTGCGCACGCTGTACCGCGACGGCGGGGGCGGATGGCGATCGGCCGCCCGTCCGTGCTGTACGCCGAGGGTCGCTGCGTCGGCGGGTCGACCGTGGTGAACGGGGGCATGTCCTGGCGGACGCCGGCCCGCGTGCTCGGCCGGTGGGCCGAGCAGGAGGGCCTGCGGGCGATCGGCGAGCGTGACCTCGACCCCTACTTCGCCGCGATCGAGTCCAGGCTCTCGGTCGGCCTGCAGGACCCGGAGACGATCGGGCGAGACTCCGCGCTGTTCCAGGCCGGCGCGCAGGCCCGGGGCTGGGCCGTGGTGCCGAACCGGCGGAACCAGCTGCACTGCGCGGGCACCAGCAGCTGCAGCAGCGGCTGCCCGACCGGCGCGAAGCGGTCGATGCTGGTGACCAGCGTGCCCCGGGCGCTGGCCCGGGGCGCCCGGCTGTTCGCCGACTGCCGGGTGGACCGGATCACCTCCTCGGGCGGCGCGGTGACCGGGGTGACCGGGCACTTCGTCCGCCCCGGCGGACGCCGGGGGCCGTGGCCTGACGGTGCGCGCCCGGGTCGTGGTGGTGGCTGGCGGCGCGATCCAGACGCCTACTCTGCTCGCCCGGTCGGGCCTGCGGTCGGCGTCGGGCCGACTCGGCCGGAACCTGTCGGTGCACCCGAACGCGGTGGTGACCGCGTTCTTCGACCAGGACGTGACCGGCTGGCAGGGCGTTCACCAGGCCTTCCAGGTGCGCGAGTTCCTCGACGAGGGGCTGCTGCTGACCGCGACCAACCTCACTCCCCCGATGCTGGCCGGGATCTTGTACACTCTACGGCGCCGAACTCGGCGAGCTGATGGCGGACTACAACCGCATCGTCACCGCGGGACCGCTGGTCTCGGACACCGGGACGGGCCGGATCCGGTCGCTGCCTGGCCTCGGACCGCAGGTCTTCTACCAGCTCACCGACTACGACGCGGCGCGCGTGGCGCGAGGCGTCGAGCTGACCGCCGAGGCGCTGTTCGCGGCCGGGGCCCGCCGGGTGCTGCTGCCCGTCGACGGCGCCCCGGTCGTCCGCGGCCCGGACGAGCTGCGCCGCCTGCTGGCCCGGCCGGTGCCGAAGCGGTCCCTCCAGCTGTTCTCGATCCACCTGATGGGCACCGCGCGGATGAGCGAGGACCCGCGGCGCGGCGTGACCGGCAGCTTCGGTGAGTTCCACGGCGTGCCCGGGCTGATCGTGGCCGACGCCAGCCTGTTCCCCGGCCCGATCGGCATCAACCCGATGGAGACGGTGATCGCGCTGGCCATGCGCAACGCCCGGCGGCTGGTCGAGCGCCGGGACAGCTACGGGCTCTAGGGCTAGGCCCAGACCGCGACCGGGGCGCCCGGTGCGTAGAGCTAGCCCGCGGCGCTCTTGTCGGCGTTCGGGTCCTTGGCCAGCTTGGAGTAGTCGATGTCGAACTCGAACTTCTTGCCGGTCGGGACGCGGTAGTAGGAGGGGTCGACGGCTCGGGCACACCGGGATCGGTGAACGAGCCGTCCTGGAAGTAGAACTGCCTGGGGTTGACCACGAACCCGTTCGCCCCGCTCCACGATGACCCAGGCGACGACGGCCCCGCCGGTCTGGTCGCCCTGGGTGCTGATCTCGGCGATGCGGGAACCCTCGGGCGTGGTGTACCAGGACAGCTGGTTCGGGTCGGTGCTGTCGGTGCCCTTGAGCCTGGCTTCCGGCGGGGCGATGCCCTTGACCGCGGCGAGCCGGGCGCTGCTCTCGTCGAGCAGGCAGGCCGCGGCGCTGATCCCGTCGATCGTGCCGCCGGTGTTGAAGGCGGCGGCGCACACCGGCGCCCGCGCGGCCAGCCACGCGCTGTCCTGGGCCAGGATCGTCTTGCGCTCGGCTGGCGCGGCACTGGAGTACCTGGCGGACTGCGCGACGTCGATCTGGGCGTCCACGTTCTCGGTCTTGGCCTGGTAGCACCGCTCGATCTCGATCGCGGTGGATCTGCCCGCCGCAGCTGGCCGGGCGGGCTCGGCCCTGGCCGGGTGGCCGGGGTCGAAGGGCTCGACGATGCTGACGAACGAGGCGGCGTCGCCGCCGAGCGGTGCCGACTGGCGGCCGGGCTGGACGAGGCGGCCGTGCCGGGCGAGCTAGGCCGACCCGGAGGACCGCAGCCCGCCAGCGCGGAACGGCCAGAACGGCCAGCGCCACAGCCGGTTTCAGCAGCGCCTCGCGCCGCGTGTGTCTCATCGTTCACCAGGCCCATGGACGCTCCGCCTTCCCGCCGCCCGCATTATTCGCAGTGATCGTAGCGGTGCTCGCCGCGGCCGGCCACCGGGTCACCGAGACAGGCTGATACGCCGTCATCCTGGTCCGGTCGGCCCAGGCTCCCGCTATGACGGTGCGCATCGACGGATCGCTCGACGGCGATCGACTGGACCCGGGCCAAGGCCGACCTGGCGGCCGACGACTTCGACAACGGCCGGTCCGCGCGCGCGCTGCGGATGTCGTTCGAGCAGTCGCCAGCATCGTCGCCATCGCCCGGACGGCGACCGGGTGGTCGGCATGGCCCGGTTGCTCTCGGACGGCGTCCGCAACGCGTACCTGCTCGACGTCTGGACCATGACGGCCTACCGCAGGCAGGGCACTGGCCTCTGGCCAGTGGCTCAGGCGGCTGATGTGAACAGGTTCCCGGCCAGCAGCATAGGCCTGCAGACCGACGACGCCCAGGCGTTCTACGCCTCCCTCGGTTACCGCCTCCAGCCCGCCTTTATGTCCGCCGTCTCCGGCACCCGGCTCGCCAACGACGTTAACGAACCAGCGATCATGGGCCAGAAACCGGTGGCTATTTGCCCCGAACTGGCCACGATCATGAAGCAGGTGGGGTGGGAGCCCGGACGGCGAGGGCTGGGGATCAGGAGGGCGTCGACGGCGACGGCGACCGATGGGGGCGCAGATGAGGGGTTGATGTCGAGGGCTTCCAGGGCGTCGCCTAGGTCGCAGGCCAGGCGGGACAGGTCCGGTGATGGCGTCGGCGATCGCGCCGAGGTCGGCGGCGGGCTGGCCGCGGCTCCCGGCCAGTACCGGGGCGATCCGGAGCCTGCGCAGCGCCGCCAGCGCGGCAGACCGGGTGACCGGGGCGAGAAGCACGGCCCGTTCGGCCAAAATCTCGACGAGAACGCCGCCGCAACCCCGACCACCAGGAGGGGACCGAGCGCGGGATCCCGGACGATGCCCAGCGCCAGTTCGGTGCCTGGCGGCGGCGGTCTCGCACACCACCACCCGCGGGCCCAGGCGGGCGGCCAGGTCGTCGTAGGCGGCGCTTACTCTCGGCCGGGCTTAGCCAGGCCGAGCCGGACCCCGCCGACGTCGGACTTGTGCGCGATGCCCGGGCTCGTCGGTCTTGATCACGACCGGGTAGCCGATCGCGCTAGCCGCCGCGAGGGCGGCGTCCCGCGGACGCGGCGGCCCGGCTGCGCACGGCCGGGATGCCGTACTCGCGCAGCAGGCCGAACAGCTCGGGGCCGCTCGTCGGGAGCGCGGTCCTTCGAGTGGGGCCGTGCGGGTTCGGCGGACGGGCGGAGGTGCGCGGGCGGCCGGCGTGGTCGAGCAGGTGGCGCAGCGCGAGCAGGCCGGTGCGGGTGCCCTCGAGGACCGGGACCCCGGCCGCGCGCGCAGCCGGGCGCGCGGCGGCCTGGTCGACGGCGGACGGCAGCCCGGCCAGCACCGCGACCGGCTTGGCCGTGCCCGCGGCCGCGGCGAGCACGGCCGCCGGGTAGGACTCGTCGCCGTCGAACTCGGGCACCAGGTCGACGGCCAGCGCGACCGCGGCCACGGCCGGGTCGTCGGCCAGCGCGGACAGGCACTCGGCGAACAGCGGCTCGGTGTCCCGGCCGGTCCCCCACACGTCCAGCGGGTTGGCCGGGTCCAGGCCGGGGTCGAGCACCGCGGCCAGCCGTGTGTGCGTGGCCGGGGCGAGGTCGGCGAACGGCACGGAGAGTTCGGCCGCCAGGTCGGCGGCGTGCGCGCGTTCCAGGCCGGAGTCGTGCACGGTGGCGATGCCGGTGCCGGGGGCGGCACGCCTACCCGCGGCGAAGAGCTCCAGGGTGTCGGCCAGTTCGGCCAGGTCGCGGACGCGATGCAGGCCGTAGGCGCCTACCAGCGCCTCCCACGCCCCGTCGGCCGCGGCCAGCGCCCGGAGTGAGCCGAGACCAGCGCCTGGCCGGCCTGTGACGCGCCCACGCTGAGCAGCACCACCGGCACGTCCGCGGCCAGCGCGTCCGCCAGCACCGCGCGCAGCCCGGGCGCGTCCCTGATCGCCTCCAGGACCAGGGCGAGCACCCTGGTCTCGGCGAGCCGCAGCGCGTACCGCGGCGTAGTCCGCGGCGGTGGTGACGAGCTCCTGGCCGGAGGAGACGGCCAGGCTGAAGCCGAAGCCGCGGCGGGTCCGCAGCAGCGCGGAGAACACCGAACCCGAGTGGGTGACCAGCGCGACCGGCCCGGCTGGCAGCGGGTCCGGCTCGACGTAGCCGATGGCCCGCAGGCCGCGGGCCACGTTCACGAACCCCATGCAGCCCGCGCCGCACAGGCGCCAGGCCTACCGTCCGGCGATCGCGGCCAGCCGGGACCGTAGCCCGGTGCGGCCAGGGAGGGTCGAAGGCGTTGCCGAAGATGACCGCCGAACGGGCCTGGCTTCTCGCCGCGGCGGACAGTTCGCTGCTCGAGCGCGCGGTCGGGCACCGCGAGCAGGGCCAGGTCCACCGGTTCGGGCACCGCGGCGAGATCCGGCAGGCAGGGCACGCCGTCGATGTCCCGGTATCGCGGGTTGACCAGGTAGGTGCGCGGGCGCGACCGGGCTCCTGGCCACCTCGGCGATCATGCGCGCGCCGAGGCTGCCCGGGCGGGCGCTGGCGCCGACCAGCGCCACGCTCCGGGCCTCGAGCATCGCGGTGACCGAGGTGCTCGTCTGGGCTGGTGCCGTCACTTCCGGCGGGTCGGCCCGGCGGTCGGCGATCGCGGCCTTGGCCGCCTGCATGCCGGGGATGCCGCAGACGCCGCCGCCTGCGTGGGTGGCCGAGCTGGCGTAGTACAGGCCGGGCGACCGGCGTGCGGTAGTCGGCGAACCCGGGCGCGGGCGCATGTGGAACAGCTGCTCCAGGGACAGCTCGCCGTGGAAGATGTTGCCGCCGATCAGGCCGTACTCGTGCTCCATCTGGTACGGGCCCACGATGTCGCGTGTGGATGATCGAGCTCTTGAAGTTCGGCGCGACCTCGTTGTAGCAGTCGATCATCCGGTCGGCGTAGGCCTCGAGCTCCTCGGTGTGCGGCTCTTCGTTCCAGTCCGACGGCACCCACTGGGTGAACAGCGACATGATGTGGCACGCCCTCCGGGACCAGCGTCTTGTCGAACGCGGTCGGGATGACGCCGTCGCTGAACGGCCGCACGGCGGGCCGGCCCTCGCGCGCCTCGGTGAAGGCGCGCTCGATGTACGGCATGGTGGGCGCCATCTCGACCGAACCCGTGTGGTGTTCCTGCAGGTTCGTGCCGGGGTCGGCGGTGAAGTCGGGCAGTTCGGCCAGCGCCAGGTTGATCTTGACGACGCCGCTGCGGGTCTTCCAGTGCTCGATGTCGGTCACGAAGTCGTCGGGCAGGTTCGCCCGGCCCACGTGGTCCAGGAACGCGGTGCGCGGGTGCAGCGCTCGTGACGACGACCTTGGCGCGTGATCTGCTCGGCCGTTCTCCAGCTCGACGCCGGAGGCGCGGCCGTCGTTGAGCAGGAGCCTGGCGGACCCGGCGCGTTGGTCCGGATCTCGGCGCCGAACCTGCGCGGGCGGCGCTGGCGATCGCGTCGGCGACCGCGCCCATGCCGCCCTCCTGAAGCCCCAGTTGCCCAGGTGGCCGTCGCCGACGTCGCCGATCGAGTGGTGCGCCATCACGTAGGCGGTGCCGGGCTCGTACGGGCCGGCCCAGGTCCCGATCGACGCCGTTGACCGCGAGCGCGCCCTTGACCTGCGGCGACTCGAACCAGTCGTCGAGCAGGTCGGCGATCGATCATCGTCATCAGCCGGGTCACGTCGGCGATCGTGCGGACGTCCAGGCCGCGGTGGCGCCAGGCCAGCCGGAGGGTCTCGTTCAGGTCGCTGGGCTTGCGCGAGCCGAGGTTCGGCGGCACGGTCGAGCAGCAGCGGGCCGAGCACTTCGGCCAGGCCGGCCAGCCAGGCGTCCCAGCGCGGCATGGCGTCGGCGTCCTTCTTCGACCACTTGGAGACCTCGTCGTGGTTCCGCTTGGCGTCGTCGGCGTAGAGCTTGATCGAGCCGCCCTCGGGAAAGCGCCTGGTAGTACGGGCCCATCGGGTAGATCTTGTAGCCGTGCCGTTCCAGCTGCAGGTCGTTGATGATCGTCGGCGGCAGCAGCGCTCATCACGTAGGACAGCCGGGTCACCTTGAAATCCGGGGCGTCCGGCCAGGGAGCCTCGGTGGTCGGCGGCGCCGCCGGTCTTCGGCCGCGCCTCGAGCACCAGCGTGCGCGCGCCCGAGCGGGCCAGGTACGCCGCGGCGACCAGGCCGTTGTGCCCGCCGCCGACGATGATCGCGTCGTAGTCCGCGGCGCCGGATGCCCCGGGTGTCTTGGCCGCCCGGGCCGTTCTAGCTGCCTGTGCCGCCCGGAGCCGCCTGCGCCGTCTTTCCCGCCATCGCCTTCGCCGCCTGGGTTGCCTTGGTTGCCATGAATCCGGGCCCTCCGAAAGGTTGACTGAACATTCAGTCTAGAAGCTGCTACGATTACCCACACAAGCGTAGCGACGCGGGATCGGTCCTGGATCGAGAGGCTGGAGCGAGGATCGGATGAAGCAGCGTGCGGGGGCTCGCGCGAGGGAACTGGCTCGCGGGACGCGGCCGGGGAGCAGCGTCGAGCAGATGCTGCGGGCGGCGATGGACGTCATCGTGGAGCGCGGCTACGCCGACACCAGGATCGCCGACGTGGCCGAGCGCACCGGCACGAGCCCGGCACTGGTCATCTACTACTTCAAGACCCGCGACCAGCTGCTGACCGAGGCCATACGGTACTCCGAGGACACCTGGTACGCCGAGTACCTCCGGCGGCTGGAGACAGATCCCGACCGCGGCCGGGCGGCTGACCGAGCTCATCGGGATGAACTGCCTGCCCGGCGCCGACCCGGAACCGCACAGCTACTGGCTGCTCTGGCTGGACCTGTGGGCGCTGTCGCCGCGGAACCCGGGGTGGCCGCGGTGCGGGAGAAGTCCGACGAGCGGTGGCGGGAGGCCATCCGCTCCATCGTGCTGGCTTAGCCAGGAGGCCGCGCGAGTTCTCGCCGGTCGACGCGGACGACTTCACCATCACGCTGTCCGCCCTGCTCGACGGGTTTGCGGTACAAATCGCACTGGATGACCCGGCGGTGCCGCCGCAGCGCACGTACGATCTTGCGATGCGGTTCGCGTCCGGGCAACTCGGGTTCGAGTGGGAGCCCGCGCCCGCGGGCAGGCGGACGCGCAAACGCGCTTCGTAGCTGGAGGACGAAGGGGGTGGTGCCGTGGCAGGAGGAAGTATCGAGCTGTCCGGGCTGACCAAGAGGTTCAGCGAGATCGCGGTCGACAACATCGACCTGACCGTGGCCAGCGGCGAGTTCTTCTCCTGCTCGGCCCGTCGGGCTGCGGCAAGACCACTACCCTGCGGCTGATCGCCGGGCTTCGAGCAGCCGACCTCCGGGCGCATCCTGCTCGACGGCGTCGACGTGTCCGACGTGCCGCCGCACCGGCGCAACGTCAACACGGTCTTCCAGAGCTACGCGCTGTTCCCGTTCCTCGACGTCCGCGACAACGTGGCGTTCGGGCTGCGGCACCAGGGAGTGGGCAAGGCCGAGCTCAAGCGCCGGGTGGACGAGGCTCTCGACCTGGTCGCATATGACCTCGTTCGCCAAGCGGCGGCCCGGCCAGCTGTCCGGCGGGCAGCAGCAGCGGGTCGCGCTGGCCCGCGCGCTCGTGCTCAACCCGGCCGTGCTGCTGCTCGACGAGCCGCTCGGCGCGCTTCGACGCGAAGCTGCGGCGCTCGCTCAAGATAGAACTGAAGGCGCTGCAGGAACGCGTCGGCATCACCTTCCTCTACGTCACCCACGACCAGGAGGAGGCGCTGACCATGTCCGACCGGCTGGCGGTGATGAACGCGGGCCGGATCGTGCAGATCGGCACCCCGCGCGAGGTCTACGAGGACCCGCGGACACCTACGTGGCCGACTTCCTCGGCGCCGCCAACCTGATGGAGGTCGAGGTGGTCTCGGCTGGCGCGCTGCGGGTCGGGGACTTCGCGCTGACTACGCACCGGTGCGAGGCGGCGCCGGGCACCGCGCACGCGGTGATCAGGCCGGAGCGGGTGCGGATCGAGGAACATGGTTCGGCTGGCGAGAACCGGGTGCCTACCATGGTGGAGCGCGTGGTGTTCCTCGGCGCCGCCACCGAGGTCCTGCTGCGGCTGGCGCCGGGCATCGCGCTGCAGGCGCTGATGCAGAACGACGGCTCGCGTCCCGACCTGACCCAGGGCACCCCGGTGCACGTGTACCTGCCGCCGGACGCGCTGCGCGTGCTGGCCGGGGCCCCAGGACGTCCCGGTGGCCGAAGAGGAACCGCTCGTCGCGAGCTAGAAGCCGATCACGCCGGTAGGGAACCTGGGTGTATGCGCGCCTGTGATCACCGGGGCCGGGTCGGCGCGGGTCGAGGATGTGGAGGTGCCGGTACCGGGGGCGGGTCAGGTCGTGGTCGGACGTCCGCCGGGCCGGGATCTGCGGGACCGACGTCGAGCTGTTCACCGGGCAGCTGGCCTACTCGCCCAGGGCAAGATCGGCTTCCCGATCCGCCCGGGTCACGAGTGGTGCGGCGTGGTGTCCGCGCTCGGCGACGAGGTGGATCCCGGCTGGCTGGGCGCCCGGGTGACCGGGGACACCATGCTCGGCTGCGGGCACTGCCCGCGCTGCGCGGCCGGGCGCGGCCACGTCTGCGCGGATCGCCGGGAGGTCGGCATCGTCGCACTGGCCGGGCGCGCTGGCGGAGAAGGTGCTGGTCCGCGCGTCGAGCCTGTACCGGCTGCCCGATGCGATCGACGACCGGGCCGGTGCCCTGGTCGAGCCGGGCGGCAACGGCTGCAGCGCGCCGCCGTCCGCCGCCCACGCCGGGCCGGGAAGCGGATCCTGGTCTGCGGGCCGGGCACCATCGGGCTGCTGACCACGGCGTTCGCCACCGCGATGGGGGCCGAGGTGCACATCTGGGCGCTGGCCAGGGACCGGGAGGAACTGGCCGCGGGCTTCGGCGCCTCCGGGTACTGGACGGCCGGTGACCCGCCGCCGGGAACTACGACGCGGTGGTCGACTGCACCGACGATCACCGGATGCCCGCGGCCGCGCCTGGCCCGGGCCGAGCCGACCGGGCGGCGTGGTCTACATCGGCATCGCGGGCGTGCCGAGCCCGATCGACAGCCGCGACCTGGTCCTCGGCGACCTGACCGCGGTGGGCATCCTCGGCGCGTCGGCCGGGCTCGGACCCGCGATCGAGCACTACGACCGACGGCCGCGGTGGACCCGTCGCGCATCGTCGCGGTGACGGTCGCGGCCTGGACGACGCGCGCCGAGGCGCTGGCCGGGAAGATCAGCACCGGGACGGGCACCAAGATCCACGTTGACCCTATGCGGCTAGGGCCGCCGCTGGGACCGCCGCTGGGCGAGGCCCTGCGCGCCGCGCTCGGCTCGCCGACCGTGATCCGGCGGCTGCCGGAGCAGTCCCCGCTCGCGGGTATGGCTGGTCGAGTTCGGCCGCTCCCCCGCGATCGTCAAGCAGATCACCGGCGGCTCCGAAGCCGACGGGCGCGCGGCGCGCCTGCGAGATCACGGCGCTGCGACTGGCCCGGCGGGTCCGCCCGGCGGTCGTGCCCAGTGTGCTGGGTACCGATCCGGGCGGCCGGGTCATGGTAGCTGGAGTATGGCCGAGGCGGGCGGCGCGCGTCCGCACTCCGACTGGATGATCGAGTACGCGACGGCGCTGGCCCGCCTGCACAGCGCGACCAGGCCGGGCGAGCGCGGACATGCTGCCCGCCTGGGCAGGCCTGGGCCAGGCCGATGCCCAGGCGTTCATCAGCCTGGCCGAACGGCTCGCGGTGCCTGTGCCGGCCGGCCTGGCCCGCGTCTCTCGACAGCATGGTCACCGAGCGGCTGAACGCGACCGGACACCACGCGTTCTGCACTGCACGGGGACCCGTGCCCCTGACAACGCCGATGCGCACCGACAGCGGGATCATGTTCGTCGACCTCGAGCAGGCCTCCCTCGGTGATGGCGCGCGCCGAGCTGGCGTACCTGCGGGCCGGCGTTTCCCACCTGCTGGTGCGCCGCGTCGGCTCCCGGCCCGGTGCTCCGGCAGGCCGAGGCGGCGTACCGGTCAGCCTGGCGCGCCCACACCGGGACCGACGCGGGCGGAGATCCTCGCGGAGGCGTGCGCGGGCTGGCTGATCTGGGGCGACGGGCTGGTCGAGCGGGCCCTCCGCGGCCAGGCGGACCAGCTGCGCGGCTGCCGGAGGAGGACTGGCGCTGGGGCACCGCGACCGCCAGGCAGCGATTGCTGCACCGCCTCACGGTGGTGGCCGCGCTCGGCGCGGACCATCCCGGCCTGGCTGACCTGGCCCGGAATCGGCACGGCCATGCGCGGACCGGATGCTGGCGTCGGCCCGGTATCCGAGAGCTTCCGGTCGACGCGATGCGCGATCCGCCGCGCACTCTGACCGGCAGAGTCGGGCGTTGCAGGTCTTAGCGGATGACCTGATCCACGGTTCTGCGGCGGGTCGGGCCTGGGCCGGGCCCGCCGAGGTGGTGTGCTGGAGCCAGCGTCGTACTTCAGGCCGTAGCGGGCCAGCCAGGTCCATGCCGATGTGTGCCAGCCAGAGCAGGCCCAGGCGAGCGCTCAGGATGGTGGCTGACGGCGCCGACGAGGGACATGTCGCGGCTTACAGCAAGTAGGGAGTGCCCGAGGTTGTACACGGCCGCGCCGACGCGGGTGCCGCGCAGATAGCCGAGCATGAACAGGTCGGGCAGCAGGATCACCGCCGGGGACCAGCCACCACGGCTGGTGCGTGGCCGCGAACAGGGCCAGCGCCGAGGCGAGCAGCACGAGGCCGTCCAGCCGCAGCCATCGCAGCGGTTTCCGGTTACCGCGGGAGCCGGGTCGGTCATGACCTGAATCTAGCGTGCGCTCGCCGCGGCGTGTATCGGACGGATGACTGGCGGGCTGGCCGGCTGCGGCAGATCGTCCGGGGCCGCGTGGAGGTCTGGGGCGGGGCCAGCGAGGGTCCGGTTGGTCGCCGAGCTTCGGACGCGCGGTACAGAGTGAGGGTGGCGCGACTCGTCCGGGCTGATGAACAACTGGGCGGCGATGTCCCAGTTGATCAGCCGAGGCGACAACCGAACGACCTGAGTTCCTGCGTGAGCAGGCTCAGCCAGTCCGGCGCCGACCCGGGCGGCCCCGCGGCTCTGCCGCGCGCGCCAGCTCCGTTCCAGCCCAGGGCGCGGCCCCACGGCGATCAGCCTGATCGCTCGGCCGCGTCGGCTGCCGTCGCGGCGACACCGAGAGCATGCGCCGCGCCGTACCAGCCCAGGTCGCTTCGTCCTCCGCCGCCACCAGAAGCGAACGTCCGCTGGAGGCGCAAGTGGGGGCGCGGCCACCTGGCTGTAGGGACTGCTGCAAAGCTTATGGGGCAGCGGCAGCGTGTGGGGTGCTCCAGGATGCCGCCAAAGACGGGACCTTGAATTTGGCGAGCGCCGCGGGCAGCCTGATCAGGCCAGTGAAATTCCCGTCCGCCTCGGCCAGCACCCTGTCGGCCAGCCGCGGCGGCAGGCCGGGGCCTGCTCGGCCAGCAGCGCGCGATGCCTGGCGGCTGAGCCTGCCGAGCGAAGTTCGGGCACGCCGGGGTTTCGAAGCCATCCTCGCGGGCGGACGCGAGCAGGACGACGCCCTGGATTTGCCGTCGCGCCGCGAACAGCAGCGCGCTCGCGGAGGCCCTGTCCAGCCAGTGGGCGTCGTCGCGCGGACACGCAGAGCAGTTCTCCCCGGCCAGCCTGGACAGCAGCGACAGGGCGGTGCCACAGGGCCGATCAGAAACCGGTCCGCGCCCGGCGTCGCGGGCCAGCCGAACGCGCCGCGCAGGCCCAGGCCTGCGGCGGCGGTAGCAGGTCGAGCCGACCGAGCGCCTACCGCAGCAATAGCCGCGCGTTTGGGCGAACGCAACTCGGTTCTGACCATTGGTCCCGGGCGAAGCACCCGGTATCCGCGGCTGCCGCTGGTCGAGCAGCGCGCGGTCTTGCCGACCCCGTGGCCCGCCCCCGGATCACTATGGGTGCCGCTGCGGCTGTCCCAGGGGCCGCCGCCAGCGTTCTGGTCGATGCGGCGCTGTCTCGGCGGACCGCAGCTGTGGAGCATAGGCCTGAAGGTAGCAAAAAGATGTCCCGATAGGGATAACGCCGGCGAGCGCTTCGCGCGTTCAGGGGGCGCGACCTGAGCGGGCGGCCCGGAGGTTAGCGACGCCACGCCAGGACCAGGGCCAGCCTCGCCGAAGGTTCGGCTCCCGGCCAATGCTGCCGGGCCGCGTAGACGTAGCTGAAACCACTCACGGTCTCGAGGTTGACCAGCAGCCCAGCCATGGCAGGCGACAGCCTACCGGAAGCCAGGTCCGGCAAAGGCGTGCCCGCCCAGGAGACCACGACGCCGAGGAAGACGCCCCGGCGACCGCCCGGCCGGACCCGGTGCGCGTGCCTGACGGCGTGGTGAGCTGGCTTTATGAGCGCGGCCGCAGGCAGCCCGGCCAGCGCCACCGCACCCGTGGCGACGCCGACGGCCGTGACCAGCCCGCGGGCGAGATGGCACTGCCGGGCCAGGAACCGGGCGTTGGCTTGTGGGCGTACCAGGTCCACATGGCGACCGCGGCGCAGGCGGCCATCAGCCCGGTCAGCCTTCTCGGCGGTCGGAGCGGCCAGGTAGGCGTGACTCCGGCTATCTCGCGAAAGCGTTACGCTGACCAGGGCGATCCCCGCGGTGACGAGGGTAGCGGTAGCGCCAGCCACCGCCATGTTACGGCGGGTGCGAGGATGCTGCTCTACCACCGCGACCACGACCGGGATGGCGCTGATCACCATATCGGTCAGCGGCGCGCCCGCCGCCCTAATTCCGATCACCAGCAGCAGGTAGTACATCGGCGTTGCTTACCAGGGCGAAGGCCAGCGCGGTGCGCCAGTGCTCGCGCAGCAATCCCGGCGCGGGCCAGCACCGCCGAGGGTGAACAGGAACATGGACAGAAGCCCGTAGACCAGGTAACGGCCGAGCGTCACGATCACCGGGTTCCAGCCGCCGAGCAGATCGGGGACCAGGAACGCTGATCCCAGATCAGGCTGGCGCCAACCCCGGCCGCCATCTCCGTGCCAGGCGCTAGCGCCCGGGGGCCGGCGCCGCGGTTCCGGCCGTCCCGGGAGTTTCGCGAGTCCGTGTGGCGAGGGCCACGACCAGCTCCTAACTGTCGAAATGGCATTTAAGTGGTTAGGTTTACCCAGCGCGAGGGAACGCAACCCCACTAAACTCAGATTGATAGTTAGGGAGGCGCTCGTGGCGGAGATGCCGCACCTGATCGCGGGCGTGCGCTCTGCCTGACTTCGTGAACACGGTGGATCCCTCAGGCACGCGCCCGGGCGGCGCGAGTACCCGGACAGACTATGCCGCGCTGGTCGCGTGGGGCAGCCACGCCGGGGCCATCGACGCGAGCTTTTCTTCAGGGCGAGCGGCCAGCGCTGGTGGCCGCGGCCGCGCAGTGTTCCGGCCGAGGCAGACACGGGCGCTGAGCCGCGCGATCAGGACCGCGGAGGCCCCTCTATCCGCTGTTCAGCCGGCCGGCCCTGCGGACGGCCGACCGGGGCCTGAGGATCCCAAGGCGCGCTGCAGGCCGAACTGCGCCCGCGCCCCGGGCCAGCGCTTCCCGCCTCCGGGTCACCCGGTCGGGCCATCGGCTGGGAGTGGGATCGCGGCCAGCTCCCGCGACTTGACCAGGCGTCTGCTCTGGCCGGTGGCCCGGTCGGCCAAGCGAGCCTGCTGGTGCAGGGCCGCCTGGAGCGGGATCAGGAGTGCCTCTGGCCAGGGCATCTGCGGCTGGCTGTTCCTCGACCTCGCAGCATATAAGAACGCCAGCCGCCGCTGGCGCGACATGCGCGTGTGTGCGGCAACCGGGCCAAGTGCCCGTCATCGCGCACGCACTCGCTGACCCGGCGTTTAAGGAACAGGTCGCGGGAGCAGCGGCGGCCTCGGCGGTGCGGATGGATGAGCTCGTCGGCAGATGTGCAGCACGAACGAGCGCCCGGTGGCGCGCCGACTGAAGTAGCGCCTACCGCCTCCCCAGCGGCGCGCTGTCCAGCGCGCCCTCGTCGTCCAGCGACGCCAGCAGACTCTCAGCTCGCCACTGCGTGAAGGTCGCGCCTGCGCACCGGCCAGGAGGCGGCCGCGCCGCGTCGGCTGCTTCCCGGCTCTGCCAGTCTCCTGTCGGCTCGGCTGGGCGGCCGGAGCCAGGCGCCGTTGCGGTCCTCGCTGAGCAGCCTGCGGATGCCCAGCCGCCAGAGCAATACAACCGAACGAAGTACA
>ERZ1370068.2692-contig-1826_pt1 | contig 27288 bp, 47 predicted proteins | sample MGYA00561227_ERZ1370068 | MGnify/ENA primary metagenome ERZ1370068 (study PRJEB38410, sample SAMEA6850437) | metagenome | study: Metagenomic assessment of the ecological functions of the soil: analysis of the soil microbiota associated with the...
TTAGTTACTGCTGACTGTTAATTCTTGATGATTACTTCTTCGTCCATCGGGAGGTTCTGCGGCCTGGAAATATCTGGCGTCCGCCTGTCGCCAGCAGAACGGACAAATGCAGTGCCCGGTGGGCCAGAAAGCGCAGTTCGGAGACACTCAATCCGCATGCACGAGCCTCCATGCTGGTGAGTCTTGAAATTGCCGGCCAGGAGAAGCAAAAAGGTGGGGGCTACTGAGCGAGAGCTTGATCAAGCTTCACCTTGAAGGGTGACACCGGCGAGTGGACCATCTGGGTCGATGATCACACAGGTCCAGAAGATGACGATCCCGGCCGACAACACCGAGGTTAGTGCGGGACTGAACGGTTACCTCGGTTTTCCTTGAGAGGGGTAACCATCCTCGTCTTCGTTGCAGGCACGCTTCACTCAAAAACAAGTAGGGATAGAGACAGCTGGATTTCCGGCGGACGAAGCCTTTGCCCTTGTCGCTGATCGACACACGCACGTCGCGCATCTTGTTCACCGCGATCTTGTTCGCGCTGGGCTTGGGCTCGGTCTATGCTGCGCGTCGCACTCTTATCTGGTTTCTGTTCGCAATCTTCTTTGCCTATCTGATGGCGCCCGCGGTATCGCGTCTTGAACGCGTGCCCGTAGCCGTGGCGGGGCGATCGCGTCGATATATCTGTTGATGGCAGCCCCTGCTGGTCGTCTTCTTCATGTGCTTGGAGCCGCAGGTCGGAAGACAAGCGGCGCGGATGGGCGGAGCCTTGCCCAATCTTCTGGAGAGCGTAGGCTCAGGAGAAATCGCCGAACAGATCGGCACGGAGCACGGATTAAGCGGCCAAACACAGCAGCAACTCAAGATCTTTTGGCAACTCATCGCGATAGCATCATGGGATTCGCGCAGCGTGGCGTGGATTCGCGCCGCTGAGTTTGCGCAGCAGGCTCCAGTTCTATTTTTGATTCCGATTCTTGCGATCTCTCTTCCTTCGGATGGCAAGACTTTGGTGGGGTGCTGCTGGCACTGGTTCATACTCGTCCGCAACGCGAACTGCTCGAGGGCGTGCTGCATGACCTCAACAAGATGTTGGCCCACTTCATCCGCGCTCAACTGACTCTAGCGGCGCTTTCCGGTTTTCGCTTACAGCAGCTTTCTGGGATTGATGCGGTTCCCAACGCCCTCATGCTCTGGGACGCTGGGTGGAATGCTCGAATTTGTTCCCGCTTAGGGCCCAATCGTCGCGGCGGTGATGATCCCGGGCGCGGCTGTGTTGATGAGCTACCGCTACTGGATATGGATTCTGGTGTTTCTCGTGCTGTGGCGCCTTGTGCAGGACTATCTCGTTTCCCGCGCATCATGGGTAAGAGTATGGAATTGCACCCTCTAGCAGCAATCTTTGGTGTGTTGGCTGGAGGAGGAGATCGCGGGCGTGCTCGGCGTCTATCTGTCGATCCCGGTGATGGCGAGTTTGGGTATCGTATGGCGCCGCTGGCGACTTTACGCCGAAAAGCGCAAGTTTGGCCCTCTCAACGAGTATTCTGCTCGCACCGGACATTCCCACCCGGAAATAGGTTACAACTCGCATTCACTGGTCGCGCGCGAGCGGAACGCAGCTTTACGCTGATGTAAAATTCCAGTGACCTCATGTCCAAAAAATTCCCGCAGGCATTCTTGGCGCGACTGGAATTGTTGGCCAGCGATTTGTCCAAATGCTGGAGCATCATCCGTGGTTTGAAGTTGCGTGGTTGGCGGCATCGGACCGCTCTGAGTAGGGTAAGCCCTACGGCGAAGCGGCACGTTGGCGGCTTAAAACTCTCTATACCCGCGCCCGTGGCAAAGATGACCGTGGCAGCCGCCAATCCTGACGGCGCGCCGCACGTGATTTTTGCAGCGCTTGACTCTCGGGAATTGCGGTCAGAACCTCGAGCTGAAAATTTGCCGAGGCTGGCGTGCGTGGTCGTATCGAACTGAGCTGCCTGCGGATGCAACCCGATGTTCCCCTGGTCATTCCCGAAGTGAACGCCGAACACATCAAGCTTGATCAGACTGCAAGCGTGGAAGAAGAGGTCTGGGTGGCTTCGTAGTTACTGAATCCAAATTGGTCTGCAGCAATCGGCTTGGTGCTCGAACACTAGCACCCATAGACCGCGCCTTTGTGTCTTGAGACTGTCATGGTCGTAACGATGCAAGGCTGTCAGCGGGCTGGATACCCGGGCGCCGCCTCCATCCTAGGGACATACCGAGGAACGTAATTCCTTACATCGCCGTAAGGAAGAAGAAAAGATGGAAGAGGAGACACTGAAACCCTCGGCCGACTGAACGGCGACAAGATCACGATGGGATCGTTCAAGATGAGGCGCCCAGTGCAACCGGGTTGCAGTGGAGGACGGGCACACAGAATCTGTAACGGTAAAGCTTAAAAAGAAAGCCCAACCCGACGAGATCATCGCCGCGTGGAATAACTTTCAAAGCGAACCTCAGAAGCTCGGCTTCCGACAGCGCCCGCACAGCCGGTTTCTTATGTAACTGCAGCAGATCGTCCGCAGCCTCGGTTTGACGTAGACGCGGGCTTGGGGATGACTTCGACGGCTGGCCGCCTTCGCCCGTGCAGTGTTTTTGATTGGAAGTTCACTGTTTCGTCCCACAACACAACCCGAGGCGCCGCCGGAGCCGCGCTACTCAATGCCGAGCTGTTGAAAGCCCAAGGATATCTGGGATGAACCTGCACGTGGCCTTCCGAGCGCATACGTCGTTGTCACTCCGTGTCTGGTCTCCTTGTCCTGAGTCAGCCGTGCTGCTGGGGAACCTTCTCTCGCGATCGTGATGAAGTTTGGCGGCACGTCGGTCGAGGACGCGAACGCAATCAATCGCGCCGCCGACATCGTGAAGGGCCGCCGGAGCTCGACCGGCCAGTAGTGGTTGTGAGCGCGCCATGGCCCGGATCACAGGACCAGTTGTTATCGATGGCTCGCGCCGCCGGCGATAGGGACCGAAAGACCGCGTTAAGTTGGCGCGCCCTGCGCGAACGTCACCTACGAAACGGCTGGGGAACTGCTCGGAACCGCGCCTTTCACCCAATTCCACGGAGAGCTTAAAGTGGATTTCGATTCACTCGATGAGTTGATCCGTGGCATCTCAGCAGTGGGGAGAACTCACGCCGCGCAACCACGGACCAGGTTGCATCCTTCGGCGAAGTACTCTCCAGTGCAAGATCGTTGCGGCGGCGTTCTCGAGCTCCGTGGGATGGAAAGTTCCCTCGTTGATTCGCGTGACTGTATCGTCACCGATGCGAACTACATGCGCGCTGCTTCTCTTCGAAGAAACTAATCAAAGATTGGTCGATGTCATTCAGGCCGCTGCTCGACGACGGACGCGTGCCAGTCATGGGCGGCTTTATTGAGCGAATAAAGCAGGCGTTACGACGACGATCGGACGCGGCGGCTCAGATTTCTCTCGCAGCGATTGTGGGAGCTGGTCCTCAACGCGCAGCGAATTGAGATCTGGACTGACGTCGACGGCATGCTGACCACCGATCCGCGTCTGTGTCCGACGCACGCCGGATTAAAGTTATCAGTTTCGATGAGGCAGCCGAACTGGCTTATTTCGGCGCGAAGGTTTTACATCCGGCGACAAAGTTCTGCCTGCGATTCAGAAGAATATTCCGGTCTACGTGCTGAACTCCCGCAATCCGAGCTGCGAAGGTACGAAAATCACAGCTCGCGCGCCACACTCGCGAAATATTTTTAAGGCCATTGCAGTCAAGAAGCGCATCACAATCGTGGATGTGGCGGCACCTCGGCGCCTATTGGTACACGGGTTCCTGAAATCCATTTTTGAAGCGTTCGACAAACACGGCATCGCAGTTGATGTCGTTTCCACGTCCGAGGTCAGCGTATCGGTGACGGTGGAGACCAATGAAGGAATACCGGCGCTGTCTGCAGATCCTGCCAAGCTGGCCGATGTAAAGTACGAGGGCCGCAAGGCAATCATCTGCCTTGTCGGCGAAAACTTGCGGGATCGGCCGGGAATCGCGGCTCGCGTATTTGGTGAGCTCGAGGACGTAAAGATCCGCATGATCTCGCAGGGAGCATCGGAAATTAATTTGACTTTCGTGATCGAAGAAGACGATGTTCCAAATGTGATCCAGCGGTTGCACCGCACATTTTTGCGGATCTCGATTCGAAGTGTTTTGGCATGAAACTCTTGTCCTCGGACGTGGCAAAACCGGATCGCTGGTGGCAGAGGTAGCACGCCACAGGCGCCATCATGTACGCGTGCTCACTGGCGGAGATAATCGCGGGAGGCCGTGCGCTGATCCCCTGAGAGCCTCTGCCGATGTTGGACGCGGGTTATCGATTTCACGACACCCGAATCCGTAATTGCAAACATTGAGGGGTGTTTACGTTGTCAGAAAGAACGTAATTGTAGGGAACAACAGGCTGGCATGCAGAATTGCCGCGTTTGAAAGCCATCGCTGAGCAGAGCGGCGCCGCACTGCTCGTCGCGTCGAATTTCTCTGTAGGGATGAATCTGTTTTTTGATGTGGTGAATGCAGCATCGATTGCGCCTCGAACATGAGTACAAGGGGCAAGATCTTCGAGCGCCACCATGCGCAAAGAAGGATGCAGCACCGTCCGGTACCGCACTCTCGTTACAGCGTCTGATCGAAAAAGCGCACAGGCGAGCAGCTTGAAATCACTTCTGTTCCGCGAGGGAGATGTCGTCGGTTTGCACGAAGCTGTATTCGACTCACCGAGCGATCGGATTCTACTTGCTGTGCCACGACTCAAAGTCGCGACGTGGCTTCGCAGAGGGCGCCGTGCGCGCGGCGGAGTGGCTTGCCGGCAAGAAGCGGATTTTTCGATTTCAGCGACGTCTGGCGCGATCTTTAAGTTGTCTTGACGGCTCGCGCGCGCGAACACTCTGAAAACGGGAGACCTGCGCGCCGGATTAGCCTATCTTTGGTCAGTGAAAAAGAGAACAAGTGAGATGGTCCTCTCAGGTGGTTTTTCGTAGCCGCTCAGGTTTTCCCCGCCCCCACCTTTCGCGTTATCTTAGGGTATGCGTAAGTCCGAGGATGCGGTACAGCCCTGGTAACGCCGTTCCAGCAAGACGGCGCAATTGACGAACCCGCTTTACGCAATCTGGTCGCCTGGCAGGTCGAGTCCGGGATAGATTTCCTGGTTCCATGCGGTACGACAGGCGAAACACCCACCTTGTCGCACTGAGGAGTGGCTGCACGTTATTGATGTCACGATCGAGGTGGTCGCGGGCCGTGTTCAATCGTCGCAGGAGACGACGTCCAACCCGACGCCAGGAAGCAGTAACAAAGGCCACAAGAAGTCGCCTCTCGCCCTGGGGTGGACGCCACTTTTGACGGCATCGCCGTATTACAACAAACCTACTCTCAAGAGGCCAGTACAGGCATTTCCGTGCCATCGCCGAAGCGGTCGACAAGCCTCTGATCTCTCTACAACGTGCCAGGGCGCATCTGGGGCAAATATTGAGCCCACGACCCTGGCTCGCCTCGCAGATGCCCAACATCGCCGGAGTGAAGGAAGCCAGCGGCAACATGACTCAGATTGCCGAGGTGCTGAACGCGGTTCCTCCGCACTTCATGGTATTCAGCGGAGATGACGCTGTTACGCTGCCAGTCATCGCATTGGGGGGCGTGGGAATTATCTCAGTGGCCTCGAATGAGATTCCACATGAAATGGCGCAGCATGACGCGAGCAGCGCTTGCCAACGATTGGGACACTGGCCCGCGCGCTGCAAAGAAAATATCTGGGGCTGATGCAGGCAAACTTCATTGAATCGAACCCTCTGCCTGTAAAAGCCGCACTCGCAATGATGGGGAAGATCCAGGAAGTTTATCGGCTGCCATTGTTGCCGATGCGACGGGACACGCGATCGAAACTGCAGAAGATTTTGACGGAGTCCGGCAACGATAACGAAAGCAGCAAGCGCAGCCCTGACAATGGTTGAATTTTACGTGTACGAGAGTTGGGTGGCGGGCCCATCACAAGGCTGTCGTGCATCGGGCGAGCTGTGGGCAGTGCAACGCCGGCAGCAAGGCCGGCCTGCTGGACACGATGCGAACCATGCACGCTGGCATGGCCCTATCGGGCACGCTGGCCGAAAGCCCGTGAATTGACGCATACGATGCCAGGCGTGCTTATTCGAAGTGAATGTAAGTGCGTGTGAGAATCTGCAATTCCAAATATGGGCAGGATCTCAATCCCGAGATCCTGCTTTTCTACTTTTGACGGGCGACTTTCTTTATACTCAGCCCCTCATGCCATCCATGAAATCTGTTATCGAGCGACTCGCCTCAATGGGCGAAGTTGAGCACAAGCCGGAAGCTCGTGCAGCATTTCTTGAGTTTCGCGACGCGCTGACGCAAGGCAAGATTCGCGCTGCAGAGCGCAAGGGCGAGCAGTGGATTGTGAATGCCTGGGTGAAACAGGGCGATCCTGCTCGGATTTCGGCTGGGCGAACTGGCGGAAATGCGGGACGGCCCCGTGCTTTCTTTTGTAGATAAAGATACGTTCCCTGCGCGACAATTTACCGTGGCGGATCGTGTACGAGTCGTGCCCGGTGGATCCTCTGTGCGTGTGGGCGCATACGTCGCACCGTCCGTAATCTGCATGCCGCCGATGTTCATCAATGTTGGGGCGTACGTCGATGAAGGAACGATGGTGGACTCCCACGCGCTCGGTCGGATCATGCGCGCAAGTAGGTAAGCGCGTGCACATAAGTGCTGCGGCGCAAATTGGTGGCGTGCTCGAACCTGTGTAAGCGCAGCACCCGGTGATCATCGAAGACGATGTGCTCGTCGGTGGCAACTGTGGAGTCGTATGAAGGAACGCTGGTTCGCTCTAGAGCGGTGTTGGGCGCAGGCACGATCCTGACTCGATCGACGCCTGTTTATGATCTCGTCCGTGGCGAGATTCATCGAGGAAGCGCCGACAAGTCCCTGGAGATTCCTGAAAACGCTGTGGTCGTGCCGGGATCTCGGGCGGTCACCAAAGGGAAAGCTGCGCAGCTGAAGGTTTCGCTCTACACGCCTGTGATCGTGAAATATCGCGACGAGGAAGACGGAACAAGGAATCGAGCTCGAAGACTGGCTGCGGTAAATCGGAACCACATATATCAGCGAAAGCCGCGCTGAGAGAGCGCTCCAGACGAATTGGTGCTGAGAACAACTGTTTCCTGCCAGATGTTACATAAAATCTTTTCTGTCAATAACTTGACAATCTGTATAGCGCGTTATACCGTTCGCGCGTTCCCCCACACCTAAAACGTTCTGGCCGCGACGAAAAGACTTGCGGCAATCCACTCCAAGGAGCCCTATGAAGAAATGCGCAATGTCGTTGTGTGCAGTGCTTGTCTTTTGCGGCATGCTTCTCGCACAAACGCCGCAGGTTGTTTCCGAAGTCCACATCACCATGCCGCAAGGCGGGTATGCAGGCACAATTCGAGGAAGGCCGTAGAAGCACTCTGCCTTTCACGCCGCCCAGAAGGACACATGGAAGATCTACGTTTGGGAAATCGTTAGCGGAGAACGCACAGGCGCCTATATGCAGGCGACACCCGGACACAACTGGAAAGACTTCGACGATCGCGCATCCTTCAACAAGTTGGATGGACCCGACGTTGCGAAAAATATGGAACCGTTTTCAGGTCCTACACTGACTGCGTACTATGTGTATCGCGAAGATCTCAGTCTCACCAAGGTGCCTGCGACACTCGCCAAGATGCGTACGACGGTGTCGTACTCGGTTTATCCGGAACATGTAAACGACTTCATCGAGTCGATCAAGAAGATCAACGCCGGCCTGCAGAAAACTGAACTACCCGATGAAACCATCTCGCTGGTATTCATTGGCAAATGGCGGGGACACTCCGACGTTTGTGCTCGGTCACAGACCGAGCAACTTGGAGGCGATATGGAACCACCCGAGAAGAAACTTGAAGACGCTCTGAGAGGAAGCATACGGAGATTCGTCCGCACTGGACACGTTGCGCAAGAGCTGCCGCAAGATCACGAGTGAACTCTCGGTCTACCGTGAAGACTTGAGCTACATACCAAAATGAAGCTGTGATCCAAGCGAATCGCCCCAGTCTCACCACGACCGGGACAGTTCGAGTTGTTTTGTGATCCGCTCAGGTAAGGCGCCATGATCAGAAGTCGATTTCCATTTTTCGTGAACCCTGACATGCAACTTCGTTAGGCTTTCGACAACCGCATCGGCAGATCGCAGTTCCGACGAAGGAAACGTACTCGCCAATGCGATGACTCGCGCGCCGGCCCTCTTGCCGGACTCAATCCCAGCGGGGCATCTTCGATCACCACGCAATCTTCGATCCTTGCCCCTAGCAGTGCGTGCACCCTCTCATAGCGGTTCTGGACTCGGTTTGCCGTTGGTGACATCTTCTGCGGTCCAGCACCGAAGGAAGCAGGTATCTCCGCGAGCGAGTCGAGCCGTCGCTAGCAGACGACCGTGCCGGACGTCACGACTGCCCAACGCTTATCGGGGATGGAGCGCACCAGCTGCTGAGCGCCGGGCACGACCAATACGCCATCGGTATCTCTCGGCCTCTCGAGATTCCGACGATGTCAACTTCCGCTTGAGCGTTGAGGTGAGGCGCCACGATCTGAATGGTTTCACTCGTCCCGGCGACCGTGGGCGACCTCGAGCAGTTTCAAACGGGTCCAGATTGTGTTCTGCGGCCCAAATGCGCCATTGACGTTCAACACAGGCAGAGTCGAGTCTACACAGGACGCCGTCCAAGTCGAACAGAATGGCGGAACACGGAAATGAAGGCAGTGAAGTCTATGAGTTGGGCTTGAGCAAGGTTGGCATTGCAGAGTCGATCACGAGCGGCAGCTGTGCCGCCTGGTTGCCTTCAATTACGGTACGCGATGCGAGAGTGTTTCGGCGGTCCATATGCTTTCGACGAAAGTATGTTTTTGGCGCGCGCTCCCCAGGTACGTACAGAGTAATAATTCAATCCGGCACCGATCAGAGAACTTGCCAGCAGTGGGATGAACAGTCGGCCTGACCCACTTCTCGACGACTTCCCCACTTCTTTGGCGGCGATGCGCTGAATCACTCTCGGGACAAACTCTGTTGACAACTTCTTTTTCGAGCAGTTCGCGACTGATATCAACGCCCGCGGCGCTGGCGGCTGCAATCCAGAGTTCAGCGACCTCATCGTCGGTGACTGAATTCAAAGCCATAAATGAGACTGAGTTTTGAATCGTGCGCAGGTGACTGCGGCGAGAATCCCCAGGTCCGGAACGATGGTGATGAGACCGCCCCGAGTCCGAAAACCCAGCGCCCTGGGCGGCGGCGACTGGTTCCGCTCCTGATCAGAGCGTCGGCAATCTGGTCAGGCGACGGATATCGACGTATACTCCCGCCATCGAAACTCGTGATGGGCAAACCATAGGCGGAGCGTGTTTGAATCAGGAATCGTCCTGGGTCGACTTTTGACGGTTTCATACGCGCGAGAATGCCTGTGAGTGAACGCGCGCTTCTGGCAGCGGCTGGGATTTATGCTGCAATGCCATCTGGTTGAAACCTCAACCCAGCCCTGGCACCCTCGCCAGCCCGCGAGGTGTATTTGCGGAAGGTGAACACTGTATTCAGCCTGCGGGAACGGGCCGTGAGACGTGTGGAGGCTGTGCTAGCATCAGTGCTTCCAATGGCATCCGGAAAATTACAAGTAATACCCACTGGGCGGACTGGGCGAGTTCGGCATGAACTGCATGGCCGTCCGCTGGGGCGATGACATTATCGTCATCGATGCGGGCCTAATGTTCCCTGAAGCCGAACTGCTGGGCGTCGATATCGTCGTCCCCGATATCTCCTATCTGCATCGAGAACCGGCAACGGGTACGCGGAATTATGCTGACGCACGGGCCACGAGGACCACATCGGCGCGCTTGCCCTGGATGCTGTCTGAGCTCAACGTACCTGTATGGGGACCGAGTTCACGCTCGCCTACGTCGAAGACAAGCTCGACGAACATGGCTTGCTCGATGACAGCCGATCTGAGTGAGATGCGTGCCAAACGAGCGCTTCAAGGTCGGGCCGTTTACCGTGCATCCGATCCAGGTGACGCACAGCCTGGTGGATTGCGTCGCGCTCGCGATACACACGCCGCTCGGCGTCATCATCACACGGGCGACTTCAAGGTTGATCCGACGCCCACGGACAATCAGGCTTTTCGATCTTCATGTCGTTTGCTGAATACGGCAAAGAGGGCGTGCTAGCGCTGTTTCAGGATTCCACGAACGTCGAGCGGAAGGGCTATACGCCGAGCGAGCGAGCAGTACGACGCAAGTTCGATGAAGTATTTGCGAGGACGGAGCGGCGGCTGTTCATCTCCTGTTTCTCTTCGTCGATTCATCGAATCAAGCTGGCGGTTGAACTGGCCGTGACAGCACGGCCGCAAGGTCGCATTCATCGGCAGATCGATGACGAGCTCGGCTGAGATTGCAGAAGACCTGGGATACATCGAAGTGCCCGAAGGATTGATTATCCATCCGGGCGAAATGAAGAACTTCGCGCCGCAGAAAGTTTGTGTACTGATCAGCGGTACGCAGGGCGAACCGATGTCCGCGTTGTCGCGTGCCGCGGTGAACAACCACAAGCATGCAAAGATCGAGAAGGGAGATACGAGTGGTTCTGTCTTCGAGAATCATCCCTGGCAACGAAAAGACGATTTATCGGATGATCGATCACCTGTTCCGCGCGCGAAGCGCACGTGATTTACGACGATGGAACGTCGCCGCCGATCCATGTCAGCGGGCACGCCAGCCAGGAAGAACTGAAGCTGATCATCAATCTCGTGAAGCCGCGATATTTCATTCCGGTTCACGGCGAATATCGGTCAATTGAAGTTGCATGCGGAACTGGCCGGGTCGATGCACGGCTCGGTGGGTAACGTCATCCTCATCGAAAGCGGCGACGTCCGTCGAGTTCGACGAACTCGGCGCGCGCAAGGCTGGTCGCGTTAACGTGGGGCGCGTGTGCATCGATCTCGGGATCGCGAACCGACGTGGTCGAAGATCCCGGTGATCAAAGACCGTCGTCACCTGAGTGAAGACGGTCTTGTACTACCCATTATCGCGATCTAACAAATGACCGGGCGGGTCAGAAACCAGCCCGGAGATCGTGACGCGCGGTTTTGCATCCAGAAGACTGAGGTGATCAGCGGTGGCGCAGATTGTCACGCAGACGCTCGACGCTTCAAGCGACGAGGAGAAGGCAGATTACGGCGTGATCAAGCGAAAGATTCGCGCCGATTTGAAACGCTATATTTCCAAGCAGACACTAGCAGCGACCGTTGATTATGCCGGTGATCCTGGAAATTTAGCGCGCGTTTGAGTGGAGGACTCTATCGTTACGTTGACCGACATTCAGCGACGCTCACGCGCCGCCTCGAGCGGGGTCGCCGTTCGGACGGTGCTTCTACCGGTTCGAATACGCGAAATAGACGCACCAGATGACCGACGGCGCTCTACATCAAGCCTGAAAATCAGCAGCCAATTGGGGCCTTTAAGCTGCGCGGTGCCTACAACAAAGATCGCAGCGCTCGAGCCGGAAAGAACGTGGCCGGGGTGCGATTACCTACTCAAGCGGGAATCACGCTTCAGGGTGTCGCGTACGCGGCCCGCGCACTCGATGTGAAGGCTGTAATCGTGATGCCAGGGAACGCTCCAGCCATCAAGCGGGAAGCTACTGCCGCCCTAGGGGCGGAGATTGTGCTGGTCGGTCCTGGGAGCATGGAGCGTATGCGAAGGCGCGAGGAACTGGCCGCCCAATACGGATATCATGGTGCCGCCCTATAACGATGAGCACATCATCGCCGGGCAAGGCACGATCGGGCTCGAGATCCTCGAGGATCTTCCTGAGGTGGAGACCGTGCTTCTTCCGGTCGGCGGTGGAGGATTGATTAGCTGGCGCGCGCGGCGATCAAGCTGGAGTCGACCTGATGATGAGGTGATCGGAGTCGAAACCGGAGCTTGCAGCCGACGCGAGAGAGAGTCTGAAATCCGGGAAGCTCGTGCAGTTCGCCGCGGAGCAGGTATCGCAGACATTGGCGGATGGGCTGCGGACGCAGAGCATTGGCCCAATCAATTTTGACCACATGAAGTTGTTCGTCGATGACATCATCACCGTAAGCGAAGCGGAGATTTACTCAGCGGCACGGCGATTGGCGGCCAACCCGCAAACGGTTGCGGAACCGAGCGGCGCCGTCGCGGTGGCGCGGATATCTTTTCCACGGAGATGAACTGCCGAAGACAAACAACAATGTGGCAGTCATCAGTGGCGGCAATATTGAGCCGGCGATGCTTGCGGAATTCCGCAAGAGCGCATGAGACTTTGAAATAGAACCTTGCTGATGCGGCGGCCGCAGGAGATCCGGTGTGGCCTTGCAGCCAGCCGGACTAGTAAGTCCAGCGAAGCAATGCGGCTGATACCGTGAAGCCTGCACCCACTGACGCCAGCATCACCAGGCTGCCTTTTTCCAACTTGCCTTCTTGCCGTGCGGTATCCATAGCGAGCGGTATGGTCCCGGCCGTCGTGTTCCCAAAGCGATCGATGTTGATCACTGACATTTCCGGCTTCAGGCCTAGGCAGGTCGGCGCTTGCCATGATGATGCGGCGATTTCGCCTGATTGAGGAATGAGGCGTCGATATCGCTTCCTTAAGTCCGTTTCTCTCTCGAGCAGGCGCTCGCATAGCTCGGTCTGCTTGCGAACGGCGAACTTAAACACTGCCTGCCCATCCTGGTGTACATAGTGCATTTTCTTATCGACAGTTTCATGGGTCGAGGGGTTTAGGCTTCCGCCACCAGGCATATAGAGAGACAACCGCCTGATCCGTCCACCTCGTGGAGGTAGTCGATGAGGCCAACGGAATCGTCTTCAGACGGCTCAAGAATTACAGCTCCTGCGCCATCGCCAAAAATTACAACAAGTAGCGCGGTCGGTGTAGTCGATGATGGAGGACATCACATCCGCACCGATCACCATAACCTGCTTGTGTGCTCCGGTGGCGATGGAGATTGGGCGCCGGTTTGTAAAGCATAAACAAACGCGGAGCAGGCCGCGGAAAGGAATCCCCAAACGTTCTTCGCACCCAGTTTGTGTTGGACCAAGCGAGGCCGTTGCCGGAAAACATGTCGGGAGTGACCGTGGCGACGATAATGGCGTCGAGGTCACTTGCCGAGATGCCGCGTTGGGCAACGCTTTCTTGGCCGCTTCGACGGCGAGGTCGCTGGTAGCTACTCCCTTGTCGACCAGGTGGCGCTCGCGTATTCCGGTGCGCTCCATGATCCATTCATTGTTGGTTTCGACCATTCGTTCGAGGTCGGCATTGGTTAGCAATCGAGGTGGAACATAAGTGCCGAGAGCGCTGATCTTGGCGCGCAGAACTTGACTCACTCTGGATCTCTCCAACTGGTAGATGAAAACTTAATATTGTGGCGGCGTGCCGCGGCGTGTCCAGCTCAATGCAGCGAACGCTCGGAAAATGTGCGAAGCGCCGCGTAGTGCCGGTCGCGATCTGGCTAAAAAAGCCAGGCACCGGGAACTCACTGCACACGCAAGAGCCCGTTACCGTTGCTTCCTTCCGGACCTGGCGGGGTTGGCGGGAATACGTCGCGCGAGACCGATACCTGACCCAAAGTATTTTAGCATTCCGGAGACGGGAGGGCACGGGGCCCTTCTTCGTGTTACGAATGCGCGTGGCGAGTCGATCGACTACTTCCTTCCCGCGCAAATTGCCTAACAATCATGTCTGGAATGCTTGGGAACACGCCACTTCCGGGACAGTCACCCTGCCGAAAGCGATTACGCACGCGCTATTTCGACGTCGCGTTGTATCTTCTCGTGCTGACCGGGTTTGGAACTCTCGCGAGCACAGGCACCCTTGATCTTCCTGGACTGTGGCGGCGGTAATCCCTCGTCCTGTGGTTCGTCCGGAGGAGTATTTACTGGCCAAGCAGCGAGAAGCGGTCATGCCAGCGAAGTGGACGACGTATCTTACGCTCGGATATGTCGTGTTCTACCTGGTTGACTACACATTCGTATCCGGCAGTTTCATTGGCGCAACGGTTCACCTGGTTTTGTTCGGAATGCTGGTCCCGGCTTTTTCGTTGCAGAAAGATCGAGACCATTACACCGTGGCGATCCTCGCGTTCTTAACGGTGCTTGCGGCCGCCGTTCTGACTGTCGACAGCATCTTCCTCGTGTCGTTTGCATTCTTTCTGCTTGATTGCGATCGCCGTCCTTCATGTTGATGGTAATGCGGCATGCCATCGGCTCACCGATGGTGCCGCATGCGAAGGAAGCGCCGGGAACCGAGACCTACCGGCGAATGGGATTCTCACTCGCCGCAATGGCGCCGATGGCTCTTGCCGGTGTTTTGCTTGGTGGCACCGCGATCTTTTTTGTACTGCCACGAGTTTCATCGCGATTCTTGAGTTCTTACGCAACCTCTAACGATCTACAGATTGGGTTCAGCTGATCGCGTTCAACTGGGCAGCATCGGGCAAATCCAGCAAATCGAATGCTGTCGTGATGCGAATCAAAATTTGACGATGACACGAGCGGAGCGTACGACCTCAAATGGCGCGGAGTGGCCTTGAGTCTGTTTGATGGGCGAGGCTGGTCAGAAACCCCTTCGAAAAAACGGTGGCCTTCCGGGCTCCAGCAGCAGGAAAATTTGTTATCGGGCGAAATCGTGCGTTGGAAGGTGGGGCAACGGGCCGACACATTCGGTATCGCGTAATGATGGAACCGATCGGCACCGATGTTTTTTTGTAGCGCCTGAAATCAGCAGTTTCGAAGGCGCGTATCGGATCATCGCAATTGATGCGGGGAGCTCCTGCTTTTAACCGGGACGCTGGGCATCCCGTTACCGCTTACGAGGCGGAATCCGAAATCGGTACACCTCCAGCCGACCAACTGAGGCGCGTAGACCCAGTGGTTCCTTCCAACGTCGCGAGGTGAAAGCTATTTACAGCCGCCGGGGCTGGACATTCCGAAGACTCCAAAACTCCGCCCAGCAACTCACGGCCAGTCAAAATAATTCCTACGACAAGGCTGCTGCCGATGATCGAACGGTATCTCCGGTCCAGTTTTGGCTACACACTGCAACTTCCCCCGTACAGTAGCCCAGTGGATCCGCTGAGAAAACTAATTTCTTGTTTTGAACGCAAGCTAGGCGCATTGGCGAAATACGCCTTCGCCGCCGCAATGGCGGTCATGCTTCGCACGATTAATGTTCCATCGCGAGGTTGTGACGGGATTTCGCACGACTGGAGTTTAATGATCTGACCGGGAATTATGTGGTGCGCGCTAGTAGTGCTCATATGCGTGGGTGGAGGCCTATTTCCCGGGTTCGGGCCGGGGCTCGAAGTTTTTGATCCGACTCCTGCAGGAGGCACTCCGGCAAACACTTCCTGGAATCGTTTTCTTCTGTATGTAGACGCGGCGAGCTCTTTCTGGCGGGAATATTGTCAACTACGACGCCACTCATCAACGCGCTTTGGGCGCGACGCCGTTCATGGCAGTTCTGCGGTTTTTGAAATGCAGACGTGGGCGGCTCAGAGTACTGGCACCTGCTGGTATCTGTGACGAATGCGACGCCATGCGTCGCATTCACCGGCACGCTGGGTGTTGGGCGGCATGATCCTCGTCGCACTCCGCAATTGCTGCGCGAGGCAAACGAATATGGGGATGAAGCTGCTGCGCGATTGCTACGTCGTATCCGGATAAAGATCCGCAAGAAGCGGCCGCATTGTGGTATCGACACATGACTCGATTGATGGCTAAACGAGGGTGGAAGAAGAGTCCGTTCGATACACCGGTAGTGTTCTTGAATCAAATTGAAAAATCGGGAATTACGAATCAAGGTGGAGTCGTTCACTTCCGCATACGAATCGGCGCGGTTCGGCGAATCAGCGCACGATGCCATACTCCTGCCGAAGCTTTATGACGAAATCGAGGAAGTACCAGCCTGAATCGCAGGCCCCTCTTAAAAACTGCCAAGTGACGCCGCCACTCCACGAAGAAATTGTGTTGACGGTCGCGACCGTTTCTTTACGAGCTAACGGCGGTGGCCCGACCAGAAGTCGCGCGCGGCCGCGAATGCCCCATGGACCATGGATCTCACGTCGAGCCCTTTACTCCCATTTGCAGGAGACCGGTATTACCTGAGCCTCCCGGGTTCGGTCCACCGAAGAGGAGTTTATCGCTCACGAAAATCTTCCATAATCCACCGCTAAAGCTGACTCCATGAAAACGCAGTATCTGGAAAAGATGTTTGCCTTCAGAGACGCGTCACGAAGAACGAAGAATAGCTTTCCGACATATTGGCGCTGGTGTTGAGCTTTTCCTTGATGTTGTAAACCACCGGCACTTCAACGCGCAGTGCATCAGGAAACCTTCCCCGGTGCAGATGGCGCGAGTAGCCCCTTCCAGGCTCAACCCGTTGCCGAAATGAAGATTGGGCTCTTCCCAGGTAGCGCCAGTGATGCTCTGGTCGGGATGAAGGTCCCGCCAATGAGGCCGGAAACCCGTTCTTCTGTGCCAAGGCGTTGGCGGCGAGTGTTACCACTTCGGCCACAGGATGGCGAGACGATTGGGCAACATTCTCCTCCGAAACATGCTGGGGTGCCCGTACTCGCGAGCGTTTTGAGTAGGTTAGCATGACGGAGCGGCAACCGTCCGAGCAGAATGATAATTGGTTTGGTGCGAGACGTGTCTTAACGAATTGATAACTAGTGATGGGCGCACGTTTCGAGAGGGGCTACACAACGGTACTCGCTTGCGTTAAGCGCACGATTCCTGCAGGTACTGCACTCACTGTTTTTGGTCTCAGAAATGTTTCAATGAGGATCGTTGACTTGCCATGTTGACTGCTGAATAATCAGCTCCAGATGGACATCTACGAAGAGATTGTGAAGTTGCGGCAGGCGGGACGATGCGGGGCAGTCGCAACGATTGCCAAGCGTTCGGGGATCGATTCCTTCGTTCAAAACGGCGAAGATGCTGGCTCGTCAGACGATGGAACGATCGCAGGCACCATTGAAGAGGAGCGCTATGTTGAAGCTGACGTCGCGGCAAGCCGCACGTGAAGTGATGGTTTCGGAAAAACCACGCACGCTGAGCTTTCGACCTGAATCAAGATCCGAAATACGATACCGGGCTCGGGTCTCGCGGCGGAAGCCTGGACATTTTTATCGCGAACCGGCGCTGCCACCCGCGGTCCTGTATTTATTTGGCGCGGACACGTGTCGTTCAATCTTTCGAAGGTCGCGAGCAAGGCAGGCTTTGATGTCGTCGTGGTGGACGATCGCGAGGCCTACGCCAACCGTGAGAGGTTTCCTCGAGGCGAAGGAAGTGATTGCCGCAGATTTCGATCAAGCTTTCATGGCGCGGCTTGAACCGAACGGGCGCACGTTTATCGCAATTGCTACGCGAGGACACCGGGATGATATGCGGATCCTGCGACGGGCTGTGCAACCCCCGCGCGGGTATGTCGGCAATGATTGGCTCCCGCAGAAAGACAATCACGATCTTTGAAGAACTGTGCAAGGAAGGGACTCCTGCGCAACGATTTGAGCGTGTGCATTCGCCGCGGTGGGGCTCGATATCGGGGAGCGACGACGCCTGAGGAGATTGCCGTCGCGATTGGCGGCCGAGCTCATCGCCGTCCGGCGGCATGCTGAACGCGCACTCCTCACATGAGTCGGGTTAAGGGAAGGAAGCTCGAGGAATCAAATCGTCCGCTGCAGTTTGTGGAAAAAAGAAGAACAGTCGTAGGTTAGCGCACCGCCTCCCACTGTCACACCAATCTCGTACTCGATCTGCTATCTTCCAATCATGAGCCGATCGCCCAGTCTCCAGGTGCGGTGATTCTTGCAGCGGGGGGAATCATCACGGATGGGACGCGACAAAGCGCTTTTTTGCCTTTGGCCGCGCGGCGGCCGCGGTCAGGCAGCTCCTCGACCGGAACGTTCCTGTCCGCCGCGATCCGGTCGTTATCCCCCCGGCAACGACATGGTTTTCGTAGTCGCGGGAGGAATGCAGCCAACATCTCGCCGGTGGTTTATTCGAATGGCGCTTTCGTGGTGATCAATCCCGACCTCGCGTGCGGGGCAGCGCCCAGTTCGCTTCAGGTTGGGCTACGTGAGGTGCCTGCCAGCCGCGGGGCGCGACGCCGCGATGATCACACTGGTGGACCGGCCTCCGGTGCCAACCGCTACTATTGAAGGCTTCACGGCGACTTCCTTTATCAGCGCTACCCGGAGCGGTGGAAATGGGCCGTGATCCCAGGAGTAGCCAAAGGGAAACATGGGTATCCTTGATTGTCGCAGGGCGCGAATTGACGGAGGCTACTTTCCCCGGAAGAGCAGATAGCACCGCGATTGCGCGCGATATCGAACACATGAACACCTGCGACAAGATCGGCGCACGCCGAGGTCGGTGTGATCCGCTAGTCGCGGTGAACGTCAATACGCCTGAGGACTATGCAGCCCTAGCAACGCTGGTCACCGCCAGTTTGAAATAGACTCCCAATCTCTGAACGCAAGCGAATGTCATGGGCCCCATCCCCTGGTCTCGTGCAATCGACAAGTGCTTATCGATGGCGCGCCCCCGGCTGGAACCGAAGTTAACAGCTTTTGATTGCGATGGCACTCTGTGGTCGGGCGATGCCGGGAGAGTATTTCTTCCTCGTGGGAGATGGACCATGGTTTGGTATCGGACGACAGCAGTCATCGATGGGCTCGGGCGCGCCACGCGGACTACAAGGCGGGCAGAGTGTTCTGAGAGAAGTAATGTGTGGCGAGATGGTGGTTACGCTCCACAAGGGACTAGAGGAAGCAGTAATCCAAGAGGCAACGGATCGCTTTTTTTGAAGACAACCTGGCCAGCGGAATCTCTTCCAGAGACGCAGTGCGCTGCTCCACAGACTCCCCACGACAATCGGCTGCGAGTGTATGGGCCGTCTCGTCGAGCAATCACTGGATCATTCGATCCGCCATGCCGCATTTCGTGATTCCTCGCGAACGAATTCTTGCCACGGAAGCGAGGCCGTTGGCGGGCGCGTGACGGATCAACTGATTCGTATACCCAGTGGTCCTGGGAAAACCTGGAAGCGATCCAAGAGGTGGTCAAGCGTTCGCTCCCGGACGCCACGTTTGAAACGCTTCCCAATGGGATCGAGAGATGCCGCCAGTATGTCGCCGCATCCATTCGCGATCAATCCTGGCAAAACCGGACTTGGAGAAAATCGCACGCGAACAGGGCTGGCGTGATCTATTTCCCTGAGGGGGCCTGAGTAGTAGTGGTGCTGACTTACCGCGTTAGATTTGAAATATTGCGCAGCGCTTGAGCCAGAACATCGAAGGCGAGTTATGCGCCCGCATGGGACGAGGCCTCCGGTAACTCCTCCAACTTCTGGAGATAAGATCTTCGCGCGATGTACCGAACTGACCTCGGAGATGGTCCTTCCCTTCACGAGTTCGGTCATCGCGGCGAAGCGCAGGCACATCGCAGTGAACGCAGTCCCTTGCTCGAAAACCGATTTCGCTGGCAACGACGACCCCTCGAGGACGTCTGAGGGTCAACCGCGCACGACATCTCCACACGCGGGATTTTCCAGTTGAACGGAGATCGTCATCGGGATTTGCGACGCTCGCCAGCGTTCCGAGGATTCTGGAAATGGTCGAGCATCCGGGTGTGGGAATGTACATATACACATTCTAGTCGCGCGGCACCCATCCGTGAGCATGCGCGATAGAATGAGGTACCTTCTCGGTGATTTGAATTGATGAGCCAGCATAATCCGCAAAGGATCGTGTGCCTTCAACCGAGCGCGACCGTCATTGGCCTGTCGGCACTCGACAACTCGGATCGCGTCGTTGCCTCGCACTCGTTATTGTGCCGATGTTGTACCCGGAGGTACGAGTATGGAAAGCGGCTCATCGTGGCAGAGCCCTGGAGCGCGCGGACGGACTTGAGATCGTTCGTGCAGCACCGGATTTGGTCATCGCCGCTGTGCCTCATCAGAGCTAGAAGCGGTGTCGCAAATACTCAGGGCTGGAATTCGCTTTCTGGGCTTGGCGCCGCGGACGTTGAAGCTGACATTTGCTCCGACATCGCCACAATCGCGGGCGTAGTTGGAGCGGGCGAGACCCGGGATTGCTCGTGGTTCAAGATGCAGGCGGCGGTCGACGTAGCCCTCGCTCTAAAGCTGGCGGGTTAAAGACGCCCGCGAGTTTTCTGCGAGGAATGGGGAAAAACCGATCATGGATCTCACAACTCCTTGGGTTGCGGAACTCGTGGAAGCGTGCCGAGGAGGAGATCCATAGGGTACCCCGGGACAACAGAACTACTGCCCAGGCAGTTGCGGAGCAGGACCCGGAGGTGGTGGTGGTGGCGGCAATGGTGTGGAGCGGGCGATCGCGTTCCACTCGAGAAGATTGTCGAGCAATAGGGGCTGAATCAAATCACGGCGGCACGAAGCAGACAAATCCCACTGCATCCCCGACGAGTTGTTGAACACTCCCGCGCCAACGCTTGTGGAGGGACTCTACAGTCTAGCCGCGGCTATCCACCCCGAGATGTTTGAGGCACCGAGGTGTCTTCGACAGATTACTTAGAAGTCAGGCAAGCGACCACGTGGGGTTGCGACGCACGACTGAGCTGGGATTGTTGAATGCCAGCTCCACTGAAAGAACGTTGATGCGCAACGAGAAGCCGATCAATTGAGCGCGAGCAGCGCATCCGCTCACATTGCATGGAAGCGATCTGCAAGCTGCTTCAATGAGCAGATGCTGAAATACAACTGGGCTGCGCTCTTACATGTTGGAAGGCGCGGACACCCTCTGTTTTAGGAGCTTTTCCAAGGGGCGATGACGTGCCGCACACTCGTATCCCGCTCAACCAGGGAATTTGTGTGGAGCCGCCGCGTCCTCAGGCAAGACGGTCGTGGTCGATGATGTGCGGCAAGGACCTGCAGCCATCTGGCGTGCTCGCTCGAAACCAAAATCGGAAATCGTGGTACCGATCTTTGTTCGCGGGAGGGTAGTTGGCGAACTCCGATATCGATAGCCACTTTCCCGCAAAGCTTCAAGCACCCGGAAGACCGCACGTTGTGGAAACGATTGCGGCCAACCTTGCGGTAAGCGCCCTGGAACGCACTCAAAAATGAAGGTCGACAAAGGCAAAGGTGAGAGCGCCGGAGATCGGACGGGTGTGGCTTACTCCGCCTCCACTCAGCTTTCATCACCTCCGTGTGGCCGAGTCGTTCTGGTCGATTTTTGGGATTACAGTTGCGTGAACTGCACTCCCGGCAACGCTGCCTTACCTGCAAGCCTGGCACGAACGCTACGGAGCTAGGCAGCTGACTGTAATTGGGGGTACACACACCCGAATTCACGTTTGCTCAATATGAGTCAAATCTAGGAAAGCGCGGCATTCGCGAATTTGGCCTGACGTATCATCCAAATTGTCACTCGACAACAACTTTGAACTCCCGGAAGGCCTTTGCAAACAAATGCTGGCCGACAAAATAATCCTGATCGATGGAGAGGGTTATCTGCGGTGGGTTCACTTTGGTGAAGGGGCCTACGTCGGGTGCGAGGAAACGATTCAAGAGCTCCTACGCGAGATCGAGCCAGGATTTCGTTGCCACCGCTGGATGAACCGATCCGTGCAGAAGACCGTGCCGGCGCAGTGTGTTATCGCCCGAGCCCTGAGCTACATCTCGGCCATCGGCGAGGCCGGATTGGCAATGAGGGCGGCTTCAAGGAAGATCAGATTGCCGATTACACGTTCTCGGGGAAGCCTGAGGAAGGTGCTTTCTACGCCAAAGGCAAATGGGCTTCTACCGCTGAATACATGGAATCGGCTGAGCTGTCGGAAAACAGTCTACTGCTGCGTTACGAAGCGTCCAGCGTGAATCTGGCGATGGCCTCTCCTCGGGGGCCGGCGTGCGAAGTCGTCATACAACAAGACGGCCGCCCTCTCAGGACTGTGAGTGCCACGACAGACACACGCTTTCGCGAAAGCGAGAGCTTCATTCGTGTGCAAGAACCTCGGATGCATCGACTCGTCGATGGCCCGGGATTCGCTTTCACGAATTGGAACTGGTTTGTCCACCCCCGGCCTGGCGGCCTTTGGCCTTCACTTTCACAAGTTGTGTTGACCCCGAGCACGCTGCTGCGGTCAAAGAGTCTCTCGCCTTATGAAGCACGTCGTGGCAGCCCTTATCGTGAAGGACGATCTGTTCCTGATTGGTCAACGGACCTCGCCATCAGGCAATGCCGCTCAAGTGGGAGTTTCCGGGCGGCAAGATTGAAGAAGGTGAGCAGGCCGCGTGACGCGCTGAGGCGTGAACTGGAAGAGGAATTGGGGATCAGCGCGGATATCGGCGATGAGGTTGCGCGAATCCGACATGAATACAAGAGCGGGAGCGCGGTGGAATTAAGATTCTTCGCGGTGCTGAGCTATCGTGGCGAGGTCGAAAACCGGATTTTCCGCGAAGTCCGACGGGCGAAACGAGATGAGCTTCCCACCTTCGATTTTCGAAGCCGACTTGCCGCTCGTGCGAGATTTGGCAGACGGCAAAATTATCTAGCTGACAAATTGACCAAAGAAAGAGGAGGCCCGGAATTCCGGGCCCCGCGTTCACTGTCGTCAACTATTCCAGATCGGTTGGATCGTTGAACAACACAGTCAGCTTGATGCTACCGTGACCAAACTGCCGTGAATCCCAGCATGTTGCGATTCGGGGTCCAGCGTGAGGCCAGGTCATCCGGTGGGAACAAAATCAGCGAGTTCAAGAACTTTTGTATCGCATCCTGAGCTGACACCGGCAATGCCGCGTACGCATCGCGAGCCTTCTGCGCCTCCCCGCCATGACGAAGAATGACGTCGTTGAGAGTCATGCTTTGCGTCCGTCGTGGCACGTATTACGGGCCTGCAGAGCCCCACGCCCCGCCAATGGCCGCGTGCGCGTTATGAACTGGGTCTGCATAGTGCCGTCCCACTGGCGTTCGTAAAAGTTCACACCCGACGTCGTGACGTTTCAGGTCAGTGAAGATGTTGCGCACCAGAAATGCGATTGCCGTTTACAGGCTGTTTAAGACTCGGCAGCCCGGTCCCATCGTCGATCACTTTGATGAGCGGGTTGCGGTCGCGAAGAGATCGTTGAAAAATTCCGTTCACGGGATCATAGACGGTTTCGAGTATCCGCTACCCGTCGATCGTGGCTGACCGTTAGATCAGAAACGTGGCAAGTCGCACAGCCGGGACCTTAGCAAATGCCCTGCGCCCACGTTCGGTCACCGCGTCTTGTTTGCCCAATCCAGGCTTTTTGAAGTAGTTCCCGTGGTAAAACTCCAAGCGATCGACCAGCGCTGGATCGATCTCATTCCCGTTGATCGGGTCGGGCAGGTGGACAGCCCTCGATCGCATCTTTCGATCCATCGAGGACCATGCCAGACGGTGTCACAACTCCTGCCACCTGCACTCGCTACGAGTAAATCAGGATTGCCAGACGCCAGTGCTAACCCATCTCGTTGTGGAGTGCGTCCCACCGATGCAATTCCCGCATCGACATGGTGCTGCCTTCAGCAAAGAAGGGTCGCAACGCAAAGCAGATCTGGATTCACGCCCTGGCACACCGGAGGTGTCATCGACGGAACCGTCGCTGTTCCCGGGGTAATGGTGCCGAAACTGGACGCCCTTGGCAACGAGCTTCCAGCGTGATTGAGCGATGCTTCTTCTGAGCTTGCGCGATGCCGGCCGAATCGCGCGTCGCGCGAAGGTCAGTGGTCATTCTCATCCGGCCAGCATTTCTTGGAGGCCAAGCCCGAAGAGATGTCCTGCGTCGCGGCTATCGGGGCGTGTAACCATCATTGCCTCCGACACCTCCGGAACCGCGAGGACGACCGTGGCATGAGGCACAACTGTCCGAAAGCCCCGCGCCAATCGCCCACGTTCGTGCGTTCAGGTCGCCGACACCATCGTCATTTGAGGGGCCTTGTCCCCGGAGGTGGGTGAACTTGGCTGCGTTGAAATAGCTGCCGACCGCGACGCACAGAGCGAAAGGGATCGCGCTGAATCATACAAACCGGATGACTCCGGAGTCGTGGAGCCTCCACGCCCGGGACCGATTTCGTCGAGCAACGATTTGCTGATACCCGCTTTCGCTGCCGTGCTGGGCGCCTGCCGGTGCGCGTTATCGGATCATCTCTGATCCTTTGCACAGCCATACCAGCGAACAATACTGCGACCCCAGCGCACACTAGACACTTTCCGCCAAGCCACAAACCAATTTCCTCGCGGTTGATTGTTGACTGCCTCCGTAAAACGCGCTTCCAAAGCGGGGGATTCCGCCAGTGATCATGCACCGTCGGCATATTGCTGTAATAGCGCTTGTGCGTCAAGTCCGAGTAGGGCCATTCGGAGTGATGCCCGTTGGGTAGCCTTGAGCGTCCGGCTGGAAGTGCTCGGGTTCATCCCCATCTATGGAATCGGATTTGGGGGAAAAAGCGACAACGCCAGAATTCTTCGAGTTTCAGGGTAGTCAACGACTGCCTGTTCCGTGTCAGCCAGTTCGCGCTCGGAACAACGGCTCGACGGTCACGCGTGTGGCTTAAAAGTTGCTCCCCGCTTGCGAAGCAGCTTAAGTGAGCTGTGGACTCAGCCTCAAGCTACTGAGTAATGCTGACGGCAGCACGAGGAGAAACAATTTTACCGTCAGGTAAATGCGGTTTTTCCTGGCGCGTGAATCTCCCGACTGCCTTTGTGGCGAGCGCGTCCAATCCATGTTTGAGCAGCTTCGCGACACATCGACCGCCTCCGTCACCCGGAAGTGATAGCGCGGAAGGGGGAGAGCTTCGTTGCAGGCAAATCACGGAATAAGGCCGCCAGGCGAGGGTTTGAGAGCAACTACGGTTAGCCTCCGCCGGATTTGAGCTACCAGGAACCAAGCCACCGTCAGACCAATCATGACAGCCGTTGTGGCCCAAGCGATGACGTTGAAAAGCCGAGAACTGACGTACTCGCCCATGAGATCTGTTTTGTTGGCAAAGCAGCAGCATGAAGAGCGAGAACAAACGGCAGCACGACGCCGTTAATGACCTGGGAGAATGGTGATCCCGACCAGGGGCAGACCCGAATCAGGGATGACGCCGGCGCCGGCCAAAATGAGTGCGGTGTAGAGCCAGTGCAAAATACCGGCGCCTCGGCAAACTTCTGCCAATGCCTGATTCGAATCCCAAAGCCTTCACACACCGTGTACGCCGTGGATAGCGGCAAAGATCGACGCCGCAGCGAGAGACGCGTTGAATTGCTCCGAGCGCAAAACAAGATGTAGGCGTACTGTCCTGCGAGCGGGACTTTGACGCTTGCGCGGCGTCTTTGGCGTCGGAGACATTGCGGTAGCCAGGGAGCATAGAGAGCGTCGCAGCACAGGCGACGAGGATGAACCGGTGGCCACGAGATCTCGTGAAGATACATCCGGCGATAACGTCGGATGCGGGGACGCTTTCAGATTCTCGCTTGGTTACTCCTTTTCCGACGATCGAGGCTTGCAGATAAAAACTGCATCCACGGAGCAATCGTTGTTCCAACCAGTCCGATCACCATATATACATAGCCATTCTGGGACCATGCGGCGCGGGGCGGCGGGGTCACGGTGGATACGATCGCGTCCATCCAAGCTGGCTTGGCGAGGACTCCGGCCACGATGTAGGTGATAGTAGAAGCTGGAGGCGGCGAGAAATACCTTCTCGACGCTCTTGTACTGTCCTTTCACGACGATGAGCCAAACAATGACTGCGCAGATTGGCACGAGAGATGTATTTTGGTAAACTCCCGAACAGTTCGAGGCTGCCGGCGACTTCCGCGAACTCCGCGACTACGTTGCCGAAGTTCGTGACCAGAATGCCGATCATCATAGTAGAATGCGACGCGAAGCCCGAATTCTTTCGCGAATCAAATCGCTGAGACCCTTGCCTCGTAACAGCGCCCATGCGCTTGTCATTTCCTGCACCACAATCAGGGCGACTGTGATTGGGACCATGGTCCAGAGCAGGCAGATGCAACCGAACTCGAGCTCCGGCGGACGAATAGGTCCAGATGCCGCCAGCAGATCGTTGTTTCTGACATTGTTCGCGAGTGATGAATCCGTAGGACCAGACAACCGCAAGAGGAACGAGCGATCCGGGTCTTTCCATAGTCGTTTTAAGAACTTCCATCAGCAGCCACTTTCACAGCCAGATCAGACGCGTCATTACGAAACAGGCGCAGAATAAATGCAGATCGAGGTTCTGGCTAGATGAAAAAACCGCCAGCCGCAGGGCTAGAGTTTGTCGCGCAGCATGCTGATTACATCGTCGGAAGTTATGACCCCGGTTAGACGATTTCGACTCGTCAATGACGGGTAGCGTCAGGAGATTGTGACTTGTGTCGAAGAGCTCCGCCACTTCTTTATCTGTGGCTCCGACGTGAGAAGCGATGAGGGGTTCCCGCGTCAGTGACAATAGGAGTAGCACGCGGGGCAACACCAGTTTCGCAAGCGGAACGGCTCCCGCGAGTGTTCCATTTGAATCCACGAGATAAATGGTGCTAACGGTTTCAACTCCGCCTCGGGAAGCTGGCGCAGCGCCTGATTGCATCGTGGAGTTGGCGGCCACCGGGAGCGCAGATATTCGGTGTCATACGCCCGGCGGCGCTGTTCTCCTGAATTCGAGCAATTCCGAGACTTCCTCGCTTGCTTCCCGTTCCATCTCCTCGAGGATTTTCTTCGGTATGCTCTTCAGGCAATTCGCCGAGTAAATCTGACGGCGGCGTCGGGCTGCATCTCCTCGACGATGTCGGCCGCGCGTTCGGAATCGAGCGACTGAACGATTGCCTTCTGAACCTTTGGTTCGACTTCTTCGAGCGCTCGGCTGCCACCCCTTCGTCGAGAGTCTGAAGACTCGCTCTCACGCCCGTCGGGAGTCAGTTCCTCGACGATGTCAGCGATGTCGGCGGATGCAACGTGGCGAGCCGTTCAGTGAGAGATCTTGAGTTTCACGCGGCGTGCAGGATCGGTTTCGATCAGATCCACGAAACCCAGGGGATGAGGCGCGGCGTGAATTCGCCGCAAAACGGGCGCAAGGCCCCATGGGAACCACGCCTTTGAGAAGCCGTCTCACAGCACCGCGAGCTCCGACATCCACCGATCCAGCAATACGTAACTGAACGAAGTACAT
>ERZ1370068.7826-contig-6720_pt1 | contig 27287 bp, 43 predicted proteins | sample MGYA00561227_ERZ1370068 | MGnify/ENA primary metagenome ERZ1370068 (study PRJEB38410, sample SAMEA6850437) | metagenome | study: Metagenomic assessment of the ecological functions of the soil: analysis of the soil microbiota associated with the...
GATAATCATTGCCGTCGGCCGTGGTGTAGGCCACTTCGTTATGGTCTGCCATCGTTGTCCCCAGTCAAAATTCGTTTCCGGCGTGCCATTACCGCAAAGCTGAATGCAGGGCAACGGCACTCTGCCTATCGCCTCATTCGGAAGGCCAATTGTCCCGAATCCATCGGGTCAGGCCCTCCTCGTTCACCCTCCCGGCGGGCCCCCAGAGATGTTCCGGCGGAATACGACACGGGTGCCGTAGGTGCCGAAATTGGCCGTAATTGTCTCATTGGACGCGGCCCGGCATAGCCCGCAATCCGCCGACTTTGATGGCGTGGTCGGCTTCGACAAGCCGGCCACCGACCGGCTCGGCGCGATGCCGATCGACGTCAACGAAGCGGCGGGCGGGAAAGTCCCGGCCCCAGCCAGGGCGGTTGAGGCTGGTTCCCTCCGCTAGCCCATCGCCTCCAGTTCGTCGATCATGCCGGCGATAACCGACAGCCCGCCATCCCAGAACTTCGGATCCTTGGCGTCGAGCCCGAACGGCTTGAGCAGTTCGGAGTAATGCTTGGTGCCGCCGGCGGCGAGCATCGCGAGATAGCGCTCGGCGAAGCCTTCGGAGGCGTGCTCGTAGACCGCGTAGAGCGAGTTCACCAGGCAATCGCCGAACGCATAGGCGTAGACGTAGAACGGCGAATGGATGAAGTGCGGGATGTACATCCAGAAATTCTCGTAGCCCGGGCGGATGTCGATCGCCGGCCCCAGGCTTTCGCGTCTGCACGCTCGAGCCAGATCTCGCCGATGCTGCTCGGCGGTCAGCTCGCCGTTCCTGCGCTCGGTGTGGACCGCGCGCTCGAACGAATAGAACGCGATCTGCCGCACCACGGTGTTGATCATGTCCTCGACCTTGCCGGCGAGCAGCGCCTGGCGCTGCTTCTGCGTTCCTGGTCTCGCGCCAGCAGCCGCTTGAAGGTCAGCATTTCGCCGAACACGCTGGCGGTCTCGGCCAGCGTCAGCGGCGTCGGCGCCATCAGCGCGCCGTTCTTCGCCGCCAGCACCTGATGCACGCCGTGACCGAGTTCGTGGGCGAGCGTCATCACGTCGCGCGGCTTGCCCTGGTAATTCATCAGCACATAGGGATGCGCCGACGGCGTGGTCGGATGCGAGAAGGCGCCCGGCGCCTTGCCCGGGCCGCACCGGCGCATCGATCCAGCGATCGGTGAAGAAGCGCTCGGCGATCGCAGGCCATCTCGGCCGAGAAGCCGCGATAGGCCGTCAAGCACCATGCTGCTGCGCCTCGGGCCAGGCGATGGTGCCGGTCGCCGCGAACGGCAGCGGCGCGTTGCGGTCCCAATGCGGCAGCTTCTTCTTGCCGAACCAGCCCGCCTTCAGCGCGTAATAGCGGTGCGACAGTTTTGGATAGGCTGCGCGAACCGAACTCGACCAGCGCGTCCACCACCTCGCGCTCGACGCGGTTGTTCAGATGGCGGGATCGCGCAACGTCCTGGAAGCCGCGCCAGCGATCGGAAATCTCCTTGTCCTTGGCGAGCGTGTTGGTGATCAGCGCAAAGGTGCGCTCGTTGTCCTTGAAGGTCTTCGCCAGCGCCTGGCCGCCGCCTTGCGCTTATCCGGCGTCGCGGTCCTGCAGCAGGTTCAGCGTCGGCTCGATCGCGAGCTCCTTGCCGCCGACCTTGAAGCGCAGCGCCGAGATGGTCTGGTCGAACAACCGGTTCCAGGCGGCATAGCCGCTCTGGGACTTCTCGTGAAAGAGCTGCTCGACCCGGTCCTCGAGCTGATACGGCTTGTCCTTGCGCAGATCCTCGATCCACGGCCGGTAATGAGCCGAGCTCGGGCGTCTGCATCGCGCGCTCGATCACATCATCGTCAACGCGGTTGAGTTCGAGCGCGAAGAACAGCAAGATGCACCGAGGCCGCGGTCAGCCGCTCCGAAACGTCGCCATAGAATTTCGAGATCGCCGGATCGACGCTGTCGCCGGCATGGACCAGGCCGGCGTAGGAACCAAGACGGCCGGCGAGATCGTCGATCGCTTCATAGCGCCGTACACAGCCTCGGCGAGCCATTTTCCGCCATCTTCCGCGCGGTATGTTCGGCAAGCTTGCTCTTGTAGTCGGTCTCAAACGCGACGCAATCTGCATCCATCTTCTGCAAGTCACGCGCGACTTCGGGCGCGTCGATGCCGGAGTAAAGATCGGCCAGATTCCATTCCGGCAGCTTGCCGGTCTTGGACTTGCCGCGATCTTGGCCCAGTTTGTCGGCCGCCGATTTCGCGGCGGCCGATTTGCGTTGAGCCGTTTGCTTGCGGAGAGCGGAAGAGGAGCGCGAGGTCATCTTGTTCGAAACCTGTGTTCAATCGGAAAGGCGGCGGCGGAATGTGGGCGGGACGGCAACGTTTAAGAGTGCGTTAATCGGCATCGGCGAGAGTGCCCCGATTCGAGACAGATAGTCGTAACGTGCGGGGAAAACCATGGTCGCCACCATTTTGATTGCCGATGACGACGCCGTACAGCGCCGTCTGGTTGAAAACATGGTGCAGAAATGCGGTTATCGAGCCCCTGGTCGTCGATAGCGGCGACGCCGCGGTCGCCGCTCTGACCGCGCCCGACGCGCAGACGATCGATGCGGTCGTGCTCGATCTCGTGATGCCCGGCCTCGACGGCCTTGGTGTGCTCGCAAAAATTCGTGACGCGGGTTTGAACGTCCCCGTCATCGTGCAGACCGCCCATGGCGGCATCGACAATGTGGTTTCGGCGATGCGCGCCGGCGCGCAGGATTTCGTGGTCAAGCCGGTCGGCTTCGAGCGGCTGCAGGTGTCGCTGCGCAACGCGCTCAATGCGTCGGCCCTCAAGGGCGAATTGCAGCGCATCCGTCACAGCCGCGAAGGCCGCCTGACGTTTGCCGATATCATCACCCGCAGCGAAGCCATGGCCGGCGTGCTGCGCACCGCGCAGAAGGCGGCCTCTTCCGCCATTCCGGTGTTGATCGAGGGCGAGATCCGGCGTCGGCAAGGAATTGTTCGCCCGCGCCATCCATGGCAGCGGCGAGCGCAAGTCAAAACCGTTCGTCGCCGTCAATTGCGGCGCGATTCCCGACAATCTCGTGGAATCGATCCTGTTCGGCCACGAGAAGGGCGCCTTCACCGGCGCTACCGAGCGCCACATGGGCAAATTCGTCGAAGCCAACGGCGGCACGCTGTTTCTCGACGAGGTCGGCGAACTGCCGCTGGCCGCGCAGGTGAAACTGTTGCGCGCGCTGCAGGAGGGCACGGTGGAAGCGGTCGGCGGGCGCAAGCCGGTGAAGGTCGACGTCCGCATCATCTCCGCGACCAACCGCAAACTGCTCGACCTCGTGAAGAACGGCGCGATTCCGCGAGGATCTGTTCTATCGCCTGCACGTGCTGCCGCTGACGATCCCGCCGCTGCGGACGCGGCGCGAGGACATCCGCATCTGCTCCGGCATTTCCTGGCGCGCTTCTGCGCCGAGGAGAACCGCAACATCACCGGCATCAGCGGCGAGGCGATGGCGCATCTGTCGCAGCTCGATTGGCCCGGCAACATCCGCCAGCTCGAGAACACCGTGTACCGCGCCGTGGTGATGAGCGAGGGCGATCAGCTCGAGTCTGTCGGACTTTCCGCAGGCCGCCGCGCACACGCTGCCGCGATGCCCGCTCGCCCAGCATAGCGAGCCGCTGATCGTCGGCCCCTCGACGGCGCCCGCCATGGTGTCAGGTAATGAGATACCTATCGCGCCGCTGGCCAGCGCCGGCAGCCTGTCGATGCTGACCAGCACCGGCGAAGTGCGGCCGCTCGAAGAGATGGAGAACGAGATCATCCGCTTCGCCATCTCGCATTATCGCGGCCAGATGTCGGAGGTGGCGCGGCGGCTGAAGATTGGCCGCTCGACGCTCTACCGCAAGCTCGACGAGGCGGCCGGCCAACGATCCCGCCGACGGCACGCAGCGACACCAATTGAGCCGATCGAGGCGTTGCGCGATCTGGAGGCGATGATTCGCACTCTGACCGGAACCTTTGAACCGTGGCTTCGGCGGTGACAGACAAATGACGCGGCGCGTGGCAAAACTAGTGTGCATCGAACGCAAATTGGGTCGTTCAGAGGTCAGTTTGTCGTGAGTTGCCCCGCATGGCGCTGGCTGCACGAAAGGGGCGTATGTATCGTCTGCGTTTGACTCGTTGCGTGCAGGCGTACCGAAGTTGAAGACGCTGAGCCGGCGCTTTCCGCGCATGCTGGAACAACCGATTCCTGAGAACTGTTCCGATGCCGGGGCAGTTTCGCCCAGGGGGTGTGACGATGCGTGACTGTTCGAAAGACCGTAGGGGATTTGACCGCGTACTGATGGCCGTCGCGGCAACGTTCCTGACGGTCTCCGCGACCTCAGCCTGACGACCGCCGTCGGAGACGCCCCGCATGGGCCAGTCCGACACGCCGCGCGCCAGAGCTCGCGATCGATGCGGCGAGTCCCGCGCCCCGAGCCCGCCAACGTCCCGCCGCCGACCGCCGGCGATTTCAAGACCGACACCACCGCCTCGGTGCCCGATGCCGCCAAGGCCGCGGCACGCCGATGCGGCCGAACGCCGAGCCCACGACCGTCGAAGGCCGCCGAGCCCCAGCTGAGACCGAAGCCGGCTGAAATCGTCACCGCGCCCGCCGCCGAACCGAAAGCCGATCGACGCCACCGAAGAGCGACACCGCGACGGTAACGCGCCGCGGCGCCGGCGCCTGCGACCGCCACGGCGCCGGCCGCCGAGCCGGTAAAGAGCCGGTCAAGGCCGCAAGCAGCGTGCCTGCGGAAGATCAGCCGGTCGCCGACAAATTGCGCGAAACGCTTGCCGGCAAGATCGCTGCGCACCTTCGACCGCAAGACCGAGCGCACCGCGGTCGAGAAGTTCTACTTCGACCCGCGAATATGCGCCCGTCTTCACGCAAGGCCGGCAAGCTGACCGACACCGGCCAAGGGCGTGATCGCCCGGCTGAAGGACGCGCGCGTCCGACGGCCTCAATCCGGCCGACTATCCGGTGCCGGATTTTGCCGCTGCGACCTCGCCGGACGCGCTCGCCGACGCCGAGCTGAAACTCGCCGCCAGCATGCTGGACTATGCGCGCCAGGCGCAGAGCGGCCGCATGCACTGGTCGCAGGTCTCCGCCGACATCCTGTATCCGGAGCATCCGACCGATCCGGCTGAAGTGCTGGCGAATGTCAGCGGCCGCGAAGGACGCGTCCGCGGCGCTCGACAGCTACAACCCGCCGCACAAGCTCTATCGCGAACTGAAGGCCAAGCTCGCCGAACTGCGCGGCCTGGGCGACGGCCCGGTGGTCCAGATCGCCGAAGGGCCGGCACTGGCGTTCAAGGCCGGCACCAGGAAGCAGGCCGGCGGTGGCGCCGGAAGATCCGCGCGTGCCGCAGCTCGCGCGCCAAGCTCGGCCTGTCAGAGAATGCCGACGATGCGCATTACGACGCCAAGGTCGCCGAGGCCGTGCGCAAATTCCAGGAAGGCGCCGAGCTCAAGGCCGACCGGCGTGCTCGACGACCGCACCGTCAAGGCGATCAACAGCCCGAAGCGCGACAGGCAGATCGACACCGTGATCGTCAACATGGAGCGCTGGCGCTGGCTGCCGCGCCAGCTCGGCGCGCCGTCGCTCGGCAACGCCTATGTCATCCTCAACATCCCCGACTATACGCTGAAGGTGATGCAGAACGGCGCGCCAGGTCTGGACCACGCGCGTGGTGACCGGCAAGCCCGGCGCAGCACGCCACGCCGCTTCTGACCGAAACGATGAAGTACATCACGGTCAATCCGACCTGGAACGTGCCGCCGTCGATCATCTACAACGAATATCTGCCGGCGCTGCAGCAGGATCCGACCGTGCTGCAGCGCATGGGCCTGCAGGCTCGAGCACAACCGCGACGGCTCGATCCACATCTCGCAGCCGCCGGGCGAAGCCAACGCGCTCGGCCGCATCCGCTTCAACTTCCCGAACAAGTTCCTGGTCTATCAGCACGACACGCCGGACAAGAACCTGTTCGCCAGGGACGAGCGCGCCTTCAGCCATGGCTGCATGCGGGTGCAGAATCCGGATCAATACGCCTCGACGCTGCTCAACATCACGATGCCGAACGAGCGCTACACGCCGGAGACAGATCCGCAGCATGTATGGCCACAGCGAGATCGACCTGAAATTCCCGACGCCGATTCCGGTCAACATCACCTACCAGACCGCGTTCGTGGATGATGCCGGCAAGCTGCAACTCCGCAAGGACGTCTACGGCCGCGACGCCACCATGCTGTCGCTGTTGAAGAACGCCCGCAGCAAGGATCTGGAAAACATGGTCGCGCATTCGCAGCCGAACTATTGCGGCGTCCGCCGCGCTCGAGCCTGCCGGCTGGCGTCAGCTTCGCCAGCGACAACAGCTTCTCTTCGGGCCCGTCGTTCTTCGAGCGGCTGTTCGGCGGTCCGCCGACGCCGCCCGCGCTCGGTCGCGCAGCGTGCCGCAGCAGCCGCGGCGGGTGTTCACCCGTTAATCTCCGCCCGACCTGCGGTTTCGCTAAATATTTTAATGAAATCAACGATCTCGCCCGCGCGGCGGGATCGTTTACGTTAACCATTATCCATCTCCGATTCGGCACGGGCACATTTTTCGCCACAGTCAACAGGTTAGGTTAAACCTAACTTGGGGGCGGGATGGTAAACCTCGGTTAACCCTCCCGCTTTAAGAAAGCGTTCACCGTCTTTCGCCGGGGTCTGCGAGAGGGATGCTGAACGCTCGCCGACTGGGTGGGCTCATAACGTGCTGGCTGTCCTCGCGCGCCAATTCAATCCGCTGTCGCTACCGAAGGCCGGACTATCGGAATCGGCTTGACGTCGCTATTGCTGCTCGCCGGAGCCGGATCGGTCCATGATGCGACCGCGCTGAACGAGACCCGCACCCTCTCCTTCCACCACACCCATTCCGACGAAGACCTGACCGTCACCTTCAAGCGCGACGGGCGCTACGACGAAGACGGCGCTGAAACAGCTCAATCACTTCCTCCGCGACTGGCGCAGCCAGGAACAGACCACGATGGATCGTCGCCTGTTCGACATCCTCTGGGAAGTCTACCGCGACGTCGACGGCAAGCAGCCGATCCAGATCATCTCCTCCTACCGCTCCCCCGCCACCAACGCCATGCTCCGCCGCCGCTCGTCCGGCGTGGCGCGCTTCAGCCAGCACATGCTCGGCCATGCGATGGACTTCTACATTCCGGACGTGCCGCTGGAGCATGATCCGCGCCGCCGGCCTTCGCCTGCAGCGCGGCGGCGTCGGCTTCTATCCGACCTCCGGATCGCCGTTCGTCCATCTCGATACCGGCAGCGATCCGGCACTGGCCGCGCATGACTCACGACCAGCTGGCCAGGTGTTCCCGGACGGCCGCACCGTGCACGTCCCCTCCGACGGCAGTCCGCTGAAGGGATATGAGCTCGCCCGCGCCGACATCGAGAAGCGCGGCGATGGCGACGAGCGACCGCTCAGGCGGCAAGCCGGGTGGCTTCCTCGCGGCCCTGTTCGAGGGCAGGTCGGCAAGCGAAGACGACGAGGAAGGCGCCGCTCCCGCCGTGAGTGAGAAGTCCGCCTCCGCCAGTGTCGTCGCCTTGGCGGCTTCCGCCAAATCCGCCGACCCGGTGCCGATGCCGCGCGCCAAGCCGCGTTTCGCCGCAACCATCCAGCTCGCCGCGGCCGACGCCCAGATCGTCCCGGCGCCGAAAGCCGCTGGCGCCGGCCGCGTCGGCCGCCGACAAGTCCGAACCGAAGCCGCAGACGCCGGCCGATATCATCAATGCCCGCGGCTTCTGGGGCGACGAGCCGGCCGCGGCAAGCAGGCATCAGCCTGGCGCAGATCGCCGCGCTGAAGGCACGCGAAGCGGTCGGCGCCGCCGATCCGCAGCCCACCGCCAGCGTGTCCGAAAATGTCAGCAAGGCGCTCGCCTACGCGCCGGCCGCCTGCCTCGCCGGTCGACCGCCCCAACTATCGTCGCAGCATCGGCGCCGATCCCGCGCAGCACCCGCCCTGCCACGCAATGCCGCTGCCGCCGCCACCGAGATCAACACCGTGGCATCGCCAAGGGCGCGCAGGGCCAGGCAGCGTGGTCGCGACCTCGACCCGCCTCGCCGCCGCCAGGGGCAACGATCATCTGGATGCGGGTGGTGATGCTGGCGCCGAGCGCCACCAACGGCGATGCTGACAACGGTGCTGGGCGATACCGACATGAGCCTGATGCGGGCCTACTTCGTCGAAGCCGCAGACTGGCGATCGACGATGACGTTCTCGGACGATCCGTTGATGGGCATGACCATCTGATCGCTTCACCGGCTCCGCCACCGCGACGCTGGCCACGACCGTCGTTCGTGCTGCGCACCGCGGCGCTGAGTAAGCGCCTACCTTATCGCACCCAGCTAGTAACCGACGCGGCGCTTTCCGGCTGTGTGTCCGGTCAGGCCGGCAAACCTGCCCTTGAGCAGGCCGGCCTCAGTGGCGCTGCGCCGGTCGATCTCGCCGCTTGTAGTGCTGGGTGCGAGGTAGTCCGCCACCGAGAATGTCGGCTCACGCTTGAGAACCTCTGCGGCATGCGCGGCGGCCGCGATGGCAGTTGCCCATCTGCGCGAATGTCGCGGCGAGAAAGGCGTGATGCGTATGGTCGGGCCGCGTGATCCGCGAGAACGGCCTCGGCGGCTTCGGCGTATTTTTCCGCACTATAGCAGGCGCGGCCGAGGTGGCTCCAGAAGCGCTCCGGGTGGTACGGGTTGAGGCGCATCGCCTTCTTGATCCAGTCGATCCCCTCCTCGGGCCGCCCAAGCCAACGTCAGAGAGTTCGCCCTGCTGCACAACAACGAGGTCGTAATTGGGATTGAGCGCGAGCGCCCGCTCCTGGTGGTACGCGGCCTTGTCGTGATCGTCGCGGTTCAGGTTCAGGCGCGGCCAGGATCCGGTGCACGTCGCTGTCATTGTCGTCGAGCGCCAGCGTGACCTCCAGCTCCGCAGCCACCTGCTCGAAGGTGGCAGTGCGATCTGCGCACCAACCATAAACCCAGGTCTGGCCCAGCACGCACGCCTTCCAGGCGTGAGCGTGTGCATAATTCGGGTCGAGCGCGAGTGCGCGGTCAGCAGTCGCTGCGCCTCGGCGTTGTCGCTCCCGCGTCGAGCGGTGATGCAGCATCTTGGCGGCCAGCACGCACTCGTACGGCGGCCATGTTGTCGGTCGGCTTGCGCTTCGCGCGGTCGTGCGTGGCGGCCTCGACGCGGCCGGGGAGCGTCGCGACGATGCGCACGGGTCATCTCGTCCTGGATCGCGAAGATATCCTCGAGCTCGCGGATCGTAGCGTTCGGCCCCAGATATGCCGGTCGGTTTCCGCGTCGATCAGCTGCACGGTGACGCGGATGCGACCGCCCGCCTTCCGCACGCTGCCCTCGCAGGACGTAATCGACGGCGAGTTCGCGCGCGACGTCCTGCACCTTCACCGCCTTGCCCTTGTACACAAAGGTCGAGTTGCGGGAGATCACGAGCAGGTCGTGGAAGCGTGACAGCTCCGTAATGATGTCCTCGGTGAGGCCGTCCGCGAAAAACTCCTGCTCTGGATCGCCGCTCATGTTGGCGAGCGGCAGCACCGCGATCGACGGCTTTGGAGGCCGCTGTCGCAACGGCGCGTCCTCGCGTCCTCCTGCCGGGCTTCGGCTGCCGGCTCAAGCCGGACCCGAAGTAGACACGGATCGGACGTGCGATGTTCTTGACCGCCTGAGTCGCCGAGATCCTCGGGAACTCGATATCCTCCAGCACGCTGGCCGACCTGGTCGCGGACGGCGCCCGATCATCAGCAGATACCGCCGGCTCGGCGAGCATTTCCAGGCGGGCCGGCGACGTTGACGCCGTCGCCAAAGATGTCGTTGTCCGTCGACGATCACGTCGCCCGAGATTGATGCCGATGCCGGAACTGCATCCACGCGCGCCGGCGCGACGTCGAGTGTAGCGTCGCGCCATCCGGCGCTGAATCTCGGCAGCGCACAGCACCGCATCGACGATGCTGTGGAATTCAGACCAGCATGCCGTCGCCGTAGTCTTGATGATGACGGCCGCGGTTCTTGGCGATGGCGGGATCGATCAGCCTGTGCGATCCGATGGGTCTTGAGACGGGCGAGCGTCCCGTCTCGTCGGCCTCCATCAGCCGGCTAAAGCCGACCATGTCAGCGGCAAGGACCGCCGCGAGCCTGCGCTGTGGTTCGGCATCGTCCATGTCTTCGGTTCCTCCACTGAAGACACTGGCAGATGACGGGATTTTTGCCAAAGCCTCGATCGGCCGGGACAGTGCCCGCGGCGGCGCTCTACAGCATTCCCAGCGCCTGCATATAGGTCTCCAGGATGGTTTCCTGCTCCTGGCGTTTCTGGGGATCCTGCTTGCGCAGGCGCATTGGCGCGCAGCGCCCGACGTCAACCGTTGCCCGCTTTGCTTCTCGGCATGAAGGCGATCACCAGTGGCGGAAATCGTCTTCTTCTTCTTCCAATCGCTCGATGCGCTCGATGATGACGCCCAGGCAGTCTTTTTGCAATCGGGTCGCGGGCTCTTCCCGTGACGCGGCGGTCGCCCAGCTTCATCGTGTACTCCCCTGACGTGGAGACTGGCGTTGAGGCTTGATGCGGATAAGACGCGTTCACGCATCATCTTCAAAGAGAGGCCTCAAGTTTGGGGCGCCCAACTTCCGTCGCGAAACATCGCATCCACAGCGCGCCCACAGGAGATAGCCGGGTTTGACTATTGAGCGCTACCGTCATTCGGGGCAGCCCGCAGGGCTGGGCGTAGGATCTCGAGACCGGGCTCGATGCTGCGCATCGCCCCGGAATGACGGAGTCAAATTGAAACCCTCAATGCCACGGATGCCTTTTCATCGCGGCCAACTGCTCGGGACTGGCGCTGCCCTGATACTTCGCTTTCCCACTCCTCATAGGGCATGCCAGGTAGACGGCTTCGCAGACTCGTCCTTGGAGATGCGGTACGCCGCGCCCTGTCGTCGGCCGCCTCCTTTCATCCAGTTGCGACGAGGCAGTTGCGGCAGAAGCCGGCCGGATCCATCGCGTTTCCAGATGTTCTGGACGTCGGTGCGGCGGCGCAGGTGCGCGACGAGGCGGCGGAATAAACGTACCGCCGCCTCAGGGGTTCGGTGCTGGTCTTGTCGTCGCTCGACCATGGCTGGTCATCCCGCTCTCGTACGTTCTGCGAGCTTCTATTCGAACTCAGGTGGGAACTGTCACAGGTGCTGCCGCCATCGCCAGCGCAAAAGGAGCGCGATATCGGGTGAAATCCAGGACTTCCCGCATGGTGGAAATAGCCTCCCGCGCCGTTGACAGGTCCGGCCGGGCGCACGCGAATCGTCAATGATTTGATATAGCTTCGCCGCATGATCGCCGACAGCGTTCTCTTGCCTCCACCCCCTGTTAGCTCGCCTGACCGCCGGCCTTTTGCTGGCGCTGGTACTGGCTGCGATATCCTGTGGAGCAACCCGGCGGCCGCCGATTTCCGGCTCTGCAACAACACGTCCAGCCGGGTCGGCATCGCGCTCGGCTACAAGGATGCCGAGGGCTGGACCACCGAGGGCTGGTGGAACGTGTCGTCGCGCAGTCTGCGAGACGCTTGCTGCGCGGCACGCTGGTCGCGCGGTTCTATTATATCTACGCGCTCGACTACGACCGCGGCGGCGAATGGTCAGGCACAGGCCTTCATGTGCTCGCGCGACAAGGAATTCACCATCCAGGGCACCGAGGATTGCCTGGCGCGCGGCTTCGACCGCACCGGCTTCTTCGAGGTCGACACCGGCGAGCAGCGCGCCTGGACCGTGCAGCTGACCGAAGCCAACGAGCAGCCGTCGCAGCAGCGTGCCGGGCATGCCGGCACGGTCGCCCGGCCGGCGCGATCCGGGCTGCCCAATGCCCGGCGGTCGCCCGGGCACCCGGCCTGCCGCCAGCCGCAGCGCCCGGAAGCACAATGAGACGCCTGCGCCGCATCAAGATCCTCGCGACCCTCGGTCCCGCCTCTTCGGACAGCGCGATGATCCGCAAGCTGTTCGAGGCCGGCGCCGACGTGTTCCGCATCAATATGAGCCACACCTCGCACGACAAGATGCGCGAGCTTCGTGCAGACCATCCGCAATGTCGAGAGCGAGCTACGGCCGGCCGATCGGCATCCTGGTCGATCTGCAGGGCCCGAAACTGCGGCTCGGCGCGTTCGCCGAGGGCGCGATCCAGCTCAACAACGGCCAGAGCTTTGCGCTCGATTCCGACAAGGCGCCGGGCGACAACGAGCCGCGTGCATCTGCCGCATCCGGAAATCCTCGCGGCGCTGCGGCCCGGCCACGCGCTGCTGCTCGACGACGGCAAGGTGCGGCTGATCGCGGAAGAGACCTGCCCGACCGCGCGGTCACGCGCGTGGTGATCGGCGGCAGGATGTCGGACCGCAAGGGCGTCAGCCTGCCCGACACCGACCTGCCGGTTTCGGCGATGACGCCGAAGGACCGCGCCGACCTCGAGGCGGCGCTGGATGACCGGCGTCGACTGGATCGCGCTGTCCTTCGTGCAGCGCGCCGAGGACGTCGCCGAAGCCAAGAAGATGATCCGCGGCCGCGCCGCCGTGATGGCCAAGATCGAGAAGCCGCAGGCGATCGATCGCCTCGCCGAAATCATCGAGGTCGCCGACGCGCTGATGGTGGCGCGCGGCGATCTCGGCGTCGAACTGCCGCTGGAGCAGGTGCCCGAGCCTGCAGAAGCAGATGACGCGCGGCTGGCGCGGCGCGCCGGCAAGCCGGTGGTGGTCGCCACCCAGATGCTGGAATCGATGATCACAGGCGCCGGTGCCGACGCGCGCCGAAGTCTCCGACGTCGCCACCGCCGTCTATCGAGGGCGCCGACGCCATCATGCTGTCGGCGGAATCGGCGGCCGGCAAATTCCCGGTCGAAGCGGTCTCCGACCATGAACCGCATCGGCGAGGAAGTGGAGCGCGACCCGACCTATCGCTGCGGTGCTCAACGCGCAGCGCGCTGAGCCGGAACCGACCGGTCGGCGACGCGATCGCGGACGCCGCGCGGCAGATCGCCGAGACGCTCGATCTGTCGGCGATCATCTGCTGGACCGTCGTCAGGCTCGACCGGCGATCCGCGTGGCGCGCGAGCGGCCGAAGCTGCCGGTGGTCGCGATCACGCCAGAATCTCGCAACCGGGCGAAAACTCGTCGCTGGTGTGGGGCGTGCATTGCGTGGTCGCAGGAGACGCGCAGGATCAGGACGACATGGTCGAACCGCGCCAGCTCGATCGCACTTCCGGGACGGCTTTGCCCGGGCGGGCCAGCGCGTCATCATCGTCGCCGGCGTGCCGCTCGCGCATCGCCGGCACCACCAACATGGCTGCGCATCGCCTCCGTCGGCCTGAGCGGCGACGCGGGATGTGACAGGCTACCTGACACAGTCATGGAACGACGCTCTAGGCCCCGACCAGCGCTTTGGCCGGCGTGGTGCCGCCTGCACCACGAGACCGCGGCGCGGCGGCGCGTCCATCACGCCGACGGCGCGCGCGCACGAGCAGCGTCACGGTCTGCACGGCGTCGCGCAGCTTTGGCGGGATCGTCGAGATTGTCGGGCGCGAGCGGTCGCACCAGCGCACTTCGCATGCAGCGCGCCGAGCAGCGCGGTTGCGGCAAGCGCGGTATCCTGCGCCGGCAGATGACCGGCGCGCACCGCGGCATCGATGCCGGCTGCGATCTCGCCGGCGATCTCGCGCGCGGCTACGCCAGCCGCGACGCCGGTGACGTCGACGATCGACCGGCTCGGCCAAAATGCCCCAGGCGAGCTTGCGCTGCGACAGCACGTGGACGGCAACCGTGGTGACGACCGCCGCCGCCAACGCCGAGGAAGGACCCGGGGCGGCATCGGCGGCGCGGCGGATCGCGGCGAGTTCGTCGCGTGCGAGACTTCGGCGATGCAACTCGGAGATCAGCTCGGCCTTGGAGGAAACTAGCGGTAGACGGTGCCCGCCGCCACGTTGGCGCGGACGGCGACGGGGGCGATTTGCACCGCCGCCATGCCGCCATCGGCTGCCGCATCGCGCGCCGCCGAGAGGATGGCGCTGCGCGCGCGGCCAGCCAGCCGTTTCACTACCTGATGGGTTCGCCGATACACCATGGCGCGGTTCCCGTCCCCAGATCCGCCAGGCCGAGCAACGACGGAACGCATGTACAATGTTTTGGGCAATCGAGCGCAGATTGCCGGAAGAACTGAACACCTATTCATGGCTGCTGGCAAGACGTGATTCGCGCGCCGGGTGACAAAATGACCGCCTCCGGAGAGCAGCCCGAGGCGGATCAGGCCCTAACGCCGCCAGCGACGACGACGCAGGCTCGCGCTGCACCATGGACCGGTGCGGCGGACGACCGGGCCGGCCACGATCGCAGCGTGGCGGCAAGTCCGAGCGGCAGGCCGGTGAGATGAAGGTGATGATCGCAGCGCAACCGCGCAGGCAAGCGCCGGAAGCTCGTACGCGCGGAAGCCTGACCGCGAGCCCGATACGGACCAGGAAGGCGATCGGGATGCAGCACCACCATGTCGTACATGAAGAGATAGGGCGTGGTGAGAAGCGTGCCGGCCTGCAAGCGCGGCCGCCTGAGCGTGTAGCGAGCACACTGGCGCGCCACATCAGCGCCAGTACGGTCGCGATCGGAGGCGGTGAAGATCAGTGGGACGCCCATGCCAATTGTTCGCTCCCGCCGAAATAGCGGATCAGCGCGAACAGGCTGTGCATCTTCCACCACGGCACCGTCGCCGTCGGTCAGGAAGGCCTGCGTGAACATCGGCAACCAGTGGAAGAAGGCCTGCCAGCTCTCGCTGCCGAAGGCGAGCCAGGAGACGAATGCCAGCAAAGTGCAGTGACCGCGGCGCTGAAAAAACACCCGCCACTGTGCGGCCGCAATCAGCACCACCGGAAACAGCAGGCCATATTGCGGCTGTGTAGCCGAGCAGCCTGAGACAAACGCCGGCGAGCACCGGCCGCATCGGCAGCAGATAGAGCGTGGCGCCGATCAGGGACGCGTGTCAGAAAGCCGTTCTGCCCAACCAGCGTATTGCTGAAGACGCGCCGGAAAGGCGATCGCGAGCAGCAGGCCGAAATTGCCTGGTCCGACGATCGCGCGCATCGCGGCGAGATAGGGAATGATGCTGAGCACAGTCCAACCGATGAAGGCCACGGCATAAGGAAATTGCGCGCAACAGCGCGGCGAACAAGGAATGGCGGCGGATAGTGCCAGGCGAAATAGCCGGAAAAATCCTGTTTCGCGCGGCGCGAGCTCGACCTGCTTCTGGATATACCCAGTCGTAGGCCAGCGCGGGGTGGCCCTCGAGCGCCGGCGGCCGGCGGCCGCCAGACGTGATTGACAGTCGGTCCCGGGACGCCCCAGGCCGTCCGCCTGATAGATCCATAAATCCGCAAAATAGGCCGTCGGGAAATACGACAGATTGATGCACGCTTGCAGCGCAAAAGCAAACGCTCGAGCAGCGCGGGCGGGGTGCGCTTTGCAGCCGGCGTTAGCTCGTTGCGGCGGACGCGTGACCATGCAGGCTCCCCGGTCGCGCGCGAGGCGCGCCACGCCTAATAGCCCGGAGCAGGTGAAGAAATCTTAACGTCTTGCGCGAGACCCCGTTGTTCAGCTCGCGCGCAGCGTAAAAGGAACGCCATGCGCTTCTGGCACGAGATCGAGACGGGCCCAGCCCATCCACATCAACATCGCCCTGGTCGGCAGCATGTCGCGCGACGGCGAGCGTAGCTGTGCTCGCCTCGTCGGCGGCGACGCGCACAGACGATCGAGACGAAATTCGTTCCGAGACGCCGGAGCGGATCATGGACATGCATCTTGGCCCGCTCGGACAAGGACGACAGCGTCATCCAGGGCGCATGCTTGCATGCGAGCCGCGGGATCTCGAGATTCTCCGATGTGCAGTTGCACATCGTAGATTCACCGGCTCCGCGCACGCCCGGAAGGACGGGTGCCTCAATTCCCGGTCAGCAATTCCCCCAAAGCGTTCCCAGCTCTTGCCGTTGAAGCGCACAGAACTGCATCTGGTCGACCGGGACGTGGTCGGTCGGCGAGGTGTTGACCTTGATGCCGGGCAGCAGCATCGGCAATTCAGGTCCTTGATCGCGTAGGCCTGCCTCAAAGATGTTCTCGGTCGAAAGATCGTCGCCGCAGGCTTTCAGCACCGCCTCCAGCGCCATCGCTGTTGTAGGCGTTCGACGTAATTGGTGTCGTGCATGGTCGGCCGTCGGGGACGTATTTGATCATCGAATCCGCCAGCCCTTGACACGCCGGGATCGTCCTTCCAGGAGCGGGATCGTCGGGATCCCTTCACGTAGGCGGTCGAGAGAATCCCGATGCCGGCCTCGACGCCCGCCGGCTCCATCACGGTCGAGATCCAGACCGCGACGTTGGCAGAGGAAGGTCATCGGCCGCCAGCCGATCTCAAAGCCTTGCGGATCGATTGCGCGGCGAATTTCGGCGCTCGCCGCGATCACGAACACATCGGCGCCGGAAGTTCGAGCTTCACGATCTGCGAGTCGATGGTCGGGTCCGGAGATTTCATAGGTCGCTCTCGGTGACGACCGGATCGTATTTCTCGCCGAGCACGTCGCTTCAGGCCCAGCAGATAGTCGCGGCCGTAATCGTCGTTCTGCGAAATCACGGCGAATTTGGCGCTCGGATTCTTTGCAAGCGCGTAGCGCGCGTAGAGCCGGGCCTCGTAGCGGAACGGCGCCTGCACGCCGATCGTCGCCTGCGGATACTGCGCGATGTCGGCGAATTTCGAGCGCCGGAGGCCGATGAACAAGCTGCGGGATATTCTTGCTCTGCAGATATTGCGCGATCGCGGTGTTATCGCGCGGTGCCGATCGAGGAGGAAGATCAGCGCGACCTCGTCGCTCTCGACCAGCCGCCGCGTCTGCTCCACCGTCTTCGGCGGCTGACGTAGCTGTCGTCGAGCGAGATCAGAGTTGATCTTGCGGCCCGTTGATGCCGCCGCGCTCGTTGAGCATCTTGAAATAGCCGACCTCGCCCTTGCCGAGGCGCGCCGAATGCGAACCCGGCCCGCTATAGGGCATGGTCTGGCGATCCGGATTTCGGTCGCGGTGACGCCGCGCATTTCGGCGGACATCGCGCCAGCAGACGCGGTCCGAATGAAATGGCCAGCGCGCCCAATCACGTTCGTGACGCATCAGCCCCTCGCTGATGTCTCGACGTCCTGGCAGACGGCGAAGTGGCGCATCTCGCGCTCTTGGGGAGCATGCCGCAGGACTTCCATTCCAGCCCAGCTCGTCATTGCGAGCGACGGGTCGCGCGAATGCGCCGCGCTGGTCGCCTCGCCTTGGCACGAGACGCGCCCATCGCGCGCGCTCGCAATGACGGCGCCACGGAGCGCAAAAAAACGCGGCGTTTCCGCCGCGTTTTCAATTCGGATGCATGCCAGCTTCAGGCCTGCGGCTGCGGCTCAAGCCCGGCGTCAGGATCGGGACGCGGGCGCGGCTTGCCGGCGGGCGGCACGCGCGGAAGCCGCGCGGCGTGGTCGGCTCCAGCACCGACTCGCGGTTGCGGCTTCTTGCCCTTCGAGCAGATCCTGGATCTCGTCGCCGCTCAGCGTCTCAATTCGAGCAGGCCCTTGGCCAGCGCTTCAAGGTCGGCGCGCTTCTCGGTAAGGATTTTCGTCGCCTCGTTGTAGCCTTCCTCGACCAGCCGCCGGATCTCGGCGTCGATCTTCTGGACGGTCGCTTCCGACGCGTTTTGCGTGCGCGACACCGACATGCCCAGGAAACACCTCGTCCTGGTTTTCGCCATAGGACACGGTGCCGAGCTCTTCCGACAGGCCCCAGCGCGTCACCATCATGCGCGCCAGCCGGGTCGCCTGCTCGATGTCGGAGGCGGCGCCGAGGTGACCTTCTCGCGGCCGAAGATCAGCTCTTCGGCGACGCGGCCACCCATCATGATGGCGAGCCGCGAGGTCATCTGCTCCAGCGACATCGACAGCTTGTCGCGCTCCGGCAGCTGCATCACCATGCCGAGCGCACGTCCGCGCGGAATGATGGTCGCCTTGTGGATCGGATCGGTGGCGACGACGTTGAGGCCCGACGATGGCGTGGCCGCCCTCGTGATAGGCGGTCAGCAATTTCTCTTCCTCGGTCATGACGAGCGACTTGCGCTCGGCGCCCATCATCACCTTGTCTTTGGCTTCCTCGAACTCGGCCTGCGTCACCATGCGCTTGTTGCGCCGGGCGGCGGTCAGCGCCGCCTCGTTGACGAGGTTCATCAAATCGGCGCCGGAGAAGCCGGGCGTGCCGCGCGCGATGGTCTTGAGGTTGATATCCGGCGCCAACGGAACCTTGCGGACGTGAACCTTCAGGATCTGCTCGCGACCGACGACGTCCGGGTTCGGCACCACGACCTGGCGGTCGAAGCGGCCGGGACGCAGCAGCGCGGGATCCAGCACGTCGGGCCGGTTGGTGGCTGCGATCAGGATCACGCCCTCATTGGCCTCAAAGCCGTCCATCTCGACCAGCAACTGGTTGAGCGTCTGCTCGCGCTCGTCATTGCCGCCGCCGAGACCGGCGCCGCGATGACGGCCGACCGCGTCGATTTCGTCGATGAAGATGATGCAGGGCGCGTTCTTCTTGGCCTGCTCGAACATGTCGCGGACGCGGGAAGCGCCGACGCCGACGAACATCTCGACGAAGTCAGAACCGGAGATCGTGAAGAACGGCACGTTGGCCTCGCCCGCGACCGCGCGGGCGATCAGCGTCTTGCCGGTGCCGGGAGGGCCGACCAGCAGCACGCCGCGCGGAATCCGTCCGCCGAGGCGCTGGAATTTGCCGGGATCGCGCAGGAATTCGACGATCTCCTGCAGATCCTGCTTGGCCTCGTCGACGCCGGCGACGTCCTCGAACGTCACGCGGCCATGCGCTTCGGTCAGCATCTTGGCGCGCGACTTGCCAAAGCCCATCGCCTTGCCGGCGCCGCCCTGCATCTGCCGCGACAGGAAGATCCACACGCCGATCAGCGCGATGAACGGCAGCCAGGGAGACGAGCAGCGAGACGAACCACGGCACGTTGTCGCCCGGCGGCTTTGCGGTGATCTGGACCTTGCCGTCGTACAGGCGCTTCACCAGCGTCGGGTCGTTCGGCGCATAGGTCTGGAAGCTCGAGCCGTTGGTGAAGGTGCCGTGTTACTCGAAGTTTATGGGATCTGTTGTGATAATCATTTATGGTTGCCTGATCGAACTAATCATGTGGGTTTCTTTGGAACCAGGGATCTGTTGGATTGTTCAACGAACCCAAGTACTAATATCTGTCTTTTATGATCAATATAATAGTTCTGATTCTCGAAGAATAAAAGTTTCCAACAGATAAGTTACTCTGGTTGTTATTTAATGTTAGACATCTGCTATCCTCAGCAGGTTGGTTGCTGGGTCTGGAACCTGTTCAAAAATCTGTTAGTTCAGAAGTTGTATAAAAGGGATAAAAGTTCAAGAAGCCTGTTGGATTTATTCTTATTCCGACGGTTCTTGGGTTATCAACTGGGTTTGTTATGTATCTGACCAGTTTCAAGTGGGATCTGGGCATTCCAAGTTCTCACCTAGTACTCCAGTTCTTATGATATTTCAAGATCTCTGTTACTGGACCTGATATTGTTATGTTGGATCTCTCAAGTTTTATAAGTTATTACAAGGAAGGACAGACTCTTATTCACGTTTAATTCAAGGAAGAATGTTTCTACCAGTTTATCCACGAAAGATTGGTTTCTCGGTTGGATCAGTTCCCTTCAGTTGATTCACTCAAGTGATCTTGTTATATTCTTGAGTTAAGTTTCAGTTTTTATCACCTTACCATTGTGATTATAATCAAGTTTTATTTATGAAGCGTGATGATTTTATCAGTTGTTTTATTGGACCTTCCAAACAGACTCACCGGTGGAAGGGATGAATTCAGTTAATTATTTTCTGATTATGGTTGTTATCAGATGTGATCTCAGCGATATTGGATTTATGTCCAGAAAACCTCTGGTTGGTTGTATACTAGATCTCTTTGGGAGTTTGGAGACAACCCAAGATTTTATTCATGATTATTTGTGATATCTCTGTTTCATTTTTACGGATGATAATAAGCCTTCTATTATTAGTTTAAACACTCATTTGTTTCATTTCTTCACTCTTTAATGATTCTCAGTGGTGACCAACTACCGAAGTTCTGAAGATGAACTGGTTTCTGGCGATCAGTTGGAATTATTTCAAGCTAGTCATTGGTTTCAGAAGATGTTCCACGGGTTTGTCACTGTTGATATCAGACACTCCATTTGTTTAGGATACCTGTCAGGTTATTAATACCCACGGGTTCAGTTCCGGGATCGTGCTGCTGGTGTGTGACGTTACGTACCGCGCAGCATCCGCATCAACAGCGTTTCGGCCTGGTCGTCGCGGGTATGGGCGGTCAGGATATGCGTCGCCCCGCTCGCCCGCGCAGCCTGCGCCAGCAGGCGGTAGCGTACGCTCGCGCGCCGCGGCGGGCAGACCGGTGTTCGGCTTTGTTCCGGTCCAGCGCAGCGTGCGATGCGGCAGCTTCGAGAGGCGTGCCAGCGAGCCGCTTGACTTCGCGCGCCTCGCGCGCGGCCTCCGGGCGCAGGCCATGATCGACGGTGACCGCGATCAACCGCGGCCCCCGCTTCAGCGCGCGGCGCCAGCGCGCCGCAAGCCACATCAGCGCGACGGAGATCCGGACCGCCGGAGACTGCGAGCACGATCGCGGGCGCGCTCTTCCAGTCTGCGAACAGGCGTTTCGCATCCAGAAGCCGAAATCGCGGAGTGGTCGTCGTCTCGCATCGCGCGACCATAGCGTTTTCAAACGGAATGGGGACCGGGGCGCACGAAGAAACGCGTTTCAAGGCAAGCAACCGGACTCCAACAGCGAGCCTGATCGCCGGGCGAGTTAGCACTCTGACGCGCTTCTGCTCGCGGTCCACGGCGGCCTTGACGCCGGCCGGAAGCGCGCGGATATTTCCGCGTCACCTCGCCGAGCGCGGCGCAGGCGGCTTCCTTTTCCTTCAGCGCCGCCAGCGATTGGCCGAGCCGCAGCAGCGCGTCCGGCGCCTTGGCGGATTTGTCGAACTTGGTGGTCACGCCGAGGAAGGTTTCGGCGGCGTCGCGATATTGCTGGCGCTGGAAATAGCTCTCCCCAGCCAATATTGCGAATCCGCGACCAGGGGATCGCTCGGATATTTCTGCGCAAAATTCTTCATGGTCTCTTCGGCCAGCGCATAGTCCTTGCGCTGCATGTAGCCGATGCCGAGGTCGAACTCGTCCTTCGGCGTCGCCGACGGCGGCAGGGTGGTCGAGCGCGGCGCTGGCGCCGGCACGCGGGCGGCGGCGGAGCGAGCCGGATCGCGCGGACTGGTGCTGCCGAGGTCGAGCGGCTCGCCCGCACCGCGCCCGCCAGGGCGCCAACGGCTGCCTCGGCTGGCGATCGGCAACTGGCCGCCGCCGAGCGCGCGCGGCGCGCCGGGGGCATTCGGATTCTGGCGAGGGATCGAAGGCGTCGCCGCGGCGGCCGCGGCCGCCGCGCGGCGGTGACGCCGGCTCCTGCACGATCGGCGCGGGCGCGGCGATCTGCGGCTGGGCGTCATAGCCACCCTGAGGTCGTCCATAGCCCGGTTGGGCCGCCCATAGCCCGGCTGCGGCTGGCCGTAGCCCGGTTGTCGCTGCGGCGTCGATACGGTGCTCGGGTTGCGCCGGCGGAATCGCCGGCCACGTTCGGGCTGGGCGGCCGGGGCCTGTCCGCCACGGCGGCGCGCGCCGAGCTGCCGCAGGCGCTCTTCGAGCTGACGGTTCCGGTATTGCAGCTCCTCGTTCTGGCCGGTCAGCTGCCGCAGCTGGTTCTCCAACCGCTGGATCCGCATCTCCATATCGGCATCATCGGATTGCGCGAAAGTCCGCTGACGCGGCTGGACACAAGCCAGCATCGCGGCGATCGCCGCGGCGCCCGTAACGTTAAGAAATCTGGATGACATTTTGCCCTGACGACCAAATCGGCGTGATCGAAAGCGCGAACACATTGAGGCAGGGAGTACGCCGGAATTGTGACTGTTGGAATAGCGAAACCGCCATTCTGCAGGCGAATTCCTGCGACCAAATAAAACCGGCGCCCAAGGGCGCCGGTGATAGATCTGTCAGGATCAGGAACGCTCAGGAGCTGGCGTTCAGCACGGTGACGGCGCGGCGGTTCTGCGACCAGCAGGAGATGTCGTTGCAGACCGCGACCGGACGCTCCTTGCCGTAGGAAATCGTGCGCATCCGGCTCGAGTCGACGCCGCGCGAGGCGAGATAGGCGCGGACCGCCTGGGCACGGCGCGCCCCGAGCGCGATGTTGTATTCGCGGGTGCCGCGCTCGTCGGCATGGCCTTCGATGGTGAAGGCGTAGCGGTTATAGGTCTGCAGCCACTGCGCCTGCTTGTCGAGGGTCGTGATCGCCTGCGGGCTCAGATCGGTCTGGTCGCTCTCGAAGAACACGCGGTCGCCGACATTGACCACGAAATCCTGCTGGCTGCCCGGGGTCGCCGCGTTCGCCATCGCCATCGGCGCCGACGTTCTTGTTGGCGCAGGCACCCATCGACAGCGCCACCGCGAGCACCGCGGCCAGCTTCAATCCCTGGAGGATACGCATCTGGTATTTCATTCCGGAGCCTCCACGCTCACGTTTTCAAACTCTTATCCGGTCTACAGGGTGATGGTTAAGCGAACGTTCCGTCAACCTTGATGAGACCTTGCCAGACCCGATCAAATGCCGACCAACGGCGAAAAAGCGACCCGGATGGTTAATGGGTTGTAAATGTGGCGCGATGGTGAAGGCAAGGGACGATGGGCCCGAAATCCTGCCGGCGAGTTTCAGGTCTCAGCCAGCGAGATCCTCGCGGGCGGAGTTCAGGAGTTGGAGCGACGCATCGAGCGTCGTTGCGGTCGGTTGTAACGGCCTGATCGAGACAACGAATCGACGCTGCCGCCCGGCGCGCTCGAAACAGCATCCGCCGCTCAAAGGCGCTCGAGCGCATGATGGGAAAACGGGCCAAGACCTCTTCCCGGCAGGCCCGGAAATCGGACGCCATCAAGACCACCTTTTTCAACAGCCATTCCGGAAACGAACGCGGCTCGGCCGATGGTCTCGTGCAGAAAGACCCGGCGATAAAACGCCTGATGCTTCGGCACGAACGAGCGCGAGCCCGCATATCGGCGTTGAAATACTCGCATGCCAGATAGACCAGCCGCAGTGTCAGATAGGGAAGTTCCGGAAACCGCTTGCGCTTTCTCGGGGTCTGCAACAAAACGAGCCGGATCGATGAAGACCTCGCCGTGGTCGAGACGAGGCTGAAGAACGTCGCCGAACAGTTCGGTTGCATAGGACGTCCGCCATTCCGACGTCAGGACGTGAAGGCGGATAGAACTGCAGAGTTCTCCGTCGACATAGATTCCGAACGTCCAGGCGTTCGGTGCACATCGTCATAGCGATCGCTGACGCGCCGAGATCTGACGGCAAGATCAATCCGCCATGCAGATAGGCTCGATAGCGCATCAAATAGATCAGATCTTTTTCCTCAGGAGTTTCGATGAGCCGGTAATCGACGCGATCAAACAGCGCTGAGCCCCGCACGGAAGAGCGGAGCGCGCCGTTCGGCTCTGGGCTTCATCTGGTACTCCCTACACTTCCAGGCAACTTCCGCGAGTGAAAGGATTAACGGCTCCTTAACCAGATTGCAAAGGCTTCGCTAGACGTTAGGGTTAACCTTTGTGGCCGCAAATCTCGCGCGGCAGGTCGGAAAGCAGCTAAGATGTGCTCAAAGATGTGCTTGTCGAGCCTGGAGTCTAGGCGATCGATCGCGAGGGAAGCGCGACGATCTGATCGTCCGGCATGCGGCGGCCGTGCGAGGCGCTGAGCAATTTGCGAATCCGGACCGCCGGAACCGGCCGGCTGAACAGATAGCCTTGCGCCTCGGTCACCGCGCCGTCGGCGCTGATCAGTTCGAGCTGGTCGTGGGTTTCGATGCCCTCGACGACGACCGACATGCCGAGGTCGGCCGATAGCCGCGCCACGCCGCGCAACAGCGTCAGCGGGCGATCGGTGTCGATGCCCTCCAGGAACGAGCGGTCGATCTTGACCTTCTGCAGCGGGAAGTTGTGCAAATAGCTCAGGCTCGAATAACCCGTGCCGAAGTCATCCAGCGAGATCCGCACGCCGAGCGAATGCAATTGCGACAGCACGTCGTGGGTCACCTGCGTGTTGCGCAGCAGCGAGGATTCTGGTGATCTCGATCTCGAGCCGGTGCGCCGGCAGGCCGGAGACCTCGAGCGCATAACGAACCTCGCTCAGCACGTCGCGCTGGTGGAACTGCTGCGGCGAGAAGTTGACCGCGACGCTGACGGCTCTCGGGCCACTTCATGCATTCCATGCAGGCCTTGCGCAGGATCCAGCGGCCGAGGTCGACGATCAGGCCCATGTCCTCGGCGACCGGAATGATATCGGTCGGAGAAACCGTGCCACGCACCGGATGATTCCAGCGCAGCAGCGCCTCGCAGGTCGTTATCTTGCCCGACTTGAGGTTGACCAGCGGCTGGTAGAACAGCTCGAACTCCTCGTTCGCCAGCGCCTTGCGCAAATCGAGCTCGAGGATACGGCGCGCCTCGACGATCTGCGCCATCTCATCGACGGAAGAAGCAGAAGGTGCCGCGGCCGTCGGCCTTGGCGCGGTAGAGCGCCATGTCGGCGTTCTTCAGAAGCGTGTCGGCGCTGACGCCCGGCGACGGTCATGGCGATGCCGACGCTGGCGCCGATCTCGACCAGGTGATTGTCGATCTTGTAGCGTTCGCTCAGGCGGTCGACGATGCGGCGGGCAAGGCCGGCCGCATCCTCGTGCGACTGTGATGTTCTGCTGGAACACCACGAATTCGTCGCCGCCGAAGCGGGCCACGAAATCCTCCGGCCGCAGCATTTCGCGCAGCCGGCCGGCGACCGCGCACAGCGGCTGGTCGCCGCAGGGATGGCCGAGCGTGTCGTTGACCTGCTTGAACTGGTCGAGGTCGACGAACAGCAGCGCCGACAACTGCGTCGCGCACCCTGCTGGCTGCGCGAGCAGACGGCCGATCTCGTCGCGGAAATTGACCCGGTTGGGCAGCGCGGTGAGCTCGTCGTAGCGCGCCAGATGGCTGATCTGTGCGCTTCGGCGTTGCGCCGCTCGGTGATGTCCTCGAGCAGCACCACCGTGCCGCCATCGGCCATCGGCTGGAACGTCCACGACAGCGCGCGGTCCGCGCTCGGTCGTCGGGATCGGTGGTGATCATGTCGCGAGCCTGGGTGTGCCTCGATCTCCGCGAGGATCATCCTGCCGCTCGCTTCCGAGATCGACCCGGCGCTGACGCAGGCCGCGATGATGTCAGGTGCGCTGGCGCCGCTCTGCACGAGATCGTCGGACAGGTTCATCATTTCGCGGAACCGATGATTCATCACCGCGAGCTGCCCGTCGACGCTGAACATGCACAGACCGTGCGGCATGTTGTTCAACGCAGTGTCGAACTGGCCAGCCAGCGCCGCCTCGCGCTCGCGCGCCACAAGCGCCTGCATGAATATTCTGTGCAAATTGGCCGAGATTTGCATGAGCGCCAGAAGAAATACGGCGCTGAAGAGCCGACATCGCGACGTAATAGGCCGTACCATGCAACGCCAGCGCAATCACGGCCGGGCCGAAGCGATGAGTGCGATCTGCAGATGGAAATATCCACTGCCGCCCATAGGCCCTCACCCACGTCTCCCGCCACGACCCCGGTTGTGACCGACAAACAGATCATGTGGACCACGGCGTCGTCAGCTGCTCAACAGGGCAGTCGAGCACCAGGTGCCGATAGCGGCGGCCTGGATCATCGCCCCGATCTGATAGCGCTGCTTCCACTGCGCATCTTCATTGGCAGTCAGGGTTGCCTTGCGCGCCTCGATAGCGCTGCAGCACCGAACGCCCGGACCGCGCCGGCCACGATGAGAAGCGCGACACACGCCCAGATCAGAGTTTCACCCGTCTTCAGCGCGGTCAGGGCCGCCGCGGCGGCCGGGAAGACGATGCTTGCAGAACAGCGGAGCGGGAGTTTCGAACAGCGAATCAATCAAGCGCCGCGCGAACGGTCGGCGATGATGTCCTGCTCCAGCTATTCTCGCTGGCTTGGCAAGTTGCATTTTCGGGTGCGCGTCCTCTGCGATGGTACGTTGTACCCGGCCTGATGAAGTCTTTCTGAGGAATATCGTTAGCGATCTGGTTTGCCATGCACTTGGCACGCATGAAATTTCACCTGACAGATCAGAGAGCTAGGGACAGCATTTGCCGATTAACGGCCGGCACTGTCGCACGGCGCTGCGCGGCCGTTACGACAATAGCGGCGACCACGCCGGGTCGGAGGCAAATCCGGGGTCGGCACCCGCAATTCATTGCGCCCGGAGACGTCGACGGTGAACAGCGACGGCCCGCCGCTGCCGCCGGGATCGCGGAAGAACATCACGACGCGGCCGTTCGGCGCAAAGGTCGGTCCCTTCATTGTGATAGCCCGCGGTGAGGATCCGTTCGCCCGAGCCGTCGGTCTTCATGATGCCGATCGCGAACTGGCCGCCGCCCTGCTTGGTGAAGGCGATGTAGTCGCCGCGCGGCGACCACACCGGCGTCGAGTAGCTGCCGTCACCGAACGAAATGCGCTGCGCCGGTCCGCCGGTTGCCGACATCACATAGATCTGCGGCTTGCCGCCGCGGATCGGATTCGAAGCACAGTTTGTGAACCGTCCGGCGCGTAGGACGGCGAGGTGTCGATCGCCGGCGTGTCGGTCAATCGCGTCATCGACTTCGAGCGCAGATCCATCACGAACAGGTTGGAGTTGCCGCCCTGCTGCAGGCTCATAATGATGCGCTGGCCGTCCGGCGAGAACCGCGGCGAGAACGACATGCCGGGAAAATTGCCGACGATCTCGCGCTGCGCGGTCTCGATATTGTAGAGATAGACGCGCGGATCGCCCTGGCCGAACTCCATATAGGTGATTTCCTGCGTCGGCGGGCGAGAACCGCGGCGTCAGCACGAGGTCAGCGCCGCGGGTCAGAGTAGCGGACATTGGCGCCGTCCTGGTCCATCAGCGCCAGCCGCGGGAAACATGCAATGGCG
>ERZ1370068.10889-contig-9549_pt1 | contig 27286 bp, 49 predicted proteins | sample MGYA00561227_ERZ1370068 | MGnify/ENA primary metagenome ERZ1370068 (study PRJEB38410, sample SAMEA6850437) | metagenome | study: Metagenomic assessment of the ecological functions of the soil: analysis of the soil microbiota associated with the...
GTTGTACTTCACGTTCAGTTACGTATTGCTCGCCACGTCGAGAAACTGCACACCTTCGAGATAAAAACCGGCAATCTGCGCCGCCTCGAGATATGAGCGAATATCGACCACTGGCGCCAGCGGCTGGGTCTGCCCCGATGGCAAGCGTCGCCGCCATTTCTGACGTCTCTCGGAGCTGCACATCCAGCACTGTGGCATCAGCATGGGGGTGCAGCTGCGCGGCTAAAGTCTTGCCCATCGGCGTTACCGCATACGCCTGGAGGGCGATTACGCATGAGCGGATAATCCAACACCGCTTCGGTATGATCATTCATGCCCACACTCTACTCTGCCTGCCATCATACAGGGAAGGGAGCCAGCGAGACGCTCGCGGACGAGGACGATTCACGGTAGTGCCATCCGCTCGCCCTTGCACCGCTAGGCATCAAAACCCGCATCACCCGCCCCAGGTCTTTGTCCGACGTCGCCCCGAGTTCCTGAATGACGGCATCAATACGTTGGATCAGGTCATCTGTGCTGAGCTGCTCTGGCAGGTACGCTTCAAGAATGGCGAGTTCCTGCTCCTCCTGCTGCGCAATATCCTCACGGCCATACTGGCGCGCGAGGGCAATCGCTTCACGCCGCTGCTTGGTCGCCAGACCGCACGACATCCAGGGCCTCGGCATCATCCAGGCGCCCCGCCCTTGTCAATCTGCCGATTTTTGATGGCCGCCGTGAGGAGACGGAGCGTTGACAACGCGCACCTTGTCGCCGCTTTTCATGGCTTGCGTGAGATCCGTTCGAAATTGCTCGCACAGAGACATCGGAGACACCTTACGTTTAGGCCCCAAGCAACATCCGGGCCTTGGCCGCCTTCTTTTTGGCGGCAATGGCTTTACGCTTGCGCTTTACACTGGGTTTCTCGTAGTATTCCCGCTTGCGAATTTCTGAGAGCACTCCAGCTTTTTCACACTGCTTCTTAAATCGCCGCAAGGCATTTTCAAATGGCTCGGCCTCGCGTACTTTGACTCCTGGCATACATACCTCCCTCCTTTCCTAACCCTCAAACTCACAGAAGGTTTCATTTTCGCATAACTGCCTATTATAGAGACTCTTAATCTTGGGTGTCAAGGACGAGCAAAACCGCCGCTCACATAGGCTATGCTAAGGCGATCTCACTACAGCCGTATGGTCAGTGCCGGGTAGGATTGCAGGGTCTTCAGATCATAAATCGTCACGTCGGCTCTGTGACCCTCTTCCAGCCGTAGGATGCCTACTGTCCCAGGTTGGGCTTGCAAGTTCCGTGGATAGGTGGGGCTGCCAGGATTGATGACCCAGACATCGTCATAACGCTGGATATCTTCGACATGGGTATGTCCACACACAATGATGTCGGTATGGCAGCCGAAGTAGTGTTGCATCGTGCGCTCGATAGGCCAGTGCGGCATCTCTACGGGATTGAGGACTTCATGCACCACCCCACGGTCCAGCCATGATACCGCACGACCTGGACTTCCTGCAGCCGCGGGTCTTCAGGCACGACGGGACGACCACCCGAGCCACTGTCCCCATTGCCGCGCGCCGCCAGCACTGGCGCGATCTCCTCCAGCCAATCGAGCACCGCCAGGCAATGCAGGTCACCGGCATGCAAAATGAGCTCGGTGTCTGCAAAAACCTGCCGTATCTGCACCGGGAGTTCTGGCATGGCTTCCGGGATATGCGTATCGGAAATGAGACCAATATTCATAGGCTGTGCTCGCTCCAGAGATGCGGTCTGCCAGGTCACACATTGGGCTTCCTTGTGTCTCTGGCATGCGCTATCGTCACATGCGGGGAGACCCACAGCTCCCGTCTGGCCACGGCCAGGCTATCAGGATGGACAGATTATGCCAGCCCAGACCCGAGGAGACACACTGAGACTCGCAGGCAAAGGCGCCTTGGTGAGCGGCGCAGCTGGGGATCGATGGGGGTGGACTGCACAAGAAGCGATGGGGAGGCAGGAAACGATGGAAATCAGTCACACAACGCCTTAGAGAACCTCGCGAGGGCCGTCGAGTTCTAGTAAGCTCCTCTCCAGTGTGTTCTTGGGTTTCAACATATCACAGACAGGAAAGCAGAGGATCACATGAGAGGCAAGCTTGCGGTGCTAGGGATTCTGATCGGTGTACTGTCTGGTACAGTCTCTCCCTCTCTGGCAGAGGAGAAGAAAGCACACGAAACCTTGGCAACCATCCTGGCGAAGCAAATCCAGACGGTATTAAACGCCAATAGCGTGCTGGGGAAGCCCCAGGACTTTGAAGGGACAAAAGTCATTCCTATTGTCAAAATGGGGTTCAAATTTGGTGCTGGAAGTGATACGGCACAGGACGCAGAAGATGACGAAGACGAGAAAGACGATGGAACTGGATGGACTATGGGGGGTTCTATAGCTCCGCAAGGATTGCTCATCATCACGAGAGATGGTGAGGTAAAAGTCATTGGACTACGTAAAGGTGTAGTCAGTGAGGAGACCATGAGAACCAGACAGTACAGCATCGAGAAGCCAGAAGCACCACAGAGCCCTCCCCTAAACCCTAGCAGCTCCCGGGCCCTCGTTAGGCTGAGGCTTGGAAGGCATTTTGCTCCCTCCAAGACGCAAAGTACATCACTAATAACAACACAATGATAGCTACCAGTACCAGCGCATAGGCCGCCCCGAGAGGCCAGTGGCGCAGCCCGGTAAACTTGAGGGCGATGAATTTGCCGAGCAGCATCGTCTTGGCACCTCCGAGGAGTTCTGGAATCAAAACTCCCCGACAGACGGGACGAAGACCAACACCGAACCACTCAGCATACCGCCTTTCGTCAACGGCAACGTCACCTTCGAGAAACACTCTGCAGGAGTAGCCCCAAGATCCGCAGCCGCTTCCAACACGGCGCGATCCAGGCGTTCGAGGGAAGCATACAACGGCAGCACCATAAAGGGCAGATAGGTATATACGAGGCCAACCAACACCGCCCCTTCGTTGTACAGCAGAGGTAACGGGTGTTGCAACACACCCAACGGTCATCAGGAAATTATTGATAATCCCGTGATCGGCGAGGAGTGTGATCCAGGCATACAGACGCACCAGATCACTGGTCCAGAAAGGTAAAATGACCAGAAAACTATAGAGCTGCTTGCGGCGTCCCCATAGAAAGCCATCCAGTACGCCAGCGCATAGCCACTCAGGAGACACAGGGCAGTGGTCAGCAGAGCCAGGCGTAACGACCGACCCAGGATGCGCAGAAACACAGGATCAGCAACCTGCCGGTAGTTGTCCAGGGTCAGCGTATGGATAATTGTCCCCCAGGGACCACGGCTCAAGACGCTGTAATAGACCATGATCCCCATAGGGAGCAGCGTCAAGACCAGCAACCACAGGACCGCCGGACCGAGCAGCAGCGTGACGGTCCAACCTGGGTGGCGATGCAGGAAGAGCAGCAGAGGCCAGGCGTAATGGCTGCATGGAATGTGGTACGCTCTCCTCACGCGCCTAAAATACGCGTCCAAATGTCTTCGTAGAAAGGCAACAGGTCATCCGGGATGGGTTCCAAAAAGTGACGCGGGCCAGGGCCTCCGCCGGAGGATACACTGCTGGGTTGCTGGCAACCTGCGGGTCAATGTACTTCTCCACAGCGACCTGGTTCGTCGTGGCATAGCCAGTAGTGTTAGAATTATCCGCCGCCACTTCAGGGCGCAGCATGTAGTTCATAAACACCTCAGCGGTGAACTTATGTGGCGCGACCTTGGGAATGGCCATAGTGTCGAACCAACCCGTGCCCCCTTCTTGCGGCACACTCCACATCACGGCCGGATTTTTGCCCGCGCCTTGACCGCTTCCCCGTTCCAGCTCTGCGCCACCACAATGTCCTCAGTAATGAGGGCTTTTTTCATCTCGGCACCCGGATAAAAGGCTTTGATGTGCGGTTTCAGGCGCAGCAAGATCTCACCGGCCTGGCGCAGGGTGTCTTTAGTACGGGTATTGGCGTGATGCCCCAAATACTGCAAGGCCGCCGCCATGACCTCCTCACGCTCGTCCGTGAACCCCAGCTTGCCACTATAGCGCTGCGGACCGCTCTCGAAGACCAGGGCCCAGCTACCGAGGCGCGGATCGTCTTTGGTATATGTAGCGTTGTAGGCTAACCCGGTCATACCCCAGCCATAGGGCACCGTGTAGGCGTTGCCCGGATCGAACGGCGTATTGCGGAATTTGGCGAAGACGTTGTGCAGATGCGGCAGGTTCGCATGGTCGAGCGGTGCGAGAAGGCCCTGAGCGAGATAAATGGGCAGGAAATAATGCGTGGGAAAAATCACGTCATACTTTGCGCCGCCGGCCTGGAGTTTCGCGAGGAGCTGCTCGTTGCTTGGAAAGGTATCGTAGGTGACTTTCACCCCGAATTCCTTTTCGAACTGTGGGATGGTGTTGGGGTGGACGTAGTCTTCCCAGTTATAGACGAACAGCTTCTTGCCCTCTTTTTTAATCCGTTCCAGCACCTGCGGCGCCGGGCCAGTCTCGGCAGCCACCTCGCGCGTATACAGCCCCACGATCTCCGCCAGCAGCGACGATGCCACGCCCAAGGCGGCGCCACGCTGGACAAAAGCACGTCGGGTCAAGCGCTCCTGCCACAACGCCTCGGCCCAGATGTCGAGTTGTCTACGAGTATGCCTCTCCATATACCATGCTCCCTCCCTCGTGGTCGTTGTCGTACTACAGGCGTCTCAGCGGGATCATAGTCGGGGTTAGTGCCAGACGAGAAACGCAGCCTTGCCATCGCATGCCGGGTCGTGCACATAGTTGTGAATAATCCCGTGCACGGTGAAGCCACACCGCAGTTGCACGCTCACGGTCGGGTCAACAAGCTCCCCGGTAAGGATTTTAGCCACATAGTCTTCAACGGACATCAACGGCTTTATAAGCGCTAAAACCCTTGAGGAGCCCGCCGGCCACATGCCCACGCAGGTTGAGACGGCGAAATCAGGCTCCGGCGCGCCTCGTACAGACGTCTGGCCAGACCGCGCCGACGGTAAGCGGGTAAAACACCAATGTCCGCACCGTAGAGCCACTCCCCTGCGGGTCGTGCCGACTCAGCCAATTATGGGCTACTGCGTCAATATATCGGTGCTCAAAAGCGTTAAAATCCACCGCACTGGTACGGAAATCCGTGGAGCACGCATACCACCTGGCCAGCGGCGTTCAGGACTGCAAACTGGCCTTCTGGAAAGCGCGCGCGATGTGTGCTGCGTAATGTGCTGCCGTGATGATTTCATCCGCGGCGAGCGTGAGGAAGCGCAGCACGTTGCACGGTCTCAGAGTGCCTCGACCATAGAGAGTTGACTGGTAACAATGGTAAATGCACCTCGGTCACCCGTCCTCTCCTCAAGAGACCCGGAGGCCAGGTGGCAGACCACGTCAGCGTGACCTGCTCTGGCGTCCTCGGCATCCTTCACATCCATGCCGGGACCTCTGCGTACCACGAGCGCTGCGTCGAGGACCACACAGGGTGGATTATTACAGTGGACCACGCGGTCCAGCGCCGACTGAACCTGGACCCATACGCAGAGTTCAGCCCGCTCGACTTGTTCCGGTATAGTGCACCAGGCGTACTCAACCGCGCTTACGGCGGGACCCCGTATTTCTCGATCAACCGTGGAGTCGACAAGCCTCGGTAAATTTTCGACGGGTGCCTTCAATGGTGATGGTCGTCAGACCAGCCACTGGAAGGACAACCTTGGACTGGGTATCATGGACCCGACATTGGCATCTGGCGAGTTAGCGAAAATTACCGCCCTGGACATCAAAGCTCTCGATGTCATCGGCTGGGATCGCATACCCGGTGCGAATCCTTCAGCACTGAGTTTTATCGTTATCGAGTAGTGCTGGACCGCCGCGCCCACGATCGCAAACCCCGAACCGAGCACCATTGGGCTGCTGAGTCTTGGCCTGCTAGGAGTAGCCGCTCATGGGCGGCGTACACAACGCCAGAGAGCTTAAGTAAGCCCTCCACGGGCAAGCCATGCACCAGGGCTGCCAGACGCTAGCCCTGGTGGTGTGTGCCATGCTTTTCTCTGTTATCGTATCCCATCCGGGTGATGGCGCAGTACCTGGCCCGGCAGCGCTCCCGTGTGCTCGCCCTCATCAATCACTACCACCCCGTTGACGATAACCGTCGCGATCCCTGCAGCGTATTGATGCGGGTCGTCAAACGTGGCCCGATCCGCGACCTCCTCGGGGTCAAAAATGGTGAGGTCAGCGCGGTAGCCCGCACGCAAGAGGCCCCGGTCCACCAGCCCCAGAGCCGCGGCGGATCCCCCGTCATTTTGTAAATCGCCTGTGGCAATGACAGGAGCCCTAGGTCACGCACGTAATGCCCCAGCAGGCGGCGGGAAGGTCCCGTAAAAACGTGGATGCGGCTTGCCCTGCCCGGTGATGCCGTAGGGCGCCAGCGAGGTGCCATCAGAGCCGACCAGCACCGAAGGCGTACGGATGATGGTCTGGACATCGGCCTCATCCATGCAGGTGATGAGAATACGGGTGTGGCCATGATCGGCGATGAGGTAGTCGCATAGCGCATCCAGGGGATCGCAGCTGCGCTCACGCGCCATGTCACCCATGGTACGCCCAGCGTACTGCGGCTGGTGCGGCGAGATGGCGATACGGACGGCGTCCCATGACGGAATCCGGCCAAAATTGTTCAGCCCGTGCGCGTCGATGTCGTGCCGCAAGCGTGTCCGCACCGCGGGGTCTGCCAGGCGCTCGAGCATGGCGGCCATGCCATCCTCCTGCACCCAGGTCGGCAACAGGTTACGGAGGGGATTCGTCGCTGTCGTGTAGGGATATTGATCGCAATCGAGGCGCACACCCCGCTGGCGTGCCGTCTCGATTTCCGCCAAGAGCTGAGCGGCTCCACCCCAATTATCGCTGCCGGAGAGTTTGAGATGGGCGATCTGCACGTGGATGTCGCAGGTCTCACCCATGGTAATGGCTTCCCGCACGGCAGCAAAGACGCTGTTCGCTTCATCCCGGATATGGGAGGAGTAGTTCGCTCCATAGCGATGCAGCACCTGCCCTAAGGCGTGCATCTCGGCCGGGGCAGCGTAGCACCCCGGCGCGGTAAACAGCCCTGAGGACAGCCCCAGCACGCCGGCCTCCAGCGCCTCTGCCAGCAGGTCCTGCATGAGGGCCAACTCAGCGGTACTGGGAGGCCGATTTTCCATACCCATCGCCATCAGCCGCAACGTGTTATGCCCCACTTGCATGACCGTATTCACCGCTGTGGCCGGAAAGCTGTCCATATACGCCGCAAAGGTGGTCTCATGGAACTCAAGCCAGGGAGCACTGGCGGCCAGGTAGTCGCGCAGCATCCCAGCGCGACCCGGCAGCGCTGGCGCAACCGAGAAGCCACAGTTCCCCACCACCTCGGTGGTCACCCCCTGACGGATCTTGCTTTCGGCCTTCGGGTTAAGCGGTAGCGTAAAATCGGAGTGCGTGTGAATGTCAATGAAACCAGGCGCAACGACGTGTCCTGGTGGCATCAATGACCCGCTGTGCTGGACCAGTGAGGCTCCTGGCGAGAGCTCTGATCCGCCCGTCGCATATGGCGATATCGGCAGCACGGCCTGGGGCACCACTGCCATCGATAACCTGGGCACCACGAATAACGAGGTCGTCCATCGTCTCTCTCCCCTTGCTTCTCAGGCTGCCCTCTGCTGGAGGCGTGGTGACGTCGCCGCTTCGCCGTGTGAGGTGCCTATCGCCACAGCCACTGTGCTATATGGTAGTGCGCAGGGAGAGGGGACGCAACACGCCACGGCATGCCAGGGTGGCCTCTGGAAGCGAAGTGCTTGCTGCCAGGGTAGACCACCATACCAACGTGTGACGGTATCCATCTGGTGCTTGCGGAAGCTACATCATGCCAGTCTTGCGCAGTGATACAAGCTGTGAAGGGAGTTATCCACAGTTATCATCTGTAAGTAAAACTGTGTTTACTAGTATTATGATCGCTGTCTTTACACCTCAATATAACGTTGTAGAACGTAGGTTGATCTTTATATTTTTCCTGGCAAATAAAGATTTCCACATGTTGATATAGAAATCCACAGGGGTATTGAAAATGCGAAACACAAAGGAAATGTGAAATTTTCATTGACAATGAGCTGCCAGAACGTTATATATGCCTGCATTAAGCATGCTGAGGTACAGCAGCGTGCGTCGATGAGGCGCTGAGGATCAGCCATAGGGGTAGAGCCGGTGGGCGAGGGGAAATTTGTGGAGCTGCAACATGCATTGGACGCTCACGAACGGCCCAGTAGTGTCGAGCACATCTGGCAGGAAGTCCTGCAGGTGGTGCGTGAACGTGTCGAAGCGACGAAGTACGCCAGCGTGGTTTGCACCGCTTAAGCCCTTATCAGGCGCGGTGGGCATGTTGCGCATTGCGGTACCGAACAAATTCGTGCGTGACTGGCTGGTGGAACATTATCACGAGCTCATCACCGAAACCTTACAAGAATGCACGGGCGTACCATACCAAGTGTTCTTCGTCGTCCAAGAGCCTGCAGAGACGGTAGTCATGCCCAGAGCCGCCAGAGCCAGTCACCGGTCAACGGGGTCGCACGGCCAGCACCCAGCACAGGGCAGGCATTCAACCCACGGTTTACCTTCGAAACCTTTGTTGTGGGATCGAGTAATCAGTTTGCTCACGCTGCCTGCACTGGCGGTGGCGCGCCATCCGGCACGGACCTATAATCCCCTCTTTATCTACGGTGATGTGGGGCTGGGTAAGACGCATCTGCTGCATGCCATTGGCCACTACGTGCAGCAGACGCACCGGAACATGGTGACGTGCTACGTCTCATCAGAAAAGTTCCTCAATGATCTGGTGAGTGCTCTGAGCCACGATAAAATGGACGACTTTCGTAACCGCTATCGCAAGAATGACGTCATCCTGGTCGACGACGTGCAGTTTCTCATTGGCAAGGAGCGCACCCAGGAGGAATTTTTCCACACCTTCAACGTGCTCTTCAACGACAACAAACAGATTGTGCTGACCAGTGACAAGCTCCCCAAGGACATGGTAGGCCTGGAGAAGCGTCTGCGGTCGCGTTTTGAATGGGGGCTGGTCGCCGACCTGCAAGCGCCCGATCTGGAAACCAAGATTGCCATTCTGACCAAGAAAGCGGAGTACATGCAGATGGCGTTGCCCGACGAGGTGGCCTGGTTTCTCGCACGCCGTCTCCGTGGGGATGTCCGCAAGCTGGAAGGCGCCTTGAATGTGATCGAGGCGTTTACGTCCATGACCAGGTCAGCAGATCACCGTGAGCCTGGTGCAGAGCCTCATTGGCTGAACTCGGCGGATGTGCAAGAGGAGCGGCCGATTTCTATTGCCGATATTGAACGGACAGTCGCCGACCGCTATAAGCTCAAGGGCGCTGTTACGGTCCAAAAAGCGCAACAAGGAAATCGCCCATGCGCGCCACGTGGCGATGTACCTGGCGCGCACGCTGACCAGTGCGTCGTTACCGCAGATTGGCAGGAACTTTGGTGATCGTGACCATACCTCGGTCCTGCATGCCTGCAACAAAATCAAAGGGATGGTCGAGGAAGACTGGCGCTTCAAGGAGGAAGTCGAGCAGCTCATCCGCACGCTCCAGGGATAGCGTCGGCTCCAGAGGTGGTGTATGTCAAAACCGCGCGTCAAACTCTCGGGCACGGACTATGGGCTCTTGTTGCGGCTCGAATGGGATGAGCCCGCTTCCACAACTGTTGGTCGAACTCGAAGAATATTTCCAGCAATCGCCGAAATTCTTTGCTGGGGCCCAGGTGCTATTAGAGATTGGCAGTCGGCCTGTCCTGCAGCAGGACATGGAGCAGCTGGCCGTGGTGCTGTCGCGCTACGGCGTCATGCTGCAAGGGGTTGTGCCCATTCTGGATGGTCTCGGAGCGGCGTCCCCCACCCTCATCGCACGTGCCACGTTCGTGGCCTCACCCCCAGATCCTGCACACCGTCGTCCATGTCGAACAGCGTACGCGTGCGTTCTGGAGAAAAAGTCGCCGCCGAAGGTCATTTGATCGTCGTAGGCGATGTGCAATCCCTGGGGCGGAGGTCATCGCCGGCTATAACATTTTCGTCTGGGGTGCTCTCAGGGGTTCAGCATACGCCGGTGTGCCTGACCGTGAGGAGGCGATCATTACCGCCCTGCATTTTGCTCCCATCCAACTCCGTATTGCCGGGCATATTGCCCGACCGCCAGAGGCGCGACCCAATGCCCTTGGGACGCCAGAGTTGGCGCGTATCGACCAGAACGCCATTGTGGTCGAGGCGTGGGAGCGGGGGCGTGGGGGATTTTACAAAGGGGGATAGGCCGTGGCTGGACGAGTCATTACGGTAACCTCGGGCAAAGGTGGGGTCGGTAAAACGACCTTCAGTGCCAACGTGAGTGCTGCGCTGGCTGAGCTGGGCAAGAAGGCGGTCGCGGTCGATACCGATGTGGGCCTGCGCAATCTCGATATTGTCATGGGCCTGGAGAACCGCATTGTCTACGATCTGGTCGATGTGGTCGAGGGACGCTGCCGTCTGCAGAAGGCCATCATTCGCGACAAACGGATCGCCACGTTGCACATGTTGCCAGCCGCGCAAACGCGCGACAAGAGCGCCGTCAGCCCCGATGCGATGGAAAAGATCTGTGCGGAACTCCGGTCCCAGTTCGATTTCACCATCATTGACTCGCCCAGCCGGTATCGAAGGCGGCTTCCAGAATGCCATCGCCGGGGCTGACGAAGTCGTCATCGTCACCACGCCGCACGTGTCGGCGATCCGCGATGCCGATCGCGTCATTGGTCTCTTGGAAGCGGCGGAGAAACAGCAGATCTACCTGGTGATCAACCGTCTACAAGCCGAGATGGTGCGCCGTGGGGATATGCTCGACATTCCTGACATCATGGATATTCTGGCCATTGAGCTGCTGGGGACTATCCCGGAAGACGAGTCCATTGTGGTGACGAGTAACCGCGGCGAACTCGCGTCGCTGCACGCCTACCTCGCCGGCTGGGCAGGCGTATAAGAATATTGCGCGGCGTCTCCTGGGGGAGGAGGTTCCAATGCGCCCCATGGAGGAAGATAAAGGTCTCTTTAAATGGCTGGCCCGCCTGTTCAAAGGCCAGTAAACCTGAGGCGCTAACGGCGGAGAGGAGAGTCTCGTGGGGTTGCTAGACAAGCTCGTCAAACATCTCTCGCCGGGAGGTATGGGCAGCAAAGCAAAAATGCTGCGAAGGAGCGTCTGAAACTGGCTTTGACATACGACCGCGGCGGCTTGGCGCAAGGCACCATCGAGCAACTGCGTGATGAGATCATCCAGGTTATCGCGAAACACCTGGCAATCAACGAAGACGAGATCGAAATCAACTTTGACCGTACTACCGAGGAAGATAGGCTGATCGCCAGTATTCCGCTGCGTATGGCTCACTCGCACACGCGACGAGGAGGGGATCAAATGACAAGTGGATAGAGGAGCTCGACGTCTCCCATGGCGGGCTTCTATCACTCAAGCCACCCAACATTGCCCGCCTCGTGCAACCCACCAAGTGCTTTTGGTGGGCGTGTCCTGTGCCTCACGGGCACTTCCTGGGGTCCAGGATACAGCCTCGCTCATGTCTCAGAGTAAGAGCATGCCTCTCATTTTGTCTCGTGCAATACCTGCAGTCCAGGCCAAGAAGTTGGTACAAAAACTGCCTCAGATAAGAAGCTATCCACACCCGAGTACTCGAGGCTGACGCAAGAGTGCATGGGTGGCAACGCGTTGTGCCATGAGATTCAGACATACAGCCCAAGCTCCTTGCTTTGGTAGTGACGCTGAGATGGTCAAACTGCATGATCATGGTAGGATGCATTTTCTGCTTGACACCTGCCTAAATGTGCAGTATTACTCATAATGAGCAGGTACCGACCACCTTAATGGAGCCAGGGGGCACAGGGAGCATCTCTTACGGCAATGACAACAGCAGAACATGAGACCAGCAACTCACAGAAAGACAACGAGAAATTCTCAACTACATCGAACGAGAAGTGCGCACGACAGGCGTCCCACCGAGCATTCGCCAAATTGGTGTAGCGCTGGGCATCAGCTCGACTAACGGTGTGCGTGCGCATCTGCAAGCTCTGGAAAAAAAGGTTATATCCATCGGAGTTCGCGTACCTCACGCGGGATCGCCTCGCTCGACCGGTCTGCGGCGCAGATCCGCCAGAGCGCTGCACGAGATGGTCGAAGTCCCCATTCTCGGCCGCGTCACGGCGGGCCAGCCGATTCTGGCCGTGGAAAACCGTGAAGGGGCGCTGCAACTCGATCCCACCCTGGTCAAAAGCACTGACACATTCGCCCTGCGCATCGAGGGAGACAGCATGATTAACGCTGCTGGCATCTTCGACGGCGACTACGTGTTGGTGCGTCCGCAACAGAGCGCCAGCAATGGGGACATTGTGCGTCGCCCTCCTCGAGGATGAGTGTGACCGTCAAACGTTTCTATCGGGAAGCCGACGGCTTTCGCTTACAGCCGGAAAACCCGCGCTTGACGCCCATATACGTGCCCGATGTGCAGATCTGCGGCAAGGTCGTAGCGCTCATCCGGCCAAGTGTGCACTAAAGGGATCCCGCACGCATGAGCAAGGCCAAGAGCGTCTTTGCCTGTCAGACATGTGGTCATCACACGACGAAATGGCTGGGGCGCTGTCCAGAGTGCAGGGGTTGGAACACCTTTGCGGAAGAGCTGCCAGACGTCTCCGCGTCAGGCGACGTCAACAGGGGGTAGTGGCAGCCCAGCTCCCGCTGCCGTTAACGGAGATTGCCCGTAGTGGTGAAGAAGCGGCTTGTTGACAGGTATTGGCGAGACTCGATCGGGTACTGGGCGGTGGATTGGTACGCGGTTCTCTGGTGCTCATTGGGGGGACCCTGGCATTGGGAAGTCTACTCTGCTTCTCCAGGCAACCGTGGGACTGAGCCGCGGACGCACAGCAGGGCAGCACCCGGTGCTTGTACGTCTCTGGAGAGGAGTCGGCGAGTCAGTTGCGCATGCGTGGTGACCGGTTAGGGGTCAATAGTCAACAGGTCTACATTCTCACCGAAACGTCCATGGAACTTATCCGCGAGCAGGTTATCCGCCTGCAACCGCGCGTGCTGGTCATCGATTCCATCCAGACGGTCTTTACGGCTGACCTGGCTTCAGCCCCTGGCAGTGTCAGTCAGGTGCGTGAAAGCACCGCGCACCTCATGGCCCTTGCCAAAACCCTCGACGTACCCATTCTGATCATTGGCCATGTCACCAAAGAGGGCACCATTGCTGGGCCACGTGTGTTGGAACACATGGTGGACACGGTGCTGTACTTTGAGGGCGAGCGACACCATGCCTACCGCATTCTGCGGGCGGTGAAGAACCGCTTTGGACCAACCAACGAGATCGGTATGTTTGAAATGCGGCAGACGGGCTTTGTGGAAGTAGAAAATCCATCAGAACTCTTGCTGGCAGAACGCCCACAACAGGCGAGTGGCTCGGTGGTGGTCGCCAGCATGGAGGGGACGCGGCCTCTCCTGGTCGAGCTCCAGGCGCTCGGCAGCCCGAGTGGGCTGGGCATGCCGCGTCGGGTCGCCAATGGTGTCGATCACCAGCGCGTGGCGCTCTTGTTGGCCGTCTTGGAAAAACGTTTGGGTCTGCCGTTGCAGACCCATGATGTGTATGTCAACGTTGTGGGTGGTCTGTATATTGAGGAACCAGCGATTGACCTCGGCGTTGTGGTGGCGGTGGTGTCGAGCCTGCGGGATGTGGTCCTTGACCCGCACCTGGTAGTTTTGGGTGAGGTGGGTCTCACTGGTGAGGTACGAGCTGTGGGGCAGGTGGAGGCGCGTCTGCGCGAAGCCGCAAAGCTGGGGTTTCGTCGTTGTCTGCTACCACAGGCCAATTGCTCAGGCAGCGTCGACACACCGTTGACATATGGAACTCTGTGGGGTACGGACGGTAGCCGAGGCGCTGCAAGTGATCTTGCAAGCACGACCCGGCTGCTCCTCTAGAACTCTTCAGACGAGGAAGAATGCGCGGTCAGCCCCAGGCAGGGCGCAGGTCGTGGGGCAAGCGCAACGTGAGCAATGACGATCTATCGGCTATTAGCCATCGACCATAAACAGGAGCTGTGGGGGATAGCATGGCGCAGCACACGGTGAGCAACAGAAACGATGAGAAACAGCGGGCTCCTCAGGCTGGCTCTCAGCCAGATCGAAAACAATATGGTAAAGGCGCCATCATGCGCCTGGGCGAGAGCCAGATCGCCGATATTCCAGTCGATCCCCACCGGCTCACTGGCGCTCGACGCGGCGCTAGGGGTTGGTGGTATGCCGCGCGGACGTATCGTGGAGATCTACGGACCGGAAGCCTCGAGGCAAGACGACGCTGGCTCTGCATGTGATTGCTTCGGCGCAGCGCGGTGGCGGTGAGGCGGCCTTCGTTGATGCCGAACATGCTCTGGATCCATGCGTATGCGCGCAAACTCGGCGTGAATCTCGACGACCTCCTCATCTCACAGCCGGACAGTGGTGAACAGGCCCTGGAAATTACCGATGTCCTGGTGCGCAGCGGGGCGCTCGACGTCGTGGTGGTGGATTCGGTCGGCGGCTCCTTGTGCCTCAGGCGAGAGATCGATGGAGGATATGGGCGAGCCGCAGATGGGCCTCCAGGCGCGCTTGATGTCCCAGGCGATGCGCAAGCTGACCGGCATTGTCCACAAAACCAAAACGTGCGTCATTTTCATTAACCAGATACGGCAGAAGATCGGCGTATTCTTTGGCAATCCAGAAACGACGACGGGTGGGAACGCGCTCAAAATTCTATGCCTCGGTCCGTCTGGATATTCGTCGCCTGGATGCCATCAAGAGTGGGCAAGGAGGTGGTCGGCAATCGTACACGTGTCAAAATCGTCAAAAATAAGGTCGCCCCACCCTTTCGGCAGGTGGAATTTGATATTATGTACGGGAATGGTATTTGCCGGGCTGGCGAGCTGCTCGACCTGGCCGTGCAGCGTGAGATCGTCCAGAAGAGTGGCGCCTGGTTTGCCTATAGCGGTGAACGTATTGGTCAGGGGCGCGAGCAACGCCAGGCTGTATCTCGAAGAGCATCCTGAGACTAGCAGCAGCTATCGAGGCGCAGGTTCGGCAAGCTCTCAGCATGCCACAGGCCGCCAGTGAGAGGCTCGCGGCGGTAGCGGAGTCAGCCAGCCTCGATGCGGATACTGACTCTGTTCCACAGCCTGCCAGTCGATATGGATCTTGAGACTGGGGAAGTGGAGTAAGTATCATATGCCATACATGCTCCGCTGCCGATGAGAAGGCAACTCCCCGCCAAACTGGGGGTACCGCGTACCGCAATTGCCCACCAGTTTGGCGGGTAACTAGCCGTGCGCAGCACCGGTACGCAGCATGAAGGGGGTGGCATGTTTGCAGGGAATTTCCGTGTAAGCTCGACGACAAGGGCCGCTTTGCGATGCCAGCCTCACTGCGCGAGTATTTTGCTGTGCCGGGCAATCTCGAAGTGAAAAAGGCCGTGCTGGTGAAATCGCAACAGGAGCGCTGTCTCTGGCTGTTTCCCTGCACCACTGGTACACGTTGCTCGAAGTACAGCGTCAACGCCTCAATGAACGCGAAAGTCGGCTGTTCATGCACTATGTGGTGTCTGATGTGGTGGAGGTAGAGATCGATCGCGCCAGCCGTGTGCTGGTACCGCGCAAGCTGCGGGAGCACGCCGGCATTGGCGAAGACGCGATCCTGGTCGGCATGTATGACCGCCTGGAGATCTGGGGCAGTGAGACGTGGGTGGCCCATCTCAGCGAGCTGGAAGAAGAGCACGAGATGTCTCTGAGCAAGGTGTTAGCCATGCCGAGTATTGGCCGTCCTTTCCGGGAGCAGAAACCCTACCATGAGCATCCAGGTCAGTCAGGTCAAAGGGGACGTAGTCGAGTTGATCTTTCAATCCCCGCGAGGAGGATCTACGCGTTGGGGAAACGCTGCGCATCCAAGAACGCGACAGCGGTGAGGGGCTTAGCGGTGCAAGTGGTCGCCTTTCGTATGGTGACCTACCCGTCGCTCATTCAGGAGCAGTTGGAATTAGTGATCGGGAATGCTCAGCCACTCGTCACGCGAGTTGCTGACGTATCTGTCGGAGGCGCAGGAGACGCTGCAGGAGTACGACGCCAGTGAGGCACGGAACCTGAAAATCGCTATCACCAAGATCCGCAAGCTGACTGGACGGCGGTGGGACCAATGGGACGGCTGGATACCGATACGCGATGTTGAAGTGACCCGGGTGTCGGATCAGGAGTTATTTGAAAACTGTATTGATGATCTCGGCAATCCGTTGCATCTCGGTCAGACGCTCCGGGGTGAGCCGTTCTTTATCGAGGGGCATTACTCTGGAGAAGGTCAACGTCATCACGGGTGTCAAAGGGGCTGGCAAGTCCTATCTGTCCAAGAGTTGTCCTGCTGGAGCTGATCAATGCTGGAGCGCCATGCGTCGTGTTTGACCTGAATAAGGGAATACATTCATCTGCCGAAGCATGACGTGGACCCCCACACGGGAGAGGTACGCACCAAGGGTATTCTTCATCTCAAAGCCGGTGAAAATCTCAAATTAGGCGTGCGGCAGTTCGGGCTTAGTCCGCTGGTCACTATGTTGACCCGGTTCGGCTTGCCGGATGTATCGGCGATGTACTTCGAGAACCGCATGGCGCGCCTGCTCCAGGAAGCCTGGCATATGGAGCGGCAGGGGAGAACCACCGCCATTCATTGGTATCCAGCATCTCATTGACATGGCCGAGGAGCTGGAGTTTTCTCAGAATGAAGGGGTGAGCGCAGCGATTCGCAGTCGGCTTGAAGCGCGCACGCAACACCGGCGTGTTCGCAGAGCAGCCGGGTGAAGCCACCTCGCTGCAGATAGAGTATGATAAGATCCGCAACGGCGGCGCACTGGTGATTGATATTTCGAGCCTCACAAACCTGTCGCGGCAGGGATTTGTGCAGGCGATCATTGACATTATTCGGGAGATCTGCGAACGTGAGTTGCAGCGTGGCACAGGCCGTTTCCCTTTTGTTTTCTTCGAGGAAGCGCACCTCTACATCAGCCATAACACGATTGGCTATATCGTCACGCGCTCACGGCATCTCGGCATCACCTGTTTCTTTGTCACGAACATGATTAGCGGGCTTGACGAGACCGTGCTGCGGCAGGTGGATAATCTCTTTCTTCTTTATCTCCCCTTGACGATGACGTGCGCCATATTAGTAAAAGTGCCATGGTCGATCAGGAAACCATGGGGTCCTTTGTCAAACGCTTGCGCCGGCATCATGCCCTGATTCTTGGCGACGTGACACGGCAGTATCCGGTGATCATCAAGGTCAAAGAACTCAAAGGTATCCATACGGCCGGAGAGACGCAGTATTTCTTCAAACCGAAACGCCAGCGCACGTCGCAAGGCCATACAGACAGTACCAGAACTCGTTGTCCCCCTAGCACTCCAGCATAACGTGCCGGAAGCGGAGCACAACGGCGTACCGCCAGACCAGCCGTCACTGCCCTTGAGTGTCACCAAGCCAGCCAACGCCAGAAGAAAAATGCTGCTGGCACGTTTGCAAGCACGCTGGCCAGATATTGTCGCCAGCCTGCGTGATAAAAGTGCTTTTCTGGGCTCTGTCCTGATTGCTGGCAACCCTATCAAGCTGCAAGACCAGGTGCTCTCAATCACGTTCACTGCCCGGGATGCCTTCCATCGCGACATGCTCGAAAGAACCGGAATACCGTGCGCTGGTTGAGAAAGAGCTGAGTGCTGTGCTCCAGCAGCCAGTGACCATTGTGTGCCAAATGATAGCGTAACTCCTGTATGGACGAGCCATCTCCTGCTGGAGAACTGGTCCTGGATATTACCTCTGCCTCCCAGCATCAACCACCAGTACGCGACAGTGCAGGGGCGCCGTGTCCTGTCTCGAGCTGGGCGAGAGTTCAAGAGACTCGTCGTTGAGGAGGTAGAGAACTGGTTAGACAAGCATCCACACGTTGATGTGGCGCTGTTCCAGCGTCATTATTTGGCGCTCACGATTATGTTCTACTTCATGTCAGCGCTGCGACGTGATCTGGATGGGGGTCTCAAAATTGCCCAGGATGCACTCTGCGAGGCATTAGGGGTCAACGATAATCTGGTGATAGAAATTCACCTGAGCAAGCGGGTAGACCGTCACGCCCCGCGTATTGAGGTGCATCTCACGGCACTCGCTGCGGAAAGCGTAACCCTAGAGAAGGGGGAGAGGCACACAGCACACCGCCATTACCAGTGCAGCTTGACGGCAGACCGAAACGGCGACGGCGGCGCAAACAGCGTAGCCTGGAAGAATTGGCAGCACGGCACAGGTGGGACTAACAGCTCAGGGCTGAGAGCCAAGAGCTGAAGGCGCAAAGAGGATGGAGCCATATGCTTGATCTGGCCAGAGTAAGTCAACAGATTAGCCGGATGGCAGTAGAGCAGCAGCTGGTTGCAGAGGACAGGTTGAAACGTCTGGACAAAGCGCTAGGACAATTAGCGCTTGAGTCGGGGCGCTTACCGGCGTTCATGCGGAAATTGCAGGCCAGTAAAACCTCCTGGCTCCTGGCCGGGATCCGTGAGTCGCTCGAGAACACCTATCCGCTGCCGCCACGGCCGTTAGCCATTACGGTCGTCGCAACAGATGGTTCGCAAATTGCTCCGAGTCATCATGAGGTCATTCCAGCCTTTCTTCTCAATATCTCGACGGTGGTGCTGCACTATGGCACAGGTGAGCGGGCGGAGCTGACCAGTACACCGACCCTCTTTTACCGTGACGAAGATCTCTACACCGGACTATGGATGGCCAGCGCGTGCACGTGACCGGCGACCTGTTGGGCATGCGCCGTACCTTGATGGAATGCCAGGCCCTGCTGCGACAAGCGACGCGTGCCCAGGAGAGTGGGCATCGCGCCTGCGCGCTGTCGGACGGCAGTTTGATCCTCTGGCAACTTGAAGGCAAACCGCAGGATTACAAACAGGCGAGCCTCTCGTGCTATCTCGGCTCTCTGGAGCAGGCACGTCAACAGCAGATTCCAGTGGCCGGGTATATCAGTCGGCCACGCAGCCGGGATGTACTGAATACTTTACGGGTTGGCCTCTGTCCAGAGACGGCACCGCATTGTGACCGTTGTCCCTATACTGACCTGCCACGGCTCCCATGCGCAGAGATCGAAGGGCTCAGCGACCGGCAGCTGTTCGAGAGCCTCCTCCAGCCAGGCGAGCGCACAGCGGTCTTTGAAAGTCGGTCGCGCATCCTGGAGGACTACGGTGTGCACCGCATTGTCTTCTTCTACTTGCATGTGGGGACAGAGATTGTGCGTGTTGAAGTCCCCAGTGGGTGGCGGCGAGCCCAATGCTCCTGGATCTGGTCCACGCCGTTGCCTACGATCAGGCCCAGAAAGGTATGGGCTATCCCATCGCGCTAGCGGAAGCCCATCAGCATGCCGTGGTGCGAGGGGCCGAGCGTGACCTCTTTTACGAGATGGTAACCGCAGTACTGCTGCGTCGAGGATGCGTGCCGCCATCTCCCCGAAAAACCTGGGCAAGCGAAGGATGACTGTGTAGCCATGTACGACGCAGAGATTGGCGAGGTGATCGGGAGCAGTAACACGGAGTTCATCGCCGAAAGTGCGCTGTTACACAATCCCCCACCCTTTGGCAGCTTTATTCAGGTAAAGGCGCGCGAGACTATTTACGCCGTCGTTTGCAACGCCTATACTCATAGTCTAGAACCGAATCGCCTGGCGATTGCGTACCACCGTTCGGAGCAGGAGCTGCGCGATGAGCAGCCACAGATTTTCGAGCTCCTGAAGACCAAATTCGAGGCGGTTATTATTGGGTACTGAGTGCGACGGCGCCGTGCGTTACCATCTACCGCCGCAGCCACCCAGGCTGCACAGCTTTGTGCATATCTGTCAGCCTCTAGAAGTGCGCCGTATCACATCGCACTTCTGGTTCTTGCGCTTTCTCATGGGCGTTGAGAAAGCCCCACGTGACGAGCTCATCGCTGCGGCTATTCGTGCGGCCTATGCGGTCCATCCAGGGGAACGCTCTTTCCTAGTGAAAGCTGGGAAGGAACTCGTCAAGCTTATCGGTGACGATTACGAAATGCTTTCCGCTATCCTCCACAGAATTCAAGACTAGGACGCTGGCAAGCCTTAAGGGACTGGTCCTATGCATAGTCGACGGGTTGGGGTCATCGTCAGCGGGTCGTTAGTTGGCGGTCTGGAAATGAAGCTCGACGAGTGGTATTCCGTTGAGGACATTCGCGCTGGCAAATTTGTCGTGATCGAAGGGGAAAAGAGCCGATTTTTCTGCATGGTCACCGATGTGCGCCTGGATACCACCAATCCCCAGGTGCTGGCTGACCCCCCGGATGAAGAAGAAGACCTCATGCGCCAGGTGCTGCACGGCACCACGACGTATGGCACCGTGTGCTTGCGCCCGTTGCTCATGACGGACAAAGACGACGCACCCACGGCGCGGGCGAACGAACCACACCTGGTGAAGACGATTCCGATCCACTTCTCGATCGTGTGTGAGGCTGAGGAGGAGGACGTGAACCGGATCTTCGGGAGCGAAGAGTACGGCACACGCTATTTCCACATTGGGCGTCCTCTGGATATGGAGACGCCTATCTGCATCGATCTGGAAGGTTTTATTGAGCGCAGTAACGGGGTGTTTGGCAAAACGGGCACCGGCAAAACTTCTCTTGACGCGCCTGGTGCTAGCGGGGTTGATTCACAAAGACCGTGCTGTCAACCTGATCTTTGACATGCACAGCGAATACGGCTGGCAGGCGACCCAGGAGTCGGGCAGCGGGCGACGCGGTTTTGTTAAGGGGTTAAAGCAACTCTTTGGCAGCAAGGTGGCGATCTTTACGCTCGATCCAGAGTCGGCGCGGCGGCGTGGAGTGCAGAGCGATTTTGCCGTCAAAATTCCGTACAACCAGATTATGGTGGAAGACATTGCGGCGCTGGCCGATGAGCTGAATCTGCACCCGACGGCGGTGGAGTCGTCGTATCTTGATCGTGAACAGGCATGGCCGTGACTGGCTGTCCGTGCTGCTGCATCAGGACCCCCAAAGACATCAAAGACTTTGCGGACGAGATTGGGGCACATCCGGAGTCCATCTCAGCCCTGCACCGCAAGCTCAAACGCCTGGAAAATTCGATTTTCTACAGGAAAAGGTCATTGAGGACGCGCGTCTTCAAGATCATGGAGTACATTGACAAGGGTAGTACACATCGTCCTGGAGTTTGGCCAGCAGAGTAGCTTCCTGTGTTACATGCTCGTAGCGAATATCTTGACGCGCCGCATTCACGATCTCTACATCCATGAAAGCGAACGCTATCTGGCGAGTGGACGTCCCCAGGACAAGCCGAAACAGCTTATTATCACCATTGAAGAGGCGCACAAGATTCCTCAACCCGATGGCGGCGCGCCAGACGATTTTCGGTACGATTGCCCGCGAAATGCGCAAGTATTTTGTGTCCCTCCTGATTATTGACCAGCGTCCGTCGAGCATTGACGATGAGATCATGTCGCAGGTTGGCACGCGCATTACCTCGCTGCTGAGTGATGAAAAGGACATCGCCGCAGTGCTCACCGGGGTCAGCAATGCTAGCTGGCTCCGCAGCGTGCTCTGCGAGCCTGGACTCGAAGCAACAGGCACTTGCTCATGGGGCATGCGGTCCCTATGCCAGTCGTCATCTCGTACGCGGGACTACGATGGGGTATTTTACAGCGCCATGGGACACGTCGAGGGCGAGGAACTGGCGCAGAAAGCCCATGCCAATATTGCTGATCTCTTTGGCGACCGTTAGAGGCAGGGCGCAGCTCATGCAAGAAACCGCTACTGAGGATGTAGAAGACAGAGCGTTGGGGGCCACAGTATCCAAACTCTTCTCCTCTTTTCTCTTCTCCTGCTCTACGCCAAACACCTGGGAGCAAGTGCACTGGGTATTGGCGGGATTCTTTACCATCGCCCAGTTCATGCTTATCCTATGCCGCCCAGCCATCGGGTGGGCTTTAGATTGCTGTGGGTGCAAAGTATTCTTCATGGTCGGGCATGTGCGACGGCAGCATCGCGGCGGGCTGACGGGTGCGCAGGCGCGTCGGTCCCGCTGCGTGGATGAGGGCGCGCGCGAAGGCGACAGCCGGGTCAATGAGTGGGAAGGGAACGCACGACAGTCAAGTGCCAGAGGAATTTCCGTGCATCCCATGATGATAGCGTTGGCTCCTCGCTCGTGGAGTCGCCAGACCTCGGTGGTCAGGTAGTCGATGGCCCGGAAGGTGACCGGGGCGGACGTTGCCTTGATGCCATAGCTCAGTGTCGTAGATGGCGTCGTGGACCCGGCTCTTGCCCTCCTCGTCGGGTTCGAGGAGACGGTAGTGGCCGCAAAGATCGACCTCTTCTACGTGCGTCTGGTACACGCCACTGGCGTAGGTGCCCGGCGTGGCCAGAAGCCCGATGGTGCCGCCCTGCGGCAGAAATGCGCACACCGCTGCCACCGTTGCGCGCACGAGGTGTAGGAGCCGAATGCCGAGGCAGCTGCCCTGCCACCTCGCGCTCGACCACATCAAAGATGAGTGGGGCATGCGCCGTATTGCAGGGCACGCCGACCACCTCGGCCCCTGCCGCGGCAAGCTTTCGGATGCATGCGACGATACCGCGGCCAGGATTGGCCGGATCAGTGGCCGGATCGGTGCTGACCTTGGCCGTCGCGCACGGCGAGGATGTAGGTTGGTCCGGTCGTCGATAAGCCGCGGACTGTTGACCAGGAACACATCGAGGTGTTCCTGGTCGCGCTGGGCCTCGGTGTTGTCGAAGATCTTCTTGGCGAGGTCAAGCCCCGCGTAGAGTCTCGACGCCGCCGACAATGCCAATAGTCTTCATTTGGCGTGGCATTCCCATATCAGGGTTCCAGGTTTCCGGTGGCGACTGGACCATGAACCGCCGGCAGCGTGCGGCGAGCACCTGCGAGGGTCCATCGCCAGGGCGGTACTCGAGCACAGTGTTGAAGTGCTGCAGCGCAAACTTCCAGTCCCGCTCGAAGTACACAGCCAGGCCGTTCTCATAGACGTCCATGAGCTTGCGGAGGTTGACGGGAATATCACCCTTGAGCGCGAGCAGTTCAGAACACGTCGACCCCTTCGGTCTTGCCCTTGACCGCGACGCGGTCGACACGCCGGAACTCGAAGCGGTCACGGACGAGTTCCTGTGTGGCATGGCTCATGAGTGTGCTGGTACCGTAGAATTTGTTCAGACCCTCAAGGCGGCTTGGCGAGATTGACGCCGTCGCCGATGACCGTGTAGTTGAGCCGTTCCTCGTAGCCCATGTTGCCGACGACCACTTCGGCGGTGTGGATGCCGATGCGTGTGGCGAAGCGCGTCTTGCCCTTACTTTCCCATTGGCGGAACAGGGAGGCTAACCGATCCTGGGCAGTCACCGCGGCCATGCAGGCGTGGTAGGCATGCTCGTCGACCTCGACCGGTGCGCCCCAGAACGCCATAACTGAATCGCCGATGTATTTGTCGAGTGTCCCCCTCTCGGTGAGGATGGCGCGGCTGATGACGTTGAAATACTCGCACAGATCCTCCACCAGCACTTCCGGCTCGAGGTGTTCGGAGATTGAGGTGAAGTTGGCGATGTCCGAAAAGAGGATGGTCAGCTGGCGGGACACGCCGCCCAACAAGGCGTCCTGCTTCTGGCCAACGAGTTGGGACACGAGATCCGCCGGAACGTAGCGACGGAAATTCTGCGAGACCAGTCTTCATGCCGTCGAATGAGCCTTGCATGTCGTGTATCTCGGTGATGATCGTGGGAATTGCCTCACTGACACCGAGATCAAGCTTCTCGATACGCTGCATGTTGGCTGATAGCTGGTACATCGGACGCGCGATTAAACGGGACAGGACGAGCGACAGGAGGATAGCCAGCATGATCATGAACAGGCTGAACCCCATGATGATGTAATTGTTCCGGTGCACCGCACCCATGATGTCGTTGTCGGGAATAATGACCCCGATACGCAGGTCGATGCCGCGGTCGTTCGCCAGGGGACTCACCAGGGCGTGCAGGAGGCCACCCTGCTGCACCAGACGGATGGCGGCTGTACTGTCGTTACGCTGGTGGTACGCGTCGACGACTGCGGACAATACCGGGTCGCCGAGGTCGGTGGCTGTCAGGACATCGTAGCCCGTCTTGTTAAGCTTCTTGCGGAACAGCCGGTCGACTTCCTTTGGGTCGCGCATCTGGAGCGCGACGAGGCGGTCGGTGGCGTCGGTAATGAACAGACGACTGTGCTCGGTCACCTGCATCGCCCCCAAATAGTACGACAGGTCGAGCACACTGATATCCATGGCGGTCACCCCGAGCAGGGTTCCCGTGCTGTCGTAGTGCGGTATCGTGCAGGTAATACCCGGCTCCCGGTCGGTCGCGAAAATGTATACCTCGGACCACACCAGCCCCTTCTTCTCTACCGCGTCCTTGTACCAGATGGCGTTTGACGCGGATCGTAGGCGGTATCGAGAGGCTCGACCGTGTCGCTGAACTCGCTGTAATAGGCGATGTTGCTGTGCTTCCACGTAATGTGCACACCGTCGGCTTGGCGGCGGACATAGCGCCGACTCAGACTCCCATCGGGCATACGACGGGTCATGACCAGGTTGCCAGAGGTATCGCCGCTATAGACCGCCTTGAACTCGGCGTTGTTCTGGAGTAGCTCCTGGATAATAGTCGAGGAGCGTTTCGAGCCCCATGTCCGCATCGAGGCGATGGTTCCACAGCAGCCAGGACACCGAACGGGCGGCGCGCTCGGCCGGCAGGAGAGGTACGTCTCGGTCTTGGTGAGGACCGACTTCGAAATCTCGCCAAGGAGATTGTCGGCAACCGAGTGGATGGATGACTTCGTCGCCGTGAACGAGAAGAACATGACCGTCGAGGCCCGTCATGACGATGAGGACAGTATTGAGCAGTATGAGGCTGCGCGAAATGCTCAGGCGGATTTCTCGGCCGCATCATGAGGCAACCCTTTCCGCTGCACTGTCGTGCCTCAGGAGCTCCGACCAGGAAGGCTGTCGCAGTCGAGGCCGCGACTCCTACGGCTGTTGGCTCTGTCATGTCGCCCTGATCCGCACCTGCGCGCAGCGGTGACTCCGGCGCAGCCGCAACCGTGGCAGCGGTCCGATGCACGATGAGGGCGGTGGCCGCGATGTTCACGTAGACGATCAGGAAGGTCCGCATGGGGTCGATGACCGCGTCGACGGCCATCATGATGATGAGCACAGCTTCCACCGGCAGCCCGAGCGGTCCGAGCACGATGCCGATCATCGCGAGTGTGAGGATGCCTGATGAGCCGGCCGTTGCCATGCCCGCGAAGACCGACCCGATGACGATGATGGCGAGTCCCGCGGCCGACAGCGGCTGGTTATAGAGCTGGATGACGAACAGGCTCGCGAGGGCGAAGTAGACGATGTTGCCATAGCGGCCAATCGTGATGCCTAGCGGCAGCATGAGCGACACCGACTCACGTTCGAAGCGCAGAGTCATCCTGCATCGCGCTGATGGACGCGGGCAAGGCCGCGAAGCTCGACCTGGTCGCGAAGCTGATGATGATCGGGTCGCACAGGCTCCGGAGCACGTGCAGGGGATTGCGGAACCTCGCTGCGCAGCCAGATCACCAGGGTCGATATTACGAACAGCACTGCTCCCACGATCCAGAATAGCACCGTGAACTTGAGCATGGCCGAAAAGATCTCGACACCGACGCTCGCGACCTGCGTGGCGATCAGACAGACCAGGGCAAACGGCAGACCATACAGCGACCATGCGACGAGCCGCTGGAAGGCTTCGAGTACCGACAGCAGTGATGTTGATGATGAGGTCCGACGCTTCCGACCGTATACTGCCGAGCGCAATGCCGAAAATGATCGAGAAAAAGACGATCTGGAGCGCAAAACCCTGGTACAGGGCCTGGAAGATGTTGGGCGGTACGAGCATCCGCAGGAAGTCCCAGACGTCGACCTGATGGACCACCGGGTCGCCGGACGGATCGGACAGACTCACTTCCAGGACGTTCCGATCGCTCTGGTTGATGAGCTGCCCGAGGACCTGTTTGGTCTGTTCGTCGAGACCACGTCCTGGTTCCCCGACGAGACCGCTCAGCAGGCCGAACACGCCAGCGATGAGCATACAGGCAACGAACACGATCGTCATGCGCCGGAGGTTACCACCAGCGGTGCGCGCCTTGATGAGGCGGGCGAGCCCCGAGACGATGGCACTCACCAGGATGGGATACACGCTCATCTGGATGAAGAAGAGGTACAGATCACCAACCGGTGCGAGCATTTTCGCGGCATCCTTCGCGAGGATACCGAGCACCACGCCGACAACGATGGACAGCAGGATGACCAGCGGATGCTTGAGCATGGCTGCACGGGAAGCCTTGATGGTGTAGCGGCGGAGCCGCTGGCAGAGGTGTTTTTCATGGTTTCTCCTTGGTCGGTCCATAGGTCCGATGATGTCGGTGGCCCGTTGGTCGGTGGCGAACGCGTCCAGGTAGATGTCGAGCCAGGCGGCAAGGTGGGGGCGGTTCCAGGCGACAGCCATGGCGATGTAATCCTTCATGTCCTTGTAGATGACTGGTCCTCAGCGTGAGAGACGCGTCCTTGCGCGACTGGTTGATCTTCTGATTTCCAGTTCATCGCGGTAGACGGCCAGGACCTTCCCGGCAAACACCGCGGCGACGGCCTCGTCCCAGCTCTTGAAAGAAACCGCCGTCGCACTGGGGAAATACTGGACTGAGAAATCCTTCGTAGCTCGATTGGCCGATCACCCCGACATTGCCCTTGAGGCCGCGCAGTAACTGCGGTAACGCCTCCTCGGACGTATGCTGGGCGAGCCTGAGGCGGTTGAACAGCATGGCATGGCGGAAGGTCACGTACGGTTTAGTGAATCGGACCATCTGGAGCCTCGACGCGAGCGTGCGCGACAGCTTGGAGATGGCGACATCGGCACCGCCCTGCGCGACGAGTTCGACCACTCTGTTGAAGCTCTTCGGACTGCGATTGAAGCTCGCCTTGACGCCGAGCCGGGATGCGATGTCGCGGGCGAGCGTGGCATCGAGGTCGGCGAGCTGGCCGTCAGGTCCGGACAGAAAATACAACTGAATCAGCGGCCAT
>ERZ1370068.6655-contig-5626_pt1 | contig 27281 bp, 43 predicted proteins | sample MGYA00561227_ERZ1370068 | MGnify/ENA primary metagenome ERZ1370068 (study PRJEB38410, sample SAMEA6850437) | metagenome | study: Metagenomic assessment of the ecological functions of the soil: analysis of the soil microbiota associated with the...
CACCCGCACTCAGCGCCTATAGCCATATATGGAAGAAGGAACCCACAACACGCGGCACCTTCCACAAGGTGGTGATGTTACGGAATCAAGCTGGGCGCGTCCTGAGCAGAACATCAACGCGCGCTCGAGATCCCCGAGGACGTCAAGACCGCACGCGGCGCCGCATCACAGTAGACACGCGTTTCCGGGGCAGCGGCGGCCAGGACTAGCCGGGTGGCGCTCCGCTTGCTCTTCGTGACCGCGATACACGCGCTCGTCCGCCTTCGTCCACGCGCGCGAGAACAGCAGGAGCTCGCCTCACCCGGAATCCCCAAATCAACACACCCACAGAACCGGCCTGGCAGGCATCGGCGGCAGCGCGGACTAGAGTACGCGCACACACCATCAGCTTCACGCGGCGCCGCGCCTCATCACAGCATCGCACACAGCAGGCTGCAGCCATCCGCATCTGCATTAACGCCTTATGCACGGCACAGCAGGGCCACCCGTTTCCTACCGTGGCATATGCGTGGCTTGCATAGCCGGCGGCAGCACCGCACACATCTCATCCGCCGCCATCTCCGCCTTCGTCGTCGGGTGCTTCGCGCGGTGGCATCCGGTGAAGAACCATCGCGGGTTCGTCGAAGCGGCCGCCCGCTTCGCGCGCCGCCGCGGCAACGCATGGTTCGTCCCTCGCAGGAGCCGGGGTCGACGCGGACAACCGTGCACTCTTCGTCCTGGCTCGAAGCGGCCGGCATCAAGAAGAGCTGCGTGCTTCTCGGAGAGCGCTCCGATGTCTCGGCGCTGCTTCCCGCAATAGACGTCGCGACCCTCGCCTCGTTGGGCGAGGCGCTGCCGAACTCGGCTGCTCGAGGCGATGGCCTCCGGGGTCCCGTGCGTCGCGCCCGACGTCGGCGATATCGCCGAGCTCATCGGGACGACCGGAGAGGTCGTCCCCGCCGGCGACGCCGAGGCGCTAGCTTCGGGCTGGGAGCGCCTCGCGGCGATGGGCGAGGAGGAGCGGCGGTCGCTCGGCGATCAAGCCCGTGCCCGGCGTGGCGGACCGGTTCTCCCTCGATCGGGCGGCGGACGCGTTCGAGACGCTCTACGACGAGGCAAATCGCTCGAAACGGTAAGCGAGCTCCGGGCCCAGGTCGCCCTCGTACGCGAGCTGTCGCCACGAGGAGCGTGAACGGCTCCAGGTACCGGGCGATGCGTAGCGGTCCGGCGTCCACGGGATCGAAGCCGACGTCGCGGATCAGCGTCGCCGCGACGTCTTTCGCGCGCCGGTCGTCGCCGCAGTAGACCAAGCTCGGCTCGGTTCGCCTTGCGTTTCGCCGCAAAGACGTCGAACAGCACCTCGCTCGGCACCGTGCCGAACGCCGACGACGACATGCGCGCGTCGAACCTTCTTGGCGAGCGCCTCCGCGCCGGAGGACGTGTGGGCGATGACGAGACCCGTGTCGTTCGCGCTCATCGGAAGCGAGCACGTCAGGATGACCTTGCCCGACAGGTCGCCGGCCTGTTTCAAGACGTCGTCGACGCGGGACCAGTGCACCGCCAGCAAGCAGCGCATCGGCGTCGCGCGCCGCCTCGCCCGGCGTGCCGGCGCGCGCGTTCCCCTGCGCCTCGCGCGCGAGCCTCTCGAGCTTCCGCTCGCTGCGCGCGTAGCTGAAGACGACGTCGTGTCCGGCGCGCGCGAAGAGCGTCCCGAGCTTGCCGCCCATCAACCCCGAACCGAGAATGCCGATGCGCATCGTCGTGGCCTACGGTACCGTCTCGCCGGAGCCGGAGATGACGATGATGCGTCACCGTGTCCCAGGCGTTGTGGATGCCGATGACCAACAGGCCGAGCGCCGCGGTCCCGATGGCGAACAAGGCGTGTCGGGAATCCGCGATCAGCAGCGCGGCGCTCGACGTGTCAGCGCCCCGTAGCTGACGAACGGCAGCACCGCGTGCCAGATCCAGTCCTCCCGGACCGGCTCGTAATCCGTCTGACGACGGGCGCGGCGGACCACGATGGCGCTGTAGGCCAGCCCGCCGACCCCGCACGCCAAGCAGGACGATCGACAGGATGCCGAGCGACGTCCACGGCGCGCTCATGATCGCGGAGCACGAGCAACGCGCCGGCAAGGTGCACGACCGTCGGCGTCCCGAATGCGCTCGAGCGCGCCCGCCGTGGGCGAGATTGCGCCGGCCGGCGATCAGCGTGATGACGACGAACTGCAAGCCGATGAGCGCCCCGCCGGACGATCCCACGATGACGTAGAAGCTCTCCCAGGACGAGAGCACACCCACAGACTCACTCATGGCGAACGCTCATCGACCAGACATCTTCGCCAAGTGCTCGGGGTACCGGTCGCCGTGCACGGTCACCTGCGACGCGGCGTGGTCGATCTCGCGGAGATCGTCGGGCGTGAGCTCGACGGATCGCGGCTCCGATGTTCTCCTCGAGACGGTGCAGCTTCGTGGTGCCCGGGATCGGAACGATCCACGGCTTCTGGGCCAGCAGCCACGCGAGCGCGACCTGGGCGGGCGTCGCCTTCTTCCGGTTCGCGATCGCGGCCATCCGATCGACGAACGCCCGATTCGCTTTCCGGTTCTCCGGCGTGAAGCGCAGGCAGATTGTTGCGGAAATCGGTGCTGTCGAACGTCGTGTGCTCGTCGAGCTTCCCCGTGAGGAAGCCCCTGCCCAGCGGACTGAACGGAACGAAGCCGATTCCCAGCTCCTCGAGCGTCGGCAGACGTTTCCTTCCGGGCTCCTCCACCACAGCGAGTATTCGCTCTGGAGCGCCGTCACCGGCTGGACCGCGTGCGCGCGACGGATCGTCTGCACGCCGGCCTCGGAAAGCCCGAAGTGCTTGACCTTGCCCTCTTGAATCAGATCCTTCACCGCTCCCGCGACGTCTTCGATCGGCACGTCCGGATCGACGCGGTGTTGATAGAACAGGTCGATCGCATCGACCTTGAGCCGCTTGAGCGAGGCCTCGGCGACGTCCTTGATGTGCGCCGGCCGGCTGTCCAGGCCGCCGCTGCTGGCCCGGATTCGAGCTTGAACCCGAACTTCGTCGCGATCGACCACGCGATCGCGGAACGGGGCGAGAGCTTCGCCGACGAGCTCTTCATTGGTGAACGGGCCGTAGGCTTCGGCGGTGTCGAAGAAGCGTCACGCCGCGTTCGACGGCCGAGCGGATCAGCGCGATCATTTCCCGCCTGTCCCCGGCCGGGCCATAGCCGAAGCTCATGCTCATGCATCCAAGTCCCAGGGCGGAGACCTCCAAGCCGCTTTTTCCGAGTCTGCGCTTCTGCATGGCTGTCGCGTCCTCCGACCGCTACGCCGGGTGAACCGGATCGACGCGATCGACGCCGACGCCCGGTGGCTCTCCCAAGAATTCGACCCAGGCTCGCTTGATGCACGGGTAGTTCTTCGCGGCCTCCGCGAGCGAGAGGAACGCCCGGACGGTCGTCTCAAGCGGCCGCGCAGCGCTGGGTCTGGCGATCTCGCCGTCGACCAGTGCCTTGTGCGCCGTCGCCAGGGAGAACATGTCCGGGAAGATCTCGCGCCCCGAGGTGCTCGAGCGGCACGCGAAGAGCCCAGAGCCCACGGTTCCCGCCCGCGAACGAGGGCGACGCCGACAACAGGCAGCCCGTGGCGAGTGTCGAACGGCTGCGGACGAAACCGCGAGGTCCAATCGATCAGGTTCTTGATGCCACCCGACATCGATGCGTTGTACTCCGGAGACGCGCATGACGAACGCGTCGTTGCCTTCGAGCCGCCGCCGCAGCTCCTGCGCTCCCAACGGGATCCCTTGCGAGCCGCTCCAGGTCGCCGTCATACGACGGGACGTCGAACTCGTGCATCGTGGCAAGATCCACCGCTGCCCCTGGCCTCCCGTGCGATCCGAGCCGCGAGCGTCGCGAGCTTCCCGTTGAGCGATTCCTTGCGGCGCGATGCCCCAAAGACGAGAACTTTCAGCTTCGGCTCGGCTGCCGTTTCCGCGGTCATTGGCGATCCCTCCACCGGCCCGTGCCTGGTCCGTGTGTTGGTGAGGTCACTCTACACCTTGCGCCGCTCGGCAGACGGATTTCGCTTGTGTTGTGAAGCAACGATGATCGTAGCTTCAGAGATCGCACAGATGAGCCACCGTCCCACGCACGACTCTCAAGCCATCGACCCTGTTTGCGGAATGTCGGTCGACCGCGCCAACCCGAGTGGCGGCAGCGCGACTCACGATGGCACGGCCTACTACTTCTGCTGCGACCGCTGCCGGGAGCAGTTCGTTCGCGATCCGGTGCGGTTCATCGAGCACAAGCCGCAGCTTCTGACGATTCAGACCGCTCCCGCAAAGAGCGACGCGTCGGCCCCCGTCGAGTACACCTGCCCGATGCACCCCGAGATCATTCGCAAGGCCCGGAAGCTGTCCCCGTGCGGGATGGCGCTGGAGCCGCGCACGGCGACGGCCCTCGACGACGACAATCCCGAGCTTGCGGACATGACGCGACGATTCTGGATCGGGCTGGCGCTCACGGTGCCCGTGTTCGCCCTGGCCATGGGCGGGATGCTCTTCTCCTTCAGCCTTCAGGGGTGGATCGAGATGGCGTTGGCGAGCCCGGTCGTGCTCTGGGCGGGATGGCCCTTCTTCGTGAGGATGTGGGCGTCTTCGTCAACCGCAGCCCGAACATGTTCACGCTGATCGGAATCGGCACCGGCGCCGCCTACGCGTTCAGCGTCGTCGCGATGCTCGTCCCGGCGTTGTTCCCGCCGTCGTTCCGCGGTCACGACGGGCAAGTCGATCGCTACTTCGAGGCGGCCAGCGTCATCACGGTCCTGGTGCTCCTGGGGCAGGTGCTCGAGCTACGCGCACGGAGCAAGACGAACGGCGCGATCCGGGCGCTTCTCGGCTTGACCCCCAAGACGGCTCGCGTCCTGACGGGATGGCGGCATGGAATCCGGACATCCCGCTCGAGCAGGTCATGGTCGGCGACCGGCTGCGCGTGCGCCCGGGAGAGAGGGTCCCCGTCGATGGCGTCGGTCATCGAGGGATCGAGCGCCGTCGACGAATCGATGGTTACCGGCGAGCCTGTCGCGATCGAGAAGCGACCGGGCGACAAGCGTGACGGGCGGCGACGATCAACGGCGACCGGCAGGATTCGTGATGCGCGCCGAGCGCGTGGGACGCCGACACGCTCCTCGCCCAGATCGTCGCGCATGGTCGGCGAAGCGCAGCGCAACTCGCGCGCCGATTCAGCGGCTCGCCGACGTCGTGTCCCGGCTACTTCGTGCCCGCGGTCGTCGTCGTGGCCGCTAGTCAGCTTCGTCGCATGGGGACCGTTCGGGCCCGAGCCGCGCCTCGCGCACGCGCTCGTCAACGCCGTTGCGGTGCTGATCATCGCCTGCCCGTGCGCGCTGGGACTCGCCACGCCGATGTCCATCATGGTCGGCGTCGGTCGCGGCGCGACGGCAGGCATCCTGATCAAGGATGCGGAGGCGCTCGAGGCGCTCGAGAAGGTCGACACGCTCGTGGTGGACAAGACCGGAACCCTCACCGAGGGCAGGCCTCGCGTGGTTACCGGTCGAGGCGGTCGAGGGATTCTCGGAGGCGGACCTCCTGAGCCTCGCCGCCAGCGTCGAGCGAGGAAGCGAGCACCCGCTGGCGGCTGCGATCGTCGACGCCGCCGAGGCGCGATCGATCGCGCTCGTCCCTGCTGCGCATTTCCGCTCCCTCACCGGGAAAGGCGTGACGGCCGTCGTCGAAGGCCAGGTCGTCGCGCTCGGCAACGCGGCGCTCCTTCAGGATCTGGGTGTGAACGCGGGATCGTTGGCCGGCCGTGCCGAGGCTCTGCGCCGCGACGGGCTGACCGTGATGTTCGTCAGCGCGAGCGGAAAGGGCCGTCGGTCTGCTCGGCACTCGCCGATCCCATCAAGAATGGGAGCAAGGAGGCGCATCGACCTTCTGCACCGAGAGCGCATCAAGGTCGTGATGCTGACCGGCGATCATCGGGCGACGGCCGAATCCGTTGGGCACTGCAGCTCGGCATCGACGAGGTTGTCGCGGAGGTCGCTTCCGGCGGAGAAGGCCGCAGGCCGTCGAGCGCCCTTCAAGCGGCGGGACGATTCGTGGCGATGGCGGGGGACGGCATCAACGACGCGCCGGCGCTCGCCGCAGGCGCGACGTCGGCATCGCCATGGGCACGGGCACCGGACGTGGCGATCGAGAGCGCGGGCATCACGCTGCTGCAAGGGCGACCTGCGAGGGCATCGCGCGCGCGCGCGCAGCCTGTCGCGCGCCACCATGCGCAACATCCGCCAGAATCTCTTCTTCGCGTTCGTCTACAACGTCCTCGGCGTTCCGATCGCGGCCGGCGGGCTCCTGTCTCCGATGATCGCGGCGGCGGCGATGAGTCTCAGCTCGGTTTCGGTCATCGCGAACGCCTTGAAGGCTGAGAGGCGTGAAGCTCTGAAGGCGTCTACTTCGGCTTCTGTTTTTGCCTTCGTCGACGCGTCGTGCTCCTCTTTCAGATCCTCCCAGGTCTTGCGGAACTCCCTTTTCTTCTTCCTTCGTGAGGATCCTGAAGGGCACCTGCACCTCGCCGTTCGCGAACTTGACCTTGAGCCAGTGCTGGCCCGTCTTGATGCCGCCGGGGATGTGGAAGTAGATGCGGCCGAGGCATCCGCTCTGGCTGTTCAGCTCGACCTGGTCGAAAGTGAGGTTTTTCTTGTCGGGATCCGAGAAGAAGCTGATCGCGCACCGCCGGGAGATACCCCCGGGAAGTAGCTGATGGTGTCGCGCGAGTGGTTCGCCAACGTCTGCATACCCCGGAGCTCGCCGGTGCGGTACTCCTGTTGCGTCGCCAGCGGAATCGTTGTTTTGTCCGGGGTCTCAAGGGAAAACGCGTCGCGCTTCAACACCTCGGTCTCCGCGCCGTCTCGGACCGTCAACCCGACTTCGAGCAGCATCCACTCGTTTCCCACGGAGGCGTTCGCCGTCCGATAGCCGAGCGTCACGTACCCCTCGTTGTTGTACGCGACTCGGACGAACTGTCCCATGAGGGTGAAGACTTCGGGAACCGTCGGTTCGGGGCCTTCGGCTTCGGCTTCGGCGTGTCCTGCGCGAATAGGGGCAGGATGGTCGAGCAGAGCAGGGTACTGAGGACCAGCGACTTCAGCGTCTCATTCCGAGGTTTCATGATCGTGCGCTCCTCGGAATGAGTATAGGCCAGAGGGGCTAGTTCATTGTGCTTTCGGAGTGTCGGGCGACGTGGGTTGGCCGACTTGCGCTGCCAGTTGATTGTCGACGTTCCCAGGGCTTGCGCACCTCACCGCGATCTCACCGATGAGACGTTTTTCCTTGGCCGTGTCCACCGGTCCGCGCAGGAGTGACCTTCCCCTCATTGGAGATGACCTCTACGTTCTGAGCGTTCACGGACATCTGGTTCGAGGCCATGATTTCCTTGCGGATCTTCGCCGTCCTGGACAGATCGGCTTTGTTGTTGCCTTGCTCGATGGGGGTAGGCGGCTGGATGGCTGCGTCCTGAGCCAAGGCTGAGAACGCGAGAGCCAATGCCACCGAGGCGATGACGATACCACATTGATCTGCGTTGCATATGGAGCGACTCCTTCTTGTTCGATCGGTCCTAACTCTTCGGCGACCCGTAGACGATTTGCGGGAAGTGGGTGCGCAGCGCGGCCATCACCTTGAGGACGGCCGCGTTGGAGCCCGACTCGCGGTTGCGGTCTTGGAACTGGTAATGGGCACCCTTCACGACCTGAAAATTGATCTGGTAGCAGAAGCTCTCAGGGGTGCGCGCCTGGCAAGTGAACCACACCTTCTCGAGGCCCGTCGTCTTGAACTCGAAGTTCCGCTCGGGGTCGTTCGCATCCGACCAGGCAAGGGAATCACCGTGCATGACCAGCCGACCCGGGCGGTCGCGCTTCATCGTGGACTTCATGACCAAGTCGTCGAAGGACATCGACTCCGGAGCGACGCCGGCGACCGGGACTTCGGGCGCCGCGGCGCCCTTCGCCATCAACGCGCCGATGGTCGACTCCCCCACGCCGTTCTGCTTGAGGTAGAGAAGATCGTTGACGGAGAGATCGTAGGGCCGGCCGTCCCGCTTCACCTGCTCGGCAACGATGGATTCCGAGATCCCGGATTTGATGAGACGGACGAGATCCACCAGACGGGCGTCGTCGGGTGTGAGCGGCACTGGTGTCGGGGCGGGCGCCGGGACGCGCGCCCAGACGGCCGTAATCACCTTTTCCGACACTCCGGCGTCACGCAGAGTGACGAGGTCCCCTGCGGACATTCCCACGGTGTTGGATGGATCGTTGACCATCGCGACGATCCCGTCGCTCCGTGCTCCGGCCTTCTGCGCCGTAAGGATGGAGTTGACCGTCAGGACTTCGGCATGCGCCGGCGCCGCAGCGAGCGCCAGACAGAAGACGGAAAACAAGGAATAGCGAATCGGGCTTTTCATGAGATTTCCATTTCTGGTGGGTGTTGACCCACCATGACGACCCAGTACAGGGCCAAGAACGCGCCGACCGTGATGCCCGGCACTCGGACGCGCTCTTGGTCTTGTCCAAATAGTCCGCTTACTTTGGATTGATCTTTTCGGCGACTTTCTGGCCAGCGATAGCGCCGGTCGCAGCTCCGGCCGCACCGCCGGCGACCGTCCCTACGGGACCGCCTACCGCGGTGCCGATCACCGCGCCTGTCACCGCTCCACCGGCCGCACCGACTCCCGTGGCCACCGGGTGGGCATCGTTCGAATCAGGCTTCGGATTCCAGTTCTTGTCCATCACGCATCTCCTTCTTGAACCGTAGGCGTGGGAATACGCCACGTCGGCAGCGTAGGTGGTGAGCCGCAACCATTCGATAAGGTCTACACCTACCAAGGCTATGCGTGTCGGGGTTTGAGCGCGCTACAACACCGGTCGAGGGCGGCACAGGATCTCCTCGATTCGAAGCTGTTCTAGATCACCAAGGGTGTGCTGAGCCAGGAGCCGAAACTCTTCCCTGATGAGCCGCTTGATGGTCTCGCGGATCGAAGGATCGGGGCTTCGGTTCGGCATATCAGCTTCCCTTCAACGGACACTCTAGGCGTCGCGTCGAAGCTCAGCTATGGGGTGTAACCCCCGTCGTCCGCTCTGGCGCGTTGCGATCAACGTCGCGGGCGCGGGCGGCGCCGCCCCATCCATCATCGACGGATGCCAGGCATAGACGAGCGTGCGGTCGCTTGAGCTCGTCGATGAGCGGTCGTGCGATTGCCGTGCGCACCGCCGGGCAGCCGTAACTGCGTCCGAGTCGTCCCAGCTTGTGCGCGACGTCTTCGCTGACATAAGGCGCGCCGTGGACGACGATCGCACGCGCTTCGGCGCGGTCGTTCACGCCCGGCTCCATCCCGCGCAAGCGCAGCGAGTAGCCGTTTCGACCGGTGTACGTCTCGCCGGTGACGAACGCCCCGAGCGAGGTCATCAGGCTCCCCGTCTCGTTGGAAAACGTTTGCGTCGCGTCCTCGCCCGAGTTCCGCCCATGCGCCACCAGCTCGTGGAAGAGTAGCTTGCACGAGGCCAGGTCGAAGACCCACATCCGCTTGGTCGTCGAAGGCAGGCCGTAGTCGATCACCGTGAGCAGCGGACGAGAGACCTCTCCACGGGAGCGGAGATCGTCCCAGGCGGCGATCGCCGCCCGCAGAGCCGCGGGACGAATCTCCGGCGCGGCGTGGAGCAGGGCCGTCTCGATGCCGCTCGGGCTCGTGCTCGTCACCGACGTCGGGGCCGGCACGCCGAAGGTGGGTGGTGCCATCGCCAACAACGGCAAAGCCATCATCGGCAGGAAACGACGCGCCTTTTTCACGATGAAGAAGACTATAAGACGATTCGGGCGTGACGCCAGCCGTGGCGGCCGTTTTCTGCTCAGGGAGCCGCTTTAGGGGTGGCTTCCTTGGCGCGAGAGGCGACGCGATCGAGCGCATTTCGCTGGGGAGTGTCGAATTCGTACGTCCGGACCAAAGTGCAAGGCGCCGCCGTCGTCAACCCAAGCGGTTAGGTAGAGAATATGGATCGGCACCGGCGGCTGACCGCGACATGTTTTCCTGCGGCTGGTCGAGGGCCTCGCGGAGAAGATCCTGCGAGGATTCGTCCAGAGCAGTCGCGCCAGCTCGAGGGGGTTTTCGACCCGGATGCAGCCGTGGCTGAGGTCCCGGTCCGAGTGGCCGAACAAGGACCGCGCCGGCGTATCGTGCAGGTAGACGCCGAAATCGTTCGTGAGCTGGAACTTCACGCGGCCAAGCGCATTGTCGGGTCCCGGGTCTTGGCGCAAGCGATAGGGGAACTTGCCATCGTCGAGCTTGTCCCAGTTCACGGACGCGGGATTGATTTCGTCGGCGTGCTCCTCCGGTCCCTTGAGCAGGCGAAGCCCGTGGCGCCGGAGCGCCTTCGCGTCCTTCTTCAGCTCAGGCAAGTACTCATTGACGGCGATGCTCTCCGGAACGTTCCAAGGCGGGTTCGCGACGACGGCCACGATCCGATCGCTGAACACCGGCGTGGGGGTGAAGCTCTTGCCCACGACGACGCGCGTGCGCCACGCGGACGCCCTGCCTCGCATGAGCGCCAGGTCGAACCCTGGGATGTTGACGACGACGTACGGATCGGCGAGCGTGCGCGGGATCCAGCGCCATCGCTCGATGTTCAGCTCGACCTGCCCGATCCGTCGCTCGACCGGCACGTTCAGCTCGGCCAACGTGGCGGCGCCGAGCTTCCCATCCGGCTCGATTCCGTGCTGCTGTTGAGCGCGCCTCAGGGCGCCGGTCAGCGATGCGTCGAATAGATCGCCCGCGGGTTCGAGAAGGCGCTGCCGAAGGAGGGCGACTCGCGGTCCGCGCGAGCCCTGGGCGAGCTTCGGACCCACGGGGATCACCGGCCATCCACCCGCCGCCTCGACCTGTCGCAGCTCTTTCAACGCCTTGCACAGGCTGGCGTACTCCGCGTGCGGTGGCGGCAAGGCGTCGAGAAGCTCCGCGAGCTTGCCGCTCTCGCGGACCTCGCCCAGACCCGTCAACGGATCCAGCTCGGGGCTGCTCGTGTGCCAATCGTCCCGTATCTCGTCGGGGTGCAGCCGGCCGGTCGAGAGATCCGAGGCGTACCGGAAGAAGGCGGCGGTCATCAGCAGATCGAAATCGGCCAGGCGCGCGACCGCCGCGTCGTCGAGATCGCCTTTGCCGATCTTCTCCCGCAGAACGTCGAGCCGGCTCAGGGCGTAGTCTTCCGGATCCAATCCATGATCGCCCGCGCGACGCAACGTCTCGAGAAGCGTGGTGGTCGAAGGGAGAACCTTCCCGGCATCGTCGCACCACGCGAGGCGATTCCCGTTCTGTTCGTAAAACGTTGCCAGAGTCTCGCGCGTCGGGAAGACCTTCCGGGCTGATGCGCCGCTCCTTCCGCCGGCACCGGGACGCTTCGCAACTCCCGTGTCAGGGCCTGCTCGACCTCGTCGGGCGTGAGATTCTTGTCCACGCCTGCGGCTGATTTCAGTCGCTCGACGAGACGAAGCGGGATCGGATCGCGCGGCGAGCACGACAGGGCCGCCAGAAGGACGATGAACAGTCCCGGCAGCACACTTCGAGGAGATCGCGGCGTCGCGAGGGGTTCACATTCCGAACGCTATGCGGAGCGCTCGTTCCGTTCGATGGGGTGTAACCCTACCGATCCGAAGCCGCAACCCCGGGTGCGTCGTCCTCCTTGCCTTTCTGTTTGACGGGCTGCGCCACCGAGGCCGCTGTAGAAGACGTCGCACTTCCGGTCGAAGGCGTGGTGGACTTTCTGGTAGAGACCGACGAACGGCCCCGCGAGCGCTTTCATCGTGCTCTTCCCGAAGGGCCGCTTGCCGCCGACGGGTCCGGAGAGCTTCTCCGTGTAACGCGAGCACCCGTGGTCGTCGAGCACCGCGATCGCGGCGTCCTGGTACACGCCCTGTACGAGGTCGATCTTCCCGGCGAATGCCACGCGGTGCTTCTTGGTGGCGAGCGCGCAGTCCTTCGCTTCGGCGATGCCGTCGTCGATGGTCCACGTGGTGATCAGCCGGTCGAGCGTCCCCTGGCCCGTGCCGAGCTGCTTGTAGACGCGTCCGAAAGTCGATGCCCTTGGTCGCTATCGGGCCCAGCGGCCCCGCGACGAAGAACGCCGCGAAGTCGACCAGGTTGAAACCGCGCGTCTTGTCGAACTTGTGATGAGCTTGTCCACGTCGAGGTCGTAGGTCTTCAAGTGCCTCCCGGACAGCGAGACTTCCCGGAGAGCGTCTGCGTCAGCTCGTCCTTGTTGCGGCCGGCGGCGCGCGTGCATCGCGAGCGCCGCCTGTCCGCCGATCAAGCGCTCCGCGCGCAGTCCCTCCAGCACGTCTTCGACGCGGCAGCGCGGGACGTCGAGGCTCAGCTCGAAGCGCGGCGTGCGCTCGCTCGTGTCCGCGGCGAAGGTGCCCGTGCCCTTGCCACCGAAGGCGTCCATCGAGAGGTCGTCGAGCAGGAAGTGACCGCCGCCGGCCGAGACCTTGGACTTCAGGTTGGTGAGCGTCAGCGCGTCCCCTGCGGAGCGTGTCCCAGGCGAGCTCGCCCTTGAAGGAGAAGGCGCGGCGGATTCCCTCCGGCGGACTGCCGATCGCGAAGCCGTTGCAGGTCGGCGCTGATGCCGGTGATCTCCGCCCGGGCGGGCTGACCCCGGTCCGCGAAGGTGTACGCGCCACGACGGCCGATCAGGCGGGACACGAGCAGGGCCGGAGGCGCCGAGGCCGCACCGGGGAGCGGCGTCGGTCGTGGGATCGTGCGCTCGAAGTTGAAGTGCCCGTCGGCTCCCCTGACGATCGCGATCGCGAACCCATCGACCGTGCACGTCCCCATGCGCAGACGGCCGCGCAGGAGCGGGATGAGCTCGAGCGACGAGCACTCCACGTTGTCGAGCGCTCACGACGGGCTCGTCCGGATTCTGGAATTGCAAGCCGTGAGCGACGACGGTCAAGGGGAACCAGCGCTTCCGCTCGAGCGGTCCCCTGGATCGTCACGTGCATGCGCGTGCCCTTCGACGCCGCCAGCCTCGATCTCCGGTTTCCACGAGTTCAGGTCGAAGCGCGCTGCGCACACGAGCACAGCGAAGAACGACGAGGCTCGTGAGGCCGAGCACGATCAAGAGGACTCGTTTGCGCTTGGTCACATCACCATGACCATCCTCGATGTGGAGATCCTCGACATGGAAGGGCCAGCGCGCCGGCACCTATGGTCTTCACCAGCGCCGGGTGCTGGGAATAGAAACTCGCCGCCCGATCGATGATGGAAGGATCTTTCACGGCGGCGTGCCTTGCCAAGACCTGAACCGACTCGGGCGAGAGCCGTGCTGCCTGCTGCGGCGCCAGGCCGCCATCCGAGCTGGAGCCGCCTGCGGCCCGATTCCGATGCCCGCGGCTCGCAGAGCTTCGCCAAAGCCTGCCGGTCCGAGCACGCCCAGGAGGTGATTCACGAAGCCCGCCTTCTGATCGAGGGTGGAGTTCTCGAACAGGCCGGACACCATGTGCTCGAACGGCGGCGTCTGGTCGGACTTAAAGGCATGGGACAACCCGTCGGCGAGCGCGTCTTTCGGGAGGCCGCCCGGCCACCTGATCGTACGCGGCGTCCACCTCGGCGGCCGGGCGCGTTGCCGTCGGTGACCTGCTTCAACAGATCACCGAGGCGGTCGACAAGACTCATGCCGTAGCCTCCTCCCCGAGCGCTTCTTCGTTGCTGCGGGTCTCCGCGAGCTCGGTGAGGTTTTCGTTGGCCGCCTTCTCTTCGTCGAGGATCTGTTCGAGGAGGGCGGCAGCCTCGACTTTCCGAGCAGCTCCGCCCATTCGTGAAGGCAACCGTACGACGCCGTTTCGTAGTGCTCGACCTTCTGCGCCGCGGGAGATCAGCGCCGCATTGATCGCCGGTGATCCGGCGAATGCCGCCGCGATTTCCTCTCCCTCGGCCAGCAGTCCCACGGTGCGCCGGGCACTTTTGCCCTTTGGCCTTTTCCCCGAACAACTCGAAAACCTGTCCGAGCTTCGTCACGTGGCCTTCGGTCTCGTCCAGATGGAACAGCAACGCATCTTTCAGGTGATTGCAGGTGGCCGCGCGCACCATCTGCGGTAAGGCCTTCACGATGCGCTGCTCGGCGTCGTACATGTCGGCCAGCTGTGACATGAACAGGTCGCTGGAGCGTCTTCGTGTTCGTTGTCTGGGTGTTCACGCGCGTTTCTCCTCTTGAAGCGGTTGGGTCCCCACGGCCGAGGTCGCCTCGACCGCGGGGGCTTCGAGGATGATCGTCTACCTGCGAGATCCCGAGTACGCGGCCTGTAGCTTCCTTCGGTGTGGAGGCTTCACCGAGTGGTGCAGATGTCCTGCGCCCCAGCCCTGCGTGAAGATCTCCTTGGCCCGCGAGATTTCCTCCGAGTTCTCGGTGTGAACCGAGATGAGGAGATTGCCAGCCATCGCACCTTGCCCTCGTAGCGCTTGGCTTCGAGTTCCGGAATGCCCATGCCGATGAGCGCGCCGGCGATTCCGCCCGCGGCCGCACCGACGGCGGCGCCGCTCAAGCGCGGCCAGTGATCGGGCCCGCGGCGATGAACGGGCCGACGCCAGGAATGGCCAACGCGCCAATCCCGGCGATCCATCCCAGCGCGCCGCCGATGACGCCGCCGGTGCCGGCGCCGGTCGACCGCGCCTTCCGGCGCTTTCGTGTTCTTCTCGTGCGCGAAATCGCGAGTCGTGTCCTTGTCGGGGAACAGCACCGAGATGTCGTTGTTGGAGAAGTTCGCGTTCTTGAGCTCGCCGACGATTCCGTCGGCTTGTGCGCGTGAGGTCGCAATGCAGAAGACTGATTTTGCTGACATGGGGTGGGATTCCTCCTGTTCGAACTGTGTTGTGAAGAGCGATCGCCCGCTCGAGACTTTTACTTTACCGATGCAAAGTGGGTGATCCCATGGGGTGTTCACCCGACGCATTCGAACAACGTCGGGATAAACTCCGCGGCTCGTGACGCACCTCGCCGACAAGCCGCGGCTTCGCCGCGTGATCTTCGCCGCCTCGCTCGGAAACCCTCTTCGAGTGGTACGACTTCTATCTCTACGGCAGCTTGGCCGTGTTCTTCGGCGGGCTGTTCTTTCCCGAAGGGCACGAGACCGCGGCCCTTCTGGCGAGCCTTGCGACGTTCGGCGCCGGCTTCGGCGTCCGCCCGCTCGGGGCGCTCGTCTTCGGCCACCTGGGCGATCTCGTCGGCCGCAAGCACACCTTCCTGATCACGATGGCGACGATGGGGTGGCGACCGCGTTGATCGGGCTCCTTCCGACGTACGAGTCGGTCGGCATCACGGCGACGATCGGGCTGGTGCTGCTGCGCCTGCTTCAGGGGCTCGCCCTCGGCGGGGAGTACGGCGGCGCCGCGACGTATGTCGCCGAGCACGTCCCGGACGCGGAGCGGGGCTACTACACCAGCTTCATTCAGACGACGGCCACGCTGGGATTCTTCCTCAGCATGGCGGTCATCGGCGCGACGCGGATCTGACTCGGCGAAGAGGCGTTTCGAAGCTACGGGTGGCGCCTGCCCCTTCCTGCTGTCGTTCGTGCTCCTGGCCGTTTCGATCTACATCCGCATGCAGCTTGCGGAATCGCCGCTGTTCGCCGCGATGAAGCGGGAGGGCGCACCTCGAAGAACCCTCTGATCGAGAGCTTCACCAAGCGCGAGAATCTGCGGTACGTGCTGCTCGCGCTGTTCGGCGCCACCGCGGGACAGGGCGTCATCTGGTACACGGGGCAGTTCTACGCGCTGACCTTCATGCAGACGACGCTGAAGATCGGCTGGAAGCCCGCGTACATCATGATGGCGATCGCGCTGGCGTTGACGACGCCGCTCTTCGTCGTCTTCGGCCGGCTCTCGGACCGCATCGGCCGGAAGAAGATCATGCTCGACGGGCTGCGCTCTCGCCGCGCTGACCTACGTGCCGATCTACATGGCGATGTCCGCCTGCGCTCAGCCGCTTGCGGCCCGTGCCGATGGTGATGCTGCTGTCGCTGCAGATGGTGCTACGTCTGCCATGGTCTACGGCCCGATCGCCGCGTTCCTGGTCGAGCTTTTCCCCACGCGCATCCGCTACACCTCCATGTCGCTGCCGTACCACCTCGGGAACGGCTGGTTCGGCGGGTTCCTGCCGCTGATCGCGACCGCCGTCACGACCTCGGCGTGGGCACCGAGGCCGCCTTCGGGCGGTACGCGATCTACGGAGGCTTGCTGTACCCGATCCTCGTCGCCGCGATCACGCTCGTCGTCGGCGGCCTGTGGATTCGTGAAACGAAGGATCACAAGCTGGACGGCAGGGGGTAGGTCTTTCCCCATGTCGAGGGCCGACGCTTGCGGCGCAGGATGCGTGGGAAAAGGAGACTCTCATGAGGACATGCAGCGAAGTCATGACGAAGAACCCGGTCTGCTGTCTGCCGCGCGACCCGGTGGCCAAGGTGGCACAGCTGATGAAGAGCACGGACGTCGGCTCGGTTCCGATCGTGGAGGACGAGCGGAGCAAGCGGCTGATCGGCATCGTGACCGATCGTGATCTCGTCGTGAAGATGGTGGCGGAAGGCCGCGATGCCGGAACCGCCAGGGCCGAAGAGGTGATGTCCCGCGGCATCGTGACGTGCCGCGCCCAGGATGACGTGGAAACGGCGCTGGGCGCGATGTCCGGGAATCAGCTGCGGCGTATCCCCGTCGTCGACGACAACGGCAAGATCGTCGGGATCATCGCCCAGGCCGATGTGGCGACGCGCGGGTGAACCGGTCGGATGCAACCGCTGCGATGGTCAAGGAGATTTCGCAGTCCCATCCGAAGTAATCGTGCATGCTTCCGATCGGTGACGACGACAGCGCCCGCAGGACCGTTCCCCTGGTCACGTATGCCTTGATCGCGCTGAACGTCCTGTTCTTCTTCGTGGAGCTGAGCGGCGGCGACCCGTTCGTCATGCGGTGGGCCTTCGTGCCGAGCCGCTTCATGGCCAACCCATTCGGCGACGTTCCGACGCTGTTCTCGTCCATGTTCATGCATGCCGGGTGGCTGCACCTGGGCGGCAACATGCTCTACCTGTGGATCTTCGGCGACAATGTCGAGGATCGTTTCGGGCACCTCAAGTTCCTCATCTTCTACCTGCTCTGCGGGCTCGCGGCGACGGCCGCACAAGTGGCTGTTCAGCCTCGGGTCGAGCGTGCCGAACCTGGGAGCCTCGGGAGCGATTGCCGGGGTGCTGGGCGCTACCTCTTGCTGTTCCCGCAAGGCAGCGTCCGGGTCCTGCAGGGTTCACGGGTGATTCAGGTGCCGGCGCTCGTCGTCATCGGGCTCTGGATCGTTCTGCAGCTCTTCAGCGGCATCGGTTCCGTTGCCAACGCGGGCGCAGACGGGTGGCGTCGCGTACATGACGCACATCGGCGGCGTTCGTCGCCGGGTTCGTGCTGACCTTCATGTTCCGCGGGAGTCGCCAGACAGGCGGACGGTCTGGTCGGATCTCACCTCGACGGTGAGCTTGTCGCCCTTCATCAGGAAGCGCAGCTCGCTCCCCTTCGTGCGCGACACGTTGAGATCGTAGATCGCCGAGAGATACGTCTTCTTCGTTCCATGGACCTTTGCGGAGAGCCTGTGCTTTCCCGGCGTAACCTGGACTGGATCCCACGTCGTGGTTTGGGAGATGGCCAACGCTGGTTTCTGGAACTCCTCGGCGAAGACCGGGACGCCGTCGATCACCACGACAAGTTTTCCGTGCCGCATCGTGCTCGTGATGCTGATCGTGATGGGGCTCTTCGGCGTCCTAGCACCGGCGACGAGCGTTTGGCACAAGTTCGCGGCAAGTACGAGGATCAGGAGGCGTGCGAGCATTCTGATGCGGTGCACTAGCAATGGCCCAGCAGCCAGAATACCACGACGAAGACAACTGATCGTGGACAGGCAGCCGCCGCCCAACTTCCAGGCGGCGGCGCCTCGCCAACAATCCTCGCAACGGACCCTCACGTCAGCCGCGCATGGGATCCGGCGAGCCTAGACGCCGCAGCCTGAGCGACGTCGCTTCGGATCTCGGAGCCGGTGCGGCGGATCGCCTGCTTGCCGCGCTCGATGGCGCTCGTCGTGCCCTCCTGAGAGCGCGCGACCTCCGCGCGAGCCAATCGCGCGTCTCGACCCCCGAGCAGGGTGCGAACAGGAGCGCCACGCCGGCTCCGACGATCGCTCCGGCGGCCACGGCCATGAGGATTCCCGTTCCACCCGAGCCGTTTCCTTGATTCATCTCGTTCATGATCTTGTTCCTTTCTCTCGATGAAATGAGTGCACGTTTACTGGAAGGATGGACACGCGCACAGGGCGGCAGCTCGTTTCCGGCGAACGTCAGCGGCGCCTTGGAGCAAGACACCTCGATCCACGGTCCCCAGTTGACGGCTCCCAGCGTCAGAGCCTGGAGCAGCTGGGTGGCCGCGTGCACGCCACCGGAGCGACCTCGTCGCCTGATTCCTGACGCGGACTGGAGACGAATCCGGAGTCTCGAAGCATCCGGCTCAGAGCTCGACGCGGTGTAGCCCAGCTGGTGCGGGAACCCCGCGAGCCCGGCCAGCGCGAGGGATCCTTTGCAAGCCCTCGCGGACGGCGCCGGAAGGAGCCCAACTCTCCATGCGTTGAATCTGCTTGACGAACTCGCCGTTGGGAACGCGGATGAGCAACCGGCCGTTGTCGTCGAGGATCCGATGGATCTCGTGGAGCTGCTCCACGGCTGAGGCAGCTGATCGAAGCAGGACCAGACGAACACGGCGTCGAACCGCCGCGACGGATAGCATCGGTCCTCCAGCCGGCCGACGTCCACGCCTTCGGCCCGCCATCCGCGCCGCCGGGCGGAGGCGAGGAAGCCTCCGACGAAGCTTCCGACCTCGAGGACCCGCGCGTTGGGCCCGACCCATCGAACGAGCTCCGGCATGCGCTCGTCGAACGCCGCCTCGTACTCTGGGTGACAGGCGTCCTGAGCGTAACTTTCGAGAGATCCCCGCGTGGACAGATGCGGGTCCCTCGCGAGGGTTCCGCACTCCTCGCACGACAGGAGCCGTTCCATCGCCATCCGATCGGGCCCGGCAAGCTCGGCGAGCATCCGGCTTCCGCAGACCACGCACAACGGGTATTCGGCCAGTTGTTCCATCGGGGCCGTTGCGAGACCTTCCATGGCGGCGTTCCCTTCGTGTGCGATTGTGACGACACTCGATTTAGCAACGCATGTGCCACGGCTTTTCGATCAGGAATCCGGTTCATTCCGCCCGCGCCGCTCGCAATTCTTACAATCGTCGTGTCACGGCAGGAAGTGCGGGGGCCCCTCGCTTTCGTCAGCTTTTGCCGAGTGCTCGCAGGATACACTCGACCGATTCGCCCAGCTCCTCTTGGAGATGACCGCGTCCGCTCCCGCGTCCCGTGCCATCCGCGCAATGCTGGCCGGGTCGTGCAGCGTCATCAACACCACCAGCGGCGGCTCGGGACGGGCCTTGATCCTTCGCGTCGTCTCGAGGCCGTCCATTCCTGGCATCGCGACGCCCATCAGCACGAGGTCCGGACGGAGAACGTCCAACGCAATGAAGCGCCGCGAATCCGCTTTCGGCGGTGGCCACGACGACGAGTCGCGGCTCGCTCAGGATCCGATCGCTCACCGTCCGGATAAAGTCCGGGCTGTGATCCGCGATGACGGTTCGAAGATGTCGGTCTGTCATGGTCACGGTGTCCATCGCCCTGCCAACTCGACAGCATCTGTCGACCCGCGGCGCGGCGCTATCCGGGAAACCCTTGAAGTCAGCGAGGGAAACCCCGGGCCCGAGGATTGCCACCGGGTGAGACAATGCCCCGATGCGACGTGACCTGCGCCTCTTGCTTCCGGCGGTGATCCTCGGACTCCTCGTCCGCGCGGCGTCGGCGGATACGCTTCCGGATGCAACGGCCGGGCGCCTGGCGGACCTCGCTCTGGCGTGCGTCAGAAGGAATACCCGAACAAGATCACGCACGCGATGGACTCCGACGCGGACGCGCTGCCGCCCGCGCAGGCTGACACCGGCGTTCTACGGCTGCTATGACTGGCACTCGGCGGTGCACGGGCACTGGCTGCTCGTGCGCCTGACGCGGCTCCATCCGAAGGCGCCGTTCGCGCCGAGGGCGCGCGCAGCCCTGCGAACAGCCTGACGGCCGAGAAGATCGCGATCGAAGCGGCGTACCTCCAGCCGGAAGGGTCGCGAGAGGTTCGAGCGCCCGTACGGGCTGGCGTGGCTGCTCGCGCTGGCACTCGAGCTCCGAGAGTGGGACGATTCCGAGGCCCGGGCGTGGAGCGCCTCCCTGGCGCCGCTCGAGCGCGCGGCCGCCGCACGGCTCGAAGATTGGCTTCGAGCTCGCCTATCCGATCCGCGAAGGCGAGCACAACCAGACCGCGTTCGCCTTCGGGCTGATCCTGGACTGGGCGCGGGGCGCGAGAGTCCCGCGCGATGGAGGACCTGATCGCCTCGCGGTCGAGGCGCTGTACCTCGCGGATCGCGGCTGCCCGATCGACTACGAGCCCGTCGGGACAGGACTTCCTGTCCCCTTGCCTCGCCGAGGCCGACCTCATGCGTCGGGTCCTCTCCGCAGGCTCAGTTCGCCGCCTGGCTTCAAGAGTTCCTTCCACGGATCCCGCGACGGCTCGGACAAGTGGCTTGCCATCGGTATCGTGACAGATCGCACGGACGGGAAGCTGGCCCACCTCGATGGGCTGAACTTTGTCTCGAGCGTGGATGCTCGAGGGATTGCGAGCGCGCTGCGTCCCGACGACCCGCGCCTTCCTGCCCTGCGCGCCGCCGCCGCACGCGCTCGCGCCGCGGGGCTCGCAGCGGTGACCGGGGAGCACTACGCCGGCGGTCACTGGCTCGGGACGTTCGCCGCCTACCTGGTGACGGCGCGCGGGATCGCCCTCGCCCCTTAGTCTTCGGGGGCCCCGAGGCCCGCCGCCACGTTCTCCGGCTTCGATCTTGGCGGCGTCGAACTTGCTCGCGGAGGCCAGCATCTTGGCGATCGTCTCGTCGAACTTCGGATCGCCGCCGCGTTGGAAGCGGAGCGGATTGATGCGCGCGATCACAAACGCCTTGAGGTGAGGGCTGACGAACCCGCGCTCCTTGAGCGCGGCAACCGCCGCGACGACGGCCTCGTCGAGCGCAAGGAGAGCGGCCGCGCGCTCGTCGCGCACCGCGAGGCCGCCGGGAGCTTGCTGCCCAGGAAGGCCTCGACGCGCTTCAGCACCGGCGCGTACGCCCCGCCGGAGAAGCGGCCTTTCTGCTCGTACGTCGCGCCGAGCGTGAGAAGCGATGGCTCCTCGAACTCGAGCGCGAACTCCTTCTCGGGGCGCGGGTCGAGCTGTGCCAGCGAGCGCGCCATGCGGATCACCTCGAGAGACTTTTCGCGCACGTTGTGCGCCTTCTCGGTGTTCAAGCGCGAGGATGCGGTAGGCGGTCTCGGGCTCGGGGAGCACGAGCGCGACGACGGCTTGGCGCCGATCGCGCGCAGCGCCGCGAGCCGGTGGTAGCCGTTGGGCGTCCAGTAAGCCGCCTTCGGCGGCGCGCACCGCGATGATCGGATCGAGGAAGCGGTCGAGCTTGTCGATGACATCGGCGAGACGCGCGGCGTGACGCCTCGGAGAGGTCGCGCTGGAACGGGGTCGGCTGCACCGCATCGATCGGGAGCCCTGCCAACAGCTGCCACCGCCCCCGACCGGATCGCGATACGCCGCGAGCGGCTCGCCTCCGTCCTCCACGACGGCTCGGCGGAGCGGATCGAGCGCCGCCGGAGGCTTGCACGCTCGTCAACGAGGTTGCGGTCAGACCTCGCGAGTGCGCTTCGGGCTTGGACGCCTTCTTCCGTTTCGCCAAGACGTGCCTAGTCGCGGAAGGAAAGTGACAGGTGTAGCCGCCGGGATTCTTGTCGAGGTACTTCTGGTGGTACTCCTCCGCCGAGGTAGAACGGTCCTGCCGCCGTGATCTCGGTCGTGATGGGGCCTTCCATCGCCCGCTCTTGTCGACTCGATGCCTTTACCAGCTCCGCGGTCTGCCGCTGTTCTTCCGAGTGATAGAAGATGGCCGAGCGATACTGCGTGCCGGTGTCGTTCCCCTGCCGGTTGAGCGTCGTCGGGTCGTGCATGCGGAAGAAGTACTTCTCGAGAAGCTGTCTCGTAGCTAAGGACCGTCGGGTCGAACGTCACCTCCACCGACTCGGCGTGACCGGTGCTGCCGGTGTGCACGTCGCCGTACCGGGCGTTCGGCGAGCGTGCCGCCGGTGTAGCCGACGCGGGTCGACAGATCACACCGGGGATCTTTTCCAGGATCTCCTCCATCCCCAGAAACAGCCGCCCGCGAGCGTGGCGACCTCTGCCCGCTTTCAGTCGGGCTTCGCTGCGCCGGGCTTCCTCTGCTTCGCGAAGAGCGGCGCGTACCTCCCGTAGCCCTCGCGCTTCGAGCTCGTCCGCCGGGATGAACCGGAGCGACGCCGAGTTGATGCAGTAACGGAGCCCCGTCGGCTTCGGGCCGTCGTCGAACACGTGGCCGAGGTGCGAGCCGCCCTTCGTCGACGTCACTTCGGTGCGCACCATCCCGTGCTCGAGGTCCCGCTGTTCCGAGATGCTCGAAGGCTCGAGCGGCTTCGTGAAGCTGGGCCAGCCGGTGCCCGAGTCGGAACTTGTCGAGCGAGCTGAACAGCGCCTCTCCCGACGCGACGTCCACGTAGATTCCGGGCTCGTGATGGTTCCAGTAGGCGTTGTGGAACGGCGGCTCGGTGGCCGCGTTGCAGACCACCTCGAACTGCTCGGGGGTGAGCTTCTTCTCGAGCTCCTCCCGCGACGGTCGTTGAACTGGACATCGCGTTCTCCTCCGGGGTTGCCGCGTGGACTCGATCGGCTGCGAGGCGCGACGAGGCACAGACCGATCCAGGAATGCGAGCTGTCGTCGGTTGGACACGGCTTCCTCCTCGACACAGCATTATTCTTCCACATGGCGCCAGACGCGCACGCGGACCCGTCCAGAGAGGCGGTGGTGGGGTCAGAGCACCAGGCGGAGGAGGACGAGCAGCAGCGCGGCAAGACCGATCGCGACGAGGATCGTCTTCATGGTGAGCATCGCCTCCGGGCGCACGGCTGCGGCCGCGGGGTCGAATCGGCTCTCTGCGGCTGGAGACTCGCCCGCTCCCGCGCCCGCGCGATTGAGGGCGAAGGTCGTCAGGCCGCCGACGGCCGCTCGAAGCGGAGCCGGCAGGTCCTCGAGGCTGGAGTAAGGTCTTGCCGTTGATGTGGATCGTCGTCTTGGAGACTCGTGCCGCCGGCCGCGATCGACTTCACGATGGCTGAGCGGACCTCCGCGGGGATGTCGGCAAGGCTCTCGTAGTCCTTGCCGTCGACCGTGATCTTCTTCTTGATCTCGAAGTCGATGCTCAGGACGCCACCTCGACGGTCAGTTTGTCGCCCTTCATCACGAAGCGCAGCTCGCTCTCTTTCGTGCGCGAGACGTTGAGATCGTAGATCGCCGAGAGATACGTCTTCTTCGTTCCATAGACCTTCGCGGAGAGCCGGTGCTTTCCGGACGCCACCTGGATCGGATCCCAGGTCGTGGTTTGCGAGATGAGCAACAGCGGTTTCTGGAACTCCTCGGTGAAGATCGGGACGCCGTCGAGCATCGACGACGAGCTTTCCGTGCCGCATCATGCCTGGTGATGCTGATCGCGATGGGGCTCGTCGGCGCCGCGGCATGAACCGCAGGCGTGGCCGCCGGTCTCGCGGCCGGCATGACCGACGGATCCACGCACGGCGTTGCCGCAACGGGCTGGACGCTCGTGTTCGCTTTCCACTCGCGAATCGATCGGGCCACCGTCACGGCGTGGCCGCCGGTGTCGCGGCGGTGCTCGGGTCCGCTTTCCACTCCCGGATCGATTGGGCCGTGGCCGGCGTGCCGGCCGGCTCGTCGGCCACGAGCGGTTGGAGCGCGGTCGCGACAGAAGCACCACGAAACGGGCGAGCGGTCTGATCCTGACCATCGGCAGATCCTCCATGCGCTTACCGCGTGCAATATCGGCGGCGTGCAGGCTGCTGCCCATTGTCAATTTTTTCAGAGCGAGTTCAGATCCGTTATCGCGCCACCCGGTCAGTGAGACTCGATGTAAACTTCGCATCAACGGGCTTCGTCAGGAGGCCATTCGATGATCCGTGCTACGAGGACCCCCGTCGAAATCCGCAGCCGCCACCTCGCCTGATCCTGGGAAACACGTCGAGCTGCGACGAAAGCCCACCGCCATCGAATCGTTGATGGACCTGGCGCGCGAGGGCAGTGGGCGGCACGCGCTGGACGTCTGGGCTTCGGCTTGATGAACGCCGGCGACAGGCGCGCTGCAAAGTTGGATTCGTATGGCGACGGCCGGCAGTGTTGTCCGGCGGGGCGCTCGGCTACCGTCGTCGTTGGAACGGTCCTGATCGTCATCAACCACGGCGACGCCATCCTCGCGGGGCATCTCGATGGGCCGCGGGTTCTCAAGATGGCGCTCACCGTGCTTGTCCCCTACTGCGTGTCGACCGCCTCGAGCGTCGGCGCGATGTTGGAGCGGCCGGCGCGTGAGAACCGGCGGTGACGATGCCGGGCCGAGCCCTACGGGCAGTCTCCCGTGCTCTGCTGGCTCCTTGGCCCGGCCGTGGCGTTCCCGGCGGGCCCTTCTCCGGCGCCGTTCGCCGCGCGGACCAGATACCAGTAGATGGAGCCGACCGGGGCGTCTCTCCGAGCACGCTCCCCGTCGAAGTGCCGGTCGTCACGAGGCGCCGGCATGAGTCGGCGACGGGATTCAGAAGATTCCGGAAGGTCCGCGAGCGCTCCCCGGTAGAGGTCGTAGAACGAAGCATTCGGCGATCGACTCCCACGCGATGCTGGTCCCGGAGCTCCAGCTCAACGTGACGAGGCTCGAGCACGGGAGCAGAGACGTTGCAAGCGGTGCAGACGAACCCGGACGGAAGCGGTCAATATCAGGACCAGGAGGCCGAGGGTGCCGACGTCCCCGGACCGAAGTCCTGGATCTCGAGCTTCCATGTCCCGTTGGCGGGGATGCCGTCGAGCGCCGAAAGCGGCTGCTGGGGCCTGAACCGCCCGGTGAACGGCGCCGCGCCGGTCGTGATGGACGTGGCCGCTTCATCGTCGAAGATCGTGCCCGTGTAGTTTTGCGCCGGCGCCGCCCACCTGGCTGGCGAGGAGGACTGCGTGTGCCGTTGGGCGCGATCAGAGACGAGGATGAGATCGGCGTCGGAGGTGTGCGTGAGCGAGAGCGCCACGTCCACGTCCAGCACGCTTCCGGTTGCCGCGACGGTCAGGCTCGACGTGACCGTCGCGACGTCGGCGATCGGCTTGGGCACGTCGGTCGAGTCGTAGCGTGCTGGTCGCCGATCCCATGCGCGCCGACACGCACGGAGAACGTCGCGTCCACGCGCCCTGGTCGGCGCGTCGCCGCGATCGTGAAATCGATCACGTGACCCGCAGGCGACGCCCGTACCGACCGTGAAGGCGAAACGACGGAGCGTTGCTCGACACGCACGCCGTGCGTCGGTAGGTTCGGGAACGCGGCGGCCGCACGCGTGACCGTCACCCCGGTGTGCTCGTCGAGAGAATCGCCGACACGTTCGTGAGGTTCACGGTGCCGTTGTTCCGGAGCGCTACCGTCAGCGCGACGTCTTCCCCCGGATCCACGGCGCCGTTTCCGCCGCCCGGCCTGCCGGCCGAGCACGAGCCCGCGGAGGTGCTCGACGCGTAGAGCAGCGACGGGCCGCAGACGAGGTCGCGGCTGGCACTCGTCGGGCACGTGATTCGCGTCGCAGTCGAGGCTCGTGGCGTTCGCGATGTCGGTCACGTCGGAGACGCCGTTGCCGTTGCAGTCCGGGAAAGACGCGGACGTAGTAGACGTCCTGTTCGTTGTTGAACGTCGCGGCGTAAGCCACGTCGGCCCCGTGTCGTTCGACACGATGCCGGAGTAGTCGCCGATCTTGTTCTGATCGGGGAATCCGACGAGGCTGTCGAAGATCGGGCTCACCGCCACGTTGGCCGACCAGGTCACGCCGCCATCCCAGGAGTACGCGTAGTAGAGCTGCGAGAGGTTGGGCTGCCCGCTCGCGCGCGAGTCGTTCCAGATCATGTCGATCCGGCCGTTCGGGGCGACGGAGTGGGCCGCGAACCACTGCCAGTTGGCTTTGCGAAGGGTCGTCGTTGACGCGTACGGGCGCGCTCCACGTCGTTCCGCCGTCCGTGCTGCGGATGAAGCTCACGTCCAGCGGATCGCCGCGACGCAGACGGAGGCGGCGACGTACACGTTGCCGCGCGGTGGCTCCCGGTCGAGCTGTCCACCGCGACGTTCGCCTGTCCGAGGAGCCCCGCCGGGTTCGGTCCCGCGCTGATCCGCATGGATCCGCCGAGGTTCACCCGTGCAGCCGGTGAAGGTCGGGGTCACGGCCGGAGTTCGCGGCGTTCGTCGATTTCGCCACGACGAAGTGAGCGAAGTCCTGGGTCGTCGATCCGTCGATCCCGGTCGCGTAGAGCTCTCCGTTCGGGCCGACCGCCAGCATGCCGAATGTGGGCGACTTGGTGACGGGGACCGGGGTCTGGAAGCTGGCGCCGCCGTTGATCGGAGCGCGTCAGAACGTTCGAGCCGCAGCAGGCGCCGCCGAAGCGCTGCCAGATCCCGTAGATGTGGCCGCTGCTCGGCCCTCCGCTCCGATCCACGACCAGCCAGTTCTTGTCTCCTCCGAACTCCGGTGACCGGCGCGAGCCAGCTGACGCCGCCGTTCGTCGATTTGTAGACGTCCGCGGTGAGGTCGCTCTTGAGGCTCTGGTAGTAGAAGTTCCCCTGCGAGATCGGCGTCGAGCACGGGATCGCTCCGGAAGACTCCCGGGCTGGAGCACGCCGGGAAACGTCCAGGTGGCCCCACCGTTCATCGTGTAGGCCCAGCCCGCCTGCCGGAAGTTCGAGCGTCACGGCGTCGAACTGCCGCCAGCCCGGTGGGCCCACCCACCACGCGGTGAGGTTTCTGGGTGCCCCGGAGCCTCCAGCCTGTTGTCTGTGCTCGGCGCCCGTCTTCGGGGGACTTCACTGCCTTTATAGCCATTTACTACTGCAGATCTCTACCCCAAGTCAGGCTGAGCAGCAGCAGAATCAGCTTCGGCTGACTGTCCCAGAATTCAGGAGTAAAGTGAAGCGTGGATCAGCCGGGAGCAGC
>ERZ1370068.11244-contig-9875_pt1 | contig 27280 bp, 38 predicted proteins | sample MGYA00561227_ERZ1370068 | MGnify/ENA primary metagenome ERZ1370068 (study PRJEB38410, sample SAMEA6850437) | metagenome | study: Metagenomic assessment of the ecological functions of the soil: analysis of the soil microbiota associated with the...
TATGTGCTTCGTTCAGTTACGTATTGCTTCATGTATCGGTCCGGACCGTTTGCACGCACTCGGCAAGCCCAATCCAGGAGCTGCACAAATGAACGTGACCATCGAGGACTCTTCGCCGACGGCACGTGTTGGGAATGGCGATCGCGGCGGGCGGCTTCCGCCCCGTCCGGTGCGGCCAGTTCAGTGTCTCGCCCAAGCGCTCAAACGAACTCCGCGCGAAATTCTCGAGTCCCTTTTACCCGGCCCCGAGATCGGTGGAGAAGACCTGCGGACCTGACGACGCCGCCCGGTAAGCCGCAGACGCGCCGCGGGCCAGGTCATCCACACGTCGTAGCGACGTGTCCTGGAGCGTCCAGGGGCAGCCAGCGAAGCGGGCGCGGGTCGAGCTGTGAACGGCTGGCACGTACACGGACGCCACGCCCGCCCAGAGTGATACGAACCCAGCGCCGCTCGATCCCAGACTTCGAGGGCTTCCGCCATTCAGGACACTCGATGCCGAAGGCCGTTATCGCTTCAGGACGATCAAGCTTTCTCGGGGGCATGTATCCGGGCGAGTGCCGACTTCGGATGACGGCCCCTCACCTTCACTGCGCTAAGTGACCGGGAAGATCAACCGGCGCGTGATCACACAGATGTATTTCCCGGAAGCAGCCGTTGAACGACAAGCGATCTCCTCCCGCAGGGCATCCGCGCAAACAAGGAAGGTGTTTCAGATCGCGAAGGTGCTAACCCCCGACTGTCGGATATCGAGCCTGATTCGCGCCTCGCGGTCTGGGATATCGTGGTTGACAAGGGGCAACAGCGCTTTGTCGGGGCTGGCGCCTCGGGTCGCCGAACAGCAGCGCGTTTAGGAGCGTGACCGCTGGCTCGCATTCGCTCGCCGCGGCCGCTCAACGCGAAGGTTGAAGGCCCATGATGCAAAAGGGTGGTGCACTCCATGACAAAGCGAGCCCCGCCGGTCGGGTACGACCCCCGACACCGTGGATTTCCGACCCCGCCCTGCCACCAGGTATGACCATTGAGAAGATTCGCGCCGGCATTGCGGTTGCGCTCGAAGCAGTTCGCTGCACGCGGATGGGAGGCCGATGTTGGCTTCATCCGGCCGGATGAAACCGCTGGGCCGACAGTGGAGCGCCAGTTAGCTTCGACGAGCTATGACTGTGTTGTAATCGGTGCCGGCGTCCGCCTGCCGCCCCGGCGTCTTGCGATATTCGAAGCCGTCATCAACGCCGTTCACGCCAGGCTGCCCCCGGCGCGGCCGATCGCCTTCAACACACTGGCCTGAGGATAAAGCGCCGATAAGCCGGCGGCCCGACGGTTGCCGGTTGCGGAGGCCAGCGGCGCTAGGCTCGCATCCGGCGGCGGCCTTTAACATGGCCATCAACCCACGACGGCGGGCGCGGCGGCTCGCGCAAACAAAGCGCGTCGCGCTCGCCCGCCGCAGGTTATGGTCGGCGTTAAGTCTCAACCGTCAGGAGCGTCGCGCCGACAAATCTGCGAAGGCGCCGATGCAGAAAGCAAAAATCTCCTCCTGATCGCCTCTGCCTCGCGCTCGCCAGCGCGGCACGCGCGGAGGACTGGTCGATAATGGCAGCGCGCCTACGATCCGGCGACGCGCACGCGCTTCATTCCCGTCGAGCTCTGGACCGGCGCGCCTTGGGACGGCACGCAGGAGATCCGCATGGCGCCCGCGGCGCTCGAGTTCGGGCAGCGGGGAGACAAAGAGCATCAAGGAGCCGACGACCTGGAACGGCATCCAGGTCTACGAGCGCCTGAACCGCGACAAGCTCCAGCGCTTCGCCATCCGCGACGACCGGACGGGCCTCGGTCGCGTCTTCGACTCGCGCTATCCGCAGCTCGGCTGCCGCGGCGAGGTGAAATTCCCGCTCGGCCGCTGGAAGCAGGGCGAGGTGCGCGAGTACCAGCTCGACTGCGCGCGCGGCAAGCGGCCGCTCAAAGTGACGATCGAGGAGATCGACTTCGTCTACGACGGCGTGCCGCACTCGCTGCGCTTCCACTGGCTCTTCATGGAAGGGCGCGGCCGCGGCACCGATATGCGCTACGTGTACAGCCCGCTGCGCGGGCTGGTCGACGTGCAGGGGAACGAGTAGGCATAGTGGTTCGAAAGGCGGCCGAACAACCGATTAGACGGGCGGCGTTGATGGATGGATGGTCAGAGTCGAGATGCGGCTTAGCGCCGCCGGTCAACCGTGAGTCGTTAGGCCTCACGAGCCAGGCTCTGTGCCAGGGGAGCAGAAAAGCTATGCCTACTACGTCCTGAAGAAGTCTCCTGCGGAACTCGTCGAGCGTTTTGCCATCGCGCTTCCGGAGCACCCCGCCGTCGTTCGAAAGCCAATGTTCGGTTACCCCGCAGCATTCGCCAACGGCAACATGGTCTGCGGGCTGTTCCAGGACTCTGTCGTTGTCCGCCTTGGCAAGGAAGGTGCAGCTTCAGCAGTCGCCGATGGGCGAGCACAACAGTTCACCCCGATGCCCGGCCGAACTATGACCGGCTATGTATTGGTCCCAACGGCCGAAGCCAACGACACCAAGGCACTTGCGGCGTGGCTTCAACAGGCGCTGGACTTCACGCTCAGCCTGCCGAAGAAGGCGGCGAAGTCTCCAGCCAAGAAGGCCTCCAAGGCCAAGGCGCGGAAAGCCAAGTGAGGCCTAACCCTTCTCGCAGGCGGCCGAGCTCAGGCGCTCGACGCACACCGAAGAGCCTCGAGGATGGAGGTGCCATCGTCGCCGCCACTCGTAGGACCAGAACGGCCGAAGGTGTGAGGCCCCCTGCCATCTTCAAGCACCTTGTGGGCCTCGTGCTGCTCGGCGTCGCTTTCACAACTGAGGCTGCGCCGTCTTCGAGACGTCGCCTATCGCAGGATCGACGTTCAAGACGCCGCCCACGGGCGAGTTGTTCCCTGCTGCTCTTTGGTATCCCACCCGCGCAGCGCCCGCTCCTCTCTTCCTGACCGGGTCCCTCTCCGGGTGCAGGTTGCCCGCGATGCTGTGTCGGTTGATCGCGTTCGAGATGCAGGTGGCCAACAATGCTCCGCCGGCTGACGGGAAGTTCGGGTTCATCGTCATATCACACGGAGCCGGCGGGCTCTCCTTGAACCACCGAGACCTGGCGATGGCGCTGGCCTCGCACGGCTATGTCGTCGCCGCGCCTACGCACCCACGAGGAAAGGACAACGACATCTCCGGTGTCGGCGTGTGGATCGGGCGGCCGAAGCAAGTCTCCCGCGTCATCGATACGTTGCTGGAAGACGCGGAACTCGGTTCCCACATCCAGCGGGAGCGCATCGGGGTCGTGGGACACTCAAACGGTGGCTACACCGCGCTGGCCGTCGCCGGCGCGAAGCCGAGTCCAGCTGCCAGTGTTGCGCACTGCCGACAGCATCCCGACGATTCCAAGTTCTGCTCCTACGGTGGTGCTGCGACGCGGGAGGCCACCCGGAAGGTCGGCGATATTCCGGATGTCCGTGATCCTCGTGTGCGCGCCATCGTGCTCATGGCGCCGAATACCGCCCCCTTCACCGACGACGCGCTCGCACAGGTGGCCGTTCCGGTCCGGGTGTACGGCGCGGAGCGCGACGACCTGACTCTCGTGCGGTATCACGCCGAGCGCCTCGCGAAGGCGCTGCCGTCTCAGACGGAATACGTTCTCGTCCAACGGGCCGGGCATTTCTCGTTCGTCGCGAGTTTCCCTGGGATACTGAAACTCGTGGCCGGGGAGGCCGCGCAAGACCCGGAAGGCTTCGATCGCGATGCGATGCACGAGGTGATGAATTCCGAGATCGTCGAGTTTCTTCGATCGAAAGCTGCCGTCGGGCCAAACACGCTAGACAACGGTGCGCCGCCGACGCCGTCATGTGGCTCACGCGATTTCGCAGGGCGTTAGGACCGAGGAAAAAGGGCGCCTGGATTCCCCATCAGCTTGCACCGCTTCCGGCCTTCGGCCTGCCGGCAGTGGCTTGGGAGTTAGGGTGCGCCAGGAGTTGGGGGAGGCGTGCTTGCGGTTTGATGTTTACGGGCGCTACCAGCTGGAGGAAGGTCATCACGAGTGGCGAGCTCTTGGAAAGATTTACCGCCTCGGCGTCGGCAAAGCGTGCACTCGTGGACAGCTTGGTAATCCCTCCTTGAGGCACAACCGCATGAGCAGGCTCGAAATGTGGCTCGATGATTTATTTCACGAACTTGCTGAGCCTGGACGTACCATCCGTCAGCGTTGGGTAGCGGGAGAGACAGCCCTAACTTCCAGCTGGTGCGGCCGGGCCGGCCAGGCGGCCTGTCCTCTTCAACCGCCGTGAGGGCCCGCCCGCACAGCATGACGTTCGGCGCCGCCGGCTCACTTCCTCACTGGCCGCCGCGGTTTCGCCCTCCCGCTGCCACCGCGGAGGCCCGCGGTAGGGCTTGACGGAGATCGCGGGCACGGAGGGCGACGGGGTCGTCACTGTCTACTACCCGTCCAGCAGCGACGCGCAGACGGTGAAGCACGGCCTCTTCAGCTTTCAGTTGGTCTGGCACGGCGCGCCTCGGCGCGGCAATGGCCGCCTGATCGTCATCTTCCCACGGCTCCGGCGGGGCGCCCTGGGTGCATGCCGACCTGGCGCGCGCGCCTCGTCGAACATGGCTTCGTGGTCGCATGCCCAGGCACCAGCGGTGACAACTACGAAGACCACAGCACGCCGGGACCCGAGACTGGCAACGCCGGCCTGGCGAGGTGTCGCGCGCGATCGACGCGGTGGGACAGGATCCGGCGGTTCGGACCGCTGCTCGCCGCTGGACAAGGTCGGTATGTACGGCTTCTCGGCGGGCGGGCACACGGCGCTCGACCTGGCCGGCGGCCGATGGTCGCCGGCGCGCTTCAGGCTGCATTGCGTGAGTCTCACATCGCCGAGGATTTCCAGGCCTGCGTCGGATCTGGCCACCGGGCTGAATGGCAATCTCCTGGACGGGTTGAAAACGACCATCGCGCTGTGGGTGATCCGCTGGCCGCTTCAGGGACGCCGCGTGGCAAACCGCATACCGATCCACGCGTCGCCGCAATCGTCGCTGGCTGCCCGTACGCTGCGGACTTCGACATGGCCTCGCTGGCCGTCCCCCGGTGCCGCTGGCGCCTGGTGACTGCCCCGCGGGACAAGTGGCTGATCCCGTCGATTCCACTGGCGAACGCGTGCTTCAGTCCTGCGCGGCGTGCGAGCGACTGGCAGATATCCCCAACGGGGCCACGGTGCGCTGCTGTCGCCCTTGCCGACCGGGCTGTCCGGCCTCGTCGGCGACCTTCTGAACGATCCGCCCGGGTTTCAATCGCGACGTGCTGCCGGACATCCATCGCAAGATTGCGGCGTACTTCCGCATGCACTCCTCCCCTACAATTGAGCGGCCCATGCACTGGAGGCTTACAGCGGAGCGCCTAACCAGCCTTCCACACCTGTCGCCGGGCCTCGCTCCCTTCGGTCGCCGGTCCGGGCGCAGGTGATCGGTAACGTTCGGCTTAAAGAGGTGAGTAATGCCAAGCATCAAATCCGTTGAGTGTCCGCCTCGGTGTTGCGGATGTGAGGCGCGGTGCTCAGTTCTACGCTGCCATTCTCGGCTTTGAAGTCGGAACGCGCTGTGGCCGGAGGGATCACCGCAATTCGCTATCCTCAGGAGAGACGGCCTGCGCTTGCAGCTCCGGACAGAGTGAGCGCTTCGACTGCAGCTCATCCTCCAACCTCGACGCTGTGGCTTGATGTCGCGGGGGTCGAGGGTTGCATTCTCAGATCAGGAAAGACGTGCATATCGAGGGGGCCGGAGGTGTATTGGTACGGTCGCCGCGAGTTTGGCTTCAGGGATCCGGATCGGCACTGGATCATCGTCTCTGAGGTGACCACCGATCCTCCGACTTGCAAGGACCACTGACACGGCGGATCGCAGCCGAGCAAGGCGCTACAGGCTACGCGTGCGAGGGACGCGCCACGCGCCGGAGCGCAGGCGTTAGCCGCCATCCGGCGCGCGTCGGTTGTGCCATCACCGCGGTGCGATTGCCATGAGCGACGAGGGATTCCCCGTCGAACCGGTTAGCTGCTCGGCATCCCAGGGTTCGGGAGAGTTGTTCCGCCGTCGCATCCAAGCGATGGGTGTGCTGGTACTTGCCGGGTCGAGCGGGCGGCTAGATGTACATGGCGCTCGACTGCTTCGCCCAGTGAGGGCGCGGTTGCCCTAGCGCAGCGATGGTCCGGGCAACCGGACTCCCGGACTGAGATGCATGACGTTCCACTGGAGCTATTCATGGAGGGCACCGCTCTGCTCGAATCAAGAGGCTGCTCCCGAGTCGCGCTGCTTGGCCGATCCCGCGGGGCCGCAGCCGCGCTCTGGTCGCGGTGAACGACACGCGTCCGCGAGCGGTCTTTGCACTGTCACCATCCTCTGTTGCTTGGGCAGGCACTGGACTAGACGGTCGACCGTCCTGGACGTTCGGCGGCACGGGGTTCCGTTTGCGCTGCCCTTCGACCTCGCCGGGTGGGAACAGCCCCGCGAGGGTCTGATTGAATATCGCGAGTTATACGAGCGAAGCTTGCGAAAGGATCCGCAGGTAACAGCCCGAGCGCACATTCAGGTCGATCTGCAGCGGCGCCCAGCGTGCATCCTGTGGCAGGGCGGCAGACGCGCGTGGCCGTCCGACGCATTTGCACGCTCGATCGCGCAGCGCGCTCCGCGACCATGGGCGGACGGTACCCTCTTGATTCACCCTGAGGCCGACATCGCGTTCTGCTTCCGGGCGACACAACGCCGAGATCGCAATTGCACGCTCACGGTGGAACCCCGATGAGCGCGGACGCGGAACTGGGGAACGCGGCATGGAATGCCGATTGCAGTGTCAGAAGTGTATGCAGGGGGACCGGGTAAACGCATCCGACGCCCCCAAACCGGAGGAGACCCGAATGAGACTCCACGATCATGAACCTTCTACGTGGAGCCTTCATCACTATGAAGGCGCCGCTGGTCCCGTGCGAATGCCTGGCAAGGCGAAGCCGAAGGCCAAGGGCCCTTCGCACGCCAAGCAAGCCACACGCAAGTCGGCCACCAAGTCCAAGTCCCCGCCGAAGGCAGGCGCGAAGGCCAAGCCAGGTGCGAGTGAGGCCAGCCGATCAAGGCGCGAAAAGCGCGAGAAGGTCGCCGTCGTCGCTTTCGGGCGGCAACCCGCGCATCACGCGAAGGCGGCGGCTAAGTGAGAGCCGTGAGCGAGCGACCGGGAAACCCGCTTCCCGGCTCATCGACCAGCGGATCCGCGACCTGGGGGATGGCGCGGGGAGACCCTGGCCCGCATGCGGGCGCTGATCCTGGAAGCCGACCCCGAGATGACCGAGGAGTGGAAGTGGATGGGCACTCCGGTCTGGTCGCACCACGGGATTGTCTGCACCGGGGAGGCGTACACGAAGGTCGTGAAGCTCACGTTCGCCCGGGGGCCAGGATCCCGGACCCATCGCGCCTCTTCAATTCCAGCTTGGAAGGCAACACGCGAAGGGCGATCGACATCCACGAAGGGGAGAAGGTCGACGCGGGCGCGTTCAAGGCGCTCGTGAAGGCCGCGGTGGCCCAGAATGGCCCGCCGGCGAAGAAACGGTAGAGCCCTGAGGTGCAAGTCCGAGCTGCGGCGGCGCGCGGGGCATGCACGGTGTCACCCAGTTTCGCCATTTTGTGTGTTATCTATGTAACCCGGTTTGTCCCCATTGAGGGCCTGGAGCACACCACAGGAGGGCGAGCATGTGCGAGCGGTGCGATGAAGGAACGCCGCGAGACCACAGCGGCTTCGCTGCACGGTTCACGGCGCGAGTTTCTGAAGACATCCAACCGCAGCTGCGGATCGCCGCCGCAGGGATGAACGTCCTGAGCGCGTCGCCTGCGGCGGCGCAGCCGGCTTGGGGCCTCCGGCGGATACGGCGCGCCCGCGGCGACGCTATGTCATTCGCGGCGGATCCGTCATGTCGATGGACCCGGACGTCGGTGACTTTCCCCAGGGCGACGTGCTGGTCGAGGGCAAGAAGATCGTCGCCGTCGGGCCGAATCTGCAAACCGGGTTCTGGCGCGGGGTGATCGACGCGACGCGGCCGCATCGTGATGCCGGGCTTCATCGATACGCACCACCACCAGTTCGAGACCGCGCTGCGCAGCTTTCCTCGCCAACGGTATCCTGATCAACGACGGCTCGGGCTCGCCGAGCGCGGATCCCACCTACTTCGAATACATTCTGCTGAAGTTCGCGCCCGTGTACCGGCCGGAGGACGTGTACATCAACGAGCTCTTCGGCGGACTGGCGCCAGCTCGACGGCGGCGTCACGACGGTGCACGACATCTCCCAGATCCATCACTCGCCCGAGCACTCCGACGCCGCCATCCAGGCGCTGTTCGATACGGGCCGCCGTGCCGCCTTCGGCTATTTCGAGAGTGCCGGCGGCGTGGCCGGCAACCAGTATCCCGCAGGACGCGTTACGCATCAAGCAGCAGTGGTTCTCCTCGAGCGACCAGCTCGTCCACATGATCATGGGCGGCGAGGTCTATCTCGGAGAACCGACCTACACGCAGGCCTGGCACGATCGGGCGCCAGCTCGGTCTCCAGATCGCCGCGCACATCCTCTCGCCCTTCGGGATCCGCCCGATCCTGGACGATCTCGCCCAGGGCACGGGCGGCGTCAACAACGACATCGGGCTCGGGCCCGACAACCTGTTCATCCACATGACCGGGATGTCCGACCTGGGCTGGCAGGGCGTCAAGGACGCCGGCGCGCAGGTCTCCGATCGCCGTTCCCGATCGAGATGAACATGCGGCACGGCATTCCGCCCATCCTCAAGATGCAAAGCCTGGGCATGGAGCCGTCACTGAGCTCGGACGTCGAGGTCACGATGACGGCGGACTTCTTCACCCAGATGCGGTCGGCGATGACCATGCAGCGCATGGTCGTGAACCAGATGATCCTCGAGCAAGGAGACGTTCACCTTCGCCCAATCAGTGGCCGACGCCGGCCCCGGGCACACCGCCGCTGCTCAATGTGCGCGACGTGCTGCGGTTCGCCACCATCAACGGCGCGAAGCACTCTGAGGCTGGACGGCAAGACGGGCTCGCTCACGCCCGGCAAAGAGGCGGACATCATCCTGCTCGATGCCACCGCGCTCAACGTGGCGCCGCTCAACAGCGTGCCGGGAGCAGTCGTGTCGCTGATGGACCGGACCAACGTCGAGACGGTGATCGTAGCGGGCAAGGTGCGTAAGTGGAAGGGACGCCTGGTCGGCGTCGACGTGAACCATCTTCGCCGACAGCTCGAAGCGTCGCGCGACCATATCTTTGCGGCAGCGGGCATTCCGCAGAACGTCTTCGGCCAGTGGTGAGGCGAAGCGTGTCACGACGGCGGGCGGCTGCGGGCGCCCGCCGGTCCATGGGTGTTGCCGGGCTCAACCGCGTCGGTACGCCCTGGGTGCCGGTATCGTGAGGCTCGACGAAGTTCGAGCTGATCGTCAACGCTTCGGACCGCGAAGACCCTCGGCCTCGCGATCCCGCGCTCGATCCTCGCACGGTGGATCACGTCGGGGAGTAATGGGGTAGTTCGGTGACGTCGACGGCCCGAGCCCTAATTCTAAGTGGGCGGCAGACGGCAGGCGGGCGGCGTCCCATCGGAGGAGTAGCATGAAAGTGCCGATCGTGTTCGACCGACTCGTTTCCCGCCTGGTCGCTCGCTTTCGGCGTCGTTCGCACATGCGCGGCCTTCGTCCCCATAGTTGACGATCAGGGGCGGGCGGTAGGTCTCATGGACCGGACGACAGCGGAGTACCTCCAATCCGATGCACCGGATCCTTCGCGAGTCCGAGCCTCGAACGAGGTGCTAACGCAAGCAACCCGCATCCGGGTGGTCGACTCGGGAAGAGTCGGACGATGGGACGTCAGAGCGAACGCGGGTCCTCGCAGAGTTCGCCGATGCCGTCTCGCTCGCCGAGTTGCCGGGACTGCCTACGAATCATCGACGATCCCGCTACGTTCGGGCATTGCATGTGTATCGGTGAAGAAGCGATCGAGCTGCACAGCCCAGCCGGAAGAATCGCTACGATCGGACTTCACCACGGGCGCAGAATTCGGTGGGAAGCGTGGAAGCACGACGCCATTTTTGAGGATGGCCTGCGCCTTCTACGTTTCCTCGCTGATCGTGGCGTGTCGAGGCCGCTCGAGCGTTATGAGCAGGACCGCACGAGGGTGGGGCGGGCTCGAGCTGAGGCGTCACAGTGCCCGTCTGCGCTATGTCGCCGGCCGGAAGGACTGATTTCGTAGCGCAGCAGCTATCGAAAGGAGGCGCAGCGATGCCCACAAGCACAATCCGACTTCACCGAGTCCTCCGCGCGACGCCTGAGCGGGTCTATCGAAGGGGTTCCTGGACGCCGACGCCATAGCCGAAGTGGCTGCCGCCGAACGGCTTCACTGCCAAGGTCCACCACATGGATGCCAAAGTCGGCGGCACGTTCCGAATGTCATTCACCAACTTCGCCACTGGTAACAGCCACTCCTTCGGCGGCGAGTATCTAGAGCTGACGCCGTACGAACGAATTCGCTACACGGACAAGTTCGATGACCCGAATTTGCCGGGCGAGATCCAGGTGACGGTGACCTTGAAGAAGGTATCCGTTGGGACGGAGTTGAACGTGGTGCAAGACGGCGTGCCGGACGTCATTCCAGCGGAAGCGTGTTACCTCGGGTGGCAAGAGTCGCTCACCCTCCTTGCCAAGCTGGTCGAGGCCGAGATTCCCGGGTAGCCGCTAGACGTACGACCAGATGCCATACCAGGTGAGCTTTAGCAGACGCGTGGGGATTGTGGATCGCGAGCGATACATCAACGACTGCTGCATCGGGGGCGATGCGGTGGTGGACCATCTGCTGCCCTCCGTTCGGGCGCGGTATACCGACATCCAGACGAACCAGGAGGACTGGGGCTGGTTCATTTGGTGCCGGAAGGGCAAGGTCGGACTCGCCATCGACGTGTTCACTGATGATCCCGATGAGGGGGCCTTTCGGATCCACCTTACGTCCCGAATCAAGCGTTTGCTCGTGCTCGACACCGTGGTCGATACGTCAGAGCTCGATGACCTTCGGGCGCTGGTCACGTCCGAGCTGGCGGCCTGGGCGGGTGGTGTGGTTCGAGTGACTCGCCTGGATCGCAACTACTCGGAGGAGAACGACGACGTCTAGTTAGACGGCGTCATCGCACATGAGCAGGAAGGCCGCCGCTACAGAAGAGTTACCCTGCCACTCTCGGACGAGGAGTTGAAGACCTTGGCTAGACGATCTCGCGAATCGTTTAGGAATCCGAAAACGGGGAGAGAGCGACTGGGCGCGAAGCCCGGCGACCTTCCGGTCGAGCAGACCGCCAAGGCCCTCGGCCTCACGATCCCGCAGTCGGTCCTGTTGCGGGCGGATGAGATCATACAGTAGGCGTCGAACTCGGACTTCTGGAGGAACGTGCCGGGTCTGATGACGACCGGTGCCCATGAATCGCACGGCTATCTCCATCCTGCTGGGGAGTCCTGGCGGTATCGGTGGTTGCCTGCTCCGGAGGGCGAGCGCGACCAGGTGGTGATGGTCGAGACGAATGACCCAGACATGGTTGGCGCCATCGCCCAAGCACGGCGTACGCTTCCCGCCTTCTGGCAGGTCTTCGAGAGGCCAGAGCATGGTGAAAGTAAGTTCGCGTTGAAGGTTCTGGTGACCGACCAGACGGGCGAAGAATATTTTTGGGCCACGGACATCGCACGGCGCGACGGGAAGATACTGGGCACGATCGACAATGACCCCAGGATCGTGGGAAGTGTGAAATTCGGCGATCGGATCGAGATTTCCGAAGGCGACATCTCAGACTGGATGTACATGCGTAACGGGAAGATGGTGGGCAACCACACCGTGAGACCTCTGTTCAAGCGGATGCCCGCGTCAGAGGTGGAACGCATCAGGAAGATGCTGGCCGACCCGTGAAGAGCCGCGCTACTATATTTCGAGGACTTCAAGGCGGGCGATCGATTCGAGTCGGCGCGGCTCACCGTCTCTGAGGCGCTCATCGTCGAGTTCGGCCGTTTCTACGACGCTCAAGTCTTCCATACCGATCGCGAGGCCGCCAAGACCACGGTCTACGGCGGCCTCATCGCAAGCGGCCTTCAGACGATCGCGCTCACGTTCAAATTGTTCCTCGAGACCGGTACGATCGCGGCCTCTAGCCTCGGCTCCCCGGGCCTGGACGAGATCCGTTGGAGGGCCCCGGTTCGACCCGGTGACACACTGCATGTAGTCGCGGAAGTGCTCGAAACGCGCGCCTCGACTTCAAAGCCGGATCGCGGAATCGTGCGTTTGCTCTACACAACTCGCAATCAGCAGGGCGACGCGGTGATGACCTTGATCGGCAATCAGCTCCTCCGCCGGCGCCCGGAGTGAGCGGCGTTGACACAGGAATCTGAGCTGGCGGTCCGAGCGCCGACCTCTGATAGGAGGGGCGAATGGCCAGTGGCGCAGCAGGGACCCCGCTCGTAGAAGCCGCCCGCGCGTTCCGGCCACGGATCCTTGCAGAGCGCGAGCGCATCGAGGCCGGCCGGCGGTTGCCCGAGGACCTCCGCGAGAGAACTGGCTCGCGCGGGATTTTTCCGCATCTTCTTGCCCGCGGCCTACGGTGGGCTCGACCTCAGTCCGGTGGAGGCGATGGCCAGGTCCTACGTAGGAGCTGGCCCGGGCGGACGCGTCGGTAGCGTGGTGCGTGTGGAACGGCAACGTCAACTGGACCACCGCCCAGCTCCCGCAGGAGGTGGCCCGGACGATCTTCGCCGACGCGGACGTCATCCTCGCCAACAGCACCCGTCCGTCGGGGCAGGCGGTGGTCGAGGAGGGCGGCTATCGCGTGAGCGGCAGGTGGTCGCTGGTGAGCGGCTGCCAGCTCAGTGCTTGGTTGATTCTCATGTGCATGGTCCAGAAGGACGGTAAGCCGTCCCTCACACCCTCTGGCGCACCTGAATCTCGGTTCATGCTCTGCCCTACCGCTGACTGCGAGATCATCGATACGTGGACGGTCGGCGGGCTGCGCGGCACCGGCAGTCACGACGTGGTCGCCCGGAATCTCTTCGTGCCGGCACGCTATGCTTCGTTTTTCACCGATCCGGTGGTCTTGCCCGGTCCGCGGTACCAGTTTCCGTTTACCTCCCGCGTCACTTCTGGTGTCGGCGCGATCGCGCTCGGCATTGCCCGAAGCGCGATCAGAGGCGCTGGTCGATCTGGCCGTCGAGAAGCGGCAGGAACGTACCAGCCAACCCCTGCGCGAAGACCGGGGCGCACAAACCCGGCTGTCTCAGGCGGAGGCTCTGGTGCGTTCGGCGCGGCTATTCCTGTTCGACACCGTCAGCCGGCTGTGGGATGACGTGCTGGCGGGGCGAACGCGCCACGATCGAGGGTCGGGCCCAAGTGCGCCTGGCGAACTGGCATGCCGTCACCAGCGCCGCGCAGGCGGTGGATCTCGTCTATCTCACGGGTGGCGCGACTGCGCTCTACGCGAGCTGCCCCTCGAGCGAGCCTTCCGCGACGTCCACGCGCTCACCCAGCATATCGCGGTCCATCCGCGCACCCTGGAGACCACCGGCCGGGTGCTGTTCGGGCTGGAGCCGGACATGTCGGCGCTGATGGTGTGATAGCCGGACCCACGAGTGGCTCAGCAGGAGGGCAAGCGAATGGACCGAGAACCGATGCTCAGCCTGTTTCAACAGCACCGGAAGGCCGAAGCTATCCGAACTTGAAGGTGCAGGCTCAGGCGGACACGGGTGAGGGGGGCGCTGGATGATGAGTCAAGCACTCCGGGGTAAGGTGGCCCTGGTCGCCGGGGCAACGCGCGGCGCGGGCCGCGGCATCGCCGTCGAGCTGGGCGCGGCGGGAGCCACGGTGTACGTCACGGGCGCACCACCCGCACGCAACGTTCCGAATACAACCGTCCCGAAACGATCGAAGAGACGGCCGAGCTGGTGCAACACGCGGGCGGCCACGGCATCGCGGTGCAAGTCGATCATCTGGAGCCGGCGCGGGTACAAGCGCTGGTGGCGCGCATCGAGAGTGAGCACGGTCGCCTCGATGTTCTGGTCAACGATGTGTGGGGGGCGGATTTCTTGGCCGAGTGGAACGTGCCCGTGTGGAAGCACTCCCTGGAAAAGGCATGCGCCTGCTGCGGCTCGCCATCGACACGCATATCATCACCAGCCACTTCGCGCTCCCCTCCTGATCAAGAATCCGGGCGGACTGGTGGTCGAGATGACGGACGGCACCGCCGAGTACAACAGTGCGAACTACCGGCTGTCGCTGTTCTACGATCTCGCCAAGACCTCGGTCATCCGGATGGCGTGGGCGCAGGCGCAAGAGCTCCGGCCCCATCAAGTGCACCGCCGTCGCGCTGACTCCGGGCTGGTTGCGCTCGGAAATGATGCTGGATAACTACGGGGTGAGCGAAGCGAACTGGCGCGATGCCATCGCGAAGCAGCCGCACTTCGTCATCACCGAGACGCCACGGTACGTCGGCCGGGCCGTCGCGCATCTCGCCGGGGATCCCGCGGTGGCGCGCTGGAGCGGTCAGTCCCTTTCGAGTGGCCAGCTCGCGCAGGTCTACGGCTTCACCGATCTCGACGGGTCACGGCCCGATGCGTGGCGCTACGTTCGTGAGGTGCAGGATGCCGGCAAACCCGCGGATGCGACCGGATACCGGTAGGCGTGCAGGCCCGAGGGTGCCGTCTTGCGCGCCAGGTGACCGCGCGAGTAAGCTTCGCCCGTACACGGTCGTTCGTGTAGGAATTACGCGCCCGCCCGGCCTCGCCGCCGGGGTCCGTGACCGGGCTTCGAGAAGTTGGTAACTTTCAAGGCTTCGTTGGTGGTCCATATTTTCCTGGGAACCATGGCATGTGGCTTGCAGTTTCGCGTACATCGCCGATATGAATACCGCCGGGTCGACACGCGATCTCACCCTCCTTGGGCGTTTCCGCCAGCTCCTCCGGGCGCTGGGTACTTCCGCCCTGACGCTGGCCGGATCGCCCCTACCATGGGCCTTCTGCTCCTCAGTATCGGGCTCAATCTGCTCAAACCCTGGCCCCTGGCGCTCCTGGTCGATAGTGTCCTCGGGAGCAAGCCCTACCCTGGCATGGCTCCCCGATGGGCTGCAGAGCTGGGGACAGCCCGCCCAGCTCACCGCCATCGTCGCGGCGGCGCTGGCGCTCTATCTGCTCCACGCCGCCGCGTGCGCCGGGCATGTGTACCTGTCGATCGGCGTGGGGCTCCGCGGCCTGCGGCGGGTCCGCGACGACGTCTCGGCTGGCTCCAGCGCCTCTCGCTGCGCTATCACCACGGCACCGAGGCAGGGGACATCATCTTCCGGGCGGGACGGACACGTGCGCCTTTCAGACCCTGTTCCTGCAAGGGTTGCTGATCTTCATCAGCGCCACCGGCACGCTCGTGTTCATGGCGGTGGCGATGGCCCGGCTGAACCTGCGCCTCACCGCGGTGGCCCTGGTCGCGGTGCCGGATCTTGGTGCTGTCGATGAAGGTCTTCGGGCGGTCGATGCGGGTGCGGGGCTCGGCCGCCCAGCAAGCGGAGGGCAAGGTCTACGCGCTTATCCACCAGGGCATTTCCGCCCTGCCCCTGATCCAGAGCCATGCGCGCGAGCACCACGAGCGGGAGCGCTTCACGGCGCACACCGAAGAGGCCCGACAGTACAAGATGGCGCAGCAGGGTCTCGAGGTCTTCTACTGGGGCTCGATCTCGGTGATCCTGAGCGCGTGCACGCTCGGGGTGACCTGGGTGGGCGCTCAGCAGGTGCTGGCCTCGAACCTGTCGGTGGGAGAGCTGCTGGTCTTTCTCGCCTACGTCGCCCAGCTCTTCGAGCCGTTGCACCAGCTTTCGCAGGTCGGCGCCACGCTGTCGAGCGCCCGCGCGAGCACGCAGCGGGTGTTCGAGATCCTGGACACGCCCGAGGAGGTGAAGGACCGCTCGGAGGCGCGCCGGGTCTGCCTGGGGCGGGACCTCGACGGATCGGCGGCACTGCCCACGTCGGCCGACAATATGTTCGCCGCCGCCGGGAGCGCGCCCGCGGGGCTCCTGCGCCCGCCGCTCCCGGTCTACGGCAACGTCTCCTACGACGACGTCTCCTTCGCGTACGAGGACACGCGGCCGGTGCTACGCCACGTCAGCTTCAAGCTCCTGGCGGGGACGTCGGTGGCCATCATCGGCCCGAGCGGCGCCGGCAAGACGACGCTGCTGAACCTGCTGCCGCGGTTCTTCGACCCCGCGAGCGGCGCGGTGCTGCTGGAAGGCGTGGACCTGCGCGACCTCCGCCTGGAGGACCTGCGGGCCCAGATCGGCCTGGTCCTGCAGGAGCCCATCATCCTGCCTACCACCGTGGCCGAAAACATCTCCTACGGGAAGCCTCACGCGACGATGGAGGAGATCGAAGCCGCCGCGCACGCCGCCCGGGCCGACGAGCTCATCGAGAAGCTGCCCCAGCACTATCGGACGGTCATCGGGGACGGGGGCGCGCGCTTGAGTGTCGGGGAGAAGCAGCGGATCAACCTGGCGCGGGCGTTCCTGAAGGACGCGCCTGATCTTGCTGATGGACGAGCCGACGAGCGCGCTCGACGTGGAGAGCGAAGCGCAGGTGGTGGCCAGCCTCTTCGCGCTGATGCGCGGGCGTACGACGTTGATGGTCGCCCACCGGCTCACCACCATTCGGCGGGTCGACAAGATCCTGGTGGTGGACGGAGGCCGCCTGACCGAGATGGGCGCCCCCGAGGACCTCCTCGCCCAGCAGGGCTACTACGCTCGGGTCGTCGGCGGCCAGCTCGATCTCTGAGCCGTCACCGCACGCCCCGCTCGCGCTCGGCCGCGCCGCGCTCGCGGTGCTGCCGCTCCCGCTCCCGCGCGGCGTGCTCGCGCTGCCAGGCCGCGCGGGCCTTCGCCTCTGCCTCCATCCGGGCGACCCTTTCCAGCACCGCCGACTGCGGTATCCACGTGGTCGTGGTTTCGGCGATCTCGATCGCCCTCCCCAGGCTGGCAGTGGCGCGATCGAGGTTCTTCTGCACGGTCCCGAGTGACTCGCGGAGCGTCCTTCGCTCCGGCCATCCGCTCGCCACTCGCTCGCGGCGGCGTCGAGATACTCGCCCTGCTCCCGGGTGAGGTCGGCCAACGCCTTCGTGTAGCCGGACACCTTCGAGGCGGAATCGATGAGGCTCCTGACCCGCGCGCTCTTCGGGGAGCCCTCCATGCCGGCGGATCCGATCCCGCGTGATCTTCTCCGCGCGTTTCTCGGCCGGAGTCCCGCGCTCCCGGGACTCGATCTCGGCGATTCGTTTGGCCTGCGCCTTCAGCGCGTTGTCGTAGGTCTCCCGGACGGTTTCCCACTCTCCGGCGAGCCCGTCGGGGATCGCGATCGACGAGAGGAGAAGGCAGACCGCGAGGGCGCGGAGAGAGGATGTCACTTGAGGTCGCTGACCTTGCCTTGAATGGTGTCGAGCCGGGTCGCCAGCTCCTTGAGCTGTCCGGCCAAGGTCGCCGAGAGCTGGCGCACGGTCTCCTCCAGCTTCGCCGAGCTCGCGGCCATCTCCTGGCTGGCCGTGGTGACCTTCCGCATGCCGCCCGCGTTCTCCACGCTCAGCTCATGCGTGAGCCAGCCGAGCTGAGCCGTCTGCAGCATGAACTTGCGTACCGCCGCCAGGTCGTCCGAGAGCAAGCCGAGCGCCCGCTGCAGGTCACCGCGCGTGGCGGCGAGCGACGCGTCCGCCTCGCCCTTCGACGTCGCGATCGACGCGGCGAGGTCGCGCTGGACGAGACCCAGTCGCTCCTCGACGAGCCGGTGCGCGTCGCGGAGCTCGGTCTCCAGCGCGGCCACGGACGTCCGCAGGGCCTGTTGCCGCTGAAGGGCGCTTCGGGTCACGGCCTCGGGAGCCTTGGGCACGTCCGCTCGATACACGAAGGTCAGCACCGCCGGCGGCTCCGACACGCGGCCGGTCCCGCTCTCCGGCGACGCGGTGTAGCGCGCCCAGGCAGTCGGCCGGACTGTCGCCGGGGAGGACGATCAGACGGCCATCCTGGGCGTCCAGGAAGGCCAGCGCGCCCAACTGCCCGGACTGTCGGATGGCGGCGTGAATGGCGTTGGCATGGGGCGCGAGCGCTCGGTCGCGCTCCTTGATGGCGACCACCTGCGCATCCGGCATCAGGGAGGGCTCGCGCAACCCGCGGCCACCAGCGCGAAGCTCACGAATAGCAGTTGGCGCATCGCTGGGCTCTCCCTCGCCTAGCTGTGAACCGTCGGGAGAATGTAGAGAAGGTCCGGATGAGCAATAACCATAGGTATGCTCCAACGGCACCCCGCCGCGGCGGTCACAGGGGGCCCCATAGTGTTCGATCCGTTCACGGCCGTCCGTCCATCCGCTCTGTGGTGTCGGAGTCCTGTAAGATTACTACGTGCCATCTCACTATGGATCTTCCCATAAGGTGATTTCAAGCGAATGCCTTTGACGGTCCCCGGTCCCTCTGACGTAGCTGCTTGTGGCTAGCGCGGCCCTTCTTCCCAGGGCCAGGCCAAGATGAGCCTGCGCCGGACGCTTCCGCGCGCATGGGCCATGATCGGCCCGTACTGGTTCTCCGAGGACCGGTGGGCGGCCCGGGGCCTCCTGCTCGCCGTCGTGGTCCTCACGCTCGGCATGGTCTACCTCACCGTACTCTTGAATCAGTGGAACAACGCCTTCTACAGCGCCCTTCAGGACAAGAACCTCGTGGCCTTTCGCGGGCAGCTGTTCCGCGTCACGTGGCTCATCTGCATCTTCATCTTCCTTGCCGTGTACCAGGTGTATCTCAACCAGATGCTGGAGATCCGCTGGCGCCGCTGGCTGACCGTCCGCTACCTCCGCGCCTGGCTGGCCGATGGCGCCTACTATCGGATGCAGCTCGGTGGCGCGGGAGACCGACAACCCGGACCAGCGCATCGCGGAGGATGTGCACCTCCTCGCCGCCCACACCCTCGGGCTGTTCACCGGGGGCTTGCGCGCCATCGTCACGCTGGTGACCTTCGTGGCGATCCTCTGGGGGCTGTCCGGAACGCTCACCGTCCCGGTGGGCGAGTCCTCCATCACCTTACCCGGCTACATGGTCTGGGTGGCCGTTCTCTACGCGCTCGCCGGCACCTGGCTGACGGACTGGCTCGGCCGCCCGCTCGTCCGGCTGAACTTCGAACGGCAGCGGTACGAAGCCGACTTCCGGTTCAGCCTCGTCCGCTTCCGCGAGAACACCGAGGGCGTGGCACTCTACCGCGGCGAGACGGACGAGTTCCGGACTTTCGCGAGCGGTTCGAGGACGTGGTGGGCAACTGGTGGGGCATCATGCGCCGGCAGAAGCGGATGAGCTACTTCACGTCCGGCTACGGGCTGGGGGCGTGGATCGTCCCTCGATCGTGGCGGCGCCCCGCTACTTCCGGGGCGAGCTCGGGCTCGGCGGCCTCATGCAGACGAGCCAGGCCTTCCAGCAGGTGCAGGATGCGCTCAGCTTCTTCGTCCAGTCCGTACAAGGAGATCGCGGCCTGGTGCGCCGTGGTCGAGCGGCTCGCCGGCTTCGAGCGGCGCTCGAGCGCGTGCGCCGGCAGTCGAGCGGAGCGGCGGCGTGCGGCCCGCCGAGGGGCAACCCACGCAGCTGACCGTGGAGGGAGTCGAGCTCGATCTACCCGATGGCCAGCCGCTCATGACGAACGTCAACCTGTCGCTCCGGCAAGGGGAGACCGTGCTCCTGCGGCGGCGCTCCGGCTCGGGAAAGAGCACGCTGGTCCGTGCCATCGCCGGCATCTGGCCGTTCGGGCGCGGCGAGATCCACCTGCCGCCGGAGGCCCGCGATCCTCTTTCTCCCGCAGCGGCCGTACCTGCCCATCGGCGTGCTGCGGGACGTGGTGAGTTACCCGATGCCCGCGGGCGGTGTGGACGACAAGACGCTGCGCGAGGCCCTCGAGGCCGTGGGACTCACGGAGCTCGCCGGGCGGCTCGACGAGGCCGCCCACTGGGCGCTCCAGCTCTCCCCGGCGAGCAGCAGCGCATCGCCTTCGCGCGGGCCCTGGTCCAGAAGCCCGACTGGCTCTTTCTCGACGAGGCGACCTCGGCGCTGGACGAGGCGACGGAGGAGCGCCTCTATCGGCTGGTGCGCGAGCGGCTCCCGGAGACGATGCTGTTCAGCATCGGCCATCGGACGACGCTGGGTCCCTTCCACGCGCGCCGGCTCATGGTGAAGGGCAATGGGAACGGCCCCGCCTCCATCGTGGAGCTGCCCGCTACCCGGACGGCGCGTAGGCCGGACAAAGCCGCTTGATCCGGAGCACCTCGGCGGTTGTCCTGGCCGCGACCGCGCTCATCGCCCTGCTGTCCGGCGCGCCGACGGCGGCGCGCGATGGTGCCGGCACCATCGTCGTCAGCGGCGGCACGCTGGTCGACGGGACCGGCGGGGAACCGCTCCCGGGCGCAACCATCGTCGTTCGCGACGGCCGCGTGGCCGAGGTGACGGCGGGGGCGGTCGCCGGAGCCGGCCCCGGCCTCGAGGTCATCGAGCGCGCGGCAAGTGGATCGTGCCCGGCCTGATCGACATGCACGTCCACTATCACCCGGGCTGGATGGATCCGCTGTTCCTCCGCCACGGCGTCACCACCGTGCGCGACGTGGGCAGCGGACTCGACTCCATCCTCGAGCTGCGCGAGGAGAGCCGAGCGCCGGGCGTCGCGCGCGCCCGGATCTTCGCGTGCGGGCCGCTGATCGACGGCCCGTCGCCCCGGCACGGCAGGGGCATCAGCGTGTCCGTGCAGACGGTGGCCGAGGCGCGCGCGGCGGCGCGGCGGCTGCCTCGATCGCGGCGTCGACTGCCTGAAGATCTACGAGCAGCTCACGCCGCCACTCGTCGAGGCGGTCGTGCGCGAGGCGGAAGGCACGCGCGTCCCGGTAACGCATCACCTGCGCGACACCAGCGCGCTGCAGGCCCTGGAGATCGGCGTGCGCGGCTCGAGCACGCCTTCGGCTTTCGAGGCATGCGACGAGACGGTCGCCGCGCAGGTCGTGCGCCGCATCGTCGAGCGCGGCGCTTACCTGGTGCCGACCCTCGCGATCACCGAGCAGATCACGCGCTTCGGGTCGCCCGAGCAGGAGGCGATGGCGCTTGCTGGGCGAGATTCCGGCGCGCGGCGGCAGTACTGGCGGCGCGACGGCCGCCGCCGCCTCGCTCCGACCGAAGCGGCGGGCGCCGGCGGCGGCTCGCATGCCTCAAGCCAATGGTGGCGCGGCTGCAGAGCGCCGGAGGGCAGGTGGTGGCGGGGAAGCGACACGTCGAATCCGTACGTGGTCCCGGGCGCCTCACTCCACCGCGAGCTGGAGCTGCTGGTGGAGGCGGGGTTGTCGCCGCGCGAGGCGCTCGCCGCCGCCACACCGAACCGCGGCGGCGTTTCTCGGCCAGGCACGGACGCTCGGCACGCTGGAGGTCGGCAAGACAGCCGATCTCATCGTGCTGGGCGCGGATCCCGTCGCATCGGATCGCGCGCCATCCGCCAGATCGAGGTCGTCATCCGCGATGGGCGCGTGGTGTGGAAGCGATAGCCGAGCGGCCGGCCCGGCGCATGCAGTCTGATCGGCTGAGGTATCACTCCCTCCAGGCGGAGAATCTGGATGCCTCTCCACCGCCTCGTAGCAAGACGAGCACGTTCGGCGCTACATGATGGACGGAAACCTGTTCCCGCGAGAATGGAGCGAGCAGTAGCGCATGCGAGAGAGCCAGGCGCTGTTCGAGCGGCATCGCGTCGGGATCTGGCTGGCCTACGAGAAGAGCAACGAATGCGCTCGTGGGCTTCTGCGGGTTTCAGGAGCGCGCCGGACGGGCCCGATCCGGGGCTCGTACTACGCGATGCCCGGGCGATTCAGCGGTAAGAGGATCTCGCCACGGAGATGGCGCGGGGCGTCGATCGCGCAGGTGGCGCGGACACCGCCGGGCGGGCTGGAGATGGTCGCCGATATCGACGAGATCAGCCACCGATTCGGTGCGCGTTCTCGCAGCCCGGGTTCGAGCAGACCGCCGTCCGGCCGGCAGCGTTCGGCAACCCTGCTCCTGCTTCGGCTCGCGGCGGGTCGCTGAATCACGAGGCGGGAGAACCACCATGGACGAGGACCTCGACCGGATGTCGCGTGAGCAGCTCGTGCATGAGGTCAAGAAGCTGCAGGCAAGGCATTCGGGAGCATCGGGCACAGCACGCGTCCAGGAGCTCTGCTGGCATCACCCGGCGCTCTGGGGCCTCTTGCCGGAGAAGACCGACCCCATTCCGGTGGTGCCGGACTGGCCGGAGTTTCTGCAAGGCTGCCTGATCTATCGCCAGTCGCTTGACGAACAAGCGCCGGACGCGCCGCGGACGAAGGGGCCCCAGTCTTGGCCGGCCACGATTGAACGGAGATTCCCGGTCGCGGTAGACTCGTCGCACCATGTTGCTTCGGTGCGAGCCGCCGGCGTAGGTTCCGGCGCTGCCGCTTGCGCCGTGAGCTCATCCGAGCCTAGCCCATGAAGAAGGTCGTGGACTCGGTTCCGACGCGGGTCCAATCGTTCTGGAAGAAGTTTCAGGCGTCGATCGCGTATGACGCCTCAGCGCGATTCTACGAGGCATTCCACTTCGACGACAACGAGCAAACGGCGAACGCCCTCGGTGCGCCTCGTCCTCTCCGGCCCCAAGCGGGCGACGGCAGGTCTGCTCTGGACTCACGAGCTCAACCAGCAAGCCCCTTCCCAGGTCGGGGCCCTCAGCGTGGTAACCGATTGGCACGGCACTCCATTGTGCGTGATCGAAACCACGCACATCGAGATCGTCCTGTTCGACGCCGTGAGCGACAACTTTGCCGCAACCGAAGGCGAAGGCGACCAGACCCTGAGCTGTCTGGCGGGACGCACACTGGCGATTTTTCTCCTCGGAATGCCAGCGCCTCGGCCGGGGAGCCGAGTCTGGACATGCCCGTAGTGTGTGAACAGTTCAAGGTCGTCTACCCGACGGAAGGGTGATCGAGGAATCATGAGCCTCGGCGGCGGATACGAAGAATACGCGTTCGTGGTCCGACTTCTACGACCATGTCGGGCGATATCGCGATCGCCCGGACGTCGGGTTCTTCGTGGACGCGGCCCGGGCCGCGGGAAGCCCGGTCCTGGAGGTGGGTTGCGGCACCGGTCGTGTCCTGATTCCCACTGCGCGCGCGGGCTCGAGATCGTCGGGCTCGACTCGTCCCCGCACATGCTGAGCGTGTGCCGCCAGCGAATGCGCGACGAGCCCGACAGCGGTGCAGAGCAAGGTTCACCCTCGTTCAGGCCGATATGCGGGCCTTCGAGCTCGGGCGGAGATTCACGCTGGCCACCCTCCCGTTTCGCCCCTTCCAGCACTTGATCACCGTGGATGACCAGCTCGCGTGTCTGCGGAGCATCCGCCGGCATCTGGTCATCGGGGGCGCTCATTCTCGACCTCTTCAACCCCTCGCTCGAGTTCCTCGTGAATCGGCCCCTCGGTGAAGAAGCTCGACGAAGAGCCCGAGTTCCTCCATGCCCGACGGCCGCCGCATTCGCCGCCGTCACCGGACCGTGGCCCACGATCGCGAGCAGCAGGTCTGCGACTTCGAGCTCGTCTACTACGTGACGCATCCGGAGCGGACGGGAAGAACGACTGGTGCACGCGTTTCGGATGAGATACCTGTTCCGGATTCGAAGTGGAGCGACCTGCTCGCCCGGACGGGTTTCGAGGTGGAGCATCTCTACGCGGACTACGACAAGAGCCCGTTCGGATCGAAGCTACCCCGGGCGAGCTGCTGTTCGTGGCTGCGGAAGGGAGACGATGTGCCATCCTAGGTCAATGGCCAGCCTGCCCCGATGCCCAGACCGCCGGCCGCGCTGACGGTTCTGGCCTCGCCTCGGCTTCATGACGGGGCCCTCGGTGGAAGCCGCCCCGCGATGGTTCCTGATGTCCCGACACGGAGAGTGCGTGGAGGTGGGGACCCTGAAGCGGAAGGTTCCCGATCTTGGTGGGATCGACGACCCGCAGGCGTTTGCCGCATTCATGCGTCAGAAGGGGCACCAGGTGACATCCCAGGAAGCCTCGGTGCCGGCGGGCCGGGCCTACGAGGTGAGGGTGCCGGACAGGGACTTGTTCCTGATGTTCGTCACGTCGGAAATGTGTGGGCGGTCTAGTGGAGCTTCTCGGCTACGCCGCGTACGTCGTGGTGAAGTGCGTCGCCTACGTGGCATGGTGCTTCGTCGGTCTCCGGCTCCTGGCTCCGGGGGCCGAGTCCACTGCGGCGCGCGGCGGCGCTGGGTGTCGCCCGCCTCGGGCTCGGGATCGTGGTGGTGGCGGTGTCCTGCGCTGCCGACATCCCCATCGGCATCATGGAAGGCGGCGTCGTGCCGGTGGGGCGGCCGTTCTGCTAGGTCGGGGAGCGGCGTGAGCGGGGGACCGCCTCGACGGCGGCGGCGAGCCGTCGTCGACCAAGGAGGTCAACGCGCAGACCCACGGCTTCGAATGCTGGTGATCCTGGCCTTTCTTTCAACCGTCGTCGTCGGCGCCGGGGCAATCGTGGCGCTGTCGCACTGGCTCGACACGCTCCGACACCGCCCGCCTCGCAGTCGAATCGGGTCCTCGCCGCCGCCCTGGCATGGAGTACGGGCACGGCCGGGGTCTTCCTCCTGTCCCTGGCCGGCCATGTTTGGCGTTTCGGCGCTCGCGCTCGCACCGCCTTCGCAGTTTCCGCCCCGGGCACGCGGGTCATCCGGGACACGGTGGTCCATCGGGGGCCGGCGGCCGATCTCCGAGGTAAACTCCTGCAATGGCTCGCGGTGGCCCTGGGGCTTTCCGCGCTGGGCCTCGTCGCGGCGGTGTCGCGCTTGCTTTGGGCAACCTGAGCCGGATTCGAAACGCGATCTCGGACGGAGCATGACATGAATCCAGATGAGCGCGCCGCGGAGGTCGAGATCGTGAGCACGCAGGTGCTCGGGGCGCCGCGCGACGTCGTGTTCGAGGCCTTCAGCGACCCGGATCGACTGGTGCAGTGGTGGGGACCCGCCGGTTTCACGAACACGTTCAGCGAGTTCGACCTGCGGCCGGGCGGCGCCCTGGCGCTTCGTCATGCACGAGGCCCGACGGGACCGTCTACGAGCTGGCGAAGGGACTTCGTCGAGGTCGTGAGGCTCGAGCAGAATCGTGCTCCAGCACCTGCAACCGATGCACCGCTTCAGGATGACGATGATCTTCACGGAACAGCCCCGCGGCACCGAGCTCACGTGGCGCATGCTCTTCGGAGGCCACCGAGGATGCCCGGGCACTGGAGCGCTTCATCGTCGAGGCGAACGAGCAGAACTTCGACCGTCTCGAGCGGTACCTGGAGACGTCATCGCGCGAGGACCCCCGCGCGATGAGCGCGAGCCGGAGCGGATCCCCTTTCTCCCGGATGGCGGCCCGAACGGGGTGAGGTACGCCAAGGCGTTCTTCGATCTCCAGGTTCAGTTTGCCCGCAAGGTCACGCTCCTGTCCGGACTGCCCTTGGCGCGCGCCCTCCTGGAGTACACCAACCTCTACATCCGGTTCGGTGCTGGGCCGCGAGTTCGATCCCACCCATCCGGCCTGGCGGGAGTACGTGGCCGGTCTGGAGGACGCGGACGATCATTGCGAGTGGACCTATCGCTTCTACTCGACGCGAGAGGAGGCGATGGCGGCGCCGGCCACGGTGGCGACCCGTGGCTGCTTTTCCTACTCTCGGCTAGGGGGTGACCGGATCCGCCTCCACTTCCTGAACGCCGAAGCCGACGGGCGCTCGCCGCTGGGGATCGAACGCGTCGGTCGGCGATTGGCGGACCTGGCCGCGCTCTTCGAGCACGTCAAGCGAACCGAGCCCTGCCCTCCCCCGAGTGCTCGGGGCGTCGTGGCTCTACAATCTCGACGCGTATCGGCGTCTCTTTCCGCTCTCGTACCTGGCGTCCGCGCGCGTGATCCACCACCGATTTCGGCACATGCCCTTGTGGGGGCAATTCTGGACCACACCGGGCAGATCAAGGTGAGCATGACGCCCGTTCCTGGAGTGTCTCGAGCGCCAGTCGAGTCTGGACGGCCTCGGTCGGTGCTTTCAGTTCCAGGTGCTCACGGTCGAGGCCTCGGTGCGGGAGTTCCATGACCTCTACCGCACCTAGGCACAAGGCGATGGGGGCGAGTCGGCCAGGGGCTCGGCCGGCGGCAACCGTTTGCGGCTCCGGGCTCGGTTTGACTAGAGTAGAAGGCGGAGACCGCTTGATCGTCCCGCTCGGCCGCCGCGGCGGTGGCGAGGGACTCGAGGAGACGGGGAGCACGGATGCGCGACGCGGACGAGATCCATCCAGCTCATCAGCCGGGCGTTTTCCGGGACGCCGCTCCCCACCAGGCGCTGGCCAACCATCACTGTTGCCGAATGCGCCGGGGTCTCCGCCGCCTACGGCGGCAAGCCTGGATGGATATCGCCCTCGACGACGTGCTGGCCGGTCGCGAGACGGCCCTGCTCAGTGTCGCGGCCTGGCGCTACCACTTGCCCGCGGTGATGATCTGGTGCATTCGTGCCCCCGAGGCGGTGGACGTGATCCAGGACAATCTGGTGTATCAGCTCGAACCGCCCGCGGACGGCGGCGGCGTTCCAGTGGTTCGAAGAGCGCGCGCCTGGATTCTCCGCCGCGCAGCAGCGGCCATCGCGGCATATCTGCACTGGTATCGAGAACGCGAGGAGACCCAATGGGCGGGCGCCGCGCCGCCCCGGCATGTCCACAACGCATTGGCGTACTGGGCCCCGAACGCGCCGATGGGCGAAGGCGCATGATCGAGGACGCAGCCGGCCGAGCCGGCGCCCCTCGCGGCCGGTCCCCGGCCGCGCGCCCGGCCGGATGCGGGGCCTTCTGGCGGTGATCGCGGTGGCGTGGTGGCCGGCGGTGGCCACTGGCTTCCGAGTCGCCGCCGCCCGGTTCATCGACCGAGGCGCGTGCCCGTTCGAGTGTTGTTCTTACCGGGCGTGGCCTACGCAGTCGGACACGGTCGCCTATGCGCGACCCGAGGAGGGCGCCGGCGGTCGGGCTCCTGAAGGCCGGCACCACGGTGGGAGCTCTCACCGGCGAGGGTTCATTCGAGCCCAGTCCGCTTCGTCGTCAAGAAACCGCAGGGGGAGTTTCAGGCCGGCGAGTCGTTCTGGGTCTATACCTATCTGGGCGAG
>ERZ1370068.852-contig-10780_pt1 | contig 27279 bp, 51 predicted proteins | sample MGYA00561227_ERZ1370068 | MGnify/ENA primary metagenome ERZ1370068 (study PRJEB38410, sample SAMEA6850437) | metagenome | study: Metagenomic assessment of the ecological functions of the soil: analysis of the soil microbiota associated with the...
GGTACTTCGTTCAGTTACGTATTGCTCGGTCATTCCGGGATGTCAGGAGAAATTTGAATCGCGTCATACAAATCGACATCGAGTTTAACTCAGGTGCAGCTTCGATGGATACTATACCCGAGCTTAAACAATAGCTGAAGCGCACTGGTTTTTGATTCGCGCGTGGGGCGGGTTGGGGCCAAATAACAAGATCCAACTGTGATGTTGGCGGCGATCGCTGCGGTGACAACCAAGCTCAAAATCGGCTCGGCGGTCTATCACATTTTGGGGCGAGACGCCCGCGACCTTGGCGCTTCAGGCGGCTGGTTTGGTCAGAGCTTTCGCGCGGACCTGCGGTTCATTGCTCGCTCGGCATCGGCTCATCGAGATCCAACGGTTGCCGCAATGGCGGCATGGCCAGAAGTGCTCGACCGTCCAATCGGCCGTGCGCGGGGTATATCGAAATCACGCGCGCCGCATTGCGCGGCGAAAAGCTCAATTTTTAGCGAAGCAAATGATATTTTACCGCGCTGAGAATTTCAAGATGGCATTCAAGCCGTCAGGGGCGGACTATTCCGATTTATCTGGCCGCCTTCGGACCAAAAATGACTCGGATCGCGGGTCAAATTGCAGACGGGGTTTTTAATCAATATGCCGCCAATCCGGCGGAAGTCGCCGAATCGCGGTGGAGCGCGAGCGGCGGCATAAGGAAGCAGGCGAAAGCACCCGATCGGCTGAAATCATCTGCAAAGGTTCGCTGTTCGATTGCGCACGGTGATGCCTCCCGCCCGCGACGCGTTGGAGCACGCTCTCACTTACTATGCCTTGGCCTGACTGCTACAGATGCAATGGTCACTCTGTCGGACGCATGGGGTTTGGTGCCGAAGTGGAAGCGATGAGGTCTGCGTGGAAGGCGGGAGGGATTTCATTTGCGGCGCGCCTGAAGTTGATTACCGATGAGAGATGTTTACAGATCTCTTCCGCCCATCGCAGCCACTTCTGCCTCCGAAAGTCGTGAGTCAACTGAAACCTTACATGGACGCCGGCGCAACCCGGATCATCTTGCCGTACGTGGCGGCATCGGGTGACATCGTCGGCGAGATGAGAAACTTTATCCACTATTGGAATCCGGCGATAACTGCGACTCGACCCATAGAGACGGTTACACGCAAGCCTTGTCACGTACTGGTTGTTTTACCGCCTAAGGATCTCAAGAATCTAAAATTCCCTTCGATGCGAAGGCTGCAAGAGGAAATGTGAAGAGCCTGAACAGCCTTTACGAAAAATAGGAGATCAATTGAATGCTGTTCGAGCTAATTAATCCAAAGGGCTTGGAAGAAACCGGTTGGTTACGCCCATATTGCCAAAATTACCGGCGGAACAATGGTCCGAGTGGCCGGTCAAGCGCCCTTCGATGAACGGCGGCCAAGTAGTTGGCAAGGGTGACTTCGTCGCTCAATTCACTCAGGTCATGCGAAATCTAAAACCGCGGTCGAAGCGGTCGTTGGCGGGCGGACCACAGACTATGCTGAACTGACCATCTACATAACCAGATTGGAAGACTATTGGAACAACAAGAAGCCGATTGGCGCCGCTTACCGGGCAGTGTTCGGAAGGTACTTTCCGGCCATCACTTTGGTTGAGATATCTCGCCTTTACAATCCCGACTGCATGATCGAGATCTCCGGTGTAGCCATAATCGGTAGGGCAGGTTGAGAAAGTTTTCTTCTCTTCACTGCACCTTCGAGTTAAATAAGAATTGCTTATCCAGAGGAAGAGATGACTCATCATGGTGATCCGCGTGAACGCTTTGTAGGTAATTTGATCATTTGCCCCTTCTGGATGGCTCAACACCAGCACCAAAGCCGCGACGTGAACAAACGCTTTCATTTTATGGTTCTTCCGATAATTGACTATCACCCTCGACCGTAGCTACACTCGGAACGGACGTTACGGAGAAAGTTGAAGGATTCTAATGCGGTTTTCGCTGGCACCCAGCCGGGGGTAAGGCTTACACGGTCGTGACGATCAGTGGAGACGCGGGGCGCCATATTTCGAAGCGCCGACTGCGTGGGGCTCGAAGCCGTCCCGAGATTGTTTATTGTTGCGTTCTTCATGACTGGTGTTTTACAGAACCTTGGATGCAGGGAGAGAGCTGGGAGCGTATTTTTGAGGGAGATGCTAGAGCTGCTGCTGTTGATCCCAGCGATGACCGCGTAGTGTGTGTGGGAACGGAACCTGTGCAGCTCTTACCGGAGTGAGGACAAGGCAACAGCGTGGGAAGAACTGAAGAACTTGCTCGATTTGCCGGCCGGAGGTTGAGCGTCATTGAAATCGCCACAGCCGCAGTACCATGGCATGCTGAGGCATATTTTCGCTGACCAGGGTGATCCCGCAAATCCTCTACCTTCGATCGAACATGGAGGCATTGTTCGTAAAGCCTTGATGGCGGCAAAACCTGGGAATATCGTGAGCAAGGGGATCGATTATCTCGACATCCACAAGATCTGGCGAACGACCCGTTCGGAAGGACTTCCTACTTCATGACGTCTGCAAGAGGATTTTTCCGTAGCACAGATCCGGCGCGAGGCTGGGCCCGCATAGAAACAACGGCATCACGCGCGACTACTTTGTTTCATGATTTCACTGTTTTTGCCCGGTCGCAACCACCTGATTCATACTGCATCGCCACGGCAGCACTGGAATCGTCCGGGCATGGCTCAGTCTGGCGACTTTTCGCAGAAGTCTTGACGGAGGGCAAACTTGGCGCCAGGCCGCGGAGGGCCTTCCGGAACCTGATGGAATAAATGGTCTAGGTGTCTAGCGAGTCGTCCTCCAAATGATCCGCGGTTCAAGTTTACGGGGGTGTAGTGGCAGAGCGACAAAGGGCAGGCAGAGACAAGAAAATGTCCGACAGGTCTCGGGCGGTTTGGTTTCTCCCGATGTTGAAATAGCTGGCGAGAAATCGAGCTGGGCGGCACTTCCACCGGTTCGGGCCATGGGATAGCGATGTTGCTAAGTCCATCCGACGTACAGCACTCAGGAAAGCCCGCTTGCCGGGCTTAACACGAGCCGGTAACGCTTGGTCCGTATGGGGACAACGTTGCTCACCTATTCTGTTCTTTGCGTGAAGGGTTCGGCGCACCGACGCTCTCAAAATGGCGATCAATCAAACGAAGCCAGAGCCCGGGCTGTTGATTCACGATCGGGGGCTGTCAGTACTCCAGCATGGCTATGTCGAGCTATTGATGCAGCCGGGATGATTCAGAGCATGGCCAGCGGGCAGTCTGTTACGATAATGCGGTGGCGGAGAGTTTTTCGGTTCACTGAAAAACGAGCTCGCCATCACAGATCTCTCAAACCCCTGATGAAGCGATGAGCGCCGATCCTTGACTATATGGAGTTCTATAATGGAAAGCGCAGACATCAGGCGCTGGATTATACTAGTCCGGTTCACTATGAACGGTCCACTGTTGCGTCACTTTCTGTCCGTGAATTCGGGGCGACCACGTATTTCCTTTGTAAGGTCGCCGGCGCGCGTGTTAAAAGCCGATTTGTCGAAAATGCCAGTAGGGTAAAACTCGCATAGTTTTTGCGCATCGAGTCAATTCTCGATGCCGATGCATCATAATTCATGGAGCCAAAGTCAGAAGCAGTCATCGATCTAAGCGGCAAGCTTGCCATCGTAACGGGTGCGGGACGAGGCATCAGAGCATACTATTGCCGAAACATTTGCCAGAGCCGGGCGCTGACCTCGTCATCGCTGACATAAACGAGCTTAGCGCGCCCGGAAAATAGCCGAGAAGACGCAGCAGATCGGCAGAAACGTTTCAGAGTTGTTAAAACTGATGTTGCCTCGCCCGCGGACGTGGACCGATTGTTCGAGACCGTGCGAGCAAAATTTGGCGGCGTAGACATTTTGGTCAACAACACCGGGATATGGTTCGAGACGGCCTTTCCTGGAGATCACCGATTCCGAATGGGACAACGTGCTTTCGGTCAATCTGAAGGGGACATTTATGTGCTCCCAGCGTGCTGCTCGCATGATGATGACAAAGCGAACGGGTTGCATTATCCAGCATCGCCTCTCACGCGAAGGGGATTTTTTACACGGCTCGTGGGCAAGGTGTCCACTTTTACGCGGCGTCAAGGCAGCACGGCCATTGTTCAGTTGACGCGAGTGTTAGCTTTTGAACTAGAGGCCCTTGGGAGTCAGGATAAATGCCATTGCCCCGGGAGGTATCAACACTAGCAGTTCCACCACGGCATCTCAGGTTGATTTTCCTGCAAGCCAAGAGGTCGTCAGCTTTAACCCTTTGGGACATGGGGAACGCCAGAGGATATAGCTCACGCTGCTCTTTTCCTTGCGTCAAGGATGGCAGCGTTCATAGCGGGGCAAGCGCTGGTGGTAAACGGTGGTACCATGGGAAATTCCTAGCAGGGACGCGTGCCAATTAAGTCGTAAATGACGAATACGTTAAAACTTTCAGACCAATCAACTAAATAATTTAATCATTGAATTCCCAGTGCCGCCTCCGCGATCTATTAAAAAGGAGAGCCATTCAAATGGAAATCATTGATGCCGATGGCCATGTCAATGACGCGGCCGGACAGGGAGGAGATCGCCAAGCATATGCCAGCTGGCAACCGGTCCCTCGCAGATATTTCCCGTCCTCGATCACCTCCATTTTCATTATCTGCGCCCGGAAGGAAACCGGTCGGGGTTTGGAGAATCCGGGCCCGGATGAGTGGATCCAGTTTCTCAACGAAACCGGTATCTCGTGGAGCGTGCTCTATCCGACCTTTGGACTCGCGGTGGGGCGCTTTGTTTCCGTGCACTGGGCGATCGCCGCTTGCAGAGCCTATAACAATTGGTTGCATGAGAGTTCATCAGCAGGAACTCCCGGCTGAAAGGGATGGCTCTAGTTCCGATACAGGACGTCGAGGCCGCGGTTGCTGAGCTGAGACGAGCCGTGAAGGGAGCTCGGTATGGCTGGGGGATGCTCCCGTCCAATGGCGAGGGGATTAAGATCATTTAGGTGCTAAACTATACTGGCCCATTTATGAAGAAGCCGAGAGCTCGGTTGTTCCTTGGCAGTGCATGTCGGCTCCTTACACCATCTCGGCATGGATGGGTTCAGCACGCTACTATCCCGTGCATGCGCTCGGCCATCCTTTTGGCATTGCCATTCAAGCGGCAGGTTTGTTGGCGCATGGAATATTCGAGAAATTCCCCAAAATTCGCATCGCGTTCCTAGAAGGCGGCTCTACCTGGGTGCCGTTCTTTCTGGATCGGCCTCGACCGGTCCTATCATCCGGGTCATCTCCAGGTGGATGCTAACGATCCGGCGCTGAGTTCGGTGGTCCCCAAGACGGGGAGAAGGCGAGACGATCATCTGAAGCGGCAGATTCGCGAAAAGGGCGATTATTGGGTCGGTTTCGATGTCGATGACGATGGATTGGGGTTTGCCGTGAAAAGAGGCAGGGGCGGAACGCCTTTGTCTTCGGTAGTGATTTTCCCCATGAGGTTTTCAATGCGCAGAAATGCCGCAAGGAGATCGACGAGCTGATCAAGCGGACCGCTTAAACTGCACTCGACAAGCGAGGCGGTGCTTGGCGGCTAACGCTGCGCCGGTTTTACGGCATGATGCGGTTGCCAGAAGGCGAACATAGAGATCCCCAAAAATTGAGCTTAACCATACCGCAAGGAGGTACAATGGCGACCTTGAAGATGAAGTATGGCGTCATCTCCGCTGATGATCACGTCCAAGAAGCGCCCGATGTTTGGACGAAGAGGATGTCCAAAGCCAAGTTTGGCGATGACATCCCTCACATCGTGGACCTGCCAGACGGCAGCCAGACCTGGGCCTTGGGCGGGAACTCGCAAGGATTCGGCGGCTCTGGCCCGCATCGCTGGCGTGAAAGCCAAGGTGCGAACCTGGGACGAAGTGCCCGCTTCCACCTACGTCGCTTCCGAGCGTCTGAAGATTCTTGACCAAGAGGAAGTGGACGCTTCGGTGCTCTTCCCCAACATTATTGGCATCACCAATCAGAATTTTCAGAAAGAGGGCAGTGAAGAGTTTCGTCTGGCCTGTATTCGAAGCCTACAACGACTGGCTCATAGAAGAGTGGCAAGACTACTCGCCGAGGTTCATCGCTCAGTGCGTCACCCCCATGTGGGACGTAGAGTTGTGCGTTGCCGAGATCCATCGCGCTGTGAAGCGCGGCCACAAAGCGTTGGCTTGGCACGGCGCCCCGCATGTCCTCGGGCTGAAACACTTCAACGATCCCTATTGGTACCCTGTCTTCCAGGCGTGCAGTGACCTGGATGTGCCGCTGTGCTTGCACTCAACCGCCCTGCCAGCCTTGCCGGCCTGGGAGTCCTTGCAGGCGAGGCGCGAAGAACCGCCCTGCAGGTTTCCATGACCTTTGTCAGCCACATGGAGATCGTATCCAACATCCTCTATTCGGGCGTGTTTGAAAAGTTTCCCAAGTTGAAGACGATCAGTGTCGAGAGCGGCGTGGGCTGGCTGCCCTATCTGCTGGAAGAGCTGGACCATGAGTTTGAGGAGCGCGGGGTAGCCAAGAATACGACACTCACCAAGAAACCCAGTGAAGTCTTCGCAGTCCAATATGTGGGCCACCTTCTGGCATGAGCGCCACGGCATCAGAAGCCGTGATGAGAATCGGTGTCGACAAGATCATGTACTCCACCGGATTACCCCCACGGCACGACCACCTGGCCCAAGTCGGTCTGGTGCCGGACTCACTCGCTGCAGGACGTGGTATCGGTGGATGATCGCAAAAAGATCCTGATGGACAATGCCATCGGGCTTTACAAGCTCGATGTCGACAAATCCCAGATCAACCAACCTCTGTACCAGCCAGGCTCCTATCACGGGTGGGTCCGCAGCCAGTGGTTGCGAAGCTCTGCGGTGCGCGCCAGTGCTTAAAGGTTTTAGTCCTATTTGTGTTCGGGGTCGCCGTAGGTTATCAGCTCGATCAGGTTGTCATCGGGGTCACGCACGTACAGACTGGTCCCCGGACCTAGGGCGCCCGAGCGGGCGGCAGGCTCGTGAAGCACCGGAACTCCGGCCTGCTTGAGAAAGTCCTGCGCTTCTTGCACGGTTCCTTTCCAGCGCAGGCAGAAGTCCGCCGAACCCCTTGCGTAGCCAGGGGCGAAGGTAGGGCTCTCGATCTCATATCGATCAACCACGTAAAGGTTCAGCTTCTGCGTCTCGCTGATGCGGATGATGGGACGAGTTCCCCGCCCGCCGGGACGCTCTTGCCAACCGGCCTCAAGGCCGAGCTTTCGATAGAAGGCGAAGGTCTCTTCAAGTCCTTAACCACAAGGACCCAGTGATCGATTGCCTCAATGCCCATGGTTCCTCCTGGTCGGAAAATCATTGGAAAGCGTAAATGCTAATGTACGGTCACCGTACATGAAAATAGACTGGCGTGCCTACCGCCAGCTCGCTCTGCTCAGCTCCTGCGCATGCGCGGGTCCAACTGGTCACGCAGGGCGTCACCCACCAAGGTGAAGGCCAAGATGACCCCTGCCAAGGTCAGTCCAGGGAAAATAGCCAACCAAGGTGCGACCTCCAAAAGTCTTGGGCGTCCCGGATCATCGTGCCCCAACTGATGTAGGGGACGGACAACCCAAGTCCGAGGTAGCTGAGGGACGCTTCCACACTGATGGCCCGAGCAAAGTCCAGCGTCAATTGTAACCGCGATGGGCGCCATGATGTTCGGCAGAATCTGCCTTACCAATGATGCGCATGGGACTTTGTCCCATGGCCCGAGCTGCATCCACGTATTCCCGCTCTTTCTGCGTCAGTACTCCGCTTCTGATCAGGCGCGCGTAGCGGGAATGGAGCTAAAGGCAATGGCGAACCAGAGCATAACGACGCTGGGTCCCGCCAGCGCCACCAGCGCCAGCGCAAGCACGAGAGACGGGAAAGGCCATGATCCCTTCCATCACTCGCTGAACCAGCGCATCAATTGTTCCCGCCCGCGTAGCTGCCCAAAGCACCGAGCGGCGCGCCCAGATCATCAGCGCCATCAACGACAGCTCCCGCCGCCACCTGCAGGCTCACCTGAGAGCCGGCGATGATGCGGGTCAGAGACGTCCCTGCCGATGCGGTCCGGTTCCGAGCCAGTGCGTTGCCGTCGGCGCCTCCAGGCGCACGCGTCTAGGTTGGGGCGTATTCAAATCATGGGCGAGATACTTGGCCCAGTCACGGCGATGAGAATGTAGAGAATCGAGTAGCATGCCGCCGACAATGAAACGCCGGTCGCTGCCAACGAATGCGATGATGGCTGCGCAGCGACTGCTTGAAGACCGCGCAGCCGGACGTCCAAAGCTCGCAGGATTCGTCGGCGGTTTGAGCTTTCATGACGATTTGTCCACGGCTAACTGTAGCGAATCCGCGGGTCGAGCACCGTGTAAAGTATATCGACGATCAGGTTGACTCACGATCACGAGAAAGACCATGAACAGGACCACGCCCTGGACGACAATGAAGTCTCGGGTGCGTATGGAGTTCAGCAGCAGATAGCCTATGCCTGGATAATTGAAAACGGACTCCACAATGGTGATCAGTCCGCTTAAGATAGGCCATCTGCAAGCCCACCACGGTGAACGTTGTGATGAGCGAGTTGCGCAGCACATGTTTCCACTGCACCAGCGTCTCGCTCAGGCCCTTCGCCCTGCGCGGTGCGAACGTAATCCTGCTGCATTTGCTCAAGGAAGTCCTGGCGCTGAAATCGTAGGACCGTGGCGGCGATATTCAAGGCCACCACGCTCATCGGTAAGGCGATATGCTTTCAAAAATCCACGAAGTCGTCTTGCGGGCGGGTATAGCCAATCGCTGGCAGCCAGCCGAGGTACACCGGCGAAGATCAACACGGCGACCAGAGCCAACCAAAAGGTCGGCACCGAGATGCCGGCGACGACGAAAGCCAGTGGCGAGGTGGTCCCATTTGGTGTTGTTGTGAATCGCTGCCAGCACGCCCGCGGGCACGGCGATGACGACCGCCATGATCAGGCCGCCAACCATCAAGGTACATGGTTGGGACCAGGCGCTGAAGAATCACTTCCAAGGCTGCGGTCCGGTGCGTAATCGAAGTGCCGAGGTCGCCCTGAAGCAGATTCGCCAGCCAGTGGAGATATTGGATGATGAGAGGCTGGTCCAATCCCAACCGCACGCGCATCGCGTCATAGACCTCGCGGAAACTTGCGCGCCGTCCACCGCACCCAGCATCACCATGACCGGGTCTCCCGGCACGATCATCATGACAAAAACACCACCAGGGTGACAACCAAGACCAACGGAATCAATTGCACTAAACGCATTCGCGATGTATCGCAGGCGCACCGCCAAATCCTCCTGATAAAATCCGCGTGCGGCGACAGATAACGATTGCTGTCATCGTCGATAGCCGCCGGATCGTATAACAAAGATCCGAAGCAAGACAAGCGCACGACTCGTTAGCGATGAGAAATCCTTGACACTTGTCGCGTTCCGATGCTAGCGTTCCGCACCTTGGCAGAGTGCAATCTAAGCTGTCATCGGCGCCGTGTGATCGCCAACCGTGCGGCGCCGGCATCGACTAATAAGGAGAGGGCGACAATGAAACATCGGACCAGGAAAAGCGTCGCGCGTGGGTTATTGGTAGCCGCGGCGTTGTTGTTGGTAGTTGCTAAAGTTCAGCCTGCCGACGCCCCGGCAACTCAGGCTCCGGCTGCTGGTAAACCTCGCATCGGTGGCACGCTCAAGTTTGGCATCGTGAAAGACATTGGCACACCCATCCCTTTCGTTGCTTACACCTCCATAAGCCAATACGTGAAAGACAATGTCTATGAACCGCTGGTCATGTTCGACCAGAAGGGTGAGATTCACCCCTGGCTCGCGGAAAGCTGGACTGCCGAACGCAAATTCGACTGAGTGGACGTTCAAGATTCGTCGGGGAGTAAAGTTCCACGACGGCAAGGAGCTGACAGCGAATGATGTGGTCTGGTCCGTCAAGCACATTATCGACCCAGCCAATGGCGCGGCTGGCCACGGACAGTTATCCAGCAATGTCCGCGACGCCGTTGCGTTGGACAACTACACTGTAAAGTTCATATCACCCGGCCCGCGCGGCTTGCTACCGGAAATTCTTGCCGACACACGCAGACCTTGCACATTGCCCCCAAGGAATCGCTGGCGCCCGGCCAGCAAAAGATGATTGGCGGCGCGCCGCCGCCGGGCACCGGCCCTTCAAGTTCAAGGCGTGGATCCCCGGGCAGGAATATGAGGTTGTGCGCAACGACAACTACTGGGGCGGCGCTCCATACCTCGACGGTGTTCGCTTCCGCGTGATCATCGAATCGACGTCGCGAGCTGCGGCCGTTCAGGCAGGCGACCTCGATATAACCGAGCGGTTGGGCCCATCCTTTGTTCAGCGCATCAAGAGCGGCCAGTTGAAGGGGCTGCAATATGTTTCGATCGGGATGGCGGGAATCAAACAGTTGGTGTTGAATACCCAGTTGGCGCCCACCTCCGACGTTCGAGTGCGCAAAGCTATCGCCCTGTCCTTGAGACAAAGACGCGATCATGAAGGAAGCCACGTTTGGGTTCGGCATACCCATGCTGACCTGGGCCCCGCCTAACACCGATTGGGAGACTCGCAACAGCTTCAAGTGGAAGCGCAACATTGAAGAGGCAAAGCGCCTGCTTAAGGAAGCCGGCTACTCAGGCAAGCCGATTACTTTCGGATCGACGCAAGGTCAAGATGACCCTTGGGCGGAGGCGGTCGTCCGCCAAGCGGCTGAGGCGGGCATTAAGCTCTCGATCCAGAACCTGGCCGGAGCCGAGCTCATTCAGAAGACTGTCGCCGGTGAGCTCAATGTTTCCGTGTACGGCGCCGGCGGTGTTGGCGAGCCGCTGGTCGCCAACGAGCAGTACATTGGCTGCATCGGCGGCAAAACCGGCGGTCGGCAACGTCGCGAGGATTTGCACGCCTGAATTCGAAAAAGTTGATAACTCAGTACATGGAAGAGCCGAACCGCGCCAAGCGCCTGGCGATCTGGAACAAGCTGGCGCAAAAATATTTTGTCGATGACGTGGCCTACTACGTGATCGGCTGGTCCAACGACCGGAACTTTGTCTGGCGCGACAAAGTGAAGAACTGGGAGCGCGGTCCGGGGCAAGAATACACTCACGCCAAGGGTGGCCTCTGGAGGACTTGGCTGGAGCAGTAATGCTATTGGGGATGCCCCACGGGCCGTCAAAACGGGGCATCCCCATTCTCGTCATCTAAGCGGTAAGCCGGGAGCGACAGGTCTAGGGGTGCGGCACGGAACCCCAGCTGGCTATGAGGACTTGTTGGTGACCGTAAGAGTATTTATTGACTTATACTATCAGGTTCTCGTCGATCCAGGCCGGTCATTTGCAATAGCGCCTGTCGCTGACTGAAAAGAGGATTGCGGTTTCTTTGTCCGAAAGATTCTTGTGTGTGCGTGCCAACGCCAAGAGGGCAGGCTGAAACTATCGTGCTCATCCCACTCCATCTCTGTGGCGTTGATTTTATCGACGATGGTTACTCCACGCCCTTGCACCGTGTGATAAAGTACAGTCCCCGTGTGGCGATGAAATCGAGTCTCTTGGCCGGGCTGCAGCATTTGCAAATGACAGGTCATCGTCAGAAATGTGTGGCCACCGTCAATGGGATTTTTATATTCAAGGTAATAACCATCGTATGGATCGTTGAAGCCTTGGTCAACGAGCTCTTTTTAATGCTTCACACGCCTCGCCCCACTTGTAGTGATAGGGAGCACTCCCGGCGGCGCCATTGAATTCAGTTTGAGGCTGACGCGCTGGACCGTACAGGCGCGCGTGACGCACCTTTGGCTTTGGTGAGCGGTTGCCGTTTTCCCTTCCGCCCATTCCTCGCGGAAACCTGAGGCATCTAGAAAATTCACTAAACCGGCGTCAAGCGCGCGTCAATCCAAATAATCGGTTCTTTCGAATCGTTCACGTGATCATGCCACACCCAGTTTGGCTGAATGAGCAGATCACCCCGGCTCCATGATCATTGGCTCTCCGTTGGATGTCGTATAGGCGCCTCCACCGCACACAACAAAGCGCAGAGCCGTGTTGGCATGGCGATGAGCCGCAGCGGTTTCGCCCGGAAGCACAATCTGGAAATCCCATGGCTGGTGTCTGCTATCCAGTTTGGAGGCCAACGTTGCGGCGAAAGGCATCGGGACCGATTCTTATGACTTCGGTTGTTTCCATGAGCACTGGATAGATTTCTTTCCATCGCCATAGCTTAGGCTCCATGCGCTGGTTCTCGCGCCGATTTTGCCAATAACCATGAAGCCCCAATTGAGCAAATTTCTCGTGGAGCCGATCGCGATCAGCTGAGCTTTTACTTCGCCGGCTTGCTCATATGATCCTCCTGATTTTTTTATTTCATGCAATGATTTCGCTGGCACTTACAAACGTTATGCAACCAATGAACACTCGTGTAGGTGCTATGGATGTGAAGTATCTTATTTATCTATTCCTTGACCCCTTCTGCGGCACGGTGGTAAGTGAAAACTGGTCGACCCGATTTACAGGAGGTGCCCAATGGTAACTGCGAAGGATGTGCAAGGCGTGATGGCGATGATGCCTTCGTTCTCTACGGATGATGCCGGCGATCTGGAAGGCGACAGCGACCGTCGCGGTTGATAATCTGCAAGACGGGCATAGACCGTATGATTAAAGATGGTATCGACGTCATTACTACAACGGGAAGCTTCGGCGAATGCTACAACCTGTTTTGGGACGAATTTAAAACAATCGCGTCGGCCTCGGTGGAGGCGGCTGAAGAAACGCGTGCCGCTCTTTATCGGTAGTACGAGCCCTAACGCCCGGGAGGTCGTCCAGCGGTTGAAATTTATCCAAGACATTGGTGGCGACGGAACATTACTCGGAGTGCCTTACTATGATGCTCAATCTCCTGATTATATCGTCGATTTTTACTCGCAGATCGCTGAAATGTTTCCCAAGCTAGCAATTTTGATCTACCACAACCCTGTCAATCATAAGGTTAAGATTCCTGTCTCTGTATTTCCCAGACTGGTGAAATACCCGAATATCATTGGCATGAAAGATAGCCACCGCGATACGCGGGAGTTCGTACGGCTGATGGAGATCATCCGTGGAAAAATCAGCGTCATGACCAATCAAGCCCAGATGTTTCCCTACTATAGAATGGGATCGTCAGGTTGCTGGTCCATTGATGCTTGGATGGGACCGTGGCCGGTGCTTTATCTTCGAAACCTCGTGCGGGCGGGTAAAGACCATGAAGCGCTTCAGATCATCACTGAAATTATGAGCGCGGCCGGAGGGGAAAGGCCTGGCGGCAATGAGGGAGCGACCGCCAAGCTTCCTATTGAATTTGCTGGTTATGTAAAGCCGGGTCCGGCCCGAACGCCGATCGTAAAGTTTTCAGAGAGCGCGATTGAGCGTGCCAAAAGAAAGCCGAGGGGTGGAAAAACTCTGCGACAAGTACCGCCCGCTGGTGGAAGCAGATACCGGTACGGTGAAAGCAGCCTCATAAACGGATTGTGTTTGTCGGCGGAATGTTTTTCCACGGTCGCCGTCGCCGACTTATTCGACAACTGCGCCAAGGTCAAACCGGGTACGAACGCATTAATCGTTGCCGCGCCAATGGACGGTTTGCATCGCGACATTAATATCGTAGATCAGAAGCTACTGCGCGGTCCACGATGGTATTTTTGAAAGAGGCGGAGATATGGCTGTGGTAGAGTGCGATAGTTTTTTTACCGCCGATGGTTCTTCGGGTGACTAAACTATTTATGCCGTGATAGGCGGAGAAAATAATGCAGTCTTTTGGAAAGGATGATTGGATGGCGAGGAATTACCGCTACATTTCCGCGGACAGCCACTTTGAATCACCGCCCGAGCAATGAGGTGCACAGAGTTCCGAAGCAATACCGGGAGCGAGGCCCCTCGACGGATCAAGTTGGCAAACGGCTACGACGGCCTCCAGTTGGAAGGCCAACGAATGATGTATGGCGGAACGAGCCTTTACGGCGGCAAATCGCCGGAGACTTTTGATCCGACAATCATGGATTATGACACCACGCCAGGGTTGCGGCTCGGCCGGGCGAAAGGTCGCGCGAGCAGAATCAGAGGCATTGACGCGGAAATATTGTCTTCGCACTCGATGTCCGCAATCAAAACATCGAGGACAAAGTGGCAATGATCGCCATCGTCCATGCATTCAACGAATATATGGCCGAGGAGTACTGCACCGTCGATCCTGACCGGCTGATCGCGATGGCCGTTCTACCCAACATCGGCGTCGAAGAAGACATTCGCGAGATGGAGAACTGCGAAGCGGCTCGGTTTCAAGGGCGCCTGGCTCTCCACGTACCCAAGCGGCAAAGGGTTTCCCCATGCCCCAAGACGATCGCTTCTGGGCGGCAGCTTTGGATATGGACATGCCGGTCATTGTGCGCACGTCGTTTCCCACGCATGTCGGTTCCCGGGAAACGCCGATGTTCAAATACCGCGTGAGCCTGAGGGCGAGCAGCGTCCGCCGACGGATCTGATTCAAAGACTTGTCCCGGCAGGGCCCCTACCACCGGTGCGGTGGAGGCGAGTCAGCCGTCGTCGCCGGCGTGTTCGAGCGCTTCCCGAAACTCAGGATTTACTGGGCGGAGAACAATGTCGGGTGGCTGCCGTATTTCTACGAGCAGATGGACCATGAGTATTCGGTCAATCGTTTTTGGGCTGAGCGTTATCTTGGATTGAATAAGTTGGAAGCGCCCGCCCAGTGAATATCTCGCTGGAGCAGGCTTATTGGGGATTTTGAGGACCATGTCGGCGTGTGCGGCTGCGCCATGAAGTCGGGGTCGATCACATGATGCTGGTCCACGGATTTCCCTCATATTGTCACTCCGATGGCCGAACTCGCTGAAAATTCTCGAGTCCCAGATGGCGGGTGTCTCCCAAGAGGAAAAATGGAAGATGGTCGCCGGCAACGCGATCGAATTTTTCGCTCTTGACCACAAACCCGCCAGTTAAAAATCGAGTCGAGGGATTTACGAACCGGAGGGTGATGAGTCGGTGGTGGAGGCTGAAACAACGCAGAGTGAAAGCGGCGTCTTAAGAAGGAGTCGTTTCAGCGCGTGCGATTCTTAAAGTCAGGTCGAACTGAACGGAGTTTGCCATTTTTCACAGAATGTTGGAGTTTGCCCCATGATGGTCTCGATGCCACTTGTTCCGAAACAGGCAGCCTATAGCGGTAGCGGACCTGGTCGATAACCGCGCCAAAGGTTCAAACCGGGCATGAATGTGCTCATTGTATCGCCGCGCAACGACGGCCTTTACGGCGTGCGCAAATGTCGTCGACCGAGAAGCCGTGGCGTGGGTGCACGATGCTGTGACTCAACGGGAGCGCTGGATGCGACCGTGATATGGTGCGGACATCCCCAGTAATATCGGCCGTTAGTCCTCTGGGGTGATGGGGCTGATCCGAGCAAATCGTTGGCGCGTCCCGCCCAGTGTCGCCGGTGCTATGCGCGCGGCCGACGCGTGATCATCCAGCCACCATGCCGTGGATCACGACCTGCAGAGAAGAAGAGCTGCGCGAGGAGTTCCCGAAATATTGGAGAAACGGAATATCCGCCATTGCGCGGAATATGGCCACCACGGCGTCACTCGTCAACCAGCGGTTGGGGATTGACACCGTATCGGCTAGGTTTTCAGAGATTCGCCTGCCCACAGGCTTGCGCCTGGCGAAACCAGGCGCCAAATGGGTCATGACGCATCCGAACGGGTCACACATCGAAGGTTACGTGGTTAAGCCCGAGGATAGGGACGACTACGCGCACTATAGGGACATAGGACCTTATTGTCCCTTTCCCGAGGGTGTCTGAGTCTTCCATTCGCGCTCGCGACGCCGAGTGCGTATAGGCATTCATCAACAGAAATCGGCGTTATCTGGGCGCGCCATATCGGTACCGTTGCCCATTGCGACTCTGAACCAGCCGGCCAGAGTGTTGAAGTCGAGGAAGGGTCAGATTAAGAAGTTTGAAGGCGGCGGAAGAGGCCGAAACGCTCACACGCTTTATAAATTCATCGCCGAATATCTGCCATGAGTCAAGCCGCGCCTGAAGTTCGCGGCTTTCACGTTGGGAAGGAGCATCCGATCCGCGATGCTCGAACCGCCATCAGTGCCCCCAAACGCCGCCGTATCGCCATTTCGCCTGAGCATCATCACTGGAGCAGTTTTCATTTCTCACATGGGCAACAGCTGGCGCATCCGAGGAATTTCCCTATCTGATGCATATCTCTGCGGAGTTACGCGGCGGGGATCTGAAAATCGGCGATGACTACGTTTACAAGAATGGCCGCATCACTACCGCGGATCACCCGAAAGTACGCGCCATTGCGGAAAAGTACAAAGATCGTGCCGGGGTTAGAACCGAGCGTTGGTTGCAGACGCCTCGTTAAGAAAGTCGCCATCGTTAGTACGGCCGATTGCGGCTCCTGCCGTTGCGATGCTCTGATGCCGACGCTTTCCTGTTTCAAACCTGTGCCAGGAATTCATGTGCACATACCGATGCTTGAGAGCCAAGCTTGAGACATCCAGTTTGCGATCTGCTCGACTGACGAGATGTGTTTGAGATATCAATGAGCATCCTATTGTTGCCGCAACTCGGGAATGCCGCGAGAACCGCCGCTTCCGGTAGCTCATGATTATGATAGCACTACTAGCAAACAATACAACCCCCGGGAGGATCGTCACGGTGACTAAGCAATATCGCTATTTTTCTGCCGATAGCCACTTCGAGTGCCCGCCGGATATGTGGACGCACCGAGTGCCTAAAGCCCACCGCGAGCGTGCGCCGCGCCGGGTCAAGTTGCCGAACGGCAACGACATCATCGTCGAAGAGGAAAACCCATCACCTTCCGAGGAACCAACCAGTTTGCCGGGAAATCCATTGAAACATTTCCCGGTGGGACTCGATTTTGACAACGCCGTCGGCGCCGGCACTCCGCAACAACGCTTGAAAGAGCAGGACGCGGACGGCATTGATGCCGAGCTGCTTTTCGCCAGCGAAGCACGCAATAGCACAATCCAGGATAAAGCCGCGTTTCTGCGATCGTGCAGGGATTTAACGATTACTTTATCGAAGAATACTGCAGCGTCGCGCCGGACCGGCTGGTGGGCGTTGCTGTCCTACCCGATATTGGCGTGGATGAAGACATCGCTGAAATGAAGCGCTGTAAGGGAAAAGGATTCAAAGCCGTTCGCTTGCATACGTTTCCAAGCGGGAAGAGGTTTCCGACGCCGGAGGACGACAGGTTCTGGGCCGCCGCGCTGGATTTCGATATGCCGCTGACCATTCACACTTCGTTCCCGAGGCAATACAGCGGTCGTGATCATTTTCTACTGCGGTATCCCCAGGAGCCCGAGGGTCAAGAGCGACCGGTTGATTTTATCGAGCGGATCGCCCGTCACGGCATATTTCACTGCGGTGCCACCGAGGCCGTCCAATTAATTTTGAGCGGAGTCTTCGATCGCTTCCCGAAACTACAAATTTACTGGGCGGAGAATAATATTGGCTGGATTCCGTATTTTTATCAGCAAATGGATCAGGCCTACAAAGTGAACTGTTCATGGGCGGAGCGGTTGCTGGGGCTCAAACGCCTTTGCACGGCTCCCCAGTGAATACCTGAAGGAACATGCTCACTGGGGATTTTGGGATGATCCGATTGGAATGGAAGTGCGCCGTCACATCGGCGTTGACCGAATCATGTGGTCGACGGATTTCCCGCACATCGTCACTCGTTGGCCCGAGTCACGAAAGCTGGTGGATGAGCAGTTTGTCGGGGTGCCGGAACAAGAGCGCCACGCAATATTGGCCGGCAATGCCGTCAAGTTTTTCCACCTCGACGGAAATTACGATTGCCGGACGTCGGGAGCTCACGGCCCGGCTGGCCAGGTATCGCCGTTATTCCGAAGGTACGACTGGGTAAACACATAGAAGTCCCAGTCGCGGTAATGAAATATTTTTCACAACGGCAAATCGTCCCCCCAAAAGCGTCATGTGTGACACTCAATGATTAGAAATCTCCCTGAGACCCCAGCGGTTGATTCCCCGAACATCGTCCAGCCGAAAGTTGCCATGCGTCTTAGAGGCTTGCACAAGACATACCCGGAGCCGCTCAGCCTGCTGTGCAGGATCTGTCTCTCGACGTGCACGACGGTGAAATCGTGAGCGTTGTTGGGGCCGAGCGGGTGCGGCAAGACGACTACTCTTCGCATGGCGGCGGGTCTCGAGGTGCCTGACGACGGCGATATTTTTGGCGACACCGCTGTTGTTCTGAGTTCGCGTCGATTGTGCCTGCCCTCCCGACAAGCGCAACGTCGGTATGGTGTTCCAGTCCTATGCCATCTGGCCGCATATGACGGTCGCTGAAAACGTGGCCTTCCCGCTCAAAGCGCGCAGATTTCCGCGTCACGAGATCAGCGATCGCGTGCACCGCGCGTTGGAGCTCGTCGGCATGGCCGGATTTGAGAATAGGCCCGACCGTTGTTGAGTGGCGGCCAGCAACAGCGGGTGGCGTTTGCGAGAGCCCCAGTAACCGAGCCTCGGGTGTTACTATTGGACGAGCCGTTCAGCAACCTCGATGCCAAGCTCCGCGAGCAGATGCGCATCCAGGTGAAGCTTTTACAAAAGCGGTTAAGCATCGCGTTGTTGTTCGTCACGCACGATCAGATCGAGGGCGCTCAGCCTCTCTAATCGCATCGCACTGATGAACTTTGGCGTGGTGCAACAACAGGGCGATCCGCGGCTGCTCTACGAGCAACCGGTTAACGAATTTGTCCGTGATTTCGTTGGCAAGACCTTATTGTTCAAAGGGACCGTAAACGCCAGCAATCCATCCGGGCAAATGGCCATTGCGCTGTACGGCGCGCCGGAATGCGTCGTTTTCCGGGCGGAGCTATAACCCAGGCGGCGTCCAATGCGGCAAGTCCGTTTATATTGCAGTTCGGCCCGAAGACGTTGACATTTTTCCGGCGCTTGCATCACACCAACCAGCCGGGATGATCGGCGGCACAGTGCAGGCGGCTTTATTTGTCGGAGAGAGAATCGAGTATCAAGTCGAGGTCGACGGCCAGGAATTATTCTGATATACGGCGTGCGCCACAATCCGTTGGAAGAAGGCGGCAAAGTTTGGCTAAAGCTCCGGTCCGACGGGCACACGGCATGGGCATCCGATTGGTCACCGAAGTCGATTGACGAGTAGTGCGGGCCACCGAAGACTTATCCCGTATCATTGGAGGCATGCTAGATGATCCATTACCTGGGAACCGGCAGACGCCGTGCGCTACTTCAACTGGCAGCACTCGGAGCACTATAGTCCTTTTCCCGCCCATGGCTCGCGGAGCCTCGCCCTCATCTCAATTTGAAAAAGGAATGGGCCAAGCTCGTCATCGCCGCCCAGCAGGAAGGTCGCGTTCTCATTACCGCTGGTGGAGCACCGTCGCGTGAATACCGTTCCGTTGCAGAATTGTTTCGAAAGAAATTCGATATACCGGTGTCGTTATCAACGGGAAGCGGCGCGGCGAGTGTGGACCGAGTGCTTGCAGAGCGCAACGCCGGAAAATATACAGTCGATCTCGGGCTCACTAGCGTCGCTGGAACTCGAACCCGACTGATTCCAGCCCAAGGCGCTGGACCCCGTTCCTCCACTGCTCATTAATCCCGAGGTGCTTGATAAGCCTTCCTGGTTCGGTGGCCGCCACTGGTATGCCGATCCGAGAGGAAGAGAAATTTTCCGTTTCATATGCCGCCGGAGCCGACCGAGACTTTTGACTTTTGGTACAATACCAGCGCGGTCAGCAAAAATGAAATCGAGACGATCAAGAGCCCCGCGGATCTATTGGATCCGAAATGGAGGAGGAAAGATTACCAGTCGCACCTGGGGCGATCGAGGAAGGATCGGCGAGATGCAAAATCTCTATTTTCAGCCAGATGTGGGAATCGCGTGGATACGCGCCTTCTTTAACCAAGCGGACGCGAAATTTTCGGATGATGTAAGAATTCGCGAGTCTTGGGTAGTCGGCGGCAGTGTGCCCATTGCTTTCAGCGATGGCGACATCGACCGTGAGCTGGTCAAATTAGAGAAAGCCGGGATGCCTATTGCGAAGCGCTCAATTCCGTTCAAGCTCCCTTTCCTCACTGCTGGCGGCTCGGGCTGCTGTATTCAGGTCTATAATCGCGCTCCACACACGAATGCAGCAAAGCTTTTTTGAACTGGTTTCTTTCGAGAGAGGGGCAAACTGCGATGCATCAGATCACGCCCGGAATATCGAGGCAGTCCTTGCGCGAGGACATTCCGCCCGGTAACGTGCCGCCGCCTTATCGCAGAGTTCCCGGAAAGCAATACATATTTCGGGACGCGGATCCCAAATACGTAGCGCAGGATAAGGGAGCAAAGAGATGCCATTATAGAGGCGTGGGAAAAGTCGGTCCACTAAACGTTGAGTCCACGGGTCGCTGTAAGTCGTTGGTTTAGAGGGCTGATCGATGGCCAAGACAGGTTACTACTCGGAGATCACCACTAGAAGCATCTCGTTTGCGCAGCCGCATAAGCCATTTCATCATGGCGGCGGTTTTGTTATCGCTGGGCTTCTTCCTGGTCTGAGCCGGTCTTTCTAGTGCTCATCAACAGTTTCAACGCCGCTACCGATTGGTTTGCTGAACCGCATCGTTGGGGCTCGACCACTGGCGTGCCGCGTATCCAGCGGCCCGGCGAGCTCGTTTCTCCTTTGCTAAACTCGCTGCGGATCTGGGGGTTGACGACAATTATCAGCTTGCCTATCGGCATAGCGGTGGCATGGACGCTGGCGCGAACTCGAATACCCTTCAGCCATTCCTTGGAGTTCTTGTTCTGGATCGCTTACATGGTCCCAGTCTCTTCCAACCACCATTGCGTGGATTGGTTTGTTGGACCCCAGCTGGGTTTACTCAACAAGGCGCTTACGGCTCTCCCCTTTATTGAGCAAAAGCCCGTTTAACATCTTTAGCGTCGGCGGCATTGTCTGGGCAAATGTGATGAGCCATGGTATCAGCGTCAAGGTTATGCTTTTGACCCCCGCATTTCGCAACATGGACGCCGCTACTGAAGAAGCCGCGCGCGTTAGCGGCGCCAGCAACATCAGGACAGCGCTAAGAGTCACCCTGCCGCTCATGATTTCGCCGATCGCATGCTTGTCTTTGCCCTGCAACTGCTGCGCGTCTTTCAATCGTTTGAGTCAGTATCTGTTGGGTACGATCAATCGACTTCTATGTGTATTCTACAAAGATTTTGCACTGATCCGGACTGATGTTCTCAATACGGCGAGGCTACCGCGCTCGCGAGCATCACCCTGCTCGTTATTGCAATGATTATTCCGCTGCAGCGCTGGATCCTCGGCGGCGCCGCTTCACTACGATCAGTGGCACTTTCAAGCCGGGCCTGATCGATCTCGGTCGCTGGAACTATGTTCTCTTGGGTGCGCCATCGCACTCCTTTAGTCGTGCTGACGATCGCTCCACTGGTCATGCTTGTGTTGGGTAGCTTTATGACGAGAATCGATTATTTCGTGCTGGGCTTCACGCTTGACCATTGGAAACTGATCCTGAGCGATCCGTTGTTCCTAGATGCGGCGCGCACCACCTGCTACTCGGGTTGTACATCGCTTCTATCAGAGCCCGCTCCTCTTCTCTCTGATTGCGTACATCCTGGTGCGAACGTGGCTGCCGTGGCGCTCGGCCTAGATCTGATGGTGTGGGAGCCGCAGCCATACCTGAATTCTTTTCGGGACTAGGGCTGTTAATGGCTGTTCCTTGACACTCCAGGTTTAGCCTCGCTTTACGGCACCATTTGGGCGTTGTTCCTGGTCGTGCTGCAAAGGAAACCACGGAGGTCAAGCATCATGAAAGGCGTGTTTGTGCAGATTGGACCGGACATGGAGGAGGCCGCTCGAGTGGCCGGTGCCGGATGGATCAAGACATACTTTCGCATCTGGTTGCCGTTGCTGATGCCCACATTTGCGCTTTTGGCCGTGTTGAACTTCACCAGCGCAGCTGGCGCAACCGCACAAATGTCTTGCTTGCCTCCCGAGAAACGATGACGCTCTCCTTCTGGCGCTTGAACTTTCCTCGCCGGGTATCAACAACCGCGAAGCCGCCAGCGTTATCAGCATTTTTATCATCGGCATCACGATTGTCGGCGCGCTCGGCGTTCGTAAGCTTGGGTTGCGTCTTGGCGTGCGACACGATGTTACAGCTACACCTGGGTACTGCTAACCGCAAAGCCGGGAACCTGAGGTATTCGCTGAAAAGACGAATAGTCGCGGCCTTTGCCAGCGTCTTTGCAAATATAGTTTGTAGCCTGTGTACTTATCACGACGAGAGTTAGAGGTGTGCGATGCACGTTGTGGACGCAGACACGCATATCGGTGGAATCGGAGGCCGTGTGGGACTACCTTGATGAAGATATGTACTCTGCGCGAGACCAGTCATAATCGCGTTCCTAGTGATACTCTCTACAAGACTAAAAGCGCTTTCTGGTTGATCGACGGCAACATCCGCCCTAAGCCCGCCGGCCGGGGCGGTTTCACGCTGCATACCCCATGGTTGCGGACGAGGGGAACTGAACAGGACCGACACAAGCTTGGGCAGCCGAGAGCTGTCCGATATTGTTCTCGGATCCAAGACTATGGATCGACTCGGCGTAAGCGTTCAGATTCTGTATCCTACACTATTCTTGGTTCATTTGACCGAAGATCCCGCGCGAAGTCGCCCTTTGCCAGGCGTACAACCGGTGGATGTCTTCACGCGTCCGCGGCTTGCTTCATCAAGGATAAATGGATTGCGGTCGCACCATTTGCAGATTTGGAAGCCAGTCTCATCCAGATCAACTATGCACAAGAGCACGGCGCCGTTGGCGTTCTGTTCCGAGGCATGGAACACAATCGGTCGCTCGCCGACCCCTATTTCTTCCCATACCAAGAGGCCAGTCGGTTGGTCGGCAATCTGATCCACACGGGAGACCGGGTTCGCCGGCCCTGTCCAACGTGTTTGACGTTAGTATCGGCTCCCGGATTCGGGCACATAAGCTTGCTCCCGGTGATAGGCGTTCAACGATCTGATCACGCGGAATACCGAGCTTTTTCCCGACCTGCGCTTCGGCTTTATCGAAGCATCGTCGTCGTGGGTGCCTTGCTGGTCCGGCGAAGATCAATCAGTATCGGCGCGTGACGGAGGAACCAAGCTAGACTCGGTCATGTTCCGAGACTACTCGATTCTATGTCGCTCTGGCGAAGCGAGACGAAGACATCCCACTATCTGCTGAACTGTATTCCAGAAGACAACATGCGATGCGATTGGATCGGATTGTGGTCGCCATGGGACCCGGCGGCCGAGCCACGTCTGGTCGATAGGCTTATTGAGCGTGGCGATCTCACTGAGTCTAAGCGTCACCAAGATCCTGGGCCAGAGCGCAACAGCGTTCTATGGGCTCTAAGGAAGCGCTACTAAACGATCGTTCGAGAAGACGACCTTTATGATGGAAGGGGAAGTTATGGCAGACCAACGAGTCGCGGTGATTACCGGAGCAGCGAAGGGGATAGGAGATACGTAGCGAAACATTTGCACGACAATGCTGCGGTCGTCGTGAGTTGACATAGTGCCCTTGGACAACATTGTAAAGAATTGGAAGAACTCGGCGCAAACTATTCTACCTTCAAATGTGATGTCCGGTAGCCCCAGCGACGTTCAAAGCTCATGGAGAGAGACCCATCAGCGATTCGGACGTATCGACGTCTTGGTTAACAACGCTGCCATCGTGACCCACTTTCCCACAGCGGGCGCGACTCCGTGGCCCCGTATTCGGGACATGGACGAAAGCTTTGGGACCGAGTAATCCAGACAAACCTTGGGGCACGTTCCTTGCACCAAGCACGTTTGCCCTATATGGAGGAGCAGGCGAGCGGCCACGTGATCAACGTCTACGGCAGGCGCGCGTCACCGTGACCTCACGCGCCTATGCTGTGTCGAAGGACGCTATTCGAACGTTTAGCCGATATGTTGCCGAGGAAGAGCGGCCGTACGGTGTCTGTGTGGTGGCTATCTCGCCCGGCGCCTCTATCGCAACGGAAGAGGCGTCTGAAGAAATAAGGAAGCGTGTGCCCGGTGGTCCTGAATTCAGCTGGCAACCGGTACTGCTGGCTTCGAAAGTGGGAATGGAGATGAGTGGTTCCCTCCTTACCATGGAGAATGACCGATTGGTAGTGCAATCCTGATGAGAGACAGGACCTCCTTGGAGCATCGAAATAATGGAGCGCGATGAGGGAAGTTGTTTGAAGGCGGGCGATCGGCGAACCGGGATGCAGTTGGTGTCCCTGACGGCTCTGCTATCAATTTTCTCACTCTGTTGGGGCCAAAGGAATCGCGACGGGCAGCAACGCTGACACCTTCGCCGACACCCAAAGGTGCTTTCGAGCAGCAGTGGGCCGCCTTGATCGCCGCCGCCCTGAGCCGGCGTCGCCGCTCCGTAGCGGCGGGAGGAGCACCTTCTCGTGAATATGCGCCACCGCTGAGGTACTTCTCACAGAAGTTGTGCGAAAGCCGAGATAGACCACAGGACCCGACAATCAAACCATCACCAAGGTATTGGCCGAGAGAGGCGCCAGACGCTATACGTTCGATATTGCATTGCTGCATCAAATGCGACCAATACCCAGCTTATGCCGGCGCACGCAATAGACCCCGTGCTCGAACCCATCGTCCACTCCTCTTTCACCCCGAAGTCATGGATATGTCAGTGGTCTGGGGGAAGAAATTCTACTGGGGCGACAGAAGCTCCAGCAACACATTCTCATCGCCGCGATCTGGAATCGAACCCAAGCATGCCGTTCCTCTGCGAACACTCAAGAAGATCAGCGATAAGGACGCAGCCAGGCTGATCACCGACCCAGCGGGATTACTTCGATCCAAAATGGAAGGGTTTTGATGTACAACCCGTCTTTCGACGAAGCGACCAGCTTTGTCATCATGATGACAGAGGCCTACTGGGAACCCAACATGGGCCTGAGGTATGGATCCGAAAGTTCGCCGATCAAAGACGGACGTGGCGTTTACGAACAACCGAAACCCTCCTGGGATAGTTGGCTGGCGCAAGGCATCCGACCACTCAGGCCTCTTCAGAGACGTGACCGCCAGGAGCTGACACAGCTCCAGCGGGCTGGAGCGCCGATCAAAGTGGGAATCCCACGAAAACAACCTCTCCTTACCCCCGGCGGCTCGGGCTGCTGCGTCTTCGGTCTTCACAGGGGCCAGCCTACATCCAGATATGCGGCGAAGCTCTTCATCAAACTGGTTCTTGTCCCGCGAGGAGCCAATCGCAAATACATGCTGTCACGCCATTGCTCGACCGGGCGTCATTGCGATCAGACATTGCGCCCGGTATCCGCGGAGACACGGCACATTCCGAATCCAAACGTGCAGTACGCGTTCCCGGCAGCCGCCGTCCCAGATTCGCCGCCGGGTCGCGGAGGTGGTGGGCGCTATGAGCCTTTTGACAAAAGTGCGTGGAGTCGAGATAGAGCTGGAGGGTCCACGATGTCTGTGCTTTCCCGCTACTCTAGCTCGATGGATGAGGGGTTCGAGGCACAGGAGCTATTCTTAGCCCTACACTGGATTGTGCTCCTCTGCGTTTCCGAGGCTTGTCGGTGCTCTGCAGGCATAGCCCTGGTCATTTTCCCAGACAGTTAGCCGATTGTGTCTCTCGGGCACGTTGAGAGTGAATCGAGCGCCTATTCAAGCGGGTAGAGTTGTAGTCATGTTGCATGCCACAGTCCGCATGGAGAGGAAGCCGAGTGAGCACCCTCCAGAACCGCTCACTTCTTGATGGCTGCTCTACTGCTCGTGTTGGGTTTCTTCCTCATCCTGGCCTGTTCTCCTTCTTGATCATCAACAGCTTCAATACTGCCAGCGATTGGTTTTTTCAGCCGCGCGCATGGGGCCTCGGCAACCGGGTAGCCGCCTTCCACAAAGCCCAAGATTCTAAGCGCTGGGGAGACTCTATTCTCATTTGGATGATGACGATAGTATTGAGTTTCCCAGTAGCCGTGGGTATTGCCTGGGTGCTTGCAAGAACCAAAGGTCCTCACAGTCACACCCTCGAGTTCCTCTTTGGGTGGCTTTCATGGTTCCCCGACTCCCCATCACCGTTGCTTTGGATCCTCCTGCTGGATCCAGGCTTTGGCCTTATTAACGTGGCTCTTACCAAGCTCCCTTTTATGGATATTGATAAAGGAGGTCCGTTTAATATTTTTAGCATCTGGGGCATCGTCTGGGTGAAGTTGATGGAGCACTTACCATCGCCATCAAAGTGCTGCTGCTATTGACGCCTGCTTTCCGCAACATGGGACGCAGCGTTGGAAGAGGCAAGGACGTGTAAGTGGTGCCAGCAACCTCCGAACGGCGCCTACTATACCGCGACCTCTAACGATCTCCGCTGGCGCTCGTGTTTGGGCTCCAGTTGCTGCGGATATTCCAATCATTCGAGACAGAATTGCCAGTAGGAACACCGTTCACTATTCTTCGTCCTATCGACGAGAGTGTATGACTTGGCGCGAGGAGGCGCGCCTAGCTACGGAGAGGCCACGGCTCTGGCCAGCAGCATCACGCTGCTGGTTATTGCTCTAATCATTCCGGTGCAGCGCTGGATAATACAACGGCGACGGTATACGACGATCACCGGGCAGTTTCGGCCAGGCCTTATTGACCTTGGACGGTGGAACTATTTCTTCTTCGGGATGATTTCACTGCTGCTTTTCCTGATGACTCTGGGGACCAGTAGGGCATCTTGCTGCTGGGCAGCTTCATGACAAGGGTCGGGTTCTTCCTCTCCGGGTACACTACAGGTGACCACTGGCAGTTTGTCCTGCACGAAACCTATTATACCAGTAGTTCCCTGCAGCAGCTGGGTACACAGCCCCTGGTCCCGGCCACACACTACGGCCGCTTTCTTTGAGCCCCCTTGTTGTTCTCGATTCTTGCCGCCCATCCTCGTTCGCACTCGCCTGCGCAGGGCGCTTCGCGTTGGACTTCATCATCTGGGCTTCCGGCGGCAAATTCCCGGAATTCTCTCGAGCCTGGGACTCCTGTGCAGCTTTCAGCGGCACACCGCTGCTCAACTTCCTTTACAGCACATGTAACTGAACGAAGTACAT
>ERZ1370068.4546-contig-3612_pt1 | contig 27270 bp, 43 predicted proteins | sample MGYA00561227_ERZ1370068 | MGnify/ENA primary metagenome ERZ1370068 (study PRJEB38410, sample SAMEA6850437) | metagenome | study: Metagenomic assessment of the ecological functions of the soil: analysis of the soil microbiota associated with the...
TCGCCGCCGAGCTGGGCGATTGGCTCCGGGCCAACCCGGAAGTGCGGGTCGCCATTAACGCCCCGCCGGAGATCCTGGGGCGCGGTGGCATAGCGTACGCTGCGAACAAATCCGGGTTAGCCGAACAGGCGAGCCAGATCGTCCTCGAGGTTACCGAGCGCGGGTTGCCCGACCTTCTCGCGGTCGAAGCAATCAACCAGGCAAGCATCATGGGCACCATGGTCGCCCTGGACGACGTCACGTTCGTTGGCGCGGCCAACCTGGCGGTGCTTGCGCGGTGCAACTTCTCTGCGATCAAACTCGACAAGTCGCTGATCGATCAGATCGGCCCGGAACGCGCCGACCCCGGGTGGCTCAAAACGGTCAAGGGGCTGCTGGAGTCCTCGCCCCTCCAGGTGATCGCCGAGGGGTGGAGACCGAGTACCAGTTCGCGATGCTCTGCGCAGCGAAGGTGCAGGCGGCCCAGGGCTTCTACTTCTCGCGCCCGCTCCCGGTGGCGGAGTTCCTGGCGTTTCATCGTGACTACCGTATTCCCGGCCGAAGCCCGCGTGGCACCTGACCGCGGCCCTGGTAGCAAATGAGTGTCATATTCTTAATTTGATTCTGCAACCTCCCTCGCCGCTCCTTGCAGGATTTTTACCTGCATCTGTGGAATCTGCGTAATCTGCGGATAGTCTTCTGCCATCACGGATAGGGTTGTTGTTGGGTGACGCAGTGGATGGTGCCCATGCCCCAGACCAGCGGTTCGCAGTTGATCCCCACCACGCTGCGAGTGGGAAAGAGTTTTTCCAGAGTGCCCAATGCTCGGGCGTCGTTAAGGTGTCCAAAGATTGGCGCGAGCACTACGCCGTTCGCGATGTAGAAGTTGGCGTATGAGGCCGGCAGCCGATCGAGATTGCGGCTATCGGTGCTCGTGCCGCCGACAACCCCGGGCATAGGGAGCGTAACTATCTCGAAGGGGCGATCGCCGGCGTCAGTCATGCGCTGCAATCGCTGGAGATTGTCTTGCAGTAGTTCATAGTTGGCGTCCTGCGGGTCTTCTTCGACGGCACAGACAATTGTCTCCGGCGCGACGAACCGCGCGATGTCGTCAATGTGGCCATCGGTATCGTCGCCAACAATTCCTTCGCCAAGCCACAAGACCCTTTCGACGCCGAGATGGCCCTTCAGATACTGTTCGATCTCACCTTTGCCCAAATGCGGATTGCGATTTGGGTTCAAGCAGACATTGTTCCGTGGTCAGCACGCAGCCCGTGCCGTTGACTTCAATCGAACCGCCTTCCATTACAATGCCGGGTTCGAACGCGGGAACTCTTCAAGAGACTCTCCAAACGTGCCGGTATGGAATCGTCCAGCTTCAGCTCACTTCGTACTTGTTTCCCCAGGCGTTGAATATCCAGTCGTTGTAGGCGAGCGGTTGTTCGGCTTGTCCGACAGACTTTAGTTTGTCGTTTTCCCTCGCCGCCATTTGATTACGCGAGTCAGCGACAAACTGAAGTTTGTCGGACACCAGAAAGTTTGGGCCGTAGTCGCGTATCCAGGAATCGACGGTCGTGATCTCGGTGGTAGCGGATATTGTCCGCACCCGCGAAAGTGCAACGCTGGCCGAACGGAGGTCTCCGGTCGCTTCGTCATCGACCAGCAGATTGACGATCTCGTGTGGCGCCAGCGCCGCCATCATCTGCAGAAAGATCTCCTCGACCTGTGGCACGCGGTCGGGCCACGTTTCCGGATCTTTGGGCCACGTCAGCCAGGTCGCGGTGTGACGCTGCCATTCGGCGGGCATGCGATAACCGAGTTCGGCGGGAGTTGGCATGGGAGACTTCATTTGCTCGAGGCGGGTTCCAGGTATCGCGACGCGAGGGGCGCGTGAGAATCGATCCGGCGGTCGCGCAGAAACGGCCAGTTCTGGCGCGTCTCTTCGATCTTGCTCGAGATCGCAATCCACAACCAACACCTCTTCTTTGTCCGACGACGCCTTGGCGATAATTCTGCCGAACGGATCGGCAACAAACGACTGTCCCCAGAAGTTGAGCTTGCCCTCGCGGCCGACGCGGTTAACAACCACCACGTAAACTCCGTTCGCGATGGCGTGCGCGCGTTGAATGGTTTCCCACGCGGAATGCTGCGCCTGGTTCATCTCTTCCGCTTCGCCGGCAGCCAACCGATCGCCGTCGGATAGAAATAAACTCAGCGCCACTCAAGGCGGTCAAGCGTGGGCGGCCTCTGGGAAACCATTGGTCCCAACAGACCAGCGCGCCGATTTTGCCGTGCTCAGTCTCGTGAGTTTGAAAACCCAAATCTCCCGGCGTGAAATAAAAACTTCTCGTAGTAGAGCGGGTCGTCAGGAATGTGCATCTTGCGATACTTGCCCGCGATTTTTCCGTTCGCGTCGATGATTACGGCGGTGTTGTGGTAAACGCCCGCGGCACGCCTTTCGAAAAGCGAGGCCACGATCACGACCTTCTTCTGCCGCGCCACTTTCCCCAGCGCCTCGGTTGTTGGTCCCGGAATCGTCTCGGCAAGTTTGAAGATCTCGATGTCTTCTGTCTGGCAAAAATACTGGAGAACGGAATAGCTCCTGGAGGCAGACTATCTTCGCCCCTCGCTTCGCCGCCTCGCCGATGCGCGTGATCGCTTTCCTGAGATTCGCTGCGGGTTCGGGTCACAGCTCATCTGGACGAGGCCGACTTTAACAATCGTTCGACTTCACGGTTTTCGCCATGCGCCGAAAGTATAGCCTTCAAGTCCAAGCGTCCAAAGTCCAATGTCCAAAGTCCGCAGGCTGATCCTTCTTTGTTCCTCTTCGTAGTTCATGCCAACCAGCAACAAAGGGACTTTGGACTTTGGACTACTGGACTTTGGACCTGAAGTTGGACATTGGACGTTGGACTTTGGACTCGTTAAGATGTCCGGTTGTTATTAACCCCAAATTTCCAAAGCGAGACGCACATGATTGAATTTGAGCTGACCGAAGATCACAAGGCGCTGGTGCAGACCGTGCGCGAGTTTGCGCAGAAGGAAGTTGCGCCTTACATCAAGGAGTGGGACGAGAAGCAGGAGTTCGCACCCGGAAGTATTCAAGAAAATGGGCGAACTGAACCTGCTCGGTGTTTGTATTCCGGAAGAGTATGGCGGCGCCGGCTTCGACTACATCTCGCTCGGTCTGGTGTGCGAGGAGCTGGAAGCGGTCGACACGTTTCTGCGCGTCGTGATGTCGGTCCATACCGGGCTTGAATTCGCTGACGCTTTACACCTGGGGCACCGAAGCGCAGAAACAGAAGTATCTGGTGCCGCAGGCGAAAGGCGAGAAGCTTGCAACCTACGGACTGACTGAACCGGGCGCGGGTTCGGACGTGGTCGGTTCGCGATCAACCGCGCGCCGCGAAGGCGATGAGTATGTGCTCAACGGCGAGAAGATGTGGATCAGTCTCGCCGATCATCGCCGACAACTTTCTCTTCTTCTGCTGGACCGACGAAGAGAAGCGCCGCAAGCGCGATCACTCCGGCATGTCGTGCTTCATCGTCGAGCGCGACGATGAAGGGTTTCACTTCGGGCACGATTCACGGCAAGCTCGGGATTCGCGCCGGCAACACCGGCTACTTTTCGCTGCAGGACGTGCGCGTGCCGAAAGAGAATCTGGTGGGCGAAGAAGGCGAAGGATTCAAGATTGCGATGTTTGCGCTCGAGCAGGGACGCTTCACCGTCGCTGCCGGCGCGACCGGAGTGATTCGCGCGTCGCGCGATGCCTCAGTCGCTTACGCGCTGGAGCGCGAAACCTTTGGGACCAAGATCGCCAACCATCAGCTGGTCAAACAAAAGATTGCCGAGATGGAAGCCGACTACCAGATGTCGCCACCTGCTTTGTCTGCGCGCCGGTTAGCTTGAAGAACACCGGACAGGCGAATGGCCGCGCGACGAGCCTGGCGAAGTGGCAGGCGACCATGCGCAGCGAGAAGGCTGCGTCGATGGCGATCGAGGTCCACGGCGCGAACGGTTATTCCAACGACTATCCGGTCGAGCGCTACCTGCGCAACTGCAAAGCCGCGATCATCTACGAGGGAACGCGCGACATCCACACGCTGATGCAGGCCGACTGGGCGCTGGGTCTGAAAAAGGAAAAAGCCGGCGCGCAAAGACGCTGCCGCGTTGGAAGGTAAATAAGGGGGAAAGAGGGGAATAGCGAATGGGGAAAGGAAGACAGAACACCTGGGTTTCCCGCTTCTTCCCTCTTCCCTGTTCACCCAATTCCCCTCTTCCCCTCGATTTACTTCCGCGCTTCGAAGATGCGATTGAACGGCGTTTCCGGTGCGCGCGGCGGAAATTCCTTGAACCCGCCGGCCAATACCACTTCGCGAATGGCTGACTCCGGCGCAACGGCGCCCAGCGCGGGTCCGTTCAAAGCCAGCGAGTTTGACGTACAACACAAGCGTCGAAGCGCCCGAGAACGTGCGGCCGATGATGTTGAAGTTTTCCTCGACCGTGTTGCCCGCCATCGGTTCTACAATCAACGCGCTGCCGCCCGGAGCCAAAACTTCAGCCGCACGCTTTGCAGGCGCCCACCGGATCGCCCATGTCGTGCAGGCAATCGAAGAAGGTCGACCATGTCAAACTGTTCGTCCGGAAGTTCACTCGCATTTGCGACCGCGAAAGTAACCCGATCGGAAACGCCGGCGTCGGCCGCGCGCTGGCGCGCCGTCGCGATCGGACTTCTCGTGATTGTCGAAACCCCAGAAGCGCGAGTTCGGATAGGCCTGCGCCATGATGATTGTTGAAGAACCGTGGCCGCAGCCGATGTCTGCAACCTTGCCGCCCGCTTTCAACTTCTCTTCGATGCCGGTGAGCGCGGGAATCCACGTGGCGATCAGATGCGCCGCATAGCCGGGACGGAAGAAGCGTTCGGTGCCGACAAAGAGGTCGGCGTCGTGGTCGCCCCAAAGCATGCCACCGCCGGTTCTTGAAGTAATCTTCAATGCGATTGACCGCGCTGCGTCATCGCCTTGATGACGTAGAAACCGCCGCCGACATAGAAGGGACTCGGCGTCGTCTGTCAGCGCCATGGCCTGTTCCGGCGAAAGCGAATAGCGTCCGCTCGCGGCGTCGTAGTCAACGTAGCCGCTGGCTGCCTGATTGATTGAGCCACTCGCGGACGTAGCGCTCGTTGGTTGAAGTCTTTTCTGCCAGTTCTGCTGGGGTGACAGCTTCGCCGGCCATGGCTTTGTAAAGTCCCAGTTTCTGACCGATGTAAACCAGGGAAGAGCTCAGGGCGGCGCCGAAGTCGCCGACCACCTTGCCCAGAAACGCGTTCATCTTGTCTTCGTTGATCGGTGCTGGTTGCGTGACTGCAGACATTATTTCCTCCTCAGATTAGAAAACGTTGGGGAATGGTCGGGAAATTATTTCGGACTTTCTACGACAAGGCCGGATCACAAGTCAACTGGAGAGAACGAAAGAGGAGAGGGAATGGGCAAAAGGTGTAACGATTCAGCTGCCCGGCTAGTGGGGCGGTTGGGTTTCTGCAGCGTCGTCCTCGGGATCGTTGTCTTCGTCTTCACCGATATCTGAACTGGGTCGTGAATTCGAGTCGGCGCTCGAACTGGCGGCGGCAAGTTCCTGATGCCTGGCAATGGCTCGTTCTACGGCTTCCTCAATTTCTTCAAGCCGGAAAGGTTTGGTGAAGCAAGCGAAGGCGCCAAGGTTCAGCAGTTCTCCGGCGTCGGTTCCATCAGTCAGGCCGGAGATCACGATCACCGGAGTGGTCGAGTGGTTCGCCAGGACGTATCTCAGCAGTTCACGGCCGTCCAGGCCCGGCATCGGTAAGGTCGGTAAGCACCGCATCGTAGGTTTCGATGTCCAGGTAGGCGAGCGCTTGTTCCGCGCGATCCGCTGTGTGGCACTCGTGCGACACGGACAAAAATTCGTGGAGCGTATCTCGCACAACATTGTCGTCGTCGACGATTAGTAAGGTAGCCATCTAACTAAATGGAGTCTCCCGGCATTTTGATAGGCCCACCTTGACCCTACAAGGCAGTCGCATTCTAGCTGTGTTTTACAGCGGCAGGCTAGAGCGATTCGGAACCCGGCGCGGTGTTGAGTGCAAGGTGTCGCCGGGTCTACCGAGTTAACCGCCGGGGTTACTCTGCGCGGTGAGTTGACACCAGTCGGCCAGCGACAAGGGAACAGTTTGCCCACCGCATGTCACCGCTACAAATAACGTAGCGCTCTGCTAGTATGAGTCTGCACTTCTTCAAACTGCGGACGCTCCGGCACTTGACGCTGTTCGCGAACAAACTTCCGGATTCAGGAGACCTGACAAAGATGGGCCATGAGCTAAAGACAGAGCGCGAGCTGTCTCTGGATTTCTTGCGCGTTTGCGAAGTCGGCGGCGATTGCCGCCGCGCGCACCATGGGCCAGGGCGATCGCAAGTATTCCGGATCATGTTGCGGTAGAGGCCATGCGTGAGGTTATGGATACGGTGCCGATGCGCGGTCGGATCGTGATTGGTGAAGGCGAGCGCGACGAAGCGCCAATGCTTTATATCGGAGAAGAAGTGGGCGGCGGCTACGGCGTCGGCGAGGACCTCGCAGAGTCGTGTCCGGAGGTAGACATTGCTGTCGATCCACTCGAGGGACGAATCTCTGCGCGCTTGGCGCGCAACAACGCGATTGCGGTGCTGGCAGCCGCTGAGCGCGGCGGATCTCTTGAATGCGCCCGATCTGTACATGGACAAAATCGTAGTTGGGCCGTCTTCGCGCGGCGTAGTTGACCTCGATGCGCCTGTCAAAGACAACCTCAAGAACATTGCTCGACGCCTGGGCGTGACGTGGAAGACCTGACGGTGATAGTGCTGGACCGCACCCGTCACCAGAAACTGATCGCGCGAGTGCGCGCAGCCGGCGCGCGCATTCGCTTGATTGGTGATGGCGATCTTTCCGCCGGCATTTCCGCGGCGGTTGCGGGCACAAACATTCATGCGCTGGTGGGCATTGGCGGTGCGCCGGAAGGCGTGATTACTGCCGCGGCGATGAAGTGTCTCAATGGCGAGATTCAGGCGCGGCTGGTATTCGATCCGGAACGTCTGGGCGTTGACAAAGACAAGGTGCCGCCGAAGGAGCAGGTGTTGGAGCGTCTGCACTCGATGGGCATCTCAGACGGAAACAAGATTTACGACACCAACGATCTGGCGCCGGGCCGCGAGAATTATTTTCGCGGCGACCGGGTGTCACGGACGGCGCCTTGCTGAAGGGCGTGCGGTTCTTTGGCGCCGGCAAGCGAACCCATTCCGTGGTGATGACAACCGAATCGCGACACATTCGGTTTGTGGACACGCTGCATATTGAGGGTGGACCGGATACGGTTATTCGGTTTTTAGGACTTTGAACTTTAGAACTTAGAACTTGTGAGCTTTGAACTTTTGCTTTGTCCTTTGCACTTAGAAACTCTGAGATTTCAAATTTGAGATCTGAGATCTGAGAAAAGCAAAGAACGAAAACCCAAGACCCAAGACCCAAGACCCAAAGTCCAAAGTCCAAAGTCCGAAGTCCAGAGCACAAAGCACAAAGTTCAAAGCTCTGATTTACGATGTACGCCTCGCCAGAAAACTATATTCCGCAAACCGTTTCCAATCGCCGCCCGCCTCGTTATGTGGCTTGTGGTCGCCGCCGGTTCTCTAGCGGTGATGGCCATGATTGTCGGGGCGCCGCTGGCCATTCAATCAGGACATCCGTTCTGGGGCGCGACGATCTACCACGCCTTCAGCTACGTCTGCCATCAGATTCCTGAGCGCTCATTTTTCATCGCGGAACATCAGTTCGCGGTCTGCGCGCGTTGCACCGGTCTCCTACGCCGGCTTCACCGTGGCGACGCTTGGCTATCCGCTGGCACGTTCGTTACGGCGGACCGAGGCGCCCAGGCGGAAATGGCTTTTCCTGGCCACGGCGCCGCTGACGATCGATTTCGCCCTTGGCTTTTTCGGAATTTGGGACAACACGCACTTCTCGCGCTTTGCCACCGGGGCCCTGCTCGGCGCGGTGTCTGTTTTCTACGTCATGCCTGGGTTGATGGATTTAAGCCTGCGCGAGTGGGGAAGCGGCCGCAAGGTTTCTGCGTCGACCTCTAACGGAGTTTCACCAAAAATACTTGCAACCAGCGGCGCCGCAGCACCCAGCGACTACAGCGCGCCCGAGCGGCGCATCTGAAGCTGGCAGCAAATCGCTTAGTTGGAAGCTTCAACTCACCGACCGACGCTGCCGCTCAGGCGCGGCTGCTTTGCTTAAGCCAGCCAATAGGCTAAAATCCCTCCCTTCGCGGAACAGGTCCTCCTGTTACCGACTGAAGTTGATGACGCGCCGTCGGGCAGTTTCCGGACGGCGCTTTCAGTAAGTGCTTGAGATATTTATGTTTTCGTTTTTCCAGTCTTCCCCAACGCCTTTTCCGACGCCGGATCTCGCCAGGGACTTTGCCAATTTTTGCGCCGCGATTACCAAGACGAACAGTAACATCAGCTCGCTTTACCAGCTCGATGGTTTCGACTGGACGATCCTGATCGCCTACTTCACCATCCTGACCGTGCTCGCCGTCTACGGCGGCTATCGCGTCCGGCAGGTCATCGACTTTTGGCGCTATCGCAAATTCGTTCCCAAACCCAAGGGCTCGTTCGCCGAGTCCGATCTACCGATGATTACGGTACAGCTGCCGCTCTTCAACGAGATGTATGTGGTCCAGCGCCTGGTGAAGGCCGTTGCCGAGATCGACTACCCGCGCGAGAAGCTGCAGATTCAAGTGCTCGACGACTCAACGGACGAGACGGTCAAACTTGCCGAAGAGACAGTTGAGAATTACAAGGCGCTCGGGTTTGACATCGAATACGTGCATCGTGCGGACCGCACCGGTTTCAAAGCCGGCGCGCTCGAGAACGGAATGAAGACCGCGAAGGGCGAGTTGCTCGCCATCTTCGACGCCGACTTCGTTCCCAAGCCCGATTGTTTGCGCAAGCTCGTCGACTTCTTTACCGACCCGATGGTGGGCTGCGCGCAAATGCGCTGGTCGCACATCAACGGCAACTACAACCTGCTGACTCGGCTGCAAACGATCATGCTTGACGGCCACTTCGTCGTCGAGCAAACCACCCGCAATCGCACCGGCGGGTTTTTCAACTTCAACGGCACGGCCGGCATCTGGCGTCGCAGCGCCATCGCGATGAAGTGGTGGCTGGCAGCACGACACGTTAACGGAAGATACGGACCTCAGCTTTCGCGCCCAGTTGATGGGCTGGAAGTTTGTTTACCTGCTTGATGAGGAAGCACCGGCGGAAGTTCCGGTTGAGATAAATGCTTTCAAGGCGCAGCAAAGGCGCTGGGCCAAAGGGCGTCATGCAGGTCGGCATCAAACTCTATCCGCGAATCTGGCGCTCAAAACTGCCCATGCGCGTGAGACTGGAAATGTTTTTCCGGTTAACCGGCAACATCAGTTATCCGTTGATGATCGTGGCGAGCTTCCTGCAGTTTCCGCTCTTGCTGGTTCGTTACAATCAACCCTTCTACCATCTGATGGTGCTCGATTTGCCGCTGCTCTTCTTTTCGTCAGTTTCCGTGTTCCTCTTTTATGGAACAGCCGTGTGGTATCTCGACAAGAAGCGCACGCCGCGCCTGCTGCACCTGCCGCTGGTGATGGCGCTCGGCATTGGGCTCGCATTTTCCAACGCGCGCGCGGTGTTGGAAGCGCTGCTTGGATATAAGACTGAATTCGTCCGCACGCCGAAGTATCAGGTGGAAAAGACTCACGACGAAACCTGGAAACGGAAAAAGTACAAACGCAAACGCGGCCTGCTGCCTTTGCTGGAACTGAGTTTTTCGTTCTACTTCCTGCTGGCGATTCTCTACGCCGCCCGCATGCGCATGTGGGGCACCGTGCCTTTCCTGTTCCTGTTCTTCTTCGGCTTCGGCTACATGGGCTTGATGAGTTTCATCCAGACGTTCAGCGGCGGACGCCTGGCGGCGCTCTGGCGCCCGGCCGTCAAACCCTCGCCGGGGCAGTAGCCAAAACTGTTAGGGCCGGCGGGGTGGTGATCGACTCCGTCCTTCACGGTTGGGCAACTGCGCCGGGGGCACCCGTCAAACATCTCATTTTGAGTTGCTCATCCTGCCGCTTGACAAGGTTTGGCTGCGTTCCTATAGTTCACTTGGGTTCACAAATAATGCACAACGCTTGCTATTACTGCTGCTGTCATTGCACCTGTTGCGTCTGGTGTCCAGAACGCGATCGGGAAGGCTTTGGCAGCGCCAGCGGTGGATGAGTAAGTAGCCAAGCGCAGCAAGAGTTTTCAAAAAGCCGGTCGCGGATCTTGTTAAAGATTCGGACCGGCTTTGTAGTTTTGCCTTTGGAGTCTTGTCCGACAAACTTCAGTTTGTCGAACACGATCTCGTGGCACTACTCGACAAACTGAAGCTTGTCGGACATCGATTATGCCAATCGCCAAACTTAGAGAATTGATCCTTCCGGCGCTGGCCGGTTCAATCGAAGCAAGCATTGGCAACACGCCGCTGATTCGCCTGCGAAACATCGCGCGCGATTTGCCTGCGGGCGTGGAAGTCCTCGCTAAAGCCGAGCACCTCAATCCGGGCGGCTCAGTCAAAGATCGGCCGGCGCTGTGGATGATTCTCGCCGGCGAGCGCAGTGAGCGTCTGCGCCGGGGGCAAACAATCCTCGATGCGACCAGCGGCAACACCGGCATCGCCTACGGGATGATCGGCGCAGCGCTTGGCTATCCGGTGACAATCTGTCTGCCGAAGAATGCGAGCAGGCAGCGGAAAGAAATTCTGCGCCGCTTTGGTGTGCAGTTAATTGAAACTGACCCGCTGCTGTCCACTGACGGCGCGCAGTGGGTCGCGCGCGAGTTGGCGGCGAGCGATCCCGGTAAGTTTTTCTATGCCGACCAATACAACAATCCCGCAAACTGGCGCGCCCACTACGAAAGCACCGCCGAAGAGATTTGGGCACAGACCGAGGGCCGAGTCACGCATTTCATTGCGGGCTTGGGAACCTCGGGCACGTTTGTGGGAACCAGTACGCAAACTTAAGGAACTCAAATCCAGTATTCGCGCGATCTCGATGCAACCTGATTCGCCTTTTCATGGGCTCGAAGGGTTGAAGCACATGACGACAGCGCTGGTCCGGGAATCTACGACCCGGCGTTGGCGGACGAGAATGTTGAAGTGACAACCGAAGACGGGCAGGCCATGGCTCGGCGGTTGGCGCGGGAAGAAGGGTTGCTGGTTGGCACTAGTTCCGGCGCCAACGTATTTGCGGCGTTGCGATTGGCACTGTCATTACCACGAGGCTCTGTGGTCGTCACCATCCTTTGCGATGGAGGCGAAAGATACGAGGAATAGACGCAAGTGATCCAACTCACTGACGATCAACGAAACGATATCACGACGCATGGCGAGCGCGATTATCCCTATGAATGTTGCGGGTTGCTGCTTGGTAAATTCGAGGAGGGTGGCGTGAAGGCAGTCAGCGAGGTCTATCCGATCTCAAATGCACGCGAAGAACAGGCAAAGCGCAATCGTTTTTTGATTCGGCCGGAAGAGCTAATGAGCGGCGAACGGTACGCAGCGGCAAAAGGTTTGGAGGTCGTCGGCTTTTATCATTCGCATCCGGATCATCCGGCTGTGCCTTCGCAGTATGATCTTGAACACGCCTGGCCCACGCTTTCTTACATCGTGGTTTCTGTCAGCGCCGGCGCCGCTGGCGAACTGCGCTCGTGGGAGATGCTGCCCGACCGATCGCGGTTTGTTGAGGAAGAGATCGCGGGTGTAACGCAAACTGTTAGTTTGCGGAATTCTGTAACAAATTGAAAACGCCGCAAACTAACAGTTTGCGTTACAGTCTCTCGAAAGGAACTTGACGTCATGTCAGTAACGATAAACATTCCCACTGCGCTCCGGCAGTTTACCGGTGGCAATTCGCGCGTCGAGGTCGAAGCGGCCACGGCCGGCGAGGCGCTGGATCGTTTGACGTCGCAGCACGCGGACTTGCGCCGGCATCTCTACGACGACCAGAACCGGCTGCGGAGCTTTGTTAACGTTTACCTGAACGATGAAGACGTCCGCCACCAGTCAGCCGGTGACACGCCGGTAAAGGACGGCGATACGTTGATGATCGTGCCTTCGATTGCCGGTGGGGCGACACCGGCGGAGGTTGCCGGCGAAGCCGAGGCCGCGCCGGCTTTGCCCTCGCTCTCAAACGAAGAGATCGCGCGCTACAGCCGGCACCTGATCATGCCGGAGGTCGGGCTGCAAGGGCAGCGGCGACTGAAGGCCGCGAGCGTGCTGATGATTGGCACCGGCGGACTGGGCGCGCCCGTAGGAATGTATCTCGCGGCTGCAGGCGTTGGACGCATGGGAATTGTTGACTTCGACGTGGTTGAAGCGTCGAACCTCCAGCGACAGATCATTCATGGCACTGCTGACATCGGCCGGCCGAAGATTGAGTCTGCGCGCGACCGTCTGCGCGACATCAATCCGCATATCGAAATCGAAACCCACGAGACGCGTTTGACCAGTCAGAACGCGCTGGCGACTGTTTGCCAACTACGATATCGTGGTGGACGGCACGGACAACTTTCCGACCCGTTACCTCGTTAACGACGCGTGCGTCTTGAGCGGCAAGCCCAACGTCTACGGGTCTATCTTTCGCTTCGAGGGACAGGCGAGCGTGTTCTGGCCTGAGGCGCCAAACGGCGGTGGAGCGTGTTATCGCTGCTTGTATCCCGAGCCGCCGCCGCCGGGTTTGGTTCCATCCTGCGCAGAAGGCGGCGTGCTGGGAGTTCTGCCGGGAATCGTCGGCGCGATTCAGGCGAACGAGACGGTGAAACTCATCCTTGGAGCGGAAGGGACTCTGGTTAACCGCCTGCTGCTCTTCGACGCCTGGCAAATGAAGTTTCGCGAATTCAAGCTGCGCAAAGATCCGAACTGCCCGGTGTGCAGCGCCGAAGCCACTATCAAGGAGTTGATCGATTACGAAGAGTTTTGTGGTCTGCGCGAGCAACCGCCGCAGCCTGCGAACAAGCTCGACGAGATCACGGCAACTGAACTAAAGCAGCGCCTGGACAAGGGTAATGACCTACAGATAATCGACGTGCGCGAGCCTTTTGAATATGAGATTGCCCGTATCAACGGAACGAAACTGATTCCGCTGGGCCAGGTGGTGGCGCGCATGAATGAAATCGATCCGTCGCGCGAGACGGTCATGCACTGCAAGGCGGGCGTGCGCAGCGCGAGGGCAATTGCGGCTTTGAAACAGGCAGGTTTTCCGGGCCGCCTCGTTAACCTCAAAGGCGGGATTACCGCCTGGTCGGATGAAGTTGATCCGACCGTCGCGAAGTACTAACTGCGGAGCAGTTGTAGCGGAAGCCGCCGGCGCAGACACGTATTGCGCGAATCTGACAAGTAGCCGTCAGGGTTTCGTCTCTTGGTTTTGATCTTCGTCCATCAGCGCTAAATCCGCGGCTAAGGTTTTCCCGGTTGAATTCAATGTCACGCACTCGCAATTGATTGATTCTTTTACCGCTCACCCCACCGCCAAGCCTTACCCGCCAGTTACCTCTACACAACCCCGAAATCGATGAATAGCAATCGATGAGAAGAACTTAAGGCGACTTTCCTGCCAAACTCACCGGGGAGCAACACGTGATTTGCGGTGAAAGATGAAGCCAGTCGCCAGGGATGACCGTGGTTTGTCGACTTTTTCGAGAACGAACAAGTCCGTTTCGTTCACTTCATCACGTTTAGGAATCGTTAGCAAACAATTAGTCAGCGGTTAAAGACGATCGATTCTTCGCTAACTTATCATCCCGCCTGTAAGGAAGTTCCTGATGCCATTCGGGCATCATCCAGGGGAAAGACGATGCCGCGTTGTGGTCTCGGCGCTTATCGAAGCGGGTCGATCTCGGAATCGCTCCCGGGCAGCAACGCTCCAACAGTTCAGCCATCACGGCTGCAATGCGTAACTGCAGTACTAAGAAAGGAGAATATCAATGTCAAAAGCGGACATCATTCGCGCGTGGAGAGACTCGGAATATAGAAACAGTTTAAGCGAAGGCGATCGAGCGCTGATTCCTTCTCACCCGGCGGGGGCCACTGAGGTTCGGAAAGATAGCTCTAAGGGAAAGATCCCCATCTCCCCGTTTTCGATCGCTTATAGCTGCTGGTGGTTTTGTGGTGACGTAACCAACTAAGCAGTTCGTAATGCTGAGGGATGCCTGCCCGGCAGCAGGTCAAGCGTTGGCTGTCGGGCGTTTCCTCGGAGGGCATTCGCAGGCTCCCCTCAGGTCAGGTGGGATTAGCTGTGTCATCAAGCCGGTTGACCCGGCGCTCGGGCCTGTGACTCTCTTTTGGGGAACCCGGCTCGCGCGCGCAGGCCGAGGTCTGCCGGTTGAGCTGCATACTTTAGGGGCCGCATTTAGACAATTCAAGCCTTTGGCCTTCCAGCTGTCTACGGGCACTGACGCTCGCCGAGCGCGTAGCCTGCTGCGCGCGGCGCGACCCGCCAACTCTGATGCCGTGATTGACGCCGGACTCGCCGAGCGACGAATGCGCCGCTGGCGTTCGCAGGACCCGTTCACGGATGCTTCTTACTTTTCGCAGCGCCTCGCGTCGGACGGCATCACAGAGGGTGAGATGCTTCGCGTCCTGGGCGAGCCCGCCGAAGCCATTGGCGGTCGTCTGACGGCCACGCCGGCTTGGTTAACGGAGCTTGCTGAGGCTTTTCGAACGCCTGCGCAGCGAGATCGGCGAGCTCCCCTTGCCCGGTGCTTTGCGCGAACACCGGGTCAGCGGCTTTCTGGAGATCATCACGCCGCTCATGGCCCGTGGCCGCGACCGCCTGCGCGAGGGACTGCAAACGATCAGAGACCGCTTCGCCGATGCGCCCTTCGAGACGGCGTCGACCGTGGACGCGCTCTTCGAGAATTTGCCCTCCCAACTGATGCGGATGTTAGCGCCCACGCTCGTCCTGGAACTCAACGTGGCGCGGCTGCAGGGCGAGCTGACGGGCGACACGCCCGAAGAACGATTTGACAGTTTTTTGCGGTTGATGCGCGGGAGCAATGCGGCCGTCGCCATCTTAAAGAATTACCCCACCCTGGCCCACCAGTTAGTCATTCACATAAACAACTGGGTTGACTTCAGCCTGCAATTCGTCAACCACCTGTGCTCGGACTGGGACGCGATACGGCTCACGTTCGGTGCAGCGCGCGGGACCGGGCCTTTCTGTCCAAGGTGCACGGCCGCCTCGGGGACGCGCACAAGGGGGGAAGGCAGTATTGATAGTCGAGATTTGAAGGGGGCTGGAAGCTGGTCTACAGCCGAGGTCCATGGCCGTTGACCTGCACTTCCAGCAACTACTGTCATGGCTCAATGACCGGGGAGATTACCCTCCGTTTCTCACGTTGAGAAGTCCTTGATGCCGGCATCGCACGGGTGGTCTGAGTACGTCACCGCCAGGGGTTGCGACACCCCGCCGGAACTCGTCCGGCTTCTACGAGCGGCAGGGCGGCTATCTGGCGCTCCTTTATGTGCTCGAAGCGGTAGATTTTCATTTCGAGAATTTGATCGCGTCGGGCGAGCATCCGGTATTGGTTGATCTGGAGTCGCTTTTTCACCCGCGCATCGTGCAGCCCGACCTCGGGAACTCTGAACTGCTGGCGGCCGACGTTGTAGATCACTCGGTTGTTCGCGTTGGGCTGCTGCCCCAGCTCATCTGGTCGGACGGCGAGCGGCAGGGTATTGACCTCAGCGGCCTCGGCGCAGCGGCCGGCCAAATCATGCCGCAGGCAATGCCCTACTGGGAGGGCGGGGGCACCGACGAGATGCATCTCTCTCTCAAGGATGGGGTGGTCGGCGGCGCGTTAACCGTCCAACGCTCGGCGGCGTCGAAGTCAACGCGCTGGATTACGCCGATGCCATCGTTGCGGGCTTCACACGCATATATCGTCTGCTGCTCGAACGCCGTGACGAGTTGCTGTCAGCAGACGGGCCTCTGGCACGGTTTGCCGATGACCAGGTGCGCGTTCCTGCTGCGCCCCGACACGGACTTACGGAGAGCTGCTACAAGGAGTTTTCATCCGGATTTTTGGGCGACGCACTGGAACGCGACCGCCACTTTGATCAGCTCTGGATTGACGTCGAGCCTCAGCCCTACCTGGCCAGAGTCGCTCGGCAGAGCACGAAGCCCTGCACGGCGGCGACATACCGATGTTCACCACCTCGCCCAGCTCGCGCGACTTATCGGGCCGGCTCCGGCGAGCCGTTGAAAGAGATTTTTGAGCAGCCTGGCATGGCGCTCGTCCGCCGCCGCCTGGAGCTAATCGGGCGAGCGCGACCTCGCGCAGCAACTCTGGTTTATACGCGCTTCGCTGACGACGCTTTCGGTAGGGCGAAACAATCGCGCTATCGTCAGACTGAGCCCGCGCGTGCGATGCCGACGCCGACCGCGACCGTCTGGTCGCTGCCGCTTCGTTCAGTCGGCGACCGGCTGGAGGCGTTGGCGTTGCGCGCGGGCGATGAGGCGACGTGGATCGGTTTGACGCCTTCCCGAGAAGGCTCCTGGTCGCTCGCCCCGCTCGGACTCGATACTTACAGCGGGCTGCCGGGTGTCGCGCTTGTTTCTCGGTCACCTCGGTGCCTTAACGGGTGACGAGCGTTATGAGTGGCTGGCGCAGGCCGCGTTGAGAGCTGTGCGACGCAGGGTGAAGCAGGAAGAATCAACGATGACTTCGGTGGGCGCCTTTGTAGGGTGGGGAGGAATAATCTATACGTTTGCACACTTAGGCGCTTTGTGGAACCGGCCGGCGCTATTTGACGAAGCCAAAGCCGTAGTCAAGTTTCTACCAGATCTCATTAAGCGCGATGAAGAATTCGACATCATGGGAGGGGCGGCGGGGTGCATCGCCGGCCTTTTGAGCCTGTACCGCTGCGTGCCCTCGCAGGATGTTCTTTCCGCCGCGGTGATGTGCGGGGACAGGCTGTTGGAGTGTGCCCAGCCTGACGGATCAAGTGTTGGCTGGACCACTCAAACGTCCCCCACGGTAAGGCTGGCCGGATTCTCACACGGGGCTGCCGGGATAGCCTGGTCGCTTTTGGAGTTATCGGCGCCTGACGGGCGAAGCGCGGTTTCGTGCGACAGCCATTAAAGCAATGGAGTACGAGCGCAGCATCTTCTCTCCCGGCGAGGGAATTGGCCCGATCTGCGCGAGACTGAAGACACAGACCGGAAGCCGGACGGCGACAGTTCCATGGTGGCGTGGTGTCACGGCGCGCCCGGCATTGGAATAGCGCGGCTTCGGAGTTTGCGCCACCTGCATGACGACCGGATCCGCGAAGAGGTCGAGGTGGCGCTGAAGACCACCCTCGACCGCGGGTTCGGTAAGAACCACTCTTTATGCCATGGCGACCTCGGCAACCTTGACCTGATATTGGAAGCGAGCGAAGAACTCAGCGACGCGCGTTCAAGTTTTCACCTGAATCGGCTGACGGCCACTATGCTGGAAAGCATTAGCGAGAACGGGTGGATATGTGGAACCCCTCGGGGTGTCGAATCACCCGGATTGATGGTCGGCCTTGCGGGCATCGGCTATGAACTGCTGCGCCTGGCTGAGCCCGCGCGCGTGCCGTCAGTGCTGGCCCTCGCGCCGCCTTACAGCCTGATTCGGACATTGTGAAGAGTCGAGTCGAGTTAGTCTGAGGTCGGAAATTTCGGTGATGCCCTGGCTGCCCGTCATTGCTTGAAAATGTTTGGCTGGGAGGCAGGGATTCGAACCCCGATAGGCGGATTCAGAGTCCGCAGTCCTACCGTTAGACGACCTCCCAGCAAGGGAATTTCAATGTAAGTGCTGGAGGTTTTCTTTGTCAACCACATGCCCAGTGAATAGTAAATCGTGAATCGTAAATAGTGGTTTCGCCACTCACGCGAGAGCACAGTGATAAGCATGTTCCCGTTCAGCCCTGGACGAGGAACCACCTCAAGAGTTGGAAGACGTCACTATTTACGATTCACGATTTGCTACTCACCCGGAGTTTTCGTTTACTATTCACCAGTCTCTTGGCACAATGAAGCCGTACCCTCAGCTCCCGCGCTAGCCCGCATTTTCGAACGGATCGGCTCCACCTAAAGTTTTTGAATCATACCTTTGAGACGTGGAGTAACTATGGCTGAACAGGACGAGTACGAGGCGATTCCGCGCCGCGCTTACAGCGGCGGCGGAAAAGACTTTGCAGGAAAGGAAGGAGAAGAGAGAGTTCGCGCGCTGGTGGCGGAGTACGAAGCCAGATTGGACGAAGTCGCCGGATCTGATCACCCGTGTGCGACACGAAATCAGCAATCCACTAACCGGAGTACTGGGCCAGGCACGGTTGCTGTTGCGTGAAGAGTTGAATGACAAGGCGCGGAAGCGGGCGGAGACCATCGAGGAGTTGGCAATTCGCCTGCGCGACATCGTAGCCCAGTTGCGGCAAGTGCAGAAGATTGGCCGTTAATCAAGACGCGCCTACGTCAGAAACGGGAATAGAGTTGGACAGTTGAAGGTGCCGCCATTGCAGCGACCACCTTGACGTTCGTATCCTTCGCCACCGCACGACCAGCGAATCGTCTTCCTTCGCCCTGCAGGATCGCATTTTCCCGCGCGCTTGAAACCGCCCATTAGCGCCAGCGGTGGAAGAAAGAATGCCGGAGGCGATGGACACCGCCGCAACTTCACCCGCATGACTCGTTCCGGTTACTCGACCCACAGTACCATTTTCATCTTCGCTGTCCTTTGGCTTGGGTTCCAGACTCCACAGCTTTTCGCTGCGCGTTGCAGTTTCCGGAGCCAGAGGGATGCGGCTGCTGTCCGATGGCAACTCACATCTTCCATGGTCCACGCGAGCTTCCCTGCTTTTCCCCTCAGTGGCCTCCGGCGCTTCTCGCCAGCGTGATGCGCGCAGTGACCAGCGCATCCCTTTCAATAACCGTCAGGCCCTCTAACCACTATCGGCACCAACACGCGAAACTTATGCGCTCGCCCGCTTTGAGGTCGAGGGAGTTGACTCGTGTAGCCGACCTCAACCTCAATGGGCGTGCCCGCCGGAATTTTGACTTGCACGGGAGTCTGACGCGCATTTGGATCGGAGCGGAAGATTGTGACGGTTGGATTGTTTGTTCTGCGGAAGGCTGAACCGCCGTCGATTGCGCGGCACTGCGGCCGATGGCTACGAGAAAAGAGACAGAAAGGCCAGGGGTATCGCATTTCTCACTTTGACATTCCTCCGCGAGTTGAAGTTTCGCGAGACTTCCAGCAAATGCGATACCAGGACTAGAGGCGGGTCGGGAAGTGGCCTCTCGCGGAAAAAATGCGTGATGTCTTTAGACGCTCACGCATTTCGTCGTTCAATCGCTGGGTCATCAACCCTGCTCTCTCACTCCACTCCGAAGCTGTAGATTTTGCCAAGAGACGAAGTAGAATTGCGCGGAGGTCACGTAACCTGGGGAAGAAAGCCATACTCCACCCTTTTTAAGACCGGTTAGGGTTACGGGAGAAATAGCGTGGAGCTATTTTCTTACCTTCAAAGATGTACGAGATCTTTGGTGGCGCCACCCTCTTCGCGTGGAATACGCCTCAGTCACTGTCCAAATTCTCTGTTGTCGCTGTGTTGGTTCAACCTGGAGGAATTGATACTCACTGGAGCGCCACGCCTTCCGGCGCGACAATGAGGAAGTCCAACGTGGAGCGTTACTCGATTCTTACTCTGTCGCCCTTCAAGATGGCCATTTACATCTCCCTTCACGATGCCCATGGAGGCTAGTGCTCTTGATCACACCGCCGGTCTTCCAGTTAACTACCTCCGGTTGATACTCTACCCACTCATCGCCCTGCCGGAGATAAACGCCAACCTCGGATGGATACCCATTCGGGACGGTCGCCGATGAGTGGCAGTGCCAGGTTCGCTTGCTGCTGGAGCGCCTGAAGCTCGCCGCAGCATAGCCGCTATTACTTTGTCGGTAACGCCTTGGATTCTTTAGCTCGAGGACGTCGTCCGCTCCAACCTTATAGTTTCCAGGCTGCGAATTCACCATGCTGCACGATTAGGCTTTCACTGATAGCTGCCTTCGTGAGTCTTATCACTCGAGTCATTCGGTAAGAACCTCCTGGGCAGCTGTTGAAACTCGGGATAAGAAGAATGGCCAAGACAGTGCACGAGCAAGGCTAGCTTTCGCATGAGTAGTTTTCCTTTCGAGCTGGGAGAGATTGAGTAAACCCGGAATGAGCAGGCACCGCGAAGTTGCCGAGCCACCGAGTTACAGACGACGCTGGTAAGTCCGCTTCAGACGCGTGACGGATTCTTCTTCTTCGACCATGTACTGGCGAAGCAGCCGCAGCGGGCTTCTCATCCAGGTCTTCTGCGAGGACGGCCTGAATGATCGGCAGACTCGAGCGAATGCTTCCGGCAATTCCCGGAACCTCGTGGCCGGCCAGCATGGGCGGCGTGGCGTCCGTGCTCTTCATACCACTCGCCAGAGGTTCGCGGTTTTTGTGCATGTTCTCGATGATCTGCCGCCAACCGACGCCGGTGTTGTAGGCGCAGAACGAGATCTCGCCTTCCTGAGTGCCGTAAGGAATCACGCACATCTCGGTGCGGCGGAAATCGTAGTTGAAGAGATCCTGAAACCACATGCCTTCGACGCAGAGCACGCGCCAGATGTCTTCAGGCTTCTCGTCGGTGTGCAGCTTCATGCGATCGTTGCGATCGGAATTGGAATTCGTTGACGACGGTTTGAACAGGCTCAGAATCTGCGAGATAGGAAATCCTTCAGGCGCCTTGTCAGCGTTGAAGTTTCGCAGGATCGCCATGCCGAGCTGCGCGTACGAGAGTTTCTTGCCGCGCGCCGGTATCGGTAATCGTGGCAACGTCCTTCATGAACTGCTCGTAATCAAAGAACTCAAACAGCGACTTAAACTCGCCGGTCTGACGGTTGACCACCATCAGCGAGAAGATGCCGCAATTCGGATGGCAATTGCATGACGACCAACCCCAGGGTGCGTCGGCGCCTTGCAAGCATGTCCATCACGCTGGTGAACGCCGAATAGGAAGACAGCGGATACCAGTCGCGCAGAGGTTCGAGCTGACCGCGCAGCTGATCCTTCAGATCCTGAGTCATCCCGGCGAGGGTGTAGCGCTGCTTGATGCGCAACTCATCGGAGATGTCTTCGTCGCGGCCGGTAAACGAAACCGGTTGGAACGCGATGGTCTGGACTCTTGTCGATATTCTTCGCTGCGAAATCAACGATCGCACCGATGCCGTCGTTGTTCAGGGTGTTGACGATAGTCGTAACCAGCGTCACCTTGATGCCGACGCTCGCCAGGTTTTCGATCGCCCGCTGCTTCACGTCAAACAGGTTGCCGACGCCGCGGTGCTTTGTTCTTCTCTTCGCTGACGCCGTCAAACTGCAGATAGACGCCGTGCTGTCCTGCCTCCTTGGCCGCTTTGCAAAACTCGATGTCTTCAGCGAAGCGAATGCCGTTGGTCGCGGCCAGAATGCGGTAGAAGCCAACCTTCTTCGCGTAAGCGACCGCTTCGAGGTAATAGGGCGAAAGCGTCGGCTCGCCGCCGGAGAAGAGAATGATGACCTGTCGTTTTGGTTTGAACGAAACTGCGCGATCGAGAATCGCTTTCGTATCTTCGTAGGTCGGCTCGTGAACATAGCCAACCTGATTTGCATCCATGAAGCACGGATTGCACATCATGTTGCAGCGATTGGTCAGGTCCACTGTCAAGACTGCGCCGCGGCCAAACTTGATATTCGAAGTACCGTGATGATGCACGTGGAATCGTCGGCAGCGCGAAGTCGCGTCGAAGAAGAGCGACTCGATGCGCTCGAGAAACGCCGGGTCAGTTGCCATCACGTCAACAAACTCGCCGTGCTTCGGGCAAGTCTTGCGCATGACGACCTGTCCGTTCTCTTCCACAATCTGGGCTTTGATCTCGCCCGGATGTTCATTCATCAAAGACTCGAGCGTGGTTTCACCGCTGATGACGGCATTGCGAACTTCCTTGACGCAGCGCGGACAAAGGCTGTCGGTCTCCCGCGGAAAGCCCAGCGGTGGCGAGGTGCGTTCGTAGGACTTCAGCAACTTGCCCGGGGCCCACTTCGGCGTGATTGGCTCACTTTCCGGCAGCCGGGTGTTGACTGACTGGAAAGCCTTCCAGGCAACATCCGAAAGATTGGAAAGAATCTTGGAGCCTTTACGCCGGCGAGTTTGCCCTTGTCTGATTCTCCACGGCGGAATTGATCGCTAAACAATGAACTTTCTCCTCTGAGGCGTTTACGGTCACTAACGCCAAACCACCAACAAAACCGAGTATCCCTGAAATAACTGCCGGGTTAAAACACATAGTAAGTGTAGGGCAATTTCCGACCGCGTCATGATAGATGGTCTTGCTGGTCACGAGGCAAGCCGTTAGTTCCCGGAGGCTTTTCCACCCAAACCGCTTGTCTGACACGCCAGAACTCGCACGGACCGAAGAAGCGAAACGAAAGCTTGGATTCGCCATAGATATTAGGCAGAGGCGTGAAAAAATCCTGATGTCTTGGGGGAAGTCAAGAAGGCGAATGCACGCTCATTTTGAGATTTCTCCATTTTTGCGGGATCCCTGATCTTTCTAACGTTTAGAGAGAAGTAACGTCGTTCAGAGGCAAAGCCCGCTGGTTTCTTTCTGGAGATTTGAAGTCCATCCTTCGCCGAACAGGACTTAACGCGACTGCCTCAGGCAAGCCCCACCTCCGGCGGCTGTCTACAGGAGGGCCGCCAAGGCCTTAACTCCATGAGCGAACTTCTCGTACCGCATTGAGGCCGATGGCGACATAACACGTCTAATTTGCTGATCGAACGCCGTTAGTGTCGCCATTGGTTGTGTCGTAGGTTTTCTGGCTAATCCAGCGGAGCTACGCGCGGCGAGTTTTCCCTGGAAGTTCTATCGACCGCTTCGTCCGTGGGCTTCCGCTTGAATGAAACAAGGAGGCACGCATGCAAGACGTTACCGATCTTCACTATCACACGGTGATCAGTGCTATCACTAGTGGACGGATAGTTCCTTTTCTGGGAGCCGGTGCATTAATTTATGCCGACCGACCACGGTAACGGCGCACCTTTCGAGGTTGCATGGCGCCGCTCCTTGCCCCAGCGGCAAGCGGCTTCAGGTACCCAATACCTCGCATTGAACAATTTTGGCATTCCGGCGAGTCGGATTTGGCGCGCGTGGCGCAGTATATCGCCCTCGTTGAGGCGGCACGGGCGCGCTCTATCAAGCGCTTCGTTTGTTATTCAATGTCAACTACCCGCCTACTCTAATTCACAGATTGCTGGCAGTTCTTCCACGCGTGCAGCGTGATAGAGAGACTTCCTCCTCACTACCAACTGATAGTCACCACCAACTACGACGACGATTCTGGGCGTGCTTTTCCGCGGCGCGCGAGGAGTTTGACATCGTTTCTTACGTTGCCGAGGTGATCATCGTGGTAAGTTTTTACATTGGTCGTATGTATTCAGCCTGCCTCCAAAACTGCTAAACCAGGACAAGGACGATTATCAGCGGCAAGTCGAACAGAAAGCGAAGACTACTGGCAGCAATGGCCGCCGCCGGTGGAACCGCGTCCCTCGTGATCGATATTCCAAATGAGTATTGCGCGGTGGCAGTCGACAAGCGGACGGTAATTTTGAAGCTGCATGGAGCCGTCGACCGCGTAACCGCTACTGACGTCGTCGAACCCCTCGATAGTTTTGTTATTACGGACGACGACTACATTGATTACTTGACCCGTTCCGATATTACCAACCTGGTGCCAAAAACGTCGCCGCCAAACTCGGCAACAGCAACTTCTGGTTTCTCGGTTTACAGCCTGAGGGATTGAACCTGCGGGTCATCCTGCGCCGCATTTGGGGTGCGAGAAATTGAAGTGGAGTTCATGGGCGATCCAGTTGGAGCCTGAGGACCTGGACCAGATTTTCTGGATGAGGCAGGACATACAGATCGTAAACGCGCGACTGCGGGAATACGTACTGCAACTAATTGATCGCCTGGATGCGCAACCTTACCTTGGTGAGCTTGAGGAGCGATGCGCAGTAGTGGGAAGCACAAGTACGGCGCCAGTAGTGTTGGGAGGTCAATTATGAATACCAATCTGACCGGATTCCCGTATAAGGGACTAATACCTTATTCCGAAGAGGATGCTCAGTTCTTTTTGGACGCGAACGAAACGCGAGATCATTACTGCCAACCTGCTGGCGTCGCGCTTGACACTGCTTCACGCGGGCGAGCGGTGTCGGCAAGAGTTCCGTGTTGCGTGCCGGAGTCGCTCATCAATTACGCCAACGCGCCACGCAGAGCATCAGCGCCGGCGGGGACGCCGATTTTGCCGTAGTCGTGTTCAGCTCATGGCGCGACGATCCAGGTCGAAGCCTTGGCTAAACGCGTGCGCGCGAATCAGTATCGCGCTTTTGATGACGGAATGCTTGATCCACTGCCGCCTTCCGCGAGGAGCTTTCAAGACTTCTACAGACTTCTGGACCAGACGGGATCCGGATGAGCGCAAGCCGGACCCGGACTTACTCATCATACTGGACCAGTTCGAAGAATATTTCCTCATCATCCGACCGAAAAAGGCGATGGCACATTCGCCACGGAATTGCCGCGTGCCATCAACCAACACAGACCTGCGGGTAAACTTCGTTATTTCGATACGCGAGGATGCGCTGGCGAAACTCGAGCGCTTTAAGGGCAGCATTCCAACTCTGTTTGAAAACCGTCTAAGGTGTCGAACATCTCGATCAGCAGATCCGCGCGCGAAGCAATCATCAAACCGATCGAGCAATTCAATTTACTGTATCGTGATAAAGAACCCGTTACGATCGAGCCGGCGCTGGTCGATACGATCCTTGAGCAGGTAAAGACTGGTCAGGTGTTTTTCAGGTCAGGCGGGCCGAGGTGTGGTTGAGAACAACCAAAACGGGGGCGAGATGGAGATAGAGGGCACACCTTTCTGCAAATGGTGCTGACGCGTTTGTGGGAAGAAGAGATGAGCAATAATTCGCAACGTTGCTCTCGTTTGGAAACTCTGAACCGTCTGGGTGCGGCGCCGCGCGCATTGTGCGCACGCATTTGGATCACACGATGGAAACCTTACCGAGCGAGGGCCCAGGATGTCGCCTCGGCGCATCTTCTTCCATCTTGTAACCCCGTCCGGAACAAAGATCGCCCCACACGTTCCCGATCTGGACGACGTTTACCAAAATATCGGAAGACACGCTTGACCGCCTGGTTTTGGAGAAACTTTCTGATGCTCGGAGCGGATTCTCCGACCCTGGATGGATCCGCCAGCCAGCCCTGGGTTGCTGTAGCGCGGCGCTATGAAATCTTTCACGATGTGCTGGCGCCGGCAATCCCTGACTGGCGCTCGCGCTTCATCGAGGGCGAAGAAACAGAGTTAGGGCCGGAAGCGCGACGAGCAGAGGAAGCGGCCAAAAAGAGCAGCAGGCGGCGCATTTCCTGAAACTTCAACAAGCCGAACAACTGGCCGAGGCGAGAGCGCGCGCGGAAGAACAAAAAGCACCGTTTATGGCTGAGCGTTTGCGAGCGGAAGAGCAACGCTTCAGCAGGCTCAGAGCTGAATGGCATTCCGCCAGTTACGGTCTGCCGTGCAGCCTTAGCTCTTTTATTAGATTGGCAGTGTCGTCGCCTCCGTCCTGGCAGTTGTCAAACAACGAAAGCCAGAAGTGCTGAACCGGCGCTATCGAACAAAAGGGGTTTGCCGAACGAGCGCGTAACGAAGCGGAAGCTGCGGAAAGTCCACTGCGCAAGTCGAGCGGGAGACTTTGCGAAGCAGGCGGCCAAAGACGATGCGATCAAGCAAAGGGCCCGGGCAGACGTAGCGCAGCGCAGACGCCGAAAGACGCGGAAGGAGCCGCACCTCGACCAGAAACGATTGGCGGACGAGGCCACCGCTGACGCCGCAGTAACCAGACAAATGAAGCACTAAAACAGCGAAGTATTGCGGGTCGCGCCGCATAGCCTCGGAAGCGACCAGCCAACTGAAAATGTGATCCGGGCTTGCACGGTGCTCATTGGCGCTGGCGCGCGAGATCCATACAAACGACAAATGGCATCGGGCGAGTTACGCCGAAGGCTGGCGCGGAAGCTTGTGCATGCCGCCTCCAGGCTTTGCCGTGACCGAGCGTGAATTTTTTCGAATCAGCAGGCGGCGCCATGGCCAGTGCTCTATGCGTGTGAGCGAGTGCCGCCATTGGCGCACCTGGTCGGTAACCCCTGTGATTCCGATGAGATCCATCGTCGTGTCCGATGTCGCCGCAACTAAACCTCCATCTCGAATCCTGAAAAGCGTCCACCCAAGCCTCAGTGCCCGGTAGCGCATTGCCAGCGATATGGCAAAACTGTAGCAACGGATCAGGACATCCAATTCTTCTGTGGGACGCCGAAACTGGTAACCTTCTGGACCCGGACATGGCGGATGCTCAGAAATTTGCTCAGTTCTGGCGTTGGCTGAAGCAAAGCCAAACAAACTTCTTGCTTCGGATGGACATATGACGATTGGAAAACAAGCGGATAAAACTCAAACGCGAAGCTGTTGTGCTCGCAGCATGAAGGGACCGCAAATTTGGCGCGCCGGAGAGCATTTCGACGACACAATCTACGGAGACGCATACGTTAAAATGCGTCTCGACGGACTGGCTCGTGAGACAGGCAATGTTTTAGTCCTGATGGGCAATGATCGCTTTTGTGCGATCAGTTCCGCCCCGGAAGCATCGCTTCATGCCTTCACCAACCTCACCAGTGAAGTAAGGGCAGTTCAGCCGCCAACCTCGGACGAGGCTGTGTTTGTATGACTCTGAAAAGCATCAATACACCACGCAGTTTTCGTGCATGCAGATTCCTGGCGCAGCAGCACCAAGTCTGTTGGCGTTCGATTCGGAAGAGGCAAGCATTTCGGCATGGCCTGCACGGATGGTGGCGGTGCAAGCGTGCGGGATCTCGCTTCCTCGATGCCCGCAGTTTCACGGCTGCCGCATGGATATCCGCTCGGAGGAGAAACGCCGCCGGGCATTTTAGTTCCTGACCTGCTGCGCCTGGCGACCGCCAGCTCTGGATTTCAGCGTCAGGTGCGCAGAAACTCTGGGACAGCGACCTCCGGGAACGATATAAAGTAACGTACGTAACT
>ERZ1370068.7250-contig-6179_pt1 | contig 27263 bp, 40 predicted proteins | sample MGYA00561227_ERZ1370068 | MGnify/ENA primary metagenome ERZ1370068 (study PRJEB38410, sample SAMEA6850437) | metagenome | study: Metagenomic assessment of the ecological functions of the soil: analysis of the soil microbiota associated with the...
TTGCTACATGTCCACGGAGTCCGTAGATCGGTGTCGTTCGCGATCTTCACGGCCTCATCCACCGTCCGATAGGGCATGATGCAAAAGCACGGGGCCGAAGATCTCCTCCTGTGCGATGCGCATCCCCGTGTGCACCTCCGAGAAGATCGTCGGCCGCACATAGAAACCTCGTGGTCTGTGCCGCCGGTCGTCCGGTACCGCCGCAGACGAGCTTGGCGCCGTCGGCGTGATCCCCGCATCGATCATCTCTTGCACGCGATTGAACTGTGCGCGATTCGCCACCGGCCCGAGCACGGTCTTCCGGATGTCGGATCGCCGACCACGAACGACTCTGCGGCGGTCGCCGCGGCGAGTCGCTCGACGTCGGTGAGACGGTCCTGCGGCACGAGCATCCGGGTGGGCGCGCTGCACGATTGGCCGACGTTGCGAAATGCGGCGGTGACGCCCAGCGCGACCACCCGCCCGAAATCCGCATCGGGCAACAGGATGTTGGGAGATTTGCCGCCCAACTCCTGAGTGATGCGCTTGACCGTCGGTGCCGCTTCCCGCGCGACGAGCGACACCCGCTCGCGTCGACCCCGTGATCGAGATGAGGTCGATGCCAGGATGGGCAGCCATCGCTTTGCCCACTTCCGGTCCGGTTCCGTTGACCAGGTTGAACACTCCCGGCGGCAGGCCCGCGTCGTGAAGCACCTGCGCGAACAGCAGCGCGCTCAGCGGCGAAAGCTCGCTCGGCTTGAGGACGATCGTGCAGCCGGCGGCGAGCGCGCGGGCGCGACCTTCGCGGTGATCTGGTAGAGCGGCCAGTTCCATGGAGTGATGAGGCCGCAAACGCCGATGGGCTCACGCACGATCGCCGTCGTCCCCTGCATCTTCAGGAACGAGTAGCGGCCGAGCACCCGCTAGCGACGCGGACATGGGCGGCCGCGAGAGAACCTCGCGCGCTGCGCGCGCAGCTGATGGCCGCGCCCATTTCGAGCGAGATAGCCTGCGCGAACGACTCGGCCCGCTCGAGGATCAGCGCGTGTATCCGGTCCAGGAAGGCGGCGCGTGTCTCCACTCGATAAGGCCGCAAAGGCGCGGAAACGCGCCGCGGGCGGCGGCTACGGCACTATCGACATCGGCGGCGCTGCCCACCGCAATTTGCGCGACGCTTTCCTCGGTCGCGGGATTGATGACGGGAACCGCGTCCGCGTGGGCCGGGCGGACCCAACGGCCGCCGATATAGAAGCTGTTGCGAGTATCCTCGTCGATCATGGCAGGACGATCCTGGTTTGGCCTATCACCGCTGCAGACCGCGATCGCGTCGACCTCCACGAGATAGCCGTAGTGCAGCTGTGCGACCGGCACGACCGTTCGTGCCGGACGCGCGTTGCCCATCATCTCCGCATAAAGTGCGTTGAAGCGGGGCCAGCGCTCGACGTCGACGATGTACGCAGTGATCTTCAGCACGTCATCCGCCGTGGCGCCTGCCGAGCGCAGCGCCGTGAGCACGTTCTCGAGCGCCTGGTGCACCTGATCCTCGAATGGAAGATGCGCAGTGTGCGAGCCGTCGGGTCGCATGCCGAGCTGGCCCGATACGAACACCAGGTCACCAAAGCGGACCGCGTGGCTGTAGTGACCGCCGGGACAGAGGCAGCTCGTCCGCAGTGATGAAGGCAACGTGCTCGCGCATGTCGATCACCAGCCGCGGACGCGCGGGCCAGTTGGCCACGACCTCGCCACTGCCGCGTATGACGCGGTACTGGTCGTGCTGCGCGCCGGTCGCGCACGCGTGATTCGGCAAAATGCGGACTCGTGTGCCGACCGAAAGCTGCGGCAACGCCTGCATCACTGCCGGGGCGAACGGAAATGATTCCATGCTCCTGACTCGCGTCGCTGACGATGAGATCTGGATACGGCCTGCCCTCGACATCGCACACGAGGCCATATCCTTGATCGATCGGATGGCGAGCTGTGCCCCGATCGCGCGACAGGGCCATCCACCCGCCATCGACGAGAATCCAGCCCTTCTCTGGTTTATCCCCAATGACCGTTGCCAGCACCGACAACGCGATATCGTCGATCTCGCACACGCCGATCCCGTGCATGACGAGGTCGAAGAACATGAATACGCCGGCGCGCACCTCGCGTGACGCCACGCAGATCGCGCGCGAAATGTGCGGTCGGCGTCGAGCCGACACTGACATCCGGACAAGCATGACCGTGTGCGCGCAGAAGCTCGGCCGCAGCGACCGCCGCGCGCGCGCTCGGCCTCCGCGGCCTCGGCCAACCCTTCGCCATTGCGACAGCCGTACGATTCGCCGGCATGGGTCAGCACGCCACGCAGGTCGAGCCCAGCGTCGCGCAGGATGTTTGCGATCTTCAGCAGATTTCTGATCGCCCGGCATCAAGGCCGCCGCGATGGCCGTCACAGTCGATCTCGATCAGCACGCCCGGCATTTTGCCGCGCACGAGACGCGGCGGCCGCCAGCGCTAGTGCTTGATCGGCTGTGTCGAGTACGACCTTGACGTCGGCGCCGCGCTCGCACAGCGTGACGACGCGCGCGATCTTGTCGGGCGCGAGGCCACCGCATAAGGTGATATCGGTGAAGCCGCCAGTCCGCGAAATATTCGGCTTCCTTGACAGTCGAAACCGTGATCGGTCCGCGCTGATCCTGAAAGAGACGCCTGACGACATCGATCGACTTGGCCGTCTTGACGTGAGGTCGAAGCGTTACACCGAGTCGAGTCAGACGCTTCGTCAAGCGCGCGACGTTGCGCTCCGCTTTGTCCATGTCAAGGATCAACGCGGGCGTGTCGAGCGCAGTGAGTGTGTCGGACATGGTAGTGAGTATTAGACCGGGAAGGCGCCAAAAGCGGATGCCGTATACGCGGTCGAAATCGAATCTTCTACGGTACCCATAACCTTTAGCCAGGGAAACAACGTGCGCGCAGTCGAGGGCGCCCGACTCGACAGTCCGGCGCGCTACCGATGTCGCCCTTGCATCGACCATTGCAGCCGAGTCCTCGCGTGTCGACCTCGAACGCGCGTAGCGATCGATACCGAGGTCGTCCGTCTCGATTTGAGGCTTGCGACCGGTCACCAGGTCAGCCATGACGCGGCCCAGTACCTGCGGCCATGGTCCAGCCGAGCGTACCGTGACCGGTGCTGATGTACAGATTCGGATATCGCGTGCCGCCGACGATGGGCGTGCCGTCCGGGGTCATGGGTCGAAGACCGGTCCAGAACGTGGCCTTGCGCACGTCGCCGCTGTGCGGGAAGAGGTCGGTGACGACGTGCTCGAGCGTCGCCCGTCGTGCGGCGTTCAGGGTGAGATCGTATCCCGACAGCTCCGCAGTGCCGCCGACGCGAATGCGATTGCCGAGTCGCGTGACGGCAACCTTGTGCGTTTCGTCCATGACCGTGGATTCGGGCGCTCGTGTCGGGTCGGTGATCGGCACCGTGATCGAGTACCCCTTGACCGGGTAAACGGGCAGATCGATGCCGATCGGCGAAAGCAGCTTCGGCGAGTAGCTGCCGAGCGCCACGACGTACTTGTCCGCAGTGACGGTGCCGAAGTCCGTGCGCACGCCGGTGATGCGATCGCCGGTTCGATCGATCGCGACGATATTGAGTCCCAAGCGGAACCTTGCCCCATGCTGCTGGGCGAGTTTCGCGAGGTTCTGAGTGAACGCCAGGCAATCGCCGGTCTCGTCGCCGGGCAAGCGCAACGCACCGACGAACTTGTCTTTCACGCGCGCGAGCGCGGGCTCATGCTTCAGAATCGCGTCTCGATCGAGCACCTCGGAACGGAACACCGAACGCTTCGAGCACAGCGACATCTTTGCCGAGCACCGTCGAGTTGCTTCTGCGATCGGAACAGCTGCAAGCGTTCCCAGCGTGCGGTGGTCGTAGGCGATATTGGTTTGCGCCCGCAGGTCCCTCAGACAGTCACGGCTGTATTCGGCGAGCCTCACCATGCGGGCCTTGTTGGTGTGATACCGCGCCGTCGTGCAGTTGCGCAACATTGCGAACGCCCACCGCCACATCGCCGGATCGAGGGTCGGCTTGATCACCAGAGGGCGGTGTCGCATCAACAGCCACTTGATCGCTTTCAACGGCACGCCTGGCCCGGCCCACAGGCGCCGAGTAGCCCGGCGAGACCTCGCCGGCATTCGCGAAGCTCGTCTCCAGCCCGGACTTGGCTGGCGGTCGAGCACGGTCACCGGTGTGGCCGTCGCGCGCGGCGTAGTACGCGATCGTCGTTCCGATGACGCCACTTCCTAATACCATCACGTGCATGATTCGGCTCCCGCGCGGAATTTCGAAGCGATGGTATCGGCATCGCACCAGGCCAGTGTTCCGATTGCGACCACGTATTCAGCAGTGAAGATGCGGTCGTTGGTCGGGCGATCGGCAGATTCCGACCACCGAGGCGCCGTATCATCGACATACCATGCAGCACCCGTTGATACGCCGCGCGACATTGACGATCTAGTGCCCGAGCTGATTGCGCTGCGGCGCGACCTGCATGCGCACCCGGAGCTCGCCTTCGAGGAGCGGCGCACCGCGGGCATCGTCGCGGCCGAGCTGCGCCGGCTCGACCTCGAAGTTCACGAAGGTCTCGCCGGCACCGGCATCGTCGGCACGCTGCGTCAGGGGCGCAGCAAGCGGACGATCGGCCTGCGCGCCGACATGGACGCGCTGCCAATCACCGAGCAGTCGCGCTTCGTCGCATGCCAGTCGGCATGCCGGTGTGCATCACGGTTGCGGTCACGACGGCCATACCGCGATGCTGCTCGGTGCCGCACGCCATCTGGCGCGCACGCGCCGTTTCGACGGAACCGTGCAATTTCATCTTTCAGCCCGCCGAAGAAGGCCGCGGCGGCGCGCGCGTGATGCTGGAGCAGGGCTTGTTCGAGCGATTTCCGTGCGATGCCGTCTACGCGCTGCACAACTGGCCCGACTTGCCGGTCGGTCACGCGCAGACTCCGGCCAGGGCCCATCATGGCGGCGGCCGACAGGTTCGATATCGTCCTGCGCGGACGCGGCGGTCATGCGGCACAGCCGCACCGTACGCCCGACGTCCTGCTTGCCGCGAGCCAGCTCGTGGTGCAGCTGAACACGATCGTGTCGCGTCGCATCGACCCAGCCGAATCGGCGGTGCTTTCGGTCACGCGCATGGCAGGCGGAGTCAGTCACAACGTGCTGCCGGCCGAAGCTGACAGTCACTGGCACGGTGCGCAGCTTCGACGCCGCAGTGCAGGATCGAATCGAGGCCGCGTTGCGGGACGCCGCGGCCGGCGTCGCGCTCACGCATGGCGTGCGACGTTGAAGTCAACTACCAGCGCTACTATCCTGCGACCGTCAACACGGGCTGCCGAAGCGCAGATCGCGTTGTACGCCGCCGAAGCGGCAGGGCTGCGGGCGAGCGTTGCGCCTCGCCCGGCGTTCGACGTCCGAGGACTTCGCGTTCCTGCTGCAAAAGCGGCCGGGCGCTTACCTGTGGCTCGGCCAAGGACATGCCGCATCGGAGGGGCGTGCGGAGCCACCGCTGCACCATCCCTGCTACGACTTCAACGACGACGCGCTGCCGTACGGCGTTCGCTGGTTCTGCGCGGTCGCCGAACGAGCGCTTGCTCCTCGCAGGCGTGCCAGTGGATCGGTACCTGCCGACGACGCCTGTTCCGGCGCTGCAGGCGCCGTGCTCGGCTCATTCATGACTGCCGCGGTCCGGGAACAATCGCTCGATCGGACAGTGCGTCTTCATGAATCGGCGACTTGATCACGATGTAGCTGAAGTACTTCTCGATGCCGATGTTGCGGTCGAGCAGGCCCTCGATGACCTCCTGGTAGTGGTTGACGCCGCGCGTCAGGAAGCGCAGCAGGTAGTCGTAGCCGCCGCTGACCAGATGGCATTCCAGGATCTCGTCGACGTCGCGGATGGCGGCCTCGAAGCGGATGAAGTCCTCGCGGTGGTGGTCGGCCAGCGTGACCTCGGTGAACACCGTCAGCGTGTCGCCGAGCTTCTCCAGGCGCAGGTGCGCGCCGTAGCCGGCGATGTAGCCGGCTTGCTCGAGCCGCTTCACGCGAATCAGGCACGGGCTCGGCGACAGCGCCGACCGCATCGGCCAGGTCGACATTGGTCATGCGACCGTTCTTCTGCAGCTGCGCAGAGGATGCGCAGGTCGAGTCGGTCGAGCTTGAACGCTTCGCATGGCGATGCTACCGGCGGTCAGCGATGCGCTGATTCGCTGCTTCAGACGAGCGCGGCGCGCACCTCGCGGCGCGCCGAGCACGTCGTCGAGCGTGCGCCGTCAGGCGCGCGAACAACTGCGTCGAACTCGGCCTCGGTGAACGTACAGCGCCGGCGCGAAGCCCGAGGACGTGCATCGCCGAAGCAGCGGAACACGACGCCGTTGGCGATACGCCGGCCGCGAAGATCCGGTCGGCAGGCCGAGCGCGGCATCGAAGCCGCGCTTGGTCGCCTTGTCGCTTACCAGCTCGAGCGCACCGAGCAGGCCGCGATAGCGTGCATCGCCAACCAGCGGATGCGCGCGCAGAGCGTCGAGCGCCGGCGGCGAAGTGCGCGCGCCACGCGCTGGCCGTTGGCAAGGACGCCGCCTTCGTCGTACAGGCGCAGCACTTCGAGCGCGACCGCGGCGCTCACCGGATGCGCCGAATAGGTGGCGCCGTGGCCGATCGGCGCGCCGGCCGGCGCCGCCGTCGGCGATGCGCCGCGTAGATCGGCTCCGACAGCATGCGTCGCGCCCATCGGCACGTAGCCGGCGGTCAGGCCTTTGGCGAGCGTCATCAGGTCGGGCTCGACGCCTTCGGCGTCGCACGCGAACATCGGCCCGGTGCGGCCGAAGCCGGTGATGACCTCGTCGACGACGAACAGGATGTCGAGCTCGCGCGCCGCTTCGCGCATGGCCTTCAGCCAGCCGGCCGGCGGCACGATCACGCCGCCCGAGCCCTGGATCGGCTCGCAGAAGAACGCGGCGACGTTGTCGGCGCCGAGCTCGGCGACCTTCGCGCGAAGGGCCGCGACCGAGGCCGCGATCAGCGCCTGCGCATCGTCACCCTGCGGGATGACGGTACGGGTTGGGCGATGGGATGTAATGCTGCGTCGGCAGCGGCAGGTCGAAGCCGCGGTGGAACACCGGCAGCGCAGTGAGGCCCGCGCCCGGTGGACGACGAGCCGTGGTAGCCGCGCTCGAGCGAGATGAAGTGCTTCTTCGCCGGCCGGCCGCGCGCATTCCAGTACTGCACGATGAAGCGCACCGCGGCGTCGACCGCCTCGGAGCCGCCGAGCGTGAGATACGCGCGTGTAAGCGAAGGCTGGCGTCGATCTCGACCAGCTTGGCGGCGAGGCGGATCGCCGGCTCGCTCGCGAAGCCGAAGTAGCCCGTGGCATAGGGCAGCTTGCGCATCTGATTGGTTGCTGCTTCGACGACACTTTCCTGCCCGTAGCCGATGTTCACGCACCACAGGCCCGCGAAGGCGTCGAGCAATTCGCGGCCCGTGCACGTCGGTGAGCCATGACCCTCGGCCCGTATCCAACACGAGCGGGCCGCGCTTCGTGCTGACGCCACGCGGCGACAGGATGAACGAGATGCGCTCGGTCGAGTGCGGCGAGGGCGTCGGCGTCGAGTGAAGAAGAACTCATGGGGATTTGGTTGTAAAGGCGCATGCAAAGAGCTTAGGACGGAACTTGGGCGGCGTCGTGCTGCTTTCGGGCTGTGCGCGCCGCGCTTCATGTCGTTGTCGCGACCGCTTTGGCACATCGTGCCGCGCGCAGGTTAGTACCCGCGCGCACGGTCGACCAGTCCGACTGAGCGCCTCTCCGCGCGCAAAGCGGCGGAGGTTATCGATTACAGCGCGAGCCGCCGTCTGGGGCTGCGTCATGCTCGCGATGTGCGGCGTGATACGCACCCTCGGATGGCGACCACAATGCATGGTCGGGTGGCAGCGGCTCGGGGTCCGTTACGTCGAGGACGGCTTCGGCGAGATGTCCACCGTCGAGCGCTTGCAGCAGGTCGGACGCAACGAGCTGTGCGCCGCGTCCGACGTGCACGAGACTCGCGCCATGCGGCAGCTTGGCGAACAGCGCCGCATTCAATACGCCGCGGGTGGCATCGGTCAACGGTAGAAGGCAGACGAGCACGTCGCTGCGTGCGAGCAAGCGATCGAGTTCATCGTTGCCCGCGTAGCAGCGCACGCCGCCGAGTTCGTGGCGCGAGCGGCTCCAGCCGGCACAATCGAAGTCGAACGCGACGAGCTTCGCGAGCACCGCCTGGGCCAGCGTTCCCAGTCCCAGCACGCCTACGCGGCGCTCCCGCGCGGGCCGCACCGATAACGGCTGCCATTGCCGCTGTTCCTGCGCGCCGGCGGTACGCGGGCATGTCGCGGTGGAGGTCCAGAACTGCGTGCGTCACATACTCGACCATGCCTTGCACGATGCCCGGTTCCACCATCCGTACGACCGGCCAACTGCGGTGGTAGCGCGGCGAAGTCGAACTGGTCGACGCCGGCTCCCGTCGAGAACAGCAGCTGCGAGATTTCTGAACTGCGATTGCAGGTCGGCGGGCGGTTCCCACGCCGCGAGAAAGCGCACGTCGTCGGCATCACCGATCTCGGGCCACAGCCGGAAGTCGATCTGCGGCGCCTCGCGCCGAAAGATGTCGGCCCACTGCCGGCCGCGTTCGAGGTCCGCCTTGTAGACGAAAGCCGGGCGCATCAGCCGAATGCCTGGGTGACGATGGCATACAGCCGCGACGCCGCGTAGCGTGGGCAACGGCGCGCCGCGCAGCATTGTCGTGGGCGCATCGACGCGCAGCAGGCCGAGACGTTTCGAGCCACTCGGCGAGACCGCTGTCGAAATCGATATCGATGCGTGTGAAGCGGCCCGCGTTGAGTCCCGACGAGATGCGCGATCAGCGCTTTCGCGCCTTCGGCGTCGGGCGCGACCACCGGGCCGATCGCGTGGCCGCGGCCAAACCGACGCAACGTCGCGAATCCACGCGCGCTGCCGTCGTGATCGAGCACAACCGTCGCTTCGCGCATCGCGCAACAGCTCGTCGATCAGCGCCTCGCGGTGCATGCCGCGCGCCGCAGCGTCGAGTGCGCGACAGTGCAGGGGTGTCGGCTTTGGTCGCCGGGCGCAGCCGCTGCCCAGGCTTGAGCGCGATGGGCGGTGATGGCTGCGCGGTGCCCTGGTGCTGCCGCACTTCACCGATACGCGTGAAGCCCAAGCGTTCGTACAAGCCGCGGCCCTCGGAGGTGGCATGCAGGAGCACGCTGCAGCCTTCGAGCTCGTCCAGCAACGCGCTCATCGAGGCGGTGGCCGATGCGTCTGCCTTGGCAGGCCGGTGTAACCACGATAAGTCCAATGGTGGCCTGCTGGTCGCCCCAGCGCCAGCGCATGCCGACCCGACGACGGCACCGTCGCGTTCGGCGATCATGCCTTCGCCAAGGCGGAACGCCTGCTTCCAGTCGGCGGGGCGGTGCGGCCAGCGCAACTCGTTGGTGAGCGCATAGGCGGCCGCGAGATCGGCCGCGGTCATCGCCCGCAGTGCCACCCCATCGGAAACCAGTGCAGTGCTTGTATCCATCGGATCCATCCACTTCCCTCTGAGCGCCTATGTTGTATGCAATTGCGTCGGCGCGCCAGCCGCAGTTCGGGGTTGAAAGCATTTCGACACTCTGCGCTGCGCAAGGCGGTTCTACTGCAATAAGCTGCCGCCGAGCGCCGCTTAATGAATGCAAATGCCGCCGGACGCGCCTACCATCTTCGCCATTCCACGACGACGGTTTCACGCAATGTCTGCACCGCACGCCATGCTGTGGCCCCATCGCAAAACGGCAGCTTCGTCGTGGCGAGCGACGCGATACACCACAAGCACATCGCCGTGCCGTGTTGCAATGGCGCCGTAACGAGGTTCACCATCCACAACCGCGAGAGATGAGCATGACCCCGAGACCGAAGTACATAACCTTCGATTGCTACGGCACGTTGACCCGCTTGCGCATGGGCGACATGGCGCGCGAGATGTTCGCCGATCGCATTCCCGCCGAGCGCATGGAGCAGTTCGTCGCCGACTTCACCGCCTACCGCTTCGACGAGGTGCTCGGCGACTGGCAGCCGTACGAGGCGGTGCTCAAGAATTCGCGTGCGGCGCTTGTGCAGGAAGTGGAAGCTGCAGTACCTGGACGCCGAGGCGCAGAAGTACTACGACGCGGTGCCGACCTGGGGGCCGCACGAGGACGTGCCGGCCGGGCTCGCCAAGGTCGCGAAGGAGATCCCGCTCGTGATCCTGTCCAACGCGATGGACGACCAGATCCAGCACAACGTCGCCATGCTGGGCGCGCCGTTCTACCGTGTGTATACCGCCCAGCAGGCGCAGGCGTACAAGCCGCGCCTGAAGGCCTTCGAGTTCATGCTCGACTCGCTCGGTTGCAATCCCGAGGACGTGGCGCACGTGTCGTCCAGCTTGCGCTACGACCACATGTCGGCGGACGATCTCGGCATCGTCAACAAGGTCTTCGTCAATCGCGGGCATGGTCCAGGCAATGCGGCCTACCGCTACGTCGAGATCAAGGACATCCGGTGGCCTCGCCGCGCGTCGGTCGGACCTGCGGTGATACCGGTGCCGCGATGAAGCTCGAATCGTACTGGACCGCCTCGGCGCCGGCCTTCGTGCCGCGTACCGGCGAGGTGCCCTCGCAAGTGCGATGTCGCGATCGTCGGCGGCGGCTTCACCGGGCTGTCGGCTGCGCTCGCGCTGGCCGAGCGCGGTGCTTCCGTCGTCGTGCTGGAGGCCGGTGAGCGCGTCGCGGCCGAAGCCTCCGGCCGCAACGGCGGCCACGTGAACAACGGACTCGCCGTCGACTATGCAAACGTCGCCGCGAAGGTGGGCGTCGAAGCAGGCGCGCGAGTGGTACAAGGCCTATGACGACGCGGTCGACGCGGTCGAGCGCATCGTGCGCAAAGAGGCGATCGACTGCGGCTTCGTGCGCACCGGCAAGCTCAAGCTCGCGACGCGGCCTGCGCATTTGGAAGCGCTGGCGCGCAGCGCCGAGCGACTGATCGGCGACGGCGTCGATTGCGACGTCGAAATCCTGGATCGGGCGCGCGTGCGTGCCGAGGTCGCGAGCGATCGCTTCGTAGGCGGTCTGCTTATACAAACGCAGCGGCCAGATGCACGTGTGGCCGCTTCGCGCATGGTCTGGCGCAAGCGGCCGAGCGGCGCGGCGCGCAGATCCGCACGCGGCAGCTGCGTGCAGCGCGTCGAGCGCATCGGCCGCGGCCACGCGCATCGCGTGCATACCGACCGCGGGACGGTGCATGCGCAGCAGGTCCTGCTCGCCATCGGCGCGGCGCGGCATGGGAGCTATTCGAGCTTCGGCTGGCTGCGCCGGCGCATCGTGCCGATCGGCAGCTTCATCATCGCCACCGAGCCACTCGGCGCGGCACGCGCCGAGGCGCTGCTGCGCGAGCGCCGCACCTACGTGACCGTCGCCAATATCCATCACTACTTCAGCGTGACGCCCGACCACCGGTTGGTGTTCGGCGGGCGTGCGCGCTTCAGCGTCAGCAATCCGGGATCGGACGCGAGGAGCGGCGACATCCTGCGCGACGGCATGCTGCGAGACTTTTCCGTCTTTGCAAGGCGTGGCAATCGACTACTGCTGGGGTGGCCTCGTCGACATGACGCACGACCGTCTCCCGCACGCCGGCGAGCACGACGGCCTGTTCTTTTCGACCGGCTACAGCGGACACGGCACGCAAATGTCGGTGCTGATGGGCGAGCGCATGGCCGCAGTGATGGCTGGCGACATTGCGGCCAATCCGTGGCGCGGTCGCGCATGGCGGGCGATCCCGGGGCATATCGGACCGCCCTGGTTCCTGCCCGCCGTAGGGCTCTATTACCGCCTGAAGGATCGCTTCGCCTGAAGCCGCCTTCACTTTCTGTTCCCGACGTGACCATTTGACACGAGGAGAAGCACCATGACCGATCGCAAGTTGTTCGACACCCTCGTCGGACCCGAGGAAAGCCAGCGGTTGTTCGGCGCGCTGCGAGCGCGGCGTGACGCGTCGGGACATGCTCAAGATGCTGGTGGCCGGCGGCATGCAGGCGACGCTCGCCGGCAGCCTCGCGACAACGGCGATGTCGGTGCATGCGCAGACGCCGCAAGCGCGGCGGCAAGCTGCGCGTCGCCGGTGCGACGGCCGCGGCCACCGACACGCTCGATCCCGCGAAGCAGTCGAACCAGACCGACTACTCGCGCGGCTGCATGCTCTACAACGGTCTCACCGTCGCTCGACGGCAGCCTGACGCCGCAGCCCGCACTCGCCGGAATCTTTCACCACCAAGGACGCCAAGACCTGGGTGTTCACGCTGCGCAAAGGCGTGACCTTCCACGACGGCAAGCCGCTGACGCCGGCCGACGTCGTGTACTCTCGATTATCGCGCCACAAGGACCCGGCGACCGCGTCGAAGGCCAAGGTGCTGGCCGATCAGATCGACAGCGTGAAGGCAACCGGCCCGAACGAGGTCACTTTCGTGCTCACGTCGCCCAACGCCGACCTGCCGGTGATTCTCGGCACGTTCCACTTCCACATCGTCGAAGGAAGGCACGACCGACTTCGCCACCGGCATCGGGACGGGCCCGTACAAGCTGAAGGAGTTCAAGCCCGGCGTGCGCTCGGTCGTCGTGCGCAACGAGAACTACTGGAAGCCCGGCAAGCCGTACCTCGACGAAATCGAGTTCGTCGGCATCGGCGACGAGAGCGCGCGCGTCAACGCGCTGCTGTCGGGCGGCATGGACCTGGTCGCCGCGGTCAACCCGCGCTCGCTCGCGCGCATCACGGCAACGCCGGGATTCGCAATCCTCAAGACGCAGTCGGGCCAGTACTCCGATCTCATCATGCGCAAAGATATCGGGCCGGGCACCAACCCCGACTTCATCCTCGGGATGAAATATCTGTTCGACCGCGAGCAGATGAAGAAGACGATCGCGCTCGACCAGGCCGTGGTCGCGAACGACCAGCCCGATCGATCCAACCAACCGCTTCTACTTCGCGGGTTTGCCGCAGCGCCCGTTCGATCCGGAGAAGGCCAAGTTCCATCTGCAGAAGTCGGGCGTCACGGCCGCGGTGCCGGTCGTCGCGTCGCCGGCGGCACTGTACTCCGTCGAGATGGCGCTGGTGATGCAGCAGACGGCGAAGGGCATCGGAGTGGATCTCGACGTCAAGCGCATGCCCGCCGACGGCTACTGGAGCAATCACTGGCTGAACAGCCCGGTCGGCTTCGGCAACGTCAATCCGCGGCCGAGCGCCGACGTGCTCCTGACGCAGTTCTTCAAGTCGGACGCGCAGTGGAACGAGTCGCGCTGCAAGAGCGAGAAGTTCGACCAGCTGCTGCGTCGCGGCACGCGCCGAAACCGACAACGCCAAGCGCAAGCAGATGTACGCCGACCTGCAGACCATGATCCGCGACGACGCGGGCATCGGCATCCCGATGTTCCTCGCAAGCCTCGATGGCCACACCGCGAAGCTGAAGGGCCTGTCGCCGATCCCGCTCGGCGGACTCATGGGCTACAACTTCGCCGAAAACGTGTGGCTGGAAGCGTGACGCAGCGGAGCAACGACGATGAACGGCGCCGATCCTCGCGCTTGCTCGCCCAGCGCATCGCGCTGGCGCTGCTGTCGCTGCTGGCAGTGTCGGTGGTCGTGTTCGCGATCACCGCGGTGCTGCCGGGCGACGCAGCGCAGGAACAGCTCGGGCCAGGAAGCCACGCCGGAGGCGCTGGCAGCGCTGCGCGCGCAGATGGGCCTCGACGTGCCTGCGCCCCAGCGCTACGTGCGCTGGCTCGGCGGACTGGTGACGCGGCAACCTCGGCGTGTCGTCGGCCACGCAACTGCCGGTGGCCGAGCTGATCGGCAGCCGGCTGCCGAACTCGCTGCTGCTGGCCGCCGTGACGGCGCTTGTTCTCGGTGCCGATCGCGCTGACGCTCGGGCATCGCGGCGGCGGTGTGGCGCGGCTCCTGGTTCGACCGCGCCGCCTCGACCGGCGCGGTCGCCGTCGTTTCGGTGCCCGAGTTCCTGGTCGCAACGCTCGCCGTGCTCGTGTTCGCGGTGCAGCTGCGCTGGCTGCCCGGCGCTCTCGTACGTCAAGCGACATCGAATCGCTCGGCCAGCTGCTGCGCGCCTTCGCGATGCCGGTGCTGACGCTGTGCTGCGTGATCGTCGCGCAGATGATGCGCATGAGCCGCGCCGCGGTGATCGACCAGCTCGAAGCGCCGTACATCGAGATGGTGCGCCTCAAGGGCGCGTCGCCGCTGCGCACGGTGCTCGCGCACGCGCTTGCCCAACGCGGTCGGTCCCGATCGCCAATGCGGTCGCGCTCAGCCTGTCGTACCTGCTCGGCGGCGTGATCATCGTCGAGACCATCTTCAACTATCCCGGCATCGCGAAGCTGATGGTCGACGGCGTGTCCCAGCGCGACATGCCGCTGGTGCAGGCCTGCGCGATGCTGTTCTGCGCCGCCTACCTGATCCTCGTGACGACGGCCGACGTGTGCGGCATCGTCGCCAACCCGCGGCTGCGGCATCGCTGAAGGAGCTCTATCGATGTCATCCATCACGACCTCGGCCGCGTTCGTCCGCACCTCGCGGTCGTCGTGGCGTCATCGCGTCTGTCGCACTTCGGCGTGTCCGGGCTGGATTGGCCTGCGCGATCGTCGCGTTCTGGGCGCTGGCCGCGATTTTCGGTCCGGCGCTGCTGTCGCGGACGGGCGCGGCGGGCGGCGGCGCCGTGTTCGCGCCGATCAGCGCGGCGCATTGGCTCGGCACCGACTACCTCGGCCGCGACATGCTGGCGCGGGTGATCGAGGGCGCGCGCTACACCGTCGGCGTCGCCTTCGTCGCAACGCTGCTGGCCAGCGGCACCGGCACGCTGCTCGCGCTGCTCGCGGCAGCGAGCGGCCGCTGGATCGACGGCGGCGCTGAGCCGCGGCGCTCGACACGCTGACCGCGATCCCGAGCAAGATGTTCGCGCTGCTCATGGTCGCCGGCTTCGGCTCGTCGGTGCCGATGCTGATCGTCGACGGCCGCGATCATCTACGTGCCGGGCGCCTACCGCATGGCGCGCGCGCTGGCGGTCAACATCAACGCGCTCGACTACGTCACCGTCGCGCGCACGCGCGGCGAAGGCACCGGCTACGTCATGCTGCGCGAGATCCTGCCCAACATCGCCGGCCCGATGCTGGCGGACCTCGGCCTGCGCTTCGTCTACGTCGTGCTGCTGCTGGCCAGCCTGAGCTTCCTCGGCCTCGGCGTGCAGCCGCCGGCCGCCGACTGGGGATCGCTGGTGCGCGAGAACATCGGCGCGCTTGCCGAGGGCGGCGCGTCGGTGATCGCGCCGTCGGTGGCGATTGCAAGCCTGACGATTGCGGTCAACCTCGTGATCGACAACCTGCCGGGCCGCGCGCGCCCGGGAACGCGGAGCACGCTGATGGGTAGCCCCGTCGTCGTCGACAAGCTCAGCGTCAGCTGCCGGCAGCGCGACGCTCGTCGATGCGCTGAGCTTCACGATCCGGCCCGGCGAGGTGCTCGCGCTGATCGGCGAATCGGGCTCCGGCAAGACCACGACCGCGCTTGCGCTGATGGGCTACGCGCGCCGCGGCTGCCGTATCAGCGGTGGCACGCGTGCGCATCGGCGACGTCGACGTGCTGTCGCTTGGCGCCGCGACAGCTGCGCGCGCTGCGCGGTCGCAGCGGTCGCCTACATCGCGCAGAGCGCGGCCGCGTCGTTCGACCCTTCGCGCAACGATCCTCGGATCAGGTGGTCGAGCCGGCCTGCCTGCACGGCACGTTGCGGCGGGCGGAAGCCGAGCTGAAGGCGATTGCGCTGTTCCGCGAGCTCGCGCTGCCCGAGCCGGAGACCATCGGCCAGCGCTATCCGCACCAGGTCTCGGGCGGGCAGCTGCAGCGGCTGATGGCCGCGATGGCGCTGATCACCGACCCCGACGTGGTCATCCTCGACGAGCCGACGACGGCGCTCGACGTCACGACGCAGGTCGAGGTGCTGCGCGCCTTCCGCCGCGTGGTGCGCGAGCGCCAGGTCACGGGCGGTGTACGTGAGCCACGACCTCGCGGTCGTTGCGCAGATGGCCGACCACATCCTCGTGCTGCGCGACGGTCGCATGCGCGAGCTGGACGCGACCGAGCGGCTGCTCGCGGCGCCGCAGAACGAATACACGAAGAGCCTGCTCGCCGCCGCGCGGCCGACGCCGCGCAGCGTCGGCCGCAAGCGCCGGACGCCGATCGTGCTGCTGCGCGTGCAGCGGCTTGTCCGGCGGGCTACGGCCCGCGCAGGCCAGACGGCGCCGGCGGCACGATGATCCTCGAGGACATCGACCTCGAGCTCAAGCGCGGCCAGGCGATCGGCGTGATCGGCGAATCGGGCTCGGGCAAGACCACGCTGGCGCGCGTGCGTTGCCGGGCTGCTGGCGCCCTGCGCACGGGCACGATGCAGTTCGACGGCCGCCGCGCTGCAGCCCGCGCTCGAGCAGCGCACGCGCGACGAGCTGCGCCGCATCCAGATCGTGTTCCAGTCGGCCGACACGGCGCTCAATCCGTCGCACACGGTCGAGCGCATCCTGGCGCGGCCGCTGCAGTTCTACAAGGGCCTGCAGGGCGAAGCGCTGCAGCCGGCGCATCGACGAGCTGCTCGACCTCGTGAAGCTGCCGCGCACGCTGGCCGATCGCCTGCCCGGCGGGCTGTCGGGCGGGCAGAAGCAGCGCGTGAACCTGGCGCGCGCGCTCGCCGCCGAGCCCGACCTGATCCTCTGCGACGAGGTGACCTCGGCGCTCGACACCGTGGTCGGCGCAGCGGTGCTCGACCTGATCGCCGAGCTGCGGCGCGAGCTCGGCGTGTCGTACCTGTTCATCAGCCACGACCTGCACACGGTGCGCGCCGTGTGCGACGAGATCGTCGTCATGCGGCACGGCCGCAAGCTCGCGCAGGTGGCGCGCGCGCGACTACGAGCGCGGGCCGCACCACCCGTACTACGAGGAGCTCGCGCGCGCAGTGCCCGAGCTGCGGCGCGGCTGGCTCGACGAGCTCGACCGGCAAGCGCCGGCGCTGGCGGCCTGAGGAGGACCGACATGACACCAACGTTCCGCATCGCCGCGATCGCCGGCGACGGCATCGGCAAGGAAGTGATGCCCGAAGGCCTGCGCGTGCTGAAGGCGGCGGCGCGAGCGCTTCGGCTTCGCGCTCGAGCTGCGCGCAGATCGAGTGGGCCAGCTGCGACTGGTACGCGCAGCACGGCGCAGATGATGCCGGACGACTGGAAGGCAGCAGCTCGGCCGGCGTCGACGCGATCTACTTCGGCGCGGTCGGCTGGCCGGCGACGGTGCCCGACAACGTCTCGCTGTGGGGCTCGCTGCTCAAGTTCCGCCGCGAGTTCGACCAGTACATCAACCTGCGGCCGGTGCGCCTGTTCGACGGCGTGCCGTGTCCGCTGGCCGGCCGCAAGCCGGGCGACATCGACTACTTCGTCGTGCGCGAGAACACCGAGGGCGAGTACACCAACCTCGGCGGCGTGATGTTCGCCAGGCACCGAGCGCGAGATCGTGATCCAGGAGTCGGTGTTCTCGCGCTACGGCGCCGACCGCGTGCTGAAGTACGCGTTCGAGCTGGCGCGGTCGCGCGCGCGCAAGCACGCTGACGGTCGCGACCAAGAGCAACGGCATCGCGATCAGCATGCCGTGGTGGGACGCGCGCGCCGACGAGATGGCCAAGCGCTATCCGGAGGTCGACGGTCGACAAGCAGCACATCGACATCCTGAGCGCGCGCTTCGTGCTGCAGCCGCAGCGCTTCGACGTGGTGGTCGCGAGCAACCTGTTCGGCGACATCCTGTCGCGACCTCGGCCCGGCGACCACCGGCACGATCGGCCTCGCGCCGACGCGCGAACCTGAACCCGGAGCGCAAGTTCCCGTCGCTGTTCGAGCCGGTGCACGGCTCGGCGCCGGACATCTACGGCAAGAGCATCGCCAACCCGATCGCGATGATCTGGTCGGGCGCGCTGATGCTCGACTTCCTGACGCAGGGGCAGGGCGCCGGCCGCGCGGCGCACGACGCGATCGTCGAAGGCGATCGAGGCCGTGATCGCGCGTGGGCCTCGCACGCCGGACCTGGGCGGCCACGGCCCACACCGAGGACGTCGGCACGCGGCGATCGCCGACCTCGTGCTGGAGCGCGTTTGAGATGCCGCTTTACCATTCGAACGCGAGGACCTGCTGCCGGGCGCGCAACTTGATCGGCCGCTGGTGCGAGCCGCAGGATGGACGCCGCTTCGACGTGGCCGATCCTGCCACCGACACGGTGTTTCGCGAGCGTGCCCGACAGCGGCGCGGCCGATGCGCGCGCCGCGGTCGATGCGGCGCATGCCGCGCTTTCGCCGGCATGGCGCGCGGTGCCGGCCAAGCAGCGTGCACAAATCCTCAAGCGCTGGAACGACCTCATCCTCGCGCACCAGGAAGACCTGGGCCGCTTGATCTCGCGCGAGCAGGGCAAGCCGCTCGCCGAAGGCGCGCGGCGAGGTGGCCTATGCCGCGAGCTACGTCGAGTGGTTCGCCGAGGAGGCGACGCGCGCCAACGGCGACGTGATTCCCGCGCCCGGTGCGCGGCCGGCGCATGTTCGCGCTGAAGGAGCCGGTCGGCGTGGTGGCGGCGATCACGCCGTGGAACTTCCCGGCCGCGATGATCGCGCGCAAGATCGCGCCGGCGCTCGCCGCCGGCTGCACCGTCGTCTGCAAGCCGGCCGAGGACACGCCGCTGACGTCGCTCGCGCTCGTGCAGGCTGGCCGAAGAGGCCGGCGTGCCGCCGGGCGTGCTCAACATCGTGACCGCTTCGCGCGAACGCGCGCGCCGAGGTCGTCGACGTCTGGCTCGACGACCCGCGCGTGCGCAAGATCACGCTTCACCGGCTCGACGCCGGTCGGCAAGCACCTCGCGCGCCGCGGCGCCGACACGCTCGAAGAAGCTGTCGCTCGAGCTCGGCGGCAACGCGCCTTTCATCGTGCTTCGACGACGCCGACATCGACGCCGCGGTCGAAGGCCTGATGGCCGCGAAGTTCCGCAACGGCGGCCAGACCTGCGTCTGCCCGAACCGCGTGTTCGTGCAGGCCGGGCGTGCACGACGTCGTTCGTCGACAAGCTGGCCGCGCGCATCGACGCGCTTGAAGGTCGGACCCGGCAAGCGATCCGGCGTCGCAGATCGGACCGATGATCAACGCGCGCGCGGTCGACAAGATCGAGCGCCATGTGCGCGACGCCATGCGCGGGGCGCGCGCGCGTCGTCGTGGGCGGCGAGCGGCTCGCGGCGTCTCGGGCCGAAACTACTTCGCGCCGACGCTGCTGACGGGCGCCGATGCGACGATGGCATGCGCATGCGAAGAGACCTTCGGCCCGGTGGTGCCGGTGACGCGCTTCGAGAACGAAGCAGAGGTGATCGCAGCCGCGAACGCGCACGCCTTACGGCCTCGCCGGCCTACTTCTACTCGCAGGACGTGCGCCGCATCTGGCGCGTCGCCGAGGCGCTCGAGACGGGCCTCGTCGGCATCAACGAAGGCGCGCTCGCCGCCGAGGCGGCGCCCTTCGGCGGCGTGAAGGAATCGGGCTATGGTCGCGAGGGCTCGGTGCATGGTCTCGACGACTACATGCAACTGAAGTACGTGTGCCACGGGCAGTTGTAGTGTGGCAATGCTCGGCGACACAATGGGATCGAGCGGAGCGGCATTGCCCGGCAGTTGACGTCCCAGCCTCGTGGGGACTTTTTAAGGGACTCGCTGGTAAACACTGTCAAAGACTGTATAGAATAGGGAAGACGGGCAGCGATGAAATAACAATAAAAACAACGGGTTATATCTGGAGCCTGCTACGAACCAGGGGGTCGTGGGTTCGAATCCTGCCGGGCGCGCCAAAAATCAAGGACTTGGCAGCGAAAACCAGGTCCTCCTCCCTGCTGTGGGACCCTTGTGGAACCAGTTATCCACCGGTCCCGAGCGCCGCGTCCAGATTCATGCACTTGGCGCGCAAAACCAGATCCTCCTCGTCGCTGTTGGACTTCCAACAATCTGTCTCGAGTGACCGTCGGCGACGCGTAACACGGTCTGCGTTCCGCTTCGATTGAGCACGAGGTTGGCCTGCTTGAGCAGATGGCCGACGTCGGCGCTCGCGTAATGACCCGCCATCGAATGATTGGCGTGGCCAAGGAGGGCTTCGCGATCTTCGGCGGATACGCCAGCTGCTCGCAGGCGACAGGCGAACGAGTGGCGAAGGTCGTGAACGCGAACCAGTGGCAGGCGGGCTTCATGCCGCGCCTGCTGCCAGCCGTTGTTCATCCTTTCCATGCGTCTGCCGTGGTACGGGAAGACCCAAATCGGAGTGCCCCGCCTCACTGCTACCGCATTCAAGGAGCGTTGGCCAATCTCAGTCACAAGGTCGGCCGCGGGACGATTGCCAACGTGTTGAAGCGCAATGGCATTGAGCCGTCGCCCGAGCGCAGCCGACGAACGCCGTGGTCGACCTTTCTCAAGGCGCATTGGAAGGTGCTGGCTGCCAGCGACTTCTTGACGGTAGAAGTATGGACGGGCAGGGGCCTGGTCACCCATTACCTGCTGTTCGTGATCAGTCTTGCCGATCGTGTCGTGAAGATCGCAGGAATCACCACACGACCAGACGAATCGTGGATGCTTCAGATTGCTCGCAACGTGACTGATTCGCAGGCGGGCGCGTTGCACGCCAAGCGCTACCTGATCATCGATCGTGACACCAAGTACTCGGCAGCAATTTCGGCGGCTGATTCGGGATAGCGGAACCAAGGTCATCCGCCTGCCGCCGATGTCGCCGAATCTGAATGCCTACGCCGAGCGATTCGTACGCTCGATCAAAGACGAATGCCTGAATCGGATGATCTTCGTCGGGCAGGCATCGTTGCGCCGTGCCGTAGCCGAATACATGGAGCATTACCACCGAGAACGCAATCACCAGGGTCTGGATAATCGATTAATCCAGTTGCCCACCGCGGTGACTGCGGATCACGATCCTATCCGTTGCCATGCTCGGCTCGGCGGAACGCTGAACTTCTACTACCGCGAAGCCGCATGACTGCGTCGTTCCAATTGTTGGACACCACGGGCTTCGCGCCCAAAACCAAGTCCCCAGGAGTGCGTGCTACGCGGGCCCGGCGAGCAGCCGGCGGCACCGTCGACACCGACGAGAAAGACATCGCCGGTGGCGTCTCAGCAGAAGATGGTGAACGGAGAGGAGACGCGCGCTCGCCGCGCGCGAAAAAGAAAAGGCCCCGGTCCTTGCGAGACTGAGGAGCCTTTGCTGCGTGACGAACCGTCGAGTCCATGCACGAGGCATGGCCGAAGGCGCATCACCTGGCACCGCCGGACCTTGCGATCCGACAACGCCAGCTATGCTCGGGCGCTAGACCGAGCGCACAACCTAAGTCGCTTGCGCGACGAGATCGGAATCGCTTCCGATCACTTCAAGGGCGGGTAACGACCGCAACGCCAATACCGAGGTACTGGACTTCATGCATGGCTGGATGACCAGCCGACATGAAGGCTGTGTGAGCACGATGCTCACCGAAAGCGGCTTGAGTATTGCACTGCCGGTGCGCCACTTCAAGGCTCTGTGCGACGAAATGCGAGGATGCAAGCCGAGAAGCACGGCATTTCGGGGTGCTTTCCGTCTTGACAAATGCGGACTCACAACACCTCGGGCGTTCGGTTGCGATCGGCGCTAATGATACAACCTGGCAGTTGGACGGCTCCGGCGCCAGCCAAGTTGATCATTCGCATTGACTCGCTTGTCGATGTGCCGACGTGACCGCCACCGTGCAGCCATACCAAGCACGGGGAGCGCATCCGCCGCCTGGCGCGGAACAAAGATCCGGACGGGAATGGCGCCTGCGGGACCAGGAACTAGACCGGTCGCTGGTCCCGAAGACCGGCTCGGGCTTCACGTCGAGAATGCCGGCCTTTGCGGTTGTGCCAATCGCGCGCCTGCTGCGGCGTCATCTGCCAATATTCCGGATTGCCCGCCTCGCGGATCTTGTCCAGCACCGCCTGCACTTGCGGATCAAGCGGCATGGTCCGGCTCGTTCTTGGCGGCTCCGTCGCGTCGACGAATGCATGAGCTTCGTCCGCCGTCTCGAAGATGTGCGGCGCGACCCGCCGGCGCGCCAGCGCCTCGCCCAGCTTGAGCCGGAGGAAGGCGCTGGTCGTGTAGCGCGAGGCGGTGGTGTAGTAGTGCGTCTCCATGTAGCGCACCATGGCCGCGTACGTGTCGGACACCGCGGCGTCGATCAGGAAGTTGTCGTAGTTCACGACCAGCGCCACCTTCTTGCCGATCGTCTGGCAACGTTCCTCGACGACGCGTCGCACGCGATCGACATCGTCGCGGTTGCGCACGTGCAGCCCTTCGAGATTGAGAAACAGCATGTTGCGCTCGGCGTCGTAGCTGACGCGCTCGGCGATGCCGATGCCCAGCAAGCGTTTCTTCCAGCTCCATCGGCTGGTCGCGAAAGATGCGCGGGTCCATCATGCCCGGGTTGCGCACGATCGGCGTGAATTCCATCTGCGCCGAGGATGTCGCGGTTGACGTCGATGCCCGGCGCCACCTCGATCAACTCCATGCCGTCGCGGCCGCGCCGGAACACGCAGCGCTCGGTCACGTAGAGCACCGGCTGTCCTGATCTCCGCCGCATAGGCGCCGTTGAAGGTGATCTGCTCGACCTGCTGGATGAACTTCTTGGCTTTGCCTTCGCGCAGGATCTCTGAGCTCGCCGTTCTCCACCTTGACTTCGAGCCCGCCGGTGGTGAAGGTGCCCGCGAAGAGCACGCGCCGCGAACTCTGGCTGATGTTGATGAAGCCGCCGGCGCCGGCGAGCCGCGGACCGAAGCGGCTCACGTTGACGTGGCCGTCGGCGTCGACCTGCGCCATGCCGAGGCACGCCATGTCGAGGCCGCCGCCGTCGTAGAAGTCGAACTGCTGGTTCTGATGGATCACGGCATCGGTGTTGACCGCCGCGCCGAAATCCAGGCCGCTTTGCGGCACGCCGCCGATCACGCCGGGCTCGGCGGTCAGCGTCACGTAGTTGAGCACCTTCTCCTCGTTGGCCACCTGCGGCGACGCCCTCGGGCATGCCGATGCCGAGGTTGACGACGCCGCCCATCGGCAGCTCGAAGGCGCAGCGCCGAGCGATGATCTTGCGCTCGTCGAGCGGCATCGGCGCCGAGCATGTCCAGCGGCACCTTGAGCTCGCCGGAGAAGGCCGGGCTGTACGCGGTGGCGTAGGTCTGCGTGTGGTTCTCGGGCTTGGCGCCAGCACCACGCAATCCACCAGCACGCCGGGAATCTGCACCTGACGCGGGTTGAGCATGCCGTGCGCGCACACGCGCTCCACCTGCACGATGACGAAGCCGTTCGAGTTCTTCGCGGCCATCGCCAGCGCAAGATTGTCGAGCGTCAGCGCCTCGCGCTCCATCGTGATGTTGCCGCCCAGGTCGGCGGTGGTGCCGCGCAGCAAGCGCCACCGAGATGGGAAAGGCTTTATAGAACAGCCATTCCTCGCCGTCGATCTTGCATCACGCGCACCAGATCGTCGGTGGTGCGCGTCGTTGATCTTGCCGCCCTGCTGGCGGGGATCGACAAACGTACGCAGTCCCACCTTGGTCAAGCGTACCTGCCCGGTGTCCGGCGATGTCGCGAAACAGTTGACTCAGGGTTCCCAGCGGCAGGTTGTGTGCCTCGATGCGGCCTTCCACGGCCATCGCCGAGAGCTTCGGCACGAGTCCCCAATGTCCGCCGACGCGCGCGCTTCACCAATCCGTCTCGGGCGAGGCGATTCAACCGCGATCCTTGCCAGTCGCCGGGTGCCGCAGCGAACAGCAGCGTCAGATCGCGCGGCGACGCCGTCTCCGTGCAAAGCGCTTCTCCAGCGCCGCGATCAGTTCGTCGGGCGTGCCGCTGCCGACAAAGCCCGAGTTAGGCGATGGTGTCGCCGTCGCGAATGATGGCGATGGCCTCGGTGGCCGATACTGCCTTTGTTCGCCACTGAGGCGGCCTCCCGCCGCCGCGCGCCGACGGGGTGCGCCGACGCCGCTTGTCGGCCAGGAAGAAAGTCCTCGACCAGACGGACTGGCCGTCGGCCACTCAGTGCGCGGGCGCGTGCCCGCAGTTGGGGATTCCGATTGACTGCCACGCGACCTTGGTCGGCGGCAAGTCCTCGCCGCTTCATCTCGACGACCGTTTCCCGGTAGAAGCAGCAGGTCGGCAGCTCGTGGCCAGGATCAGCACAGGACACGCGACGTGCTCCCAGACGCGCCACAGCGCTGACATCGCAGGAACATGCGGTCGCGAGAACCGGGCCACGATCTTGGGATCGCAATTCAGCCGCAGCTGCCCGCTTTCCTCGATGACGCCGTGGCTGGCAAAGATGGCGCCACTGCGCGTCGCTCAGCGGCGCCGAATGGTGCGTAGATCTCGCGCAGGTATGCCTCGGCGTCAATGCGAGTGTGGCGAAAGTGCCGGGCCTTCCGCAGATAGCCGCCGATGCGTTGCAAGGCCGCGGCGGGCACGCGCGCGCCGAAGCCAGTTGAGCACGAACGGCGCTGATTGACTTCCCGGCCGTGCGGCCAGCTCCATTCCGATGTGGCCGCCCAGCGAGGTACCTGACCCAATCGATCTCCCTCACGCCGAGGTGCGCGACTAGAGCGCCCATGACCGCGAGGTAGAGTGGAGTGCCGTAGTCCTCGGCGTTGCTCGACCGGAGCACTGCCGCCCGCGGCCGGGGAGATCCGGCGCCACGACTCTCATCCCACGTCCAGCGAAGCGTTGGGCGAGAAAGTCGAAGTCGCGGCTGTTGACGCGTGAGCCCGTGCACGCAGACCACAGTTCGTTCGGCATCTTCGCAGGTCCCCATGCCGTGTAGCCCATTTGCGTGAAGCCATGCAGGCCCAAAGCAATGAACTCCCCGAAGCGGGGACTCAGCGACGCCTCGGATCGCATATGCCGCGGGTTCTCGTGAGTCGCCCGCGGTGCCGGTCTCAAGTCATGCGCACCTAAGACGCTTGGCGATAGGGCTCACGCGTCGCTCCTTGAGCCAGTCGACAATGCCCTTGCCCAGGATGCCCTGCGATTTGCCACTCACGAATACACCGACGTGACCACCCGCCAGACCGATTTCGCTGTAATCGTCGGTACCCACGCATTCGGCCAGCGCACGCGAACACCTGCGGCGGAATGATGTGATCCTCCTTGGCGTACACATTGAGCACCGGCATGGTGATGTTGGCGAGTTCGACCTTGCGTCCGCCAAGCTCGAACTGGATTCTTGACCAGCTTGTTTCTGTTGGTACAGGTCCTTGAGCCACTGCTTGGCGGCCTCGCCGGGATGGTGCGGACGGTCGGCCAGCCACTTTTCCATGCGCAGGAAGTTGAGGAGCTTCTTCTCGTCGTCGACGACATCGAGCAGCCCGAGGTTGTATTTGGTCAGGCTGGACAGCGGGGTCATGGTCGAAAAGCACGAAGCTCATGAGTTCACCCGGCAGATTGCCATTCGCCTCGATCAGACGGTCAACGTCCTCCGCCGTCAGGCTGCGCGTCCACAGGTTGATGAAGCCATGGTCGGTGCGCCCTTCTGCTTGATCGGCATGGAAGTCCACTGGCGTGATCGTGACGATCAGATTCTTGACCCGTTCCGGATGGAGCGCGGCGTGGCACAGGCGTAAAAGACCCCGCCTTCGCAGATGCCCAGCACGTTGATGCTGTCGAGTCCATGCTCGCGACAGATGAATTCGATGCATTCGTTCAGGTAGCCGTCGACGTAGTCGTCGATGGTCAACCACCGATCCTCCACGACTTGGGTTGCCCCAGTCGACGGCATACAGGTCGACGCCCTGGAGGAGCAGGTTGCGGATCAGCGAACGATCTTCCTGCAGATCGGCCATCGTGTAGCGCCCGACCAGGCCATAGACGACCAGCACCGGCATGGCCACGGTTCGCTTGGCCATCGGCTCGTAGTGGTAGAGCGTCGTCTTGTCCTGCCGGAAAACCTCCGTCTTGGGCGTGGTGGCGATCTGCACGTCCCGGTCCTTGACCGAGCGCAGCAGCTCACTGCCATGCTGCAGACGCTGGTTGAAGTCGGCGAACTGCTTCGCTATCTGCAGCGGATCGAATTGAATGCGGGAGTTCATCGGCAGCATCCTCAGGCCGTGGAATTTGGCGGCGCTCGTCTGGCGCCGCGGCTGCGACCGGGCTTCTTGGTGGCGTTTGGCGAAGGAAGTGCGGGCACGGCCGCGGCTGCCCCTGATCTCTCCAGCGCGCGCAAGCGGCGGCGCAGCTCGTACACCTCGCGCTGCACTTCGTCCATCTCCGTTCGCGTCGGTGTCTCGCTGCATTTCGCAGAACGCCTCGGCGATCTCGCGTTCTCTGCAAGCGGCACTCGGCGCCGGAACGGGTCAGGCGGCGTTGCGCCTCCAGGAACTCCGGCGTGCGATGGGTCTCCACCAAGCGTTTCGTTGGCAATGTTGACCCACGCGTCGGTCAATTCCCGCCAGCTGGTGATTGGCGTGCCCTGCGTGTCATTGATTTCCGGAGGAAGCGCCTTGACGGCCTCGTTCCACGCGCCGTGCATCAGAACTTGGTACGCAGCGAGGTCCTTGGCCCACTCCCGCGCGCAGCTTCTGCGCCTTGAGGATCTTGCGGTCGAGCGTCCACAGCGTCGCATAACTGGGACCCTCTACCAGATGCTCGATGGCGGCATCGAGGCGGCCAGAGCCCCGCCCCGCCCGGTGGCCGGGGTCGAACGGCGTCTTCAGCGCTTCAGCGGTGACGCCCGGTCAGGGCATCGCCTCTGGGGCGAGGGTGACTCCACTGGTCCGACCGGAGGATTGCCACAGCGCCTGCGCCTCGCGCGCAGACCTTCGGCCTGCGTCGCCCGCTTCATGGCCGCCATTCGACCGCCTGCAAGTCCCATGTCTCCAGCAGCATCGAACATGGGACCGAATATCTTCTCCTGCTGGTCCGGACCACAGCTTGAACATGTTGCCGGCTTGCTGCATCCAGCTTCTCAGGCTTGTCGCTCATGGCAGCGTCGATCATCATTTTGAGTTCCGTATGTATGGACTGATCACGCCAAGAACACGATGACTCCGGCGAACGGCCTTGCCTTCGTGCAGCAATACGTAA
>ERZ1370068.9439-contig-8218_pt1 | contig 27259 bp, 43 predicted proteins | sample MGYA00561227_ERZ1370068 | MGnify/ENA primary metagenome ERZ1370068 (study PRJEB38410, sample SAMEA6850437) | metagenome | study: Metagenomic assessment of the ecological functions of the soil: analysis of the soil microbiota associated with the...
GGTACTTCGTTCAGTTACGTATTGCCACGCGCACGCCCGCCGATCAGCTTGGCGGTCGTCGTCGATGCGCGGAGGCTGCGTTTGCTGCCATGCGCCGAAGCGCGAGGCCGGAGCGTCCTGGCCCCGCACCCGTGTAGTTCACTGGCGCTCCCGCTTGGAGCGGGACGTCGGGGTCCGGCGCCGGCGCCCTGCATCACGTGCGTCTTCAGCCAGATGATCGTTGTCGTCCTGCTCCTCACGAGCGTCGCGCGGTACGCCGTGGTGATGACGTTCAGCGTCTTCGCGCTCATGACCCGCCTCGCGCCGGTCGGGATGACGAAGCGTGTTGTCGGACTCGGCCGCGAGGCTGGCACGGAGTCGGCGAGGCGTGCCGCGGCGCGTGCCCGGCAGCAGATCACCGACACCGCGCTCCGTCGACGACACGGAGCCGCACTGCACCCGCTCGACCTTGGCGTCGTCGCTGCGCCGCCTCCTCCAGCACTCGCCGCCACCCAGTCCGCGGGATTGGGGGCGAGTTTCTCTCTGCTCGGCGTCGCGTCCGTGCACCGCGTTCAGGATAGCTTCGCTTGCTGGGGAACGCCAGGCCAGACCGCGCCCTCGTACGCGTTTCCGCGTTCACGTCGTAGCGGCGGACGAGCGATGTCGATGAAGCCGCATCGCGGTCGTCGAGCGCGCGGTCTCGTACGGAGGATCCATGAGGGCGAGGGGTCGGGTGTGTTCAGCCGTCTGCGCCATGATTCACGCCTCCTCGCTGCCAGAGGGCCTTGCGGCCTGCGGCAGTGTCGACGACGACATCGAGCGGCGACGGCTTCGCGCCGGTGCGAGGCGGATCGCTCGCGATGCCGCGCTCGCGCAGCGAAGCTTCGTCGGCGAGCACCATGCCCCGGCGCTCGCCGCAGGCGCCCCGAGGTCGGCGCGGCGCGGGCGCCCGCTGCGCGCGGCGAGCGGGACGCCGTTCTGGACGAGGCAAGAGCGTGACGGCATTCCCGTCTGAGCAAGGCCGGCGGCAAGCTCAGAAGACGCGCAGCCTCGGCCGAGGCAGAATGGATCGAACGTCGATCAGGAGATATCCATACGGATGACTCCTTTCTGCAAAAGCGGGACGCGGCGCCGCGTGAGCTCGCGCGAGGCACTCTCCCGTGTAGCTGATCTTCAGGGATCTGAACGGCGTGGCCGGGAACCGGACGGCTTCGGTCAGAAATGGGGAGACACCACGCGCTACCGAATGTGTCGAGGACGCCGATGCCCCCATCGAAGCTGTGGCGAACGGCAGCAGGGACAAAAGCCCCAGCGTCCGATATGGGGCCGCTATGTCCAGCTCGCCCCGTGCGAAAACCACTGCCCAAAAGCGCGCCTATCAACGGCTCACCCACGACCGCTACCCGCCGGACCGCCTCGAGTGGTGGGTGGCGCGCACGTTCTTCTCGACGCCACGGCTGGCACACCCTCGCCGCACCGACCGCGCCGACGACGGCCGACATGCTGCGGCAAGGCGTCCCCGCCGAGCGAGACTCACACTCGTGAGCTCCTCCGCAAGCACGGCTACCGCACCGGGATCTTCGGCAAATGGCACCTCGGCTTCGGGCCCGACGTGCTGCCGGAAGAGCGAGGGATTCGAGACCCAGTACGGGTTCTGCTGACGCCTTCAGCCTCTATGGTGATCCCGCCGATCCGAAGCCTGGTCGGCATCCGGCAAGCTACTTCGCCGACCGCTATCAATGGTGGCGCGGGCGGTCAGGCGGGAGCGCCATCCGGCGCGACGGCGCGGTCGTGGACGAGCACGAGTACCTGACGGCAGCGATCGCGCGCGAGGCGTCGGCGTGGATCACCGAGACATCGCGACGTCCGCTTCGCTTCGCCTACGTCCCGTTCAACGCCCGCACGCACCGCTGCAAGCGCGGCGACGCGCGATCGACCGGCTGAGCGAGCATCATCGACCCGGATCGACGCGTCTACTACGGCCTGGTCGCGGCGCTCGACGACGCGCCGTCGGCGGGTGCTGGCCGCGATCGACCGCGCCGGCGTGAGCGAGCGCACGCTGGTCGTCTTCCTGAGCGACAACGGCGCCGCGTCCTATACCGGCATCGTCGACAACGCCCCGCTCGCGGGCGGCAAGCTCACCAATTTCGAGGGCGGCGTGAACGTCCCGTTCGGTGCTCCGCTGGCCCGCCCGCGTCGGCGGCGCCCGCACGTATGCGGCGCCGGTCTCGACGCTCGACGTCTTCGCGACCATTGCGCAGGCGACCGGGGTCAGCAGCTGCCGACCGATCGCACCTACGACGGTGTCGACCCCTCGTGCCGTTCGTCACCGGCGCCCGCGCCGACGAGCCTCACGCGGCGCTGTTCTGGCGTGCCGCCGGCCATCGCGCGGTGCGGGCCGGCTCGTGGAAGCTCATCAGCGACACCACGACCGGCGTCCACGCCCTCTACGACCTGCGAGCCGCGATCCCTTCGAGCACACCGACCTCGCGGCGCGCGAGCCCGAGCGGGCGGCCGCCCTGGAGAAGATGCTCGCGCAGTGGGAGAGCGACGCTGGCAGCGCCGAGCTGGCCGCCCGCCATGGAGTATCATTTCACCATCGGCGGCCACGAGCTTCGTCTTCCCGCTCTGATGCGCGCGTTCACGAGCGAATCGACCGGTGCGGCGCTGCCGCGTGCCTTGACACGACACGACGTCCTGCCAGGAACGTCACGTCCTGCCAGGAACCTCGTCCAACAGGAGAGATTCAACATGCCGAAAGTCATCGTCACGGTGTTCGCCGCGATTGCTCTGAGCGTGGTCGCCGCAGGTCGGTTGCCGCGCAGGCTCCGCTCGACCCCACCGGCCAGTTGGCCGGATACATCCACGCCCACTGCGGGGGCCATGTTTTGTTCGCGTCACATGAACAAAAGCGTGACCATGACGGCCGTTCGATGCGGTCTGCAGTGTGCCATCAATTTCGCCTCCGCGGTCAGCAAAGGGTCTCTCGTTCGACAACGACTTTGCGACAACACCTGGTTCTTCTCGTGTCAGGAACAGTACAACAGGGCGTTGGAGAAGGTTGATCAGGTACGATGCCTGAACTGCCTCGACGCACCCGCGCGGGTGGGCCTCTACCCGACGTACCGCGACGCCGTGAACACGGCCAAAGATCGAATCTACTGCGACAACAATCCTCCAACACCCCTTCTACGACGAAAGGCCACGGTTTCGTGTCGCAGCAGCGCAGGTGGTGGAGTGCCAAAATGCCGTAATGCGCGTGCTGCAGAAGGCGGCCAAATGCCTCAATATGCATTGCCACGTGAAGACGGCCCAGGCGATGTTCAGGGGTAAGCCGATCCGTATCACCAACGGCCAGTGCGAGGACCAGGACGCGGTCAGATCGTGCAAAGCACACTACGACGTATCCGTATCGAAGCTCGTTGGTTGTCCGCCCTGCGTCGACATGAACGCGGTATGGACGAGCTTTCAGCAGGCGCTCGATCTCAACAACGGCGACCTCTTCTGCTCCGACAGCTGAGATTTCGCCGCCGCCGCTGGTCGCTACGCGGGTGGCCGGCACTCGAGCGTGATGCTGTCCTTGTCGAGGATTCCCTCGTAGGAGACGGCGCGGGTCTTCAGCTTGAGTTGATAGGCGTCTTCAGCGGCCTGTTCCGTCTGACCGGGCGACATAACGTTCGAAGTCGGACGTTCCGCTGTAGGCCCAAAGTGAAAATGTCGGTTTCTCAGGCGGTCTCAGGCCGGGACAAAAGCGGACATTTCTACTGTGTTGACATCCGCCTTGTACTGCCCGTTTGCTGTGCCGAATGGCAGTTCAGGGGCGCACGCGCCCGATAAGGGGCGATACGCCGGGGTCGGCTGCGCCCGTGCGAAAACCCTGCTAAAAACGCCTATCAACCGAAGTACTTCGGTTGGTTCGAGCATGCTGGAACGCAACCGCACAAGCAGCGGGCAATGGCTCGTCGGGTCCGACTGCACCTACGTAGACTCTGTCGCGTCTTCTCCAGATCGTCGAGGGACTGCGCTACGCCTTTCCAGAATGCAATGGTGGAACTGGAGCCCAAGATGGCACGCGTGATCACCCTTCGGGATCGCGTAGCGGCGAGGCCTCGGATTGCGCGCTACCACCTCAAATCGAAGCGGCGTCAGCCATTCAACCAGATGGGAATCTTCCGGCGCTACTCAGAACTGGATGCGCCGGCACCTCGCGCCCGGCGCGGGTAGCGCGGGTGAGTGCCAGACTCAGTTGAAAAGTGGGTGGTGACCTCCCACAACGGTGAGACGTTCTCGCGAGGAACGATGTCTCATCAGGGAGGTCGTCACCCATGAAGCAGGTACGACGAATCCGGCACCTTCGCCATGAAGGCCATCAGCTGGCGAAGACGGGTGACGTGTCCTACCTGTCCGGACGGTAACGCCCAGGGCGGCCGGACGGATGCAGCGCGTCGCCCGCGCGCCGAGTCGACATGAGCGTCCGCGCGTTCAGCCGCAGACCGGCGTCTGCCCGAGGTCGGTCACTGTGCAGACGAGACCCGCACAGCAAAGCGTGATATTGCCGCATGGCGAGCCTGCCGGCAGGCAGGTCCCGTTGAGCTCTTGCGCGAGCTCCTCCGAGAATCGATCGACGAGCAGTTCGACGGACGGCGCGTCACCCGTGGCGCTGCATCCGCCCTTCGCGTCGATCTTCGCGAACGTCGTGCGGAGCGTCGCATGCGCGGCGTCGACGCAGGCGGGGTCCGGATCGCTCCCCGTCTGGATCGCGCGGCGAAAGCATGTGTTCAGCGCCGACGATGCCTTGAGCGCCGCGTGCATCTTGGCGAACCCGCACCCGACGGCGGGGTCGAGCGGCGCCGCGCTCGCACCCGCGGCGAGGACCATGGTGAGCGCGACGGCGCTGACCGATCGCATGATTGAAGTCTGCATATTCGTCTCCTCCTGCGTTGCGCGGTGGAGTGCCGGCGGTGTCCGGCGTCGCAAACGCGTCAGCACTCCTACGCGCGACGCGACCGTCCGGATGCGGCTCGACGCGACGATGGCGCTCGGACGCCGGCCCGAACGTGCACGCCGCGGAAACATCGATCTTCGGGCACTCAGGAGAAGCATCCCACAGCCAGAATACCGGATAGGGAGCGCGGCTGGAGCGGTCGCCAATCGGGTGGCTGTTCTGGTGGCCGTCCTACCGGAGGTACGGAAGCCCGCGATGTCAACACTAAAGTACAAATGTCCGCCTCACCGCCCCAAAGTAGTGATGTCCGCTTTCGCCAGCATGGTAGGGGTGAGTCAGACGGGGAGAGATGGTGGCGGCGGCGCGGATCCGCTTCTTGTCGCGGAGCGTAGATCTTGGGATTGGCGAGGCGGGCGGCGTCCGCGCTCGCGCTGCTGCGCGGCGATCCAGGCGAAGGCGCCGTCGAGACGCTCGTGGTCGACGACGTCGCCGGGCACGAAGCGCGGCCTGGTCTTGCGGTGATGGAGCTGCGATAGGCGAGCACGCGACCGTCGGCCCGAATGGTGACGGTGCCGTCGGCGGCTTCGCTCACGAGAGCGGAGGTGCGCCGGAGGCGGCGATTCGTCGACGGTAGTCCTCGAGGAGGTAGAGGCCGCGCTTGTAGTTCACGGTGAGCTTGGCCGTGATGCGGCGCGACTCCTGGAGCGTGAAGATCTGGGTGAGGTCCTCGTCCGGTGGAGCGCGCGATGCGCGTCGTGGCCACGCGCGGCAGGCATCGGCGAAGCGGCGATTGTGGTCGGCCATGAAGACCGGGAGAAACGGCATCGGCCTCGACCGGGTCGGAGATCCGCGCGAGGCGGAGCTCCTTGACGAGCCGGTCTTGCAGCGTGCCGTTGGCGCGCTCGACGCGGCCCTTCGCCTGCGGGCTGTGCGCGCAGATGACTGTCGATGTTGAGGTCCCGCAGCGCGCGACCGAATTGCGAGAGCCCAGCGCCGCGCTCGGCGTGGTCGCGGGCCTGCACGTGAAAGATACTGTGGCGATCGCTGTAGAACGCCATCGGCTTGCCGTGGCGCGCGAGGTAGCGCCGGCGAGTGCCAGCGGTGTCCCGCGTCCGTGAGGATGACCCGCAGCAGCCGGCTTGTTTGCGTGTGACGAACAGCAGTTCAGGAGAACGTCTGAGTCTGGACGTTATGTAGCCACCCAGAGAGTGAACAGACGGCAAACACGCGCCTAGAAATTCCTATCACCCCAAAGAGAAGCCGACGATCGCGTACTGGCCGCTCGCGCGCTCGTGGATGTGCGACGCGAAGCGTGCGGCGATGTCGCGAAGTTCGTGATCGCGAACGCGATACTCGAAGCGCGACGTGCGCAGGTCCCGCGCGCTCGAGCCGCCACGCGAGCAGCGCTAGCGATCGCGGCGTGCGGCCCATGCCATGGATGAGAAATACTTGCACGGGCGTTACTGCTTCATCATCAGCGGCGGAAGCGCTGCGTCCCGCGCCCGCGCCCGTGGGGCTGCCGCTCGCCAACGGCGCTATGCACCGGGCTGCGTGTTCTGGACCTCGAGTACGACACGAACAGGTGCGTGCCGAGCATGGCGCCTCATGATCGTCACGAGAGGGCAGACACCGCAGCTCGGACCCGGCGCCGGATTGAAGCTCCCACCTGCCGTGTCGAGCGTGCCCCCGCCGAAAGTCCGATGCACCCGCCGGGATCGGTGCGGGAAGTCTCCGTTGGCCGTGAGATCGCCGGACGCGGCGGCTTCGATCACACCCGCCCCTCGGGCGTCGACGTCGCCTTCGACCAGCATGTTGCCGGCCGTTGCCTTCGAGCAGACGAGGCCACCCGGTTTGAAGCCGATGCGACCGGCGTTCAGATCCCGCGCTGGGGCCCACGTGTACCGTCGGAGCATGGATGAAGATACCGCCGCTCACCTCGGCGTCCACGAGAGCAGCGCCCTTCACGAAATCCGCCGAAACCGTCGCGAAGATCGCGGATGGTGCCGCCAAAGTCGCCGCCGTCGGCCTCGAGTCTCGCGGCGTCCACCAGGACGGTCACCGCCAAATAGATCGATGGTCCCGCCCTGCAGTGCGCCGGTACGGACGCGATCGAAGACCCGGAGGGTATCCGCGGCGAGCGCGACCGTCCTGCACCGATCGTGCGGCCGCGCGCATCGATACGGCGATCGAGAGTGAAGGATCCGAACGCGTTCACCGATACCGTGCCGCCGTCCTGAGAAACCCGCGCGCGAAGAGGTTGGGCGCGACGACCACGTCGGCGCCGCTCGACGAAAGGCTGATGGTCCCACCCGTCGCTCCCAGCACGTCGATCGGCCTCCTGCGGATCGCCGTCGTACCGGCCGCGCTGACGCTGACCTTCCGCCGACGGCCCGAGTCTCACGCGACCGAACGGATTGGCGGATCGCGACGGCGCCACCGCTGCTCGACACGCCGACGCTCCCACCGGCGCTCCCGCTTCCGTCGATCTTGCCGTTGAGTCTCGACCCCGACATCACCCTGCAGGGCCACGGTGCCGCCGGGCGTGCCGCCGTTCGCGCTCCGGCACGTCGATGAAGCTCGCCGACGTCGTCGTGAGCGTGCCGCCCGCGTCGAGGGTCACGTCGCCTCGGTCCGCTCGCCGAGAACCCGACGGCCTTCCGGCGTCGAGCCGGTCGTCTAGGAGAATGTCGCCGCTCGCCGTGACGACGATGCTCCCCACGTCAGGGTGCCGGACACGTCGATCGCGCCGCGCAGGGTCACGTTCCCGCATTGGCGTGCAGCTCCACCTCGCCCCCGCTTCCCGACCCAGCGTCGAGGTGGCGACCGTCGATGTCCGCGAAGCCCGTCAATGGCCGCGGCAGTGAAGGACAGCATCCCGTCGTTGGGCACGTTCACGCGCGGCGAGGACGAGCGATGCGGGCACCGAAATCGACGACGCACGGCGAAATGACCGTGATCGGTTGCCCGATCACGCAAGGATCGCCGGTGCAGAGGTTGGCGGGATCGACGCACGATACGTCCGCTCGAGCTGCCGATGCGGCCGAGAGCCTCGATGGAGACGAGGCGGCACCCAGCAACGATCGCGTGCGCACTCACGCATGACGGCACCTCCTTGTGCGGTTTCGCTGCTCGTAACATCCCCGTGAGCGGTCAACGCTTTTCTCCGTTTTCCACGCTGGCTGCGCCGGAGTGGCGCAATCGAGTGCGCCTGGAAGGCGCTGAAGGCCGCGTCGGTCATGCAAACCGACTTCGAGCACGGCTGCATCCGCGCCGAGGTCGCGTCGCACGCCGGCTACGTCGTCCCGCCGGGCGAGATCCTCCTCTTGCACCACAAGCTCGGAGGCATGTTCCTGCTGTGCGTGCGGCTCAAGGCGCATCGATACGCGCGCGCTGCTCGTCCCGTTCTGGACGGCGTGGAGCGAAATTGAGTCGCCTGCCGCGAGGGCGACTGGTCCCCGCAGAGGCCGGTCTGCGCAGAATACCCCCTCGCCTCCGCGAAAGGTCACATTCGAGCCCGACCTTGACGCCCGTTCCTACGTGATCAGGGCAACGATCACGCCCGGGCAGTAATGGAGTACATGTCCCCGACGGGATTTGGCCCTTACTGTGACGAACAGCAGTTCAGGAGAAGCAGTTCAGAGAACGTCTGAGTCTGGACGTTATGTAGCCACCCAGAGAGTGAACAGACGGCAAACACGCGCCTAGAAATTCCTATCACCCGGCAGCGGGAACGTGACGAAGACCCGGGGCGGCACGGCGCCGTGTACCACCGCCGACCGCGCGCGTCAGGTGCCTCCGACGCCGCCGGATCGCCAGGGACTGGGCCGGGGGCGAGCGTCGCCGTGGGAGAACGATCCGGCGAGCGCACTTTTCCGTTGACACGAGCGCCGCCGTCGCTCGATGGTCCACTGGCCCGAAAGCCAATCCTCGACCAGGAGGATCCATCAAGGCCGTCGTCCGATCTCGCTCGCCGTGTCGCTCTTCTCGCGCCTCGCTCGCGGTCACCGCGCATGCTGGTCTCGGCTCTCCCGTCCCGGTCACGAGCTGCGGCCAGGCCAGTGCCGCCGGAACGCGCACGCCATCCTCATGAACGACGACCTCGATTGCACCGGGTTCACTGGGCGGTGTCTCTCGCGAACGACGCCGTCTCGCTCGGCGAGGCGCCGATCGATCCTCCAGGGCCACACGATCACATCGGCTCGTCCTTCGGCATCTCGTGTGCTGGGAGCTCTAGCGACGACGGCTCGGGGCCAAGGCTTGATGACTCAGCGCGCGCTGCGAGGATCACGAACGGCACGGTCACGGGGACGCGCCAGCAACGGCATCTCCCGGCGTGACGTCGCCACCAGTGCGGAACGTGACGCTGAGCAATAACGGCCCAAGGCATCGCGGGCGACCGCAAAGGCCGCTGGTCGCCGACTCGGTCGTGACCGGGAACGGGCGCGCTACTGGCGTGAGGCGACGCGTCGGTCGTGGTGGCCGAAGGATCGACCATAACCGGCAACGCGATCCTCGGCGTCCGGGCCGGGAGGATAAACGCGAACGGCCAGTTCACGCACGGCGCCGCGATGCGGAACTCGACCGTGACCGGGAACGGCACGTTGCCGGAGTGTGGACGCTCGAGGGGCCGTCCTGCGCGGATATCTCGTCCTTCAAACGGCCGAAGCTCCGCCACACCGTCTGTGACACGACGATCGCGCCGGGGCCGGTGCCGGGCTGCGGCCGACACTGGTGCGTGTGTTCGATCAACTGAGCGCGGCCGTCGTCATCGATCGGCGCCGCCGATCCCGGAACGCGCCGCCGGCCTGGACGTCGACCGACTCGTCCGCAGTGCTCCTGCCGCATCAACGCGGCGAGACGGTGATCCTCGCCAGGCAAACGGCAGTACAAGCGCGAACGTCCGACTTCGGGCACTATGTCAACTGGCTCGAGCGAAAACGCCGCTGAAGTTTCCTATCTTCTCGGAGCCGATGTTGGTCACGGGACCGATCGCGCGCGACGATGCGCATCGAACAACCGGAACTTCACCAGCCCGTCTTTGCACCCATCCGGCGACGAAGCCGTCCCCGAGCGGCGCGATGCCGACCTGCTGGAAGACCGCTCCCGCGGGGCGGCGAACATGGGTGATCCGAGGAAGGCACCGGTCGCGGAGAGCCGTTGCACGGTCACCGTGTGATCGAGGATCGGGACAGTCGTCTGCCATGCGAGGACGTAGCCACCGATCGCGAGTCGGTGAGCTTCCAATGGGTCGAGTTCACGCCCGGAGCACGACGGGCGGACGCGGGACGAGCTCTCCGTCCGGAAAGTACTGACTCAGCCGATCCTGCGGCACCATTGTAGATCTCGCCGACGACGACGATGCCGCCGTCGCGGCCGGTCGCAACCTCGTCCGGCGGAACGCCGTCCCACGAGCTCACGATCGGTCCCTCCAGGGTCTGCGCAGCGGCGAGCGCGGGGAAGCGACGGCGAGCGGCGCCGCGAGAACCGCGACGACGAGCCACCGGCGAGGGGCGGAGAGCGCGACCGTGCGCGTTACACCATGCGCGCGCGATCCGACAAGGCACGAGGCGTCGCGAAGCAACCTTACAGAACGTCGGCGGGAACGCGCAGCAACTCGCGCGCACACGAAACAGCATCGGACGTTGCTCCTTCGCATCACTACGGAGGAGCGACTGCTCAGCACTCCCGAGGCGGTCGACGCCTTCGCGCGCGGCGGCAACGTCTCGTTCGGCGGCGCTCAGCGCCGCCGCCGGCCCGGTCGGACGCACGGCGGGCACGAGCGTGATGCCGCTCGCGGCGGTCCACACCTACAGCCGCAGCCAGGGCGTGTTCTGCCGGCACGTCGATCGAAGGACGGTGATCGCCGGGCGCGACGATGCGAACCACGCCTACTACGGCCGGGGGTGACTGAAGGAGATCCCGCGGGCGCCGTGAAGCCTCCGAAGGGGAGCGGCGAAGCTCGCCGCAGCGCTCGGCAGGGACTCGAGCGCCGCGTCTACGGCGACGGAATGCAGCGCAGCTGCAACGAGTCGGTGTCGATATCGTCGCTGTAGACGTCGGCGCGCGTCTTGAGCGTGAGCTTCGCGAGCTTGTACGCGCCCGGTTGGCCGCGGAGCGGAAGGACGACGTCGGCATCGGGGCTGCAGCGGACGTCGCTCGAGCCGACGACGGACGGCAGCACGGCGCCGTTGAGCGCGCTCCGCACCGCGGCGAGCGCGGGACGGGTCAGGGCCTGCTTCTCGCTCGGCTTCGCGATCGCCCATGAACGGATGCGGCTCGACGTGGCACGCCGCCGGCATGCGGGTTGTTGACGCAGACCGCGAGGTGGAACGTGCACGCGCCAGCGACGCCGCCGTCGAAGTCGCAGGCGCGGGTCGTTGTCGGTGCACTCCTGACGCGCGCTCACGAAGCCGACCTTGTCGTAGCGCGGGTCGTTGCTCGGGTTGTCGATGCGCCAGGTCGTGAAGCAATCGGTTGCCGGCTTTGCCGCCGCCGCCGGGGATGCGCTCGACCTGACACGTCGCCGAGCAGCCGTCGCCGAGCTGCGCGTTGCCGTCGTCGCACTCCTCCTGACAGCCCGATCGGGGCCATGACGCCGTCGCCGCAGACCGTTCCCGCTTCGAGGAGGCAGGAGTCGTCGCAGCCGTCGCAGGTCTCGAGGTTGCCGTCGTCGCATTGCTCGTCGCCGTCCGTGACGCCGTCGCCACAGCGCGGGAGCACGCAGGTGGTCCGACAGGCGTCAGGCATGGTGTCGCTGTTGGCGGCAGCACGTCGTCGCAGACCTCGCAGGTCGGGACGCGCGTCCCGTCGCCGCACACCGCAGAGCCGGGGCGCGCAGAGCGTGACGCGCGCGGCCGAGATCGTGTCGGTGAGGGGGCGCGAGAACCCTCCACCGACCAGGAATGAAGCCGGCGTCGCGTCGCCCAATGACGAGATCGTGGTAGACCGCCGGGTTCGAGAGCTGCACGACGGGGCCGAGCGAGGTTCCGTTCACGTCGAATCCGCGCGTGTACAGCCGATCGCCCCAGCATCACGAGGAAGTTGCCGCCGCCGTCGCTCGCGACCTGCGGAAGAATGCTGGACAAGCGCATAGCCGAGGAGCGATCCTCGCTCACGTACGAGCCGTCGGGGTGGAAGAAGCGAAGACGGAGCGCCGGGTGGGGCTCGTCCTGGTGCGGGATGCCCGACGACCGCGGCAAGCGTGCCGCTGGGATTCACCGCGAGGCCGGTCGGCTTGAAGCTCGTGCCGACCGTGAAGCGGGCCGTGAGGGGTGCATCGCATCGTCGAACAGGCGCGCCTCGGTCTCCTCGTCGTTGCCCCACACCATGAGGAACCCGCCGGGCACGCCCGCGATGAACGTCTCGGCCGCCGCCGACTCCTCGTCCGTGTCGTCGTCGAACAGCGGACCGCTCGGCGTGCCCGTCGCATCGAAGGGGCGGAGCAGCATCAGGTCTCTCTTGCTCCCACCCGACCACGAACCCGTCGCCGCGCGGACCGAGACCGTGCGGACGGGCCTGCGCCACCGATCCCGGACTCGCGGGGATGGTCAGCGCCCAGGAGCGCGCCCTTCGACGACAATCGCTGCGTGAAGACGGTAGTGACCCGAAGGCCGGATCCCCGACGTCGTCCTTCCATGCCAGCGCGTACCCGCCACCGGCGAGCCCGGTCAGCCGGGTCGCGTCGAACGCGTCGACGTTCAACGCGATCGGCGGATCAGGCACGGTCGCGTTGTACGGGAAGCGTTGCGAGTAGATGGGGCCGCGGTCGCCGACGACGAGCACCGACCCGTCGCGGCCGATCGCGATCGCGCGCGACCGAACCCCGCCTGTGGAGGTCGCCGGCGGCGCCTCGGAACGTCTGGGCAAGGGCGAGCGCGGGCGCCGTCGCGACGGCGGCCACGAGCACGATGCGGGCGAACGAAAGACCGAGACGGCGGCGACCGGGAGCCATGGGGGAATCTCCTCTCGCGCGACGGGTAGAGAGGCGTTGCCGTACTACGCCGCGCCCGCGAACGGCAAGCCGCAGGGCGTCGTTCGCATAGCATCGATACATTTTCCGATTGCCGACCGCACGCGACCATCGTAGAAGCGGCGAGGTTTCCGCAGCTCGAGGTGTCCCGTGCGCCGTGCCCTCCTCATCGTCGTTCTTATGCTTCGCTGCGATCGCGCTCGCGGTCGCTCCCGTTCCGGCGCAGGTCACCGAGGTGCCCACCTTCCAGGTCGGGGAGAACTCGCTCTGGCCTCCGGACGTCGCGGCCGGCACCTCGACGGCTCCTTCGTCGTCATCTGGACCGAGCTCGTCGACTTCGAGCGCCGCGCGTACACCCGCAGCTTCTCGGCGTCCGGCGCTTCGCTCACGTTCGGAGCCCCCGTCGACACGACCAACGACGTGCGGCAGACGGCGATCAGCTCGCTTCCGGATGGGACGTTCATCGCCGCGTGGCATCGCGTCGACGACGGCGCGTCGGTGTACGGCCGGCGCCTCGACTGCGAGCCGGCGCCCCGCTGATGCCGGCGTTCAAGGTGACGGCAGACGACCGTTCGCTGGAGCTGCGATCGGTCGTGGGATTGCCGGCGGGTTCGGTCTTCCTCTGGCGGCAGCGCGCTCCGGATGCGCGCCTACGACGCGCTCGACGTGCCGCGCGGGCCCGAGGTCCTCCTCACCGACATCGGGTCGTCGTAGCGCCGACGCGGCGGCGCTGCCCGATGGGGGTACATCGTCGTATCGGCCGACTTCGACGACGTCCCGAGCACGAACGGCGCGCGCTTCTACGACGCCGATGGCACACCGCGGGGGCCGGCCTTCTCGCTCGGCTCCGAGTTCCGCCCACGCCGGGTCGCGGTGAGTCCGCTCGGCTGTGGCAAACGGCAGTACAAGCGCGCGAACGTCCGACTTCGGGCACTATGTCAACTGGCTCGAGCGAAAACGCCGCTGAAGTTTCTATCTTCCGAAGTAGTCTCGCGCGCCAAGTCGCACCCGTTCGACGTTGTGAGAACGCCTCGCAAGGATTACTCTCCATGGTCGCGCAGTGTTGACCTATCCCGAACAGCGCCGACGGTGTCCAGTCCAATGCCGCCTGTTTATGAGATGACTTCTAGTATCGTATGACGGCAATACCGATAACTCGCTTCGACGGCTGGCTCAAACAGATTGAGCTGGGTGCACTCGACGATTTGCAGCGACTCACGCTCAATGTGCTCTTCCCTGGTTTTGCACCCCCAGATCGCGAAGCTGTTGATCGCTCCGTAGTGGCAGCTCGCCAGACATCATTGGCGACTCACGTAATCGGTGAGTACGTGAATCGACGGCGCTTTTGCAGGTGACTGGACTCTTCCCCGAGCGCGCTATTACACGGTGGCGAAGGATCAGTCGGGTTTCGATTACGGGACATTGCTTGCGGAATTGGCGGCGTACAACGACTGGGCCGTTGGCCCGGCATCCCTCGACGAATTCTTCTCGTCGGCGAAAGCAGCGGCAGCAAGGCATCGAATATCGTCCGCAATGTGTCATCGTTCAGCTCGGTGGCTCACCGGGATCTAGCGCGGCCCTCGCCCGGATTGGAAGACAGACTGTTCTCATCCCGTACCAGGTCAGGCAAGAGCGAATCGATGACGTACTCGACCTTCGCGTTCCCGACGCACAGCGATGGATGTGCATGCAATTCCGTGACATCAACTACGTTGCGATGACCGACTTGGGACTTTCCGGTCCCGTCGCTTCTCCGACATTTCAACCCGCTTCATTTCTTGAAATGCTGCCGACGCTGATGACTCTCGAACGCGGCGGAAATACTGTCACAGATATCATCGGCGTGCATGGCTGCGGCGACACGGCGTCGCCGGCCTGATCTACCCGACGGCACGCAAGGCCGCTGGAGTTGGATGGCGTGATGACAGGATGGTCGGCTTCGCGGGCTGGGATCTGGTCGACTATCGGGAGGCGGGCGAGGTGTTTCTCGATAACAGCATCTTCTTGGGCAATCCGTGGACCGATCGGTTTCCGCCGGAGTACCGGGTGCAGCAGGAACCCGACGGCCGGACGTGGCAGATCACACCACCTCGCGTCGTCTTTCATCGGACCGGCAGTCGTTTGTGACGGCGACTTGCGGTCGCGATTCATTGCCGGCGCCGAAATCTTCAACCAGCTCTTCGAGGCCGCTTGAGCGTCTCAGCAACGCCAACGCTGAGCCCGAGCACAATAGTCGCTGCGTCACAGACCGAGCGCGGCGGCGACGTGCTCGACTACATGGGCATCGCGGGTGTTCGCGTGCACTCATTTGAAAAACAGGACGCCGTGCTATTCGAATGCTCCACGGCCGTCGTGGAAAAGAAGCGGCTCTCGAAGGGTTTCGCCTATCTTGAAATTACCACCTCAGCACACCGTGACAGCACTCGATTCGTTGCCAGAAGGATATCGGGACGACGAGCTGGTCGCGGTCGAACTCGAAGCCAACATGTACATTTACTTCCTGCGCGAGCCGGTCCGGGATGACTCGTAGACTCCCAATTCTTGTAATCATTGATTGAAGGCTCTGTCGAGACAGCGAGCATAGACAATGGATGGCGAGTCGCTGGGCGCGACCAGCAGTCCAGAATGAACGGGTGAAGAAGGATCGATTGAAGGCGCTGCTGGCTGGATGAGCGCGGGAGATCAACCCGACATCGCCGAAAACGCGCCTGATTCCTTGCGTCGCGGTAAAGGGCCAGAACTTCGCCGCATTCCAGCTCGGCTTGAAATAGAATCCGCCCATCAAGCCCAACAACTCCATGTCCCTGGGTCCCGGTACTCGTCTCGGGCCATATGGGATCGTCGCTGCCATCGGCGCCGGCGGGATGGGCGAGGTCTACCGCGCCGACCGACACCAACCTGAAACGGCAGGTAGCTGTGGCAAACGGCAGTACAAGCGCGAACGTCCGACTTCGGCCTTCTTGCGGTCATCGCCGACCCACAGCACGCGGTCGCGATCCAGATCGTTGACCAGCGTGAGGTACTCGTAGCGTTTGCGAAAGGACGTCTCGTCGACCCCGATGCGCCGCGGGGTCTGCTTCGTCCCGTCGCGCCAATCCACGGCGCACCGCCCGCGCCTGGATGCCCGCGACCTGCCCCCAGCTGAGGGCCAAGCGGCGCGCCACCGCGGTAAAGCTCGCCTCCCGCAACCAATCAATGACCAGCGCTTCAAAGAGCGCCGTGAACCGGGCGCCGGGGTCGGCCCACGGCACCGCGATCTGTACGACCCCGTGGGCGGCGCAGCGCACCCGCGGCACCTCGGCCACCAGCACGGTGTGGTACTGCATGGTGTCGAGGTGGCGCCAGCGCCGCTCACGGCAGTCGTAGCGGGGACACGGGGCCTGACACCGCGGACACGGCAGAGCGCCGGATGCCGCCATTGCCACCCGCACGACCACGGCGTGCTCCTCCGCCAAGCGCAGCGTCACATCCGTTACGGCCCAGGGAGCTTCGATCCCCAACAGGAGGGCATACAGCGTCCGGTCTTGCATGGACTCAGCATACCGCAGCCCTTCTCTCGCCAAACGGCGACCGAAACCTCACCGGCGAACCCACACGGAAACCTGAAGCGCCAAAAAAGAACACCGCCCCCGACGAGCCCAAGACCCGTGAGGATCCCAGGCCCGCCGGGGGCGGGAGCTACTTCCAGCGTGATGTTCGTCTCGAGTGGTCACCGGATTCCCATCGGGATTGCGGAAGAAGTAGCTGTCAGGACCCGCGTTCTTTGGATGCTGGATCTCGCGAAGCACCGCGACGACATTCCGCAAGAGCTGGATGTCGCGTCGTGATTTCTCGGTGTTGGCGCTGCTTCCGAGTGCTCGTCGCGTGACTTCGTGATCGAGATCGTTTCGGATCCCGACCTTCGATACGTGGTCGGTGACGTTCCCGACCTTTCCGGCGGCCGGTAGCCTTCCAAGACGAGTCCGGAGGTGAAGCCCAGGCGATGTCCGCCGCCTGTCCGCGTTCCTTACGGGTACGCGACTCTCGGAACGTCAAGGCGGCAAGCTCGGCCTCCCGCCGCTTCCGGATCGCGCATCTGCCGGTGACCGTGCAGCTCACGAGCAGCGACGTCGCATGTTTCGAGGCTACGGACCCGACGACGCTGCAAAACACGATCGGCCAGTTCAAAGCCCGCGGCGACTGACGCCGGAACCGACCGCCACCACAAAGATCTTCTAGCGCGTAACGCGAGGTCGAGCGCATCCCCTCGTTTGGGGATGGACCGTTGGGTGCCTTTTGCGCTTTTGCTACGCGAGGCGCACGCGCCACCGCGCCGCTGGAGGATCTCGTGAGACACCTAAGCTTGGCTCGCCATCTTGCCACTGACTCTCTCGGTGCTTGCTGTACGTCCCGTGAGTCCCGTCGGCACCCTCCGCCCCTTTCTCGGCTACCGCGCGAAGACCACGCGCAAGACGGCCAAGTTCGTCAAAGTCTCCGGGGTGCAGCTGAGCGACGACTTCGAGGCGGGACGTTTCGACGTCATCAAGGCCGGCGACTTCCTCGTCGCCACCGCCGACGTCGGCGCGGGGTGGCACTGGGCACAGCGCACGCATCTCAGGGCCTACAAGATCAAGGCGGCGAAGGGATCGCCGAAGCACGTGAAGCGACTCGCGATCCCGGTGCGCGACGAGATCGGCACCCTCCGCATCGTGGATACCGTGAAGCCGGAGCTTCTCTGGTGCCGACCGCCGCCGATCCGGCCGCTGTGCCTGCACCACCCAACCCGGCAATCGATCCCCTCGATCATTACAAGTGCTACCGGGTCGCAATCGCCAAGAAAACGGCCAAGCTTCCGAAGGGCCTCCGCACCACATTGACCGATCCCTTCACGGGCGCTGCCAAGGCGTTCGACGTCCGTGCGCTGAAACACCTGTGCGTACCCGTCGACGAGGCCGGTGCGGGCATCAAGAACGCGGCGCTCGCCCTCGCCTGTTACACCGTCTCGCCTACCAAGGGACAACCAAAGCACGTCGCGCAGCACGGCCTCGAGTTGAACAATCACTTCGGACCGCTGGTGATCGACACCGTCAAGGAGAGCGAGGTCTGCGTCGCAGCCGAGGGTCCGCTACCGACTCCGACGCCGCGCGCCTCGGTCACCCAAGCGATCGCGAGCGCAACGCCACACGGACCGGCGACGCCGACCCCGCTGTCGACGACGATTCCTCCCGACCCCGCGACCGTCGCGCCCCCGGTCACCCGCGGCGTCGTGAGCGTACCCGCAGTCGAGACGATGTTCCTCTACACCGGCTCCGATCCGATCCAGACCGGCGTCGCTCCCGACACCATCGACCCGAAACGGTTGCGATCCTGCGTGGCAAGGTCGTGACCAGCGCGGGCGCCGCGATTGCCGCCGTCACGGTCACGGTCCACGATCACCCCGAATTCGGCTCGACGCGGACGCGCACCGACGGCGCGTACGACCTCGCGGTGAACGGCGGCGGACCGCTCACGCTGGAGCTGCAGAAAGAAGGCCTCCTCCCACCGCGCGCCGGATCGAGGTGCCGTGGCAGGACTTCGTCATGGTGCCCGACGTGGTGATGCTCGCGGTCGATCCGGCCGTGACGGCGATCACGTTCGGGCCGAACGCGCCGTTCCAAACGGCCGAGTCGTCGATGCAGAGTGACGGGGACGGCGCCCGTCATAGCCTGCTGCTCTTCCCGGCCGGCACGACCACGAGCCTCGTCTTCGCCGACGGCCGCACCGAGCCCGCGACCACGCTGCACGTCCGCGCCACCGAGTTCACCGTCGGGGCGCGCGGGCCGGATGCCATGCCGGCGGTCTTGCCGCCGCTCAGCGGCTACACCTATTGCACCGAGCTCTCCGGCCGACGAGGCGATCGTCGCCGGCGCCGACTCGGTCGCGCTTCAACCAGCCGGTCATTCTCTACGCTGAGAACTTCCTCGGCTTTCCGGTCGGGATCGCGGTACCGCTCGGGTATTTCGATCGCCGGCAGGCCATGTGGGTCGCGGAGCCGAACGGGCGGGTCGTGAAGATCCTCGCCGTGAGCGGCGGGGTCGCCGACGTCGACACCGACGGCGATGCCGTCGCCGACGGCGGGCTCGGGATCACGACGGAGGAACGGCAGGCGCTCGCGGCGACGTACGCCGCCGGGACGAGCCTCTGGCGCATGCCGGTCGATCACTTCACGCCGCAGGACGGCAACAACCCCTTCGACACGACTGGCGACACCCCGCCAGGCGACAACGGGGCCGGGCCTGACGGCGACCACCCGATCCAGGACTCGTGTCAGGTGCAGGGCAGCATCGTCGAGTGCGAGAACCAAGTGCTCGGCGAATCCGTGCCGCTCGTGGGGACGCCCTACACACTCGACTACCGGAGCGATCGGGTGCCGGCACGGGCCGCGAAGCGGACGATCAACCTCATCGGCGGGACCGTGCCGCCAACGCTCGCGGTCGATCGATCTCCATCTCGCAGTCGCCGGCCGGAGCTTCGACCAGAGCTTCGCCGCGAGCCTGAATCAACGCACGACGTTCGTCTGGGACCGCACCGACGCTTACGGGCGGCAGCTGATCGGCGCGCAGACGCTCGCCGTCACGATCGACTACAACTACCCCGCGGTCTACCGCGAGCCCGGCCCGTTCCCCGAGGCGTTCAACCAGACCGGTGGGACGACGCTCGGGTTCAACCCGACACGTCAGCAGATCCACCTCTCCGATCACTTCACGACGACGATCGGCGAGGGACTCACCGACGCACGGACGATCGGTCTCGGCGGCTGGACGCTGAGCACGCACCACGTCTACGACCCGGTCGCGCGCGTGCTGCACGCCGGCGGCGGGTCGCAACGGCGCGCCGGGTCGCTCGCGCGACAGGTCTCGACCATCGATCTCCCGGGTAAGAGCGTGCTCTTCGACGTCGCGACCGGCCCGGACGGCTCGCTGTACGTCGCCCTGCCCCACCACGACGAGATCGTCCGCGTGCGGCCCGACGGCAGCCAATCGGTCGTCGCTGGTACCGGCACCGAAGGGTTCAGCGGCGACGGCGGGCCGGCGACCGCTGCCGAGCTCGGCGACCCGACCGGCGTCACCGTGGCCGACGACGGCAGCCTCTACATTGCCGAAGAAAGCAACCGACCGGATCCGGAAGGTCGCGCCGAACGGCATCATCACGACCATCGCCGGGACGAACGCCATCGGTTCCGGGCGGCGATGGCGGCCTGGCGATCGACGCCTCGTTCGCGAAGGCCGAGCGCATCGCGGTCGGCAGCGACGGCAGCATCTACGTCGACGACAACGGCACCCGAATTCGCCGCATCACGACCGACGGCATCATCCAGACCGTCGCCGGCACCGGAGCCGCCGGCTCGGGCGGCGACAACGGCCCCGCGACTTCGGCGACGCTCAATTGCGCGTCGGTCTCCGCGGCCGCCGACGGCGGCTTCTACATCGCGGACTTCTTCAACGCGCGCGTCCGCCGCGTCACGCCCGACGGCATCATCAGGACGGTCGTGAGCTATGCCGCCGACCAGGCCGCCCGGTCTCGGTGCGACCGGCGCCTGACGGCGGGCTCTTCATCGCCGTCTCCTTCGCGAGCGCACGCACGCCCGAGGTCGACCTCTTGAAGACGAACGGCACGCTCGTGACCGTCGCGGGCGGCGGCCCGAGCCCGCTCGCGGACGGCCTGCCCGCGACGCAAGTGGACCTCGCCGCGCTCCTCGCCGTCACGCTCGGGCCGGACGGCCGCGTGTATCTCGTCCGCGGCGGCAACGACAGCCGGATCATCCGGATTTCGGCGGCATTGCCGGGGTTCGACGGCGAGCAAGTCTTGATCGCGAGCGCCAGCGGCACGGGAGCTCTACGTCTCGACGCCGACGGCCGCCATCGCCGGACGCTCGACGCCCGTACCAACGCCATCGTGCGCGAATTCGGCTACGACGCGGCCGGATTGCTCGCGAGCATCACCGAGAAGACCGGCGGCATCGACAACGTCACCACCATCGAGCACGACGCCGCGGGGAATCCGACCGCGATCGTCAGCCCGTTCGGGAGCCGCACGACGCTCACCGTCGATGGCAACGGCTTCCTCGCCACCATCACCGACCCCGCCAGCGGCTCACGGCAGCTGACGTCGTCCGCGGCCGGGCTCCTGGCGAGCCTCACCGACGCGCGCGGCAAGACCAGCACGTTCACCTACGACGACGACGGGCGACTGCTCGTGGATGCCGACCCCTGACCGGCTCTCAGACGCTCACGCGCGTGAGCGACCCGAGCGGCTTCACGGTGACGCGCACGACGAAGCTCGGACGCGCGACCATTCATGCCGTCGCCGACCTCGCGAACAACGTCGAGCAGCGCACCCTGACCGGCCCCGATGGCGTGACCCACGAAAGCACGGAGGCGACGGATGCCGGCACGACCCACGTGACCTCCTCGGAGGGTACGACCTCCGACAGCGTGATCGGCCCCGATCCCCGCTTCGGTATGCAGGCGGCGCTGCCGACGAGCATCGAGGTGCATTTCCCGAGCGGGCTCACGACCGAGGTCACGCGGACGCGGAACGCGGTGCTCACCAATCCGGACGAACCCGCTCAGTCTCGACACCTTGATCGAGACGACCACGGAATCCGGCCACACCAGCACGTTTACCTACACAGCGCTCAGCCGGACGAACGTGTTCACGAGCCCGCTCGGGCGGAGCATCACGATCGTGGAGGATGATCTCGGTCGCATCACTGCGATCGGCGTCTCCGGGTCGAGTCCGCGACGACCAGCTATGACGCGCGCGGCCGCATCGCGAGCATCGTCGACGGCAGCGGACCGACGGCCCGCACGACCGCCTTCACCTACGACCAGCAGGGATTCCTCGCGAGCCTGACCGATGCCCTCGGACGCAGCGTCCATTTCGCGTACGACGGCGCGGGGCACCTGACGCAGAAGACCTTCCCGGACAGCCGCGTGACCACGTACGGCTACGACGCCGCCGGCCACCTGACGAGCGTCACGCCGCCGGGGCGGCCGGCGACTGTCCTCGCGTACGACGATCGCGGCGTCCTTACCTCGATCACTCCGCCTACGGTCGCCGGCTCGGGACCGACGCTCTACGCCCGCGATGCCGACCGCGCCCTCACTAGCGTCACTCACCCTGGCGGGCGGACCGTGACGCTCGGGCATGACAGCGCGGGTCGGCTCGCCTCCCGCACGCTCGCAACCGGCGCCACGACTAGCAACGTTGCGACCTTCGCCTACGACGCGACGAGCGGCCGGCTCGGTACGATCACCGGCTCGGACGGGATCACGGTGAGCTACACCTTACGACGGATCGCTGCTCACGAACGAAACTTTGGAGCGGCCCGGTCGCGGGCTCCGGTCACGCGCGGCTACGACTCGCGCCTCAAGATCGCGACCGAGACGGTCGCGGGGACGCCGTCCGTCGCATTCGCTTACGACGCCGACGGCTTGCTGACCGCCGCCGGCGCCCTCGCGATCACCCGCGACGGAGCGAACGGCGTCCCTGACCGCGACGGCGCTCGGCGTCGTGAGCGACAACCCGCGGTCACGACGGCCGCGGCCATCTCATCTCCCATGCCGTCCAGGCGAATGCGAGCTCACCGTATGCGGTCAGCTACACGCGCGACGCGCTCGGGCGCCTGACCCAGAAAGTCGAGACCATCCTCGGCGTCGCGACGACCCTCACGTATGGCTACGACGCGACCGGCCGGCTGACCGACGTCGCGACCAACGGGAGCGCCACCGAGCACTACGCGTACGACAGCACCGGCAATCGCACCAGCGCGACCGTGCGCGGCACCTCGATATCGGCGAGCTACGACGACCAGGATCGGCTGCTGCAGTACGGCACCACGACCTACCAGTACGACGACGCTGGCGAGCTCGCCGGCAAGACCAAGGGCGCGAACACCACCACCTACGACTACGACGAAGGCGGCCGTCTGCAAGGCGTCACCCCTCCCCGACGGCACCGACGTCACTTACGTCGTCGACGGGCTCAATCGCCGCATCGGCAAACGGCTGAACGGCGTGCTGGTGCAGGGCTTCCTCTACGGCCGTGAGTTCCAGCCGGTCGCCGAGCTCGACGGCGCCGGCGCCGTGGTCAGCCGCTTCGTCTACGGCGGCGGCAGCGCCCCGTCCTTCTTCGTGAAGGGCGGCGCGCTCCATCGCATCGTCGTCGATCAGGTCGGCAGCGTGCGCCTGGTCGTGAACGCGACCACGGGAGCGGTCGAGCAGCACCTCGACTACGACGCCTTCGGCAACGTGCTCACCGACACGAGCCCGGGCTTCCAGCCGTTCGGGTTCGCGGGCGGCCTCTACGATCGCGATACCGGGCTCGTGCAGTTCGGCAATCGCGACTACCACCCCGAGACCGGCCGCTGGACCGCGCCGGATCCGATCGGCATCGCCGGCGGCGACATCAACCTCTATCGCCTACGTGCACGGCGACCCAGTGAACCTCATCGACCAGAGCGGCCTCAACTACATCAGCGACGTGATCGACGAGAGCGTCCAGGATCCGCTCGATTTCTATCCGGGCCTGGCCGAAGGCGCGATCGACCTCTTGCTCGTCGGCGCCGCCGCGGGGCGACCGGCGGGATCGGGGGTTGCCGGCTTTGATGTACCTCGCCGATCATCCCGTGATCGATAGCTTCCAATCGGCGACCGACATCCAGCTGATCAACACTCAGACCAAGGCCTTCGGCTTCGGCAAGTTCTGGGTGGGTTGTTCTGTGGGCGGCCGCCGGGGCGTGCATGCCGCCGCCGGCGAGGGCGGAGCGGCGGCCGAGGAGCTCGAGAGCGAGGTCACCCAGGTGGTGCGCCAGCGTATCCGCCCAGTCCGACCGTTCGCTCCGACGAAGGTCAACATCCAGTCGTTGGAGTCGGCAAACGAGGACATCGGTCAGATCATCGACTCGCTATTCGACACGTTCCCGAACGGCGAGCCCTGAAGTGAAGCGTCAGCGCTGCACTCGCGAACGCGCCATCGGTTACGCTACGAGACTCCGCGGCGGACGCGCGGGTGCTGCCGTCGTGCGCGATGCAGCAGCGTCGTTTCCAGACGGGTGCTGTCTCGCTGATGTCGTCACGGGCCTCGCCGATTCGGTAATCAGAGTAGACGCGTGGGTTGCCGGACAGGGGAGCGCCCGATGGGTGATCACTTCAAACCGGTTTGAATTTTTGCCCCCTTTTGCGGCCTTTTGGGGCACGTTTGGGCATCGGTTCGGCATCCATCGGTTCGCAACTTCCATCGATTGCGCGCTTTTTCTTTGCGCCTCGAAAGCTTGTTCGATTCCCCTGGGACCACTATTCATTCGCGTACTTTGATCCAATTTTGCGCGAGGGTTTGCACACGGTTTGACTTCCATCCCCCTGGGAACCGTCGCAGCATCGAGGAGGCGGCGAGCCACGCGGTACTCGCCGAGCGTTCTTCGCGTGAGGTCGCGGTACTCGCACACGCGCGGACGTCGGCGTTCGAGCATGACACCATTGTGTGGCTTCCGCCGCGGCACGGTCCGTCGAGCTCTACCGTCCGCGCGCCGCAGAGCGCACCGTCTTGCACCGCATCGTCCGGCAGCACTTTGGCGACGTTCCTGCACCGGGCCGTCGAACGTGATGACCATGGTCTCCCCGCGTTCGTTGAGCAGGAGTCTCGCGCGACATTCTGACCTGCGGCGTCTGGAGCCACAGCTTCGCGCACTTCGCGCACTGACTGCCGCACCGAGCGTCTCGTTCCGTTCTCCTCTTAAGGTCGCGCTGTCTGTCCGAGCTGCGGCGGACGACGATATGCGGAGCGCGCCGCACACCTCGTCCATCATGTGCTGCCGGCGGTACCGACGATGGGTGCTGAGCACCTCGCCCAACGTGGTGCTCCCGTTGCGGGTCCTTACTCTTCGAGTTGCCGGCGATTTTTTCTTGACAGCCCCTTTATCGCCGTAATAGCCGGCTCCCAAGGTACCGCATTCACGGTCGTGGACTCCGCCGTTCGCGGGACAAAAGGGGGCGCACCATGCACGCGGCAATTCGTCGGCGGCTATGGCTGTGGTTGTTCTTGGCTTCTTCTGCCTGGCCCCCGAGCATGGGGGTGCCTGCGGGGATGGCGTCTCGACCCGGAGGAGGAGTGCGACGACGGTAACATCGTCTCCTGCGATGGCTGCGAGAGGACTGCACGCTCCCGCCTGCGGCAACGGCATCGCATGTCCGCCCGAGGCCCGCGACGACGGGAACACGAAGAACGGCGACGGATGCTCGGCCACCTGCACGGTCGCGAGCACCTGCACGTGGGTGAAGATCCAGGCCGCCGGCAAGCTGGCCGCCTGCCTGCTCGGGCTAGAGGCCAAGCGCAGCGAAGACTGCTGGGCAAAAAGACGAGGGGAAGGTCGTCGCCTGCAGGCAGAAGATGGCCGCCGCCTTCGCGAAGGCGGACACGGAAGGGTCACGACCGTCACGGCACCAACGACCAGACCGAGGCCGAGATCGATGCCTTCATCGCCACGTGCAGGTGGAGATCGGCTCGCCGTCCGGCTCCCCCAGCTAATGCGACGCGAAGAGGCTCAAGGCCGTCGCCGGCAGGAAGCGCAGTGCGTGCTCGCCTCCAAGGCCAAGCTCGGCGAAGGGCGAGCCTGTAGATCCGGCCAAGATCGACAAGTGCAAGGACAAACGTCGCCGCCGCGTTCGAGAGCACCGGCGGGAACTGCAGCCCGGTGGCCTCGGTGGCTCGGCCCCGATCGATCGGAAATCGCCCTGATGGCGGAGAGCCTGTACGTGAAATTCTGGCCCGATCCGATTCCCTATGCGCGTTCGCCCTACGTGGAAAACCCGTCGACGCACCCTGCCGGCGGCATTCAGGGCGGGGACCGGTGGCTACGACGGGCATTTCATCTCGGAAGACCATCCAACGATGTACCTGCAGCACGCCGGGAATTACGGCGACAAACCCGGTTGCCCTTCGTGCCTCGTGCATGACGGCGACGAGGGATCGGCTCTCTGCACCGCCACCGGGGTGTGCAGAAGCGTGCTTGGTGTCAGGCGCGGAGAGCCTGCTGCTTAACGCAGATCGATGGCTTCGGCAATTGCATCGACAATTCGCCGCCGTCCAACTGCCTGCAAGACCTCTACGGCAACGTCACGCAGGCCGGCATCGACGAGGCCGACGTCTACTACGGCAAGATCTCGCAGGGCCTCTTCGGGAGCCTCAGTAACCCCATATGATGGCTCTCCCGGCTCCGGGCCCCAGAACCTCCTCGAGTGGATGAACGGTATTTGGGTTTCACCAACACTCCTGGAGGGGACTGCACGAAACCGACCCCGGCGAAAGCATCCCACCGACTGGGCCCTTCGCTGTGGCTGCGTATCGTACTTCAACAAGATGAGCAGCTCGAGCTCGGTCGGTTTCTCTGCTGCACTCAACTTTCCCGACTTCGACGACAACGGCACGTTCGTAGCGAACGGTCGGGCCTGCATGGTCGGCAACTTCGGGAAGGACTTCAACCAGGTGCAGGGCGGGCTGCAGGGCTCGCTCGGGTTCAGGACAACCAGAACACGGTCTGCATCACCACTCGACCGTCCAGGCCGGCGCACTTCCGGACGCAGTGGTGGGCCTTCAACGGCGTCACGCTTACCCAAGACAAGTTCGGCGTGTGGAGCTACGGTCCTCCCGCCTCTGCTGGGTGCCCCAATTGCCCGGGTCCCCGGCTGAAGGACGTCCTGCTCGATCGGGCGCGTCATCGGCCGATCCCTCTCGCGTGTGCGAACTGCCATGGCGCGCGTACGCGCCCAACGACACCTGCGTCCCGGAACCGAGCACACACGGGGGTGCTGACGACGCATGTCCGTGGCGACGCCGATTGCGGGCAAGTCGGCGGGCAACTGCGTCGATGATGATGATGCGGCGCTACCGTGCTCGACGCTCATCGACGGGTTGCCACTGCAGAGACGCTCACATGCTCGCCGACAGCAGAGTTCTGCCGCTCAACCCGTGGACCCTGATCTTCCCCGGCGACCCGGGCGCGTACATTCCCAGTCTCCCGTCCACCCAGACCCGTGCCGGCCAGATGACGCGGGCGTACGACATCAACCAGCTGGCGGCCAGCTGGCCGATCGACGCCGTGAACTATCCCGGCACACAACTACACGGGCGGACCCGGCTCGGACATGCTCACCGGAATCCAGCTGGAATGGTTGCAAAGCTCTATCCATCGGGGCCAACGCCGGCGAGCGACACGGCGCCGGCCGGCTGGACCGGAAGCGACACGCAGCGCGATCTCTGGAACGAGGTGGTCCTGCCGGCGTGCGCGAACTGTCACATGACGATCGGGGCGCAACCGGTCGAGCAATACGTAACTGAACGAAGCATAA